>Ga0315534_1001866_pt1 | contig 14523 bp, 8 predicted proteins | sample SalMarSW160240MG_FD_203094 | JGI IMG/M metagenome (GOLD analysis project Ga0315534, IMG submission 203094) | Salt marsh sediment microbial communities from the Plum Island Ecosystem LTER, Massachusetts, United States - Salt Marsh Sediment SW1602-40 ... | reverse complement strand
TATCATGCCACCTATGCCCATTATTTCCTGAAACAGGAAGAGTATGAACGGGCTATCCCTCACCTGACCCTTGTCGTGGATAAAGTCCGCCGGAAAAAAGATAAACAGAGAGATACCTTTGTCCTTGCACAGCTTCATGAAGTGACAGGTGACTTTGGGGTAGCATCTGATCTGTACAAAGATGTGATCAGAATGAATCCACCCTATGAAATGACATTCAATGCAAGAATCAATAAAGCCGGATCATTCGATGTAACCAGAGAGGATAGTGAAGAGATCAAAAAGGACCTGAAAAAACTGCTCAGGGACAAAAAGAATATCGATTACCGGGATCAGATCTATTATGCATATGGTAAAATAGCATACAAGGAAAACAGGATTGAGGAGGCGATCGATTATTATAAAAAATCGGCTGCAAGCAGCATATCAAACAGCTTTCAGAAGGGACAATCCTTCCTGGAAGTTGCCGATATCTATTTCAGCCAGCTTGATTATCAACAGGCCCAGGCTTATTATGATAGTGCCGTTGCGTTCCTGGCGCAAGATTATCCCAACCTGGATCAGATCCGTACAAAATCGCAAAACCTGACTGAACTGGTCAAGTATATAAACATCGTTGAACTGGAAGATAGCCTGCAAATGGTTGCCGGATTATCTGACCAGGACAAATTTGCACTGATTGATGGGATCATCAGAGAACTGAATGAAAATGAGCGTTTAGAGCGGGAAGAACAAATTGAACGGCAGTACAATACCATGAATTACTATGAGAACGAACGACGGTTCAGGAATGATATTCAACGGGAAGGGAAATGGTACTTTTATAATCCTTCGGCGTTGAGCTTTGGACGGAATGAGTTCCGGTTAAAATGGGGAGAGAGAAGGCTGGAAGATAATTGGCGGCGTGCTAACAGATCAACCATTAGCTTCGTTGAGTTCACCAGTGAATCCAACCAGGTAAATCCAGATGCAACAGGTGAGAGCCTGGGTACCATTGATGTAAAATCACGTGAATATTACCTGAGAGATCTTCCTGTAAATGACTCCCTGCTGAAGATATCCGACATAAAAATTGCAGGTGCACTGTACAATATTGGCAGAATTTATAAAGACGATTTTAACGATTTCAAACGGTCAATTACAACCTATGAGGACCTTAATAACCGGTATCCGGCGAATGAATACCAGCTATCATCCTATTATTATCTCTATGAGTTAAATAAAAATCTGCCCGACCGGCAAAGAGAAAGCCATTATAAAAACCTGATTTTATCCCAATACCCGGGAAGCGAATACGCTAAAATAATTTCTGATCCCGATTATTTTGATAAGCTGAAAGCCGAGGAGAGACAGGTGGTGACATTATATGAAGAAACCTACAAGATCTATTTGAATAAGGAGTATCAGCAGGTGATTGATCGGTGTAATTATGCCGATTCTGCATATGCTGGCGATGAATTGCTACCCAAATTCAGGCTGCTGAGAGCGCTCTCTATTGGAAGAACCCAGGATGTTAGAGCGTTTAAAAATGCATTAACTGAACTGAGTGAAGCATTTCCTGATAGCAGGGAAAAGGAAAAGGCAAACGAAATCGCAGCCTTCCTCGACAGAACAATCCCGGTCTTAAAAGAGGAGGAAGAAGTGATCGAGGCACAGGAAATTTATGCCTACAACGATAGTGCTGTTCATTATTATTTGCTGGTGGTTAACCGGTTTCAGGTAAATGTAAACCAGCTCATATTTAACATTATCAATTACAACCTTGACCATTACAGTCAGGTGGATTTTGAAACAGGGGGAGAAATGCTGAACGACACATTGCATATCATCACGGTAAAACCGTTTCTTACCCTGTCCGATGCACAGGACTATTCAGAAAAAATTATCCTTGAAGAGAGTGTTATCAACGAACTTCAACAGGGCGATTACTATTCTTTCATTATCTCGGATGAAAATTTCACCACCTTGAAAAACGATAAATCGGTTTCCAAGTACGATAAGTTTTTTAAAATGAAGTATCTTCGGTGAGGATTTCTGCCATTCAAACATCCGCTACTTTTGGTATATTAAGCAGAAACCATTTATTTGGATGGTAAGGTACATGCGCTATGAGAAAAGTTAAAATTTTATGGACGGATGACGAGATTGATGTATTGAAATCTCATATTTTTTTCCTGGAGGAAAAAGGATTTATCATCGAAACCGCTACCAATGGTGATGATGCCATTGAATTGGTAAAACAGTCAGATTTCGATCTGATATTTCTCGATGAGCACATGCCCGGAATGAGTGGACTGGAAACTCTGAAGATGATAAAGAGTATCGCTCCCGATATTCCCGTTGTTATGATAACAAAAAGCGAAGAGGAGAATATCATGGAAGAAGCGATAGGATCAAACATTGATGATTACCTGATCAAACCGGTTAACCCAAACCAGATCCTGCATTCCATTAAGAAAAATATTGACCAGAAACGGCTTGTAACAGAAAAAACCACTTCAGATTACCGGGAAGAATTTGGGAAAATATCCGGAAAGATTAATACTGCTATGGGGTATTCAGACTGGTTAAGTATCTATAAAGAATTGGTTTACTGGCAATTGGAACTTGATAAATCGGGGAAAACCGGTATGGCTGATGTGCTGGGTATGCAGGAAACCGAAGCCAACCATGCATTCGGAAAATTCATAAAAGCGAATTACCTCAACTGGTTTGATCCATCAAACACCGTTGACAAACCACTTCTTTCACCGGATCTTTTTACCCAGCGGATCTTTCCAATGCTGGATAGGGGAGAGAAGGTTGTTTTTATCCTTGTTGATAACCTCAGATGGGACCAATGGAAAGTTATATATCCTTCCATCAACGACTATTTCCGGATTGAACAGGAAGAGATCTATTGCAGCATATTACCGACAGCGACCCAGTATTCAAGAAATGCCATATTTTCCGGACTCATGCCCTTGAAAATTGAGCAACTTTATCCCGAATTCTGGGTGTTTGATGATGAAGATAAGGGAAAAAACCTCTGGGAGAAAGAACTCTTGGAAAAGCAGCTACAACGTGCAGGGAAAAACTACTCTTTCGCCTACGAGAAGATAAACAATTTAGCTGCCGGGAAGAAAATGGTCGACAATATTTCCGATTATATCCAACGACCCTTACTGGTTGTTGTGTACAATTTTTTAGATATGCTTTCTCACGCCAGGACAGAAATTGAGATGATCCGGGAACTGGCAGATGATGAACCGGCCTATCGCTCACTAACCTTCTCCTGGTTTCAGCATTCCCCTCTGCTGGAGTTGATTAAATCGCTGGCAGACCATGATGTGAAGCTGATCATTACAACCGACCATGGATCGATTCGCGTTCAGGAACCCATTAAGGTTGTGGGGGACAGGAGTACTTCAACGAACCTGAGGTATAAACAAGGGAAAAACCTGAATTATGATCCCCAGAAGGTTTTTGATATCAAAAAACCGGAATTGGCTTTTCTGCCCAGGTCGAATGTTAGCTCACGTTATATATTTTCTGTTAACGACCAGTTCTTTGTCTATCCCCAGAATTATAACCATTATGTAAAATACTATCGAAACACCATCCAGCATGGAGGGATATCGATGCAGGAAATGCTGATTCCTTTTGTCAGCCTTGCAACCGTTGGATAAACTGGAATTTTCAAGGATGAAAAGAATCCAGATTGATAGTAAAGGCCAGCTTGGTAAAATCGTTCAGGTTATTCTGGAAGCGTATCAGAATTATCGGATCTTTGCCTTCAGTGGGGAACTGGGATCGGGTAAAACCACCACGATCCAGGAAATTTGCAGGAAACTTAACGTGAATGACGTGGTCCACAGCCCATCCTTTTCTATCGTGAATGAATACCGGTCCGCAAAAGGATTGGTGGTGTATCATTTTGATCTCTACCGGATTGAAAAAATAGAAGAAGTTTTTGATCTTGGATACGAAGACTATTTTTACAGTGGGAACTATTGCTTCATCGAATGGCCTGAATTGATTGAGGAGATATTGCCTGCCGGTACAATACCCGTTAAAATTGAAGTTGGGTTGGCCGGGAAACGATTTTTTCAGTTCGATAAACCGCTTTGATTCGATCCCGGAAAATCTTCCCGCAACATGAAAAAGTTTGAAATTCATTTGAAATTGTCGTAATTTTAAATGCACTGCAATCGAAAGCAGGAAAGTTAATTTAAACCAGTCTGTTATGAAAGATCAGAAGGGATCAGAGTCGCTCATGTTCGGTAAGAGCAATTTACTTCCGCAGGAGGAAGTGCTGGAAGTTGGAAAAAGACAGAAGAAATTGATTATTGGGATCCCCAAAGAATCCAAGAAAGATGAAAACCGCGTGGCATTAACACCGGAAGCAATAGGATTGCTGGTGGATCAGGGACATGAAGTGAATGTTGAGAGCAAGGCAGGTAGTGATGCAAGCTACACTGATACAGATTATAGTGAGTACGGTGGGTTCATTGTGGATAGCCGAAAAGAGATCTTTAGTGCTGATATCATTCTGAAAATTGCTCCCCTTACACTCGGTGAGATTGAACAGTTGAAAGGGAACCAGGTGATCATCTCCTCCCTGCATGCCATTAATCAAACGGAAGCCTATTTTCGTCAGTTAATGCAGAAAAAGGTGACATCCATTGCCTTTGAAAATCTGAAAGATAAGTTTGACTGTTATCCAGTGGTTCGATCCATGAGTGAAATTGCGGGCATTACCTCCATACTCATCGCTTCGGAATACCTCAGTAATGTGCACAAAGGGAAAGGGGTTATGCTTGGAGGAATTACGGGTATTACACCGGCAGAGGTGGTGATTCTTGGAGCTGGAACTGCCGCTGAATATGCTGCCAGGGCAGCCATTGGATTGGGAGCAGTGGTCAAGATCTTTGATAATTCAATCTATAAACTCAGGCGGTTGCAGAATTTTGTGGGACAACGGTTGCATACTTCGATTTTCCATCCAAAAGTCCTCGAAAAAACACTGAAATCAGCCGATGTTGTGATCGGTGCTGTTCATCTGATCGGTAAAGGTCCCCGCTTTTATATTACAGAGGAAATGGTGAAAGGCATGAAGAAAGGATCGGTGATTGTTGACATTAGCATCGACCAGGGAGGTGTCGTTGAAACATCCGAAACAAAAAGCCATAACGATCCGGTATTTACAAAACACGGTGTCGTCCATTATTGTGTCAGTAATATCCCTTCAAGAGTAGCCCGAACTGCCTCCATTGCGCTTAGCAATGTTTTTGCGCCTATACTTCTCAATATCGGTAATTCAGGCGGTATCAAAAACCTGTTAAAAGAGGATAAGGGCTTGAGGAAAGGGGTATATATATATAATGGAATCCTGACCAACAGTTACATTGGCAACCACTTCGGAATCCTCTCAAAAGATATTGATCTGCTCATCGCCGCCTTTTAGTGAAGCCCTAATCTGTTTTTGAATGAGAATTCTATATAACCTTGCTATCAAAACCTTCTCCTTCTTCATCTTCATAGCTTCTGTTTTTAATCTAAAAGCACAACTATTCAGGTCGGGTCGTAGAGGTCTGTTTAAACAAATCCGGGAAAAGGTAAATCCCGAAGAGGGGGTAATATGGTTTCATTGTGCTTCACTGGGAGAATTTGAACAGGGAAGACCGGTTATCGAATCGATAAAAACAGAGAGACCCGACCAAAAAATCCTCCTTACATTCTTTTCTCCCTCGGGATATGAAGTGAGAAAAAATTACGAGTTGGCCGATTATATCTTCTATCTCCCTTACGATACGAAAAAAAATGCAGAGCAATTCATTCGCCTTGTAAATCCGGAGATGGTTATTTTTGTCAAATATGAATTCTGGTATCATTTCATTCACACACTCAGCAGGAAGAACATACCGGTTTATCTCATTTCATCAAATTTTCGCCCAAGCCAGGTTTTCTTCAGGTGGTATGGTGGTTTTTTCCGGCAGATCCTTCACCTCTTTACACACCTGTTTGTTCAGAACCACCGTTCCAAAGAACTGTTATCATTCCTCCCATCAGACCGGGTAAGCGTATCCGGAGATACCCGGTTCGACCGTGTGCATGCCATTGCAAATCAGCGCAGGAACCTGCCGGTAATTGAAACCTTCAAACAGGATCGCTTTACACTGGTAGCTGGCAGCACATGGAAAGATGATGAAGATCTTCTGATCCGGTATATCAACGAGCATGGGAAAGGGCAAAAATGGATTCTGGTTCCGCATGAGATCCATGAAGATCACATCAATCGAATGTTGAGATTACTGGAGAAACCTGCTGTTCGCTTTTCTGAAGCAGAAGGGACCGATTCTACAAAGGCCGATGTTCTGATCATAGATAACATCGGAATGCTCTCCTCCCTGTATTTCTATGGAGATATTGCATTCATAGGGGGTGGATTTGGGAAAGGAATTCATAATATCCTGGAGGCTGCTGCATATGGTATCCCGGTGCTTTTCGGACCGGATTATAAAGCATTCCAGGAAGCCATTGATCTGGTAAAACTGGAAGGAGCATTTGCAATAGAAAGTTATGAAGAATTAATGAACATCCTGCAGCAACTTACGGGTGATCGTGAATACCTTAAAAACAGTGGTTGCATTGCCAGGGATTACGTAAAAACAAACCTCGGAGCCACAAAATCCATTGTTGAAAAATTGTTGATGGATTAATTCCACGGCACCTTTTTTTTTCTCTAATTTTAAATCCTTCATAATGCTCCTTTCGTTTCTAAAAACGAGCCCGGCGAAGCGATACGATTCATTAATAATTAACTTGTTAAAATGCCTATGAAATCTTTTTTGAGAACCTTTTTCAGTCTTACCCTCTGCTTTGCCCTGACTGCGGTATACGGGCAGGGAACTGTGAAAGGCGTTGTTAAGGATCCTGCTGCAAACGAAACCCTTATCGGAGCTTCGATCCTTGTGCAGGATGAGTCTATCGGAACGGTATCCAATCTGAATGGAAGTTTTACCTTGCAGTTGGATCCCGGCACCTACACTCTTGAAATATCCTATGTGGGATACATCACGGAAACGGTAGAAGTGAATGTAAGGGATGGACAAACGACCGACCTGGAAGAGATTGCTTTGAATATCAATGCCGTTGGATTACAGGAAGTAAGGATTGTCTCTTCCATGGCTATTGCCCGCCAGACCCCGGTTGCCGTCTCCTCAGTAAAACCCAGGCAAATCATGGAAAAGCTGGGGAACCAGGAGTACCCCGAAATTTTGAAATCAACTCCCGGAATATATGCTACCAAGCAGGGAGGTGCATTTGGAGATTCCAGGGTAAACCTGCGTGGTTTCGATCAACGCAACATTGCGGTGATGATAAACGGTGTACCGGTAAATGATATGGAAAACGGATGGGTCTACTGGTCAAACTGGGCAGGTCTTCCCGATGTAACCCAGTATATGCAGGTTCAGCGAGGACTGGGTGCTGCTAAAGTCGCTGTTCCATCTGTGGGTGGAACAATCAACATCATGACACGCACAACAGACGCTATCAGAGGCGGTAGCCTCATTTATGGAGTGGGGAATGATAATTACCAGAAAATCGCCTTTACCTTCTCTACCGGACTTTCTGATAAAGGCTGGGCATCAACCATATCACTCGCCAGTACATCCGGTGAAGGATACGTCGATGGGACCCAGTTTGAATCCTATTCCTACTTTATGAACATATCAAAACGGATCAATGATAAACACTCCCTGGCATTCTCGCTGTTTGGTGCTCCTCAGTGGCACGGACAGAGAGCTACGGATCTGTCAATCGAAACCTTTAATAAGTATGGAATTCGATACAATGTTGACTGGGGTTATAAGGATGGAGCGATCGAATACGCCAGGAAGAACTATTACCACAAACCACAGGCAATCCTCAACCATTTCTGGACAGTGAATGACCAGACCAGCCTCCTGACCGCTTTGTATGCCTCTATCGGTACAGGAGGAGGAACCGGTAGCTACGGTAATACGGATAAATTCTACGGTGACTACCTTAGGAACGGACAGGTTGATTTTGATCGAATTGTTGATGAAAACGTCGCCCTGGGAAGCATGGGATCTGAAAGCATTCTCCGGTCATCCGTCAATAACCACAACTGGTATGGTATCCTGTCAACCCTGAACCATACATTGGGAAATCTCAAAATTAATGGGGGCTTTGATGGGAGATATTACAAGGGTGAGCATTACCGCATTGTGACGGATCTCCTGGGTGGAGAGTATTTTCTGGATGTGAACCGAAATTACAATAAACCCAATAATGTTGCGAAAGTTGGTGATAAAATTGATTACTACGATGACGGAGAAGTACTATGGGCCGGCATTTTTGCACAGGCAGAATATACACTGGGTAACCTTGCTGCATTTGTTGCAGGTTCTTTTTCAGACAAAATGTACAGGAGAACAGACTACTTTAATTATTTTGACGATAAACTGAAGAAGCAACTACTTGAGGATGAAACACTGAGACAAGAATACACCGACCTGCTGGGAGAAGCCACCTATAACAACGCTATGAATACCGACCAGGTTACTGACTGGTCAACCTATCTGGGCTTCAGCATTAAGGGTGGTGCAAACTATAACATAAACGCTAACCATAACGTATTCCTCAATACCGGATTCTTTGCCCGCCAGCCCGATTTCAATGCAACTTACCTGAACTATCAGAATATCCTGAATGAAGATGCCAGGAATGAAAAGGTATTCAGCTTTGAACTGGGGTACGGATTAAACACCAGTGTGCTCATTGCAAACCTGAATGTGTACTATACTAAATGGCTGGATAAAACCTTTATCAGAACTTCCTCACAAACCAATCCGGATGGTTCGGTCGATTACTTCACAGCCAATATCCTTGGGGTGGATGCACTGCATAAGGGAATTGAACTGGATCTGGTTTACAGCCCCTTTAATAAGCTTAGTATCCTGGGAATGGTCTCACTGGCTGACTGGCAATGGTTGAACGACCTGGAAGATGTTAAGTTGTTTGATGACAACCAGGAGGAAGTAGGATCGTATGACCTCTATCTCGCAAATGTTCATGTTGGAGATGCTGCCCAAACATCCTTTGCCATCGGAGTTGATTATGAACTGTTGAAGGGATTCAAGATAGGTGCAGGCTATAACTATTACGACAGGCTTTTTGCTGAATTTGACCCTTTGAGCAGAACATCAACACCGGAAGATGATAAGAAAAACCCCGAAGCATGGCAGTTGCCTACCTTTGGACTGGTTGATGTTAACCTGAGATATGACTTCACCCTGGCAGGTGTAAATGCATCCTTTTTTGCAAACATAAACAACCTGTTTGATGAAGAGTATATATCCGATGCTTATGACGGAGATTTTCACGACTGGAAAAGCGCAGAGGTCTATTATGGATGGGGAAGATCATGGAGTGTGAGTTTGAGAGTTAACTTTTAGAATCCCTTAATTGAACCAGAAAAATAACGATCATGAAGACATTAATATATTATTTGATAGGTATCACACTGGTGTTTTCAGCCTGTAACCCCATGGATGATATCATGGATGAACTCGATGAAATGAATAAAGAATATGTGGGCGAAGCTACCTATACACTCATCAGCGATGATTATGAAGCCATAGCCGATCTGGCGCTGAATACAGACTCTACAGATCTTGTGAATGCCAGTTTCATTGAGACGAATGAATATTTTTGTGATACGGTATCCGCTTCCAAATACATCCCTGCATTCGTATCAACTATGTTCCCGGCATTCGGTAAGAACTCGGTTGCGACAATAACCTATAACTTTTTTGAAGAATACCCTGCTTATCTGTTTGATTATGTTCAGGCACCTTATTATGAAGTGACTTCGGAAGATTACCAGAGTGTTGGTGGTCCAGTTGAGGAATATGAGTTTTTCCTTCCCGGGAATGAACCGGAGGATCACCTTCCCGGAATACTGAACAGTCAATTTCCTGAAGCAGTGGAAGGGGATATGGTGCTTGTTGAATGCAAGTATTCACCGGTTATACCTGCCGGACCTGCCGAAATTATTCTCTTTGAGGATGATTTTGAGGATGATGATCAGCTGCTAAAATGGACCGCATATAGTGTGACCGGTGACGAGGTTTGGTACAATTCAAGCTATAGTGGGAATAGTTTTGCTAAAATTTCCGGCTATTCTGGTGGAGCAAACCACCTGAATGAGGACTGGTTGATCACATCAGCAATTGACCTGGATAATACAGAAGATGAAATTTTTACCTTTTCTACCATGTGCAATTATGCCGGCCCGATACTCGAAGTAAAATATTCATCCGATTATGCAGGATCGGGTGATCCAACATCGGCAACCTGGACAGATTTTACCGGATATTCATTATCAGAAGGAGGATTTGAACTGGTTGAGTCCGGTGAAATTTCCCTCGATGCCCTGACAGGATCAATTTACATTGCTTTTATATATACTTCTACTGATGCTGAAAGCAAAACATGGGAAGTGGATGATGTAAAGGTGAGTACGCTCTCTGACATTAGCCACAATACAGCCTATGATATGTACCAGTTTAACGGCTCAACCTGGTCCCCGTTAGAAGATCTGTTTGTTCTGGATTCCGATGAATACGATGCAATGGGAGCTCCCGGAAAATACGATAATTTCTCGTCCAGTGACCTGCCGGAAAACTATTTACCCCAGTATCTAAATGCACATTTACCCTATGCACAGGAAGAGGATAAAGTTGCCGTAATGTACCGGTATTATGCGGGAACAACCATCTGGAAAGCCGATGAATATTCTGTTTCTGGAGGAGAATGGATACTTTATAATCCCATAGCCGAGCAATCCAGCCAGTTTATCCAGAATGGCGAGAAATGGGTTTTTGACCCAACCGTTATGTTCACACTGGTTTCTTCCGATTTCCAGATCATCGTGGATTATGTGAAAGACAATGTCGATCCGGGATACGTGGATAGCTACGGTACCAGTGAATCATACTTTGGCGCAAGTGCCTATTATGGGAATTTTGATATCCGCCCCGGTCACCATGAATTCGATCCGGATTCATGGGAAGAGGCTCTTAAAGAGGCAATTGGAACAGCCCTGTTACCCACTAAATTCCCAAATGCCGCAACACAGGTCGAGGGTGTTGATGTATACTATGTTGCCACCTTTGCTACCTATAGTGGTTCTTATGGTACTTATTCCATTACGTTCCAGTGTACCAAATCGGGTCCCGATCCCGAATTCACGTTCATAGAAGGACCGACTCCAAAGTAACATTGTAACGAACACAGGTTATAAAAAAAGCTGCTGCATTCACGGCAGCTTTTTTTGCCTCTTTGCATGGGGTAAAAAATCTTCAGAAGGGGGAACCTGTTTTTTTTGCTTCCTGATATGGACAACATGTTCTTTTAATATTTTGTTAAGATTTTTTTAACACCAACCAATTTTCGATCAATGAATGAAACTGCATAATAAATGGTTTATTAATGGTGATGAACGGGGATATTAAATATAAGAAAATAAGACCTGAAAATCTTTATATAATCAATAAATTAATGGATCTACATGTGTAAAATGCAGATAAACAAATAATTAAATGAGCAAGTTGAAAACTCTTCTGAAATGTTAATAATTAGGAATCAATCGATGTTGCCAAACCTTCTGTCAATGCATAAATTGCAATACTCAATTTATTGGGGGGGTCCAATCCTACTTTTCAACATAACAATTACTTAACATTAATTATTTTCATCAATGGGAGAATTGCTTGCTCAAAAAAAGGATGTTGAAGCAAAAGAAGGCACCGCTGTACAGAAATTGCCTCTCGAAGAGATAACCCAAATCAGGGTAAAGGAGGAGAGGAAAATTTATACGCATGATGAAGCCTTTGCAGCCTCCCTTGACTATTTCAACGGAGATGAACTTGCAGCCAGGGTCTGGGTCAACAAATACGCGTTAAAGGACTCCTTTGGAAACCTCTATGAACGAACTCCGGATGATATGCACCACAGGATGGCTCGTGAGATCCATAGAATTGAATTGAAATATCCCAATCCATTAAGTGAAGAGATCATTTACAATGTCTTGAGGAATTTCACCTATATCGTACCTCAGGGTGGTCCGATGACCGGAATTGGTAATGATTTCCAGATCGCCTCTCTGTCCAATTGTTTTGTCATCGGGAACAAAGGGAATTCGGATTCCTACGGTGGGATTCTGAAGATTGATCAGGAGCAGGTACAATTGATGAAACGCAGGGGCGGTGTAGGGCATGATCTGACACACATCAGACCATCCGGGAGTCCGGTTCTCAACAGCGCATTGACATCCACCGGTGTTGTTCCATTCATGGAACGGTACTCGAACTCGACGCGTGAAGTGGCGCAGGATGGACGCCGGGGAGCCCTGATGTTGACCATATCCATCAAACATCCCGATGCTGAGAAATTTATCGATGCAAAGCTCCAGGCAGGAAAGGTCACCGGTGCCAATGTTTCCGTAAAGATCGATGACGAATTCATGAAAGCCGTAACCAATGGCGGATCCTACATACAACAATACCCGGTTTATTCAAAAGAGCCCAAGGTCAGAAAGGAGATAGATGCTCGAAAATTGTGGGCAAAAATTGTTTATAACGCCTGGCTTTCAGCTGAACCAGGAATACTTTTCTGGGATACAGTGATCCGTGAATCCGTACCGGATTGCTATGCAGAACTGGGTTACCGGACCGTTTCTACCAATCCGTGTGGCGAAATACCCCTCTGTCCCTATGACAGCTGCCGGTTGCTGGCAATCAATTTATACAGTTATGTAAACGATCCCTTTACCAAAAAAGCAAAATTCGATTTTGAACGCTTTAAGGAGCATGCTGGTCTGGCACAACGGATCATGGATGATATCATTGACTTGGAACTGGAGAAAATAGATTCCATCCTGAAGAAGATCGATAAGGACCCGGAAGGCGATGAGGTAAAAGGAGTGGAGAAAAATCTCTGGACGAACATCCGTAACAAAACCGGAGAGGGAAGAAGAACAGGCATTGGGATAACCGCTGAAGGGGATATGATCGCTTCCCTGGGACTGCGATACGGCAGTGAAGATGCCATCGATTTTTCCACAGAAGTACACAAAACGCTTGCCCTTGAGGCGTACAGATCTTCTGTGTACCTCGCAAAAGAGAGGGGCCCCTTTGCCCTCTATGATGCTGAACGGGAAAAAAATAATCCCTTCATTCGGCGAATCCAGGAGGCCGATGAGGGTTTGTACAACTATATGCTTAAACATGGCCGGAGAAACATTGCCCTGCTAACCATCGCACCTACGGGTACTACCAGCCTGATGACTCAAACCACTTCGGGCATTGAACCGGTATTTCTCCCGGTGTACAAAAGGAGAAGAAAGGTGAATCCGAATGATCAGGATGTACAAATCAATTTTGTGGATGAGATGGGGGATGCCTGGGAAGAATACAATGTGTTTCACCAAAAATTTGTCGATTGGCTCAAATCGCAGGATTATGATCCTGAAGAGGTGAAAACATATGGTGAAGAGGAGATAGAGGAGATTGTGAGGAAGTCACCCTATTATAAGGCAACCTCCAATGACGTTGACTGGGTTAGCAAAGTCAAGATGCAGGGAGCCATTCAAAAATGGGTTGATCACTCCATCAGTGTAACCATTAATCTTCCCAGGGATGTTGACAGGGATCTTGTTGCAACCCTCTACGTTACGGCATGGGAATCGGGGTGTAAAGGAGCTACCATCTATCGCGACGGCTCCAGAGACGGTGTCCTGTTAACCAACCAGAGAGAAGATGTTGTTTTTCATAAGCGGCCCAAAGTGCTGGATGCAGAGATCATTCGTTTCAACAACAACAATGAAAAATGGATCGCTTTCGTCGGAATAAAAGATGGTAAACCGTATGAAATCTTTACCGGACTGGCAGATGAGGAGATGTTTCCCATTCCAAAAACCATCCACAAAGGACAGATTGTGAAGAATAAGGATGATAATGGAAAGAACAGGTATGACTTCCAATACACCGATAAATATGGTTATATTAACACCAACGGAGGACTCTCCCATATGTTCAAACCGGAATTCTGGAATTATGCCAAGCTCATTTCAGGCGTGTTGAGACATGGCATGCCAATCCCCGATGTCGTGAACCTGGTCTCATCACTACAGCTCGATAGTGAAACGATCAATACCTGGAAGAATGGAGTGGAACGGGCATTGAAAAGGTATATCCCGGATGGTACAAAAGCAAAAGGAGGAACCTGTACCGACTGTAAATCCAATAACCTGGTGTATCAGGAAGGATGCCTGGTTTGCATGGATTGTGGATCCTCAAAATGTGGATAGTATATAATGCAGGAGAAACAAAAAGGGGGTGTATCAAAAGTCCAGAAAATCGTCATTCTGTCCGCCATCGGCGGATCAGAATCTTAATCTATTGTTAATCAGAATTATGAGATCCTGAAACAAGTTCAGGATGACTGAAAAAT
>Ga0315534_1001863_pt1 | contig 14543 bp, 15 predicted proteins | sample SalMarSW160240MG_FD_203094 | JGI IMG/M metagenome (GOLD analysis project Ga0315534, IMG submission 203094) | Salt marsh sediment microbial communities from the Plum Island Ecosystem LTER, Massachusetts, United States - Salt Marsh Sediment SW1602-40 ... | reverse complement strand
CAGTGATCCGAAGGGTAGATCAGGACCCTCGGGGCCGGGTCCAACGGCGGTGCCATGAACGACCTGATCGTCGGATTTGGTCTTGTGTTGGTGATTGAAGGCCTGTTGTGGGCCGTTGCGCCACACCTGGCGATCCGCATGCTTGAGGGGGCGGCAATGACGCCCCAAGCCACGCTGCGCATCGCTGGCTGGACCGCTGTAGCCTTGGGGCTTGCGATCGTTTGGCTTATCCGCGGTTGAGCGCGTCCGCCCGCGTTGACAGCAGCCGCGCGTTGCCCTCCTTTTGCAGGTATTGGCCGGTAAGAAAGTTCGCTTCTTACAGGCGAGCGGACGCCGTCGCTCCGTTGAGGTCGGCAGGAGAACGCTAAATGCGCAAGACGACGCCGGCGGTGCTGCAATTGTGCACACGGCCCTTCGCGTTTTCGATACTCATGGCCGCCAGTCTGGCGTGTGCGGTTACTGGCGCGGTGCCGGGCCTTGCACAGCGCGGCCCGCAATCCGTAGCGCCTATTGCAGAAAATTTGATCGACGCGGTGGTCAACATTTCGACGAGCCAGGCGATCAGAGGTCCGCAAGGAATCCCGCTTCCCAACGTACCAAAGGGCTCCCCCTTTGAGGAGCTGTTCGAAGACTTCTTCGACAAGCGGGGTGCCCGGCCTGATCCCAGTCGCAAGGTGTCCTCGCTCGGTTCCGGCTTCGTCATTGACGCCAAGGAAGGTGTGATCGTTACCAACAACCACGTGATCGACGGCGCGGAGGAGATCGAGGTCAACTTTCACGATGGCACCAAATTGCCGGCCAAGCTGATCGGCACGGACACCAAGACCGATATTGCGCTTCTGAAAGTCGAACCGAAGGAGGGGATGACGGCGGTCGAGTTCGGCAATTCGGGAAAGCTGAAAGTGGGCGATTGGGTGATGGCGATCGGCAATCCCTTCGGTCTGGGCGGGAGCGTCACCGTCGGGATCATTTCGGCCAAGGCGCGCAACATCAACTCGGGCCCCTATGACGACTACCTTCAGACGGATGCCTCGATCAACAAAGGCAATTCGGGTGGTCCGCTGTTCGACATGGAAGGCCGGGTGGTTGGTGTGAATACCGCCATCATTTCTCCGACCGGCGGTTCTATCGGCATCGGGTTTGCCGTCCCGTCCGATACGGTCGTGCCGGTCGTACAGCAACTTCGCAAGTTCAAGGAGGTTCGCCGCGGTTGGCTCGGCGTGAAGGTTCAGACGATCACCGATGGTATCGCGGAGTCGCTCGAGATTCCCGATGGTAAGGGAGCGCTTGTTGCGACTGTTACGCCCGGTAGCCCTGCGGCCCAAGCCGGTATGGAACCCGGGGACGTGATCTTGAAGTTCAACGGTACGGATGTGCCGAGCATGCGCGTGCTGCCACGCATCGTCGCGCGCTCGCCGATCGACAAGACGGTTGACGTCGAGGTGCTGCGCAAAGGCAAGGTGGTGACCTTGCAGGTCACTGTCGGTCGCCTCGTTGAGGAGGCCGTCACGATGAATCCCGCGCCGGGCGCACCTGAGGACACCACGGCGGCTGAGGTGACGGTCCTCGGGTTGACGGTATCACCGCTGACCGATGCGCTGCGTGGTCAGTATGGGATTGACCAGAAGGTTGTCGGCGCGCTCGTCAGTGCAGTGGAGCCGAGCAGCCCCGCGGGGGCCAGTATCAAACCCGGTGATGTGATCGTGGAGGCGGCACGCGAGCCCGTGTTGGCCCCGCAGGACGTCGCCAAGCAGATCGAGACTGTCAAAAAGAGCGGCCGCAAGAGTGTGCTTTTGGGTGTCGAGGATGCCCGGGGAGACCATCGATTCGTGGCCGTGCCTGTGAACTAGGGCGATTGCGGCGCGCTTGTCTTGAAAGGCCGCACGAGCGGCTTCAGGATCGCCAGTCCAACGCTGAGCTTGCTGCTAAGGAGATTATCCCTCGTGTCGGAACGTCAGCGCATTTTCGATACCATCGCCGAAACAATGGCACCGGTGCATCGGGATGGTCATAAATTCCTTGCGATCGGCCTTGGCCTGACGCTGTTGTTTTTCCTTGTGTGGCCGCCGCTTGCATGGATCTTGGCGCTCATCACGATCTGGGTTGCGTACTTTTTTCGCGATCCCGATCGCGTCACGCCGCTGCGCGAGGGACTGATTATTGCGCCGGCGGATGGGCGCATCTCTGCGGTGGAGTCGGTGACGCCACCTGCGGAGCTGGGACTGGGTACTGAGGAGCGTGTGCGCGTTTCGACGTTCCTTTCCATCTTCGACGTTCACATCACGCGTTCGCCCGTGGCCGGTCGCATTTCCCGCTCGCTTTACGTGCCCGGCGCCTTCCTGAATGCCGCGCTCGACAAGGCAAGCGAGGAAAACGAGCGGCGTGCGTTCATCATTGAGAAACCCGATGGGGTACAGATTCCCGTTGTGCTGATCGCAGGTCTCGTCGCACGGCGTATCGTATCGTTCGTGCACGAAGGCGATAGCGTCGGGACGGGCGAGCGTATCGGCCTCATTCGCTTCGGCTCGCGTGTCGATGTCTATCTGCCTCCTGGAAGACATGCCCTCGTTGGGGTGGGTCAGCGTGCTGTTGCCGGCGAGACCGTGCTGGCGGATCTGCAATCTGACGAGCCCGAGCGCGTGGCCCGCAGGGGCTGAGGAGCCGCGCGGTAGGCAAATAGACCGCAAGTGCAAGATTGGGGGGCTGGCACCGTAAGCTAAGGACCGACGCGATGGATCCGATTGTACCAAGGCTAGAGGAAGAGACGCGACGCCGGCGGCGCATTCCGCTCTTTCGTCGTCGGCAAGTTCCTGTCCGGATGCTGGTGCCCAACTTTTTCACACTGTTGGCGTTGTGCGCTGGGTTGACGTCGATCCGCATGGGGATTGAGGGGCGCTATGAACTCGCTCTGGGGGCAATTGTCTTTGCAGCCCTGCTCGATGGCATCGATGGGCGCGTGGCGCGACTGTTGAAAGCATCGTCGCGCTTCGGCGCAGAGCTCGACAGCTTGGCGGACTTTGTGAACTTCGGTGTGGCGCCGGCCTTTTTGATTTTCAACTGGGGTCTTGGCAGCCTTAAGAGTTTCGGCTGGATCTGCGTGATGATTTTTGCGCTGGCGTCGGCTCTGAGATTGGCACGCTTCAATGTGGCGAGCGATAGCGAACGGCCAAAATGGCAGGCGGACTACTTTATCGGTATGCCGACGCCTGCAGCGGCGATCGTCGTGTTGCTGCCGGTCTATTTGGAGCAACTGGGGCTCAAAGGATTCCGCTCGTCCGTCCTGATGCTCGACATCGTGCTCGTGTACACGCTCATTATCGCATTCATGATGGTCTCCACGATCCCGACGTACTCCGGCAAGCTGCTAGGTGAACGGATCTCGCGGGAGTATGTCCTGCCCATTTTCATGCTGGCGATTGGGTTTGTGGCGCTCCTCGTGACGTATCCCTTCGGGACGCTGACGGGCGCAACAATTGCCTATCTCGCTACGATCCCGGCGAGTTGGCGCCGCTACGGTCAAATGGTTGCGGAAACTCTGGCCGAAGAAACGGATTCGGGGGCGCAGGCCCAGAGGCCGCAGGCTCAGCCTGAGGCCGAGACGCCTGAGGACCCTAAGACAGCCGCACCGGAGAAAGGGCAGCGCGAAGGTGGGCGCGTCGTCGCCATTCGGTCAAACGATTAGTTTGAGATGTCTCTGTCGTTGGGCTTTGAGATTTCGTAAAACGGGCGCGTTCGCCGCCCAGCCTCACTTGACCCTGTATCTGAATGGGATCGTGAATTTGTGAGGCTCGGCACCTAGCGACTCGGGGAGCGGCGGAAACGGCGCGGCGCGCTCTAGAGAAGCGACTGCAGCTTCATCCAGCTTGGTCGATCCGGAACTCTTCACGATCTTGTGCTCAACAAGCTCGCCTTCCGGCGAGACGAAAAATTCGAGCGTAACGGTTCCTGATTTTTTCGTTCGCGTCACGATTTTCCGCTTGGCGATGGCCTTAAAGAGCTGCCCCTGGTAGAGGCGGAAGGCATCTGTGTCCCCGCCGGTCTGTTCAGCTCCAGAGCTCTTTTCGATCAGTGTGGCGACTTGTGGCGCTTGTTCTTGGACGGGAACCTCGGCCATCTCCTCGACCTCTTCGAGGGGTTCGGGCTCGCGAAGCTCGACTGTCTCTTCGTTTGTGCTTTCGGTTGAGGATATGACGTCGGTCAGCTCTGGCTCGATTTCCTGAATCTCGCGAACCTCAGCGACCTCCTGAATCGCGGGGATGTCGACCGTTTCGATCGTTTCTTCCGCTTCTCCCAGGTTAGCAATGCCCTCAATAGATATGCCCTGATCCACCACGAAAAGGTCTTCGCCCGCGCCTTCATTCAGGGCGGCGCCGCCAGTGGTCACAATGCCGATAAGTCCTATAGCGATCACCGCGTGGAGACCGAAGGAGACGAGCCAGCTTGTTGAGCGGATTGCATCCATGCGCGGTCACTCGACTAGGGTGCTGCGCCGCCCGAGGGTGCGGGCTGTGACAGCAGCGAGACACGCTGATAGCCCGTCTCACCCACGCGGCCAAGGATCTCCATCACTTCCCCGTACGGGATCGCGCGATCCGCCCGGACGTAGACGACGGTGTCGCCTTCGTCTGCACGCAACTGCCTGAGCCGGGGCACCAGCATCTCTCTGGAGATCTGCTCATCGCGGATGTGGACCGATCCGTCAGGCGCCAACGTGACAACCATCGGCTTTTGGACCTTGGCAAGTTTCGCTGCCGACGTTTTTGGAAGATCGACTTGTACGCCTTGGACCATCAAGGGCGCGGCCACCATGAAAACGATCAGCAGAACGAGCATCACGTCGACGAATGGTGTGACGTTGATCTCGGCAAGGGGCTTGTAGTCACCGTTGCCTGAGTCACCTCCGACCGACATACCCATCAGCGAACACCTTCAAGACGCACGGTGGCCTCTTCCTGGCCACGTGCCATGGCTTTGGCCAGCTCGGTAATTGCGGATCCGGTCCGATCGGCGGACCGACCCAACGCAACAGCGATCTGATTGAAGGCGACGACGGCTGGGATGGCGGCGGCCAAGCCAAGCGCCGTGGCGAAAAGTGCTTCAGCAATGCCAGGCGCCACTACGGCAAGGCTCGTGTCCTTGGCCTGAGCGATTGCAGTGAAGCTGTGCATGATGCCCCATACCGTGCCAAGAAGGCCTACAAATGGGGCTGCGGAACCGACAGTCGCCAGAAAGGGCAAGCCGACCTCGACACGACGGAACTGTATCTTCATGGCGCCGCGCATGGCGCGCTCGAGGCGTTCGCGCAGCTCAAGTCGGCTCTCGTCCCGCGAGCTATGTTCGGCCCATTCGCTCTGGGCAGCTGTCGTTACGGCGCCGACGAGACCTTTCTTCCCTTCGAAAGAAAGACGCCCGGCTGTTGCTTGACGCTCCAATTCGCGCACGTTTGAGCCCAACCGGCTAAGTCGCACGGCTTTTTCGAAAATGATGGCCCAGCAGGCCACGGAGCAGACCACCAAAATCAGCATGATCGCCTGAACGACGGGGTCGGCGTGCTGAAAGAGACCCATAATTGAAAGGTCGTGGCCTTGTAAGGCAGCTAGATTCGGTACCACGTGCGCTTCCTTCCACTTCGCTACTTGGTCAGTTCAATGTCTTGGCGCGTACTCACCTTAAGGCTCGAGAGACAGTCCTCGACGGGGCCTGTTTCTGCCTTGCACTCAGTGATGTCATTGACGAGTAAGCTGCCCACGTCCTCGCACTTCACGTTGTTGAGATCGAAAAGCTTCACTGTCTTTTTGGTCGGACGCAGGGGTGCGAGATCAAGAACAAAGCGCCGGTCGATGATGCCGTCGGTTCGAAACATCACGAGATCGAGCTTGTAAGTGTCGTACTTCGTGCTCGTGGGATTGTTGATCGAGAAATAGAAGCGACAGCCGTTGTCGGTCGTTTCATGCTTGTTCAACTCGAGCGAGACACCGTCTCCTTGCGCGTCCTGTGCTTCAGCGCTTGGCGCTAGCCCATAGGTGACGGCGGCAAGCAGAACAACGGCGAACGCGACGGACTTTTTTTGTTTTCTGATCATCGGACTCCCAGCAGGCAAATCTTCCTGTTCCTCGGTGAAACTGGCCTGTAGCAAGGTGTTAGCGCTTAATCCACCGAAGTTTGATTAACACATCAACAGATTAGACGTTCGGTTCGTGCCTTAAACTCCCTGGGCCGAGATCCAGTCGTATGGTGACCGAACCAGCGCCCCGACCACATCCATATGGTCACATTGTCGGGCTCTGTGTACCGATATTACGTAACATTCCGCTCACGCCCTGTATCAGTTCCGTGAATATCGAGTGTTCCAGAGCTCCACTCGGGCCCCCGAATCTGATGCGTTTGTGACACAGGCATCGACCGTTATAGAGTTACAAGTTGTGCATTGTGCTGTCCAGTCTTGACGCATGGGTGGGTACAGTTGTTCCTATTGAAGGGATGAAACATTGTTACGGTTTGGTTCGCTGCGAGGACGGCACTGTTTGTTGATTGAGCCGCGCTAAACGCAGTCGGGGGGGACAGGAATGAACAGGATACGGTTTGGTTTAGTCGCTGGCATTTCTCTGCTCTGGGCGCTTCCGGTGCCTTTGTTGGCGCAACAAGCCGATACGGAGCCGCCGGCAGCGACTGATGTTCCTTCGGCAGATGCCCCGGCACAGGATGGGGCCGTGGACGGGGATGCGGCGGCTTCGGCGCCTTCTGATGCGACCGAGCTTCCCGCGGTTGAAGTCATTCAGCAACAGCCGGAACCGCCTCCTCAGGTGGCCCAGCAGGCTCCGCCGCCTGAGCCAGCCGTTTCGCCAGCACCTCAGCCTCCAGCAGCGCCGCCACCTCAGCCGGTCGAGGTGAAGGCTCCGGGAACGGGTGGGATCGACAGCGGCACGGTTCTGATGTCGCCGGTCGGCGGCAGCCAGATTCCGATTACCAACTATCCTGGCGCCGTGGGGAGGGCCTCATCGTCTGACATTGTCGCGACGGGCAATGCTTCCATTCCGGAAGTGCTGCAGAACACCGTGCCAGGTGTCGTCATTGGCGACGCGCAAGGCAACATCTATCGGCGGAACCTGCAGTACCGCGGGTTCGAAGCCTCACCGGTAAACGGTGTGCCGATTGGCCTTGCCGTCTATCAGAACGGTGTGCGCATCAACGAGTCCTTCGGCGACGTCGTCAATTGGGACTTCCTGCCCGACAATGCGATTGACGGCATCACGATCATCGGAGCCAACCCGGTTTATGGTCTGAATGCTCTTGGCGGCGCCGTTGCCGTGGTAATGCGCGATGGGTTCAAATTCCAGGGTGTCGAGATCGACAGCCGCTTCGGCTCGTACGGACATGCGCAAGGCTCGGTGGCCGTCGGGGCGCAGAGTGGTATTTGGGGTGCGTTCGTTGCCGGAGAGATCATCCAAGATGATGGGTTCCGAGACTTCTCCGAGGCGAAGATCCGGCGCGCTTATGCCGACATCGGTGTCAAGAACGAAGGCGTAGAGCTCCACCTCAATTATACGGTTGCGGACAACCTTGTCGGTGTCACAGCGGCAGCGCCAGAGCAGCTCTTGGATCTCGGCTGGAATCGTACCTATACCTCGCCGCAGACCAGTGACAACAACCTGAACATGCTGTCGCTCAATGGCTCGGTGAAGGCGACACCATCACTGACCTTCTCGGGCGTGGGCTACTACCGCTGGTTCAAGCAGAAGAATGATGACGGCAATCTCATCGAGGCGGAGAACTGCGGTGATGTCGATCCTCCCGGGCCAGACGGGGCACTGTGCCTTGAGGACGATGACGACCCCAGCGGGTTCGCCGAAGCCTTCGACATCAATGGGGATCCTATCCCATTCACGGACGGCATTGCATATGGATCGCTTGATCGTACGTCTCAGGATGCGAACAGCTACGGCGCCGCGCTGCAGGCCGTCGAAAAAACACCCGTGTTCAACTTGCCAAATCAATTTCTGATCGGGGCAAGTTATGACCACGGCCGGGTTGATTACACTGCCAGCAGCGAACTCGGTTACGTTGGGTCGAGATTTGTCATCAATCCCTTCGATCCGCCCATAATTCTGGGCAAGCCGGAAGATTTTACGCCGCGCAGCCTGACTACGCAGAACGACTATGCGGGCGTCTATTTCTCCAACACCACGGAACTGACATCACTGCTCTCAATCACCCTGGGAGGGCGCTACAATTACGCGCGAGTCAAGATCGAAGACAACACAGGGGAGAACCCGCAGCTCAACGGCGACCACAGGTACTACCGGTTCAACCCGATGGCAGGCGCCACCTACGAGATCATGCCGGGCGTCACGCTGTTTGGCGGGTATTCCGAAGCCAACCGCGCGCCGACCCCGGCCGAGCTCGCCTGCGCCGATCCAGAGAATCCTTGCTTGATCGAAAGCTTCCTGACGGCCGATCCGCCGTTGGATCAGGTCGTGTCCCGCACATTCGAGCTTGGTTTGCGCGGCAAGCTGGCTTCGCTGGGCGTACAACAGAAGCTGGAGTGGACCGCCGGGCTCTTCCGCACGGAGAACCAAGACGACATCATCGCCGTGGCGGCTCCAACTTCGGGCCGCGGCTATTTCCAGAACGCCGGCGATACGTTGCGCAAAGGCATCGAAGCGGGTCTCGTTTACACGGATCCCAAGTGGCAGATTTACGCGAACTACGCCTTTATCGATGCGACCTTCGAAAGTAGCATCACATTGTCTTCGCCCGACAATCCTAAGGGGTTTCAGTGTCCCGACTCCGATGACGACGAAGTGCTCTGCATTCAGGTCAACCCCGGAGATCAGCTTCCAGGCGTGCCGCGCCACAGGTTCAAGGCCGGTCTGGACTATTGGATGACGTCGAAATGGAAGGTCGGCGGTGATCTCGTGGCCGTCAGCGATCAGTACTTCTTCGGTGACGAGGGCAATGACAATCCTCCGCTTGCCGGATATGCGAAGGTCGATGTGCGCACGTCCTATGACATCACCGAGAGCATCCAGATTTACGGCTTGGTCGATAACATCTTCGACTCCAGGTATGGCGTCTTCGGAAACTTCTTCAATCTGGAGTCGGCAAACGAAGCGGCCGAGGCCGACGGACTCGATGAGGACTTCTTCACGAATCCGCGCACGATTACGCCGGCACCGCCTGTGACTGCCTATGGTGGTGTTCGTGTGAGGTTCTAAGACCCCCGTTGGGAGAGAAGAAGTATCGCGAAATACCTCTCCACTAACGAACGGCACGGGCCAGCGAGCGTAAGCGTTCGCTGGCCTGCTGCTTTTGAGAGTGTGGCTTTGCAGTTGCAGGTTAGCCGCCACCTCAACGCATAACGCCAACAGTCATTGCATCCATCCGTCCCAGCATGTTTCGATCCGCGCCAAGCGTGGCTGCAGCGTGCCATAAACGGCGCGCGGTAAACAAAGAAGAAGAATGGGTGGAACGGCCCCTGTTTGTCATAACAGGGCGGAACGTGTGTGCGGTTCCGCAGGGGGTTCCGGGAATACCAAAAGGTACGTTGCAACATTGCTAACCAGTATGCTTCTGTGCAGTGCATCGCCGGCACTTGCGGGGCCGGCCATCGGCCAATTCGAGATGAAGCAGGTCGAGACGGAAGCCGGTGACATCGAGTTTCAAAGCCAGAATGCCTACGGGTGGGGGCAGCCGGCACGGCGATACTATGAGACGTCGCCGGGTGAGTACGCCTATGACGACAACACGGTTGCCGAGGCGCGCAACGCGTTGGAAATCGAGGTTTCGCCAACCGACTGGTTCCGTTTCCGGCTCGGCATCGAATACGAAAAAGAACGCCTCGACGAGCCCGCCGATCCGGTCGATGCCAATGCCTTCGACTCCCTGAAGCTTGATGAATATGCGGCGGAAGCCGTCGTCGTTCTCGTGCCGATCAAAGGTGACGGCCTTGGGCTGGCGTGGCTGACGGAATTCGAAAAGCCCGTCGACAATTCCGAGCCGATGACGATCAACACCGGGCCACTGATCGAGGCCAAGCAGGGATCGTGGCGGTTCCTTCTCAATCTGTTCGCCACCCACTTTTTTGGCGGCGATCCTGAAGAGCCCGGCATGCCCACGGACGACAAGTGGGATTTCAATTACGCCGCGCAGGCCAAGTATGACTTTTCGGAGGAGTTCGCACTTGCGCTGGAGGCCTACGGCACTGTCGATCGGATAGGCAATACCGGGACGCCAAGCGAGGAAGCCGTGCTCTTTGGCGACTTCAACCAGCATCGTATCGGACCGGTGTTTTACTACGAGATGAGGCTCGACAAGTTTGGTGCTGGCGGTGCGGGAGGCGACGATAAGGACGACGAAGGCACGATCGCCCGGTTCGGCGTCGGACTCCTTGCCGGGCTGAATGAAAATACGCCCGATGGTACGCTGAAGCTGAGCCTAGAGATCGATTTCTAGGCAAAGATCCGCGCGAGCCCGCAGGGTCTCTATCGCCGCGGCGCGAAAAAAGAAAATCTGAGCCATGGCATCGCACCGTCTTGTCAGCGGCGCTTGCTTGCGGCACAAGCGGCGGACCCGCATCACAAGGGACGAACGAAGCTTCCGGGGAGCACGCCACTCATGAAGAAGAAGATCCTGATCACTTGGCCTCTGCCTGAGGCCGTCATGGCCCGAGCCCGGGACTGCTATGATGTCGTTGCCCACGGCGACGATCCCAAGATCACCATCGACGAGATGCTGGAGACGGCAAAGTCGGTGGACGCCATCTTGCTGACGCTCAACGAGAAGTGCCCCAAGGAGGTGATCGACAAGATCCCTGAGAACATCAAGTGTATCTCGACGTTCTCCATCGGCTTCGATCACCTCGACCTCCCGGCCTGTACCGCGCGTGGGATCAAGGCCGGCAATGCGCCCCACGGCGTGACGGTGGCGACGGCTGAGATCGCGATGCTCTTGCTGCTAGGCTCGGCGCGGCGCGCATCCGAAGGCGAGCGCCTGATGCGCACGCGCTCCTGGCCCGGCTGGCAGCCCTTGCAGCTCGTTGGCCAGCGGCTCGATGGCAAGAAGCTCGGCATCTACGGCTTCGGCAAGATCGGTCAGGCGCTCGCCAAGCGTGCGCGCGGCTTCGATATGGATATCCACTATTACGACATCTATCGCCAGCCGCCCGAGAAGGAACAGGAGCTGGGCGCCACCTATCACGACAACCTCGACAGCTTGCTGGCCATCTCACAGTTCTTCTCCATCAACGCGCCCTCGACGCCCGAGACGCGCGGGTTCTTCAACAAGGATGTGATCGGGAAGCTGCCTCAAGGTGCGGTCGTCGTGAACACGGCGCGCGGCGACCTCGTCAACGATGAGGACACAATTGCAGCGCTGAAGTCGGGCCGGCTCGGTTATGCGGGTTTCGATGTGTTCGCAGGTGAGCCGAACATCAACGAGGGCTACTACGACCTGCCCAACACGTTCCTGTTCCCGCATCTGGGCTCGGCCGCGATCGAGGCGCGCAACCAGATGGGGTTTGAAGCGCTCGACAACATCGATGCCTTCTTTGCCGGCAAGGACATGCCCTTCAAGCTGAACTAAAGCGCTGCGAAAGCGACGATCGTCAAAGGCCCGGCTGTGGAATGCACCGGGCCTTTTCGTTTTTTCGTTAGGGTACCTCGTTGAGTGGGAGACCATTGGGTGCACCGATTGCGTTGCTGCCAGGTCTTAGTGCTTCCGGTGAAAAATCGCGCGGATGAGGGCGCGCGTGACCTTGACACGCGCCACAGAGCGGCGCTTGCTGAGCTTATTCAGGCCCGCTAGATGCAATTTTTCCGCCACGTGTTTGTCGATGGGAGGCCCCGACGATGGAACCAAATGAGAAATGGGACGCGCCAAAGGAAGCGCCAAAAGACGAACCAAAAGACGAGCGCCCGAGCAAGCGGCCCATCTGGATGCGCGGGTTGTTCATGCTGTTGCTCATGATTGCTTTCTGGATCGCGCAGTGGCTTTTATGGGTTGTCGGGATCGTGCAGTTCCTCTGGCTCTTCTTCGCCGACGAGCCGAACGCATTTCTTAAGCGTTTTGGGCGGTCGCTCTCTCTCTGGCTTGGCGAGACGGCGCGCTTTGTTTCGTGTGCGAGTGAGGACAAGCCGTTTCCCTGGAAGGCCTGGCCGTCGGCGGATTGAGAGAGCACCAAACAAAGCTTTGCGCGGCGACAATAGTCGGAAGATGGAACATTTTTCGTGCCCACGTGTTTCACCTGGGACAGCGAGTACCTATGTGAATGCCTAGAGCTACGCCTCACGACGAACGCGATGGGCGCGTTTCGCCGACTCAATGAGGAGGCAAGACATGCTGAACCAACTTATTCTGTTCCGTGCAGCGATGACCCGTCCCGGTGATTTGCAGAAGCCAGCGACGATGAAACAAGCACACGGCAAGGACTAAACTTGCAACTTACACCAAAAAAACGGGCCGGCATTTGCCGGCCCGTTTTGCGTTCGGATGCCACCTTGTCAGTGATTGTGGTGCATGTGTTGATCCGGCTCTTGCGCCTCGGATTTTGGCACGTTGACGCGAACGTCAATTGCCACGTCGCCCTGTTTCTCGAAGACGAGAGTCATGGGAAACGTTTCACCTTTCTTGAGCGGCTGGCGCAGACCGATCAGCATCACATGCAAGCCAAGTGGTTTAAGCGCGGTGGACCCGTGAGCGGGGACCTTGATCCCGCCTTCGACTGGCACCATTCGCATGATGTCGCCATCCATGCGGCTTTCGTGGAGGCTCACATTTCCGGCAACATCGGACTTCACCGAAACCAAAGTGTCAGTCGTATCGCCGGCGTTCTCCAACTTCATATAGACCGCACCGTTCTTGGCGCTGCCGATCGAAGGCCGGGCCCAGGGATGGTCGATGGTAAGTGGTCCCGATTTGAACTCGTGAGCCAGGACGGCTCCCGAAAGCGTTGCGAGGGCAAGAGTAGTTACGGCCGCGACGACCAGGTATGGATTTTTCATTTTTTGTGTTTCCAAATCAAAAGGCCTTCTGCCATCCGGCCATGAAGGTCCAGTCTGTTTCCATCTGAGGACCGTTGAGATCACGGTAGATGGGGACACCAACCTCGAACGCCAAACGATGGCCGCGCAGGGCGCCGGTCTGTCCGGCCAGGTTCGCGCCGAAATAGGCAAACGCCTGCTCGCCGCCATAGAACTCGGGGTTAGCCGTTTGCACAGGCCCCACAATGTTGGGATCAATGCCACTGATGCTGTCCTGCGTCCATGCGTCGAGGCGCACGGAGGTCGAAATCCAAGGCGCCCACTCATAGGCAAGCCAGCCCGTCAGACCGTAAAGATCACCGTAGGCGTAGCCTTCGTCGTTCTCATCCTCGAGTCGGATCTCTGAGCGCAACTGCGATCCCCAGGTCAGGTCTCCGGACCGGCCTGTGTAGGTGAGACCGGGCAAAAGGTCGTAGGTCCCCGTGCCGAGCTGCATTGCGTAGGGCAGGCGAACGTTCATATCCATATTGGTGGGTGCGAAGATCGTTCCGCGCTCGGTGATGCTGCCCGTCGGTAAGCTGAGGCCGAGGTTCAGATGGACGTGATTGGTGCCATCGTCATAGAGCCGGTAGAGCCCTGAGATCTTGGTGTCTCCAATCCCCGACGCCTTAGTGGTGAAGCTGCCGATCTGTGGTGGATCTTGTGGCACCATGCCCGCAAAGGTCAGATGCTGCATGTCCTTGTCGATGTAGTTAACCATCGCCATGAGCGTGAGGTTGTTGGTCGGCGCATACATGCCACCGAACATGTGCATGTCCATCGACATCTTCGTCGGCACGATGCGCAGGAAGGGTGGTTGACCGTCCATGCCGAAGAACCGGTTGGGCACCTCGAGGATTTGCGACGTGGAAACGCCATTGGTGCCAATGCGGCTGCCCTGCATATCCATATGCATGTAGCGATAGGAGAGCATCCATTCGCCGGCCTTGTGCATATGGTCGCCCATGACGCCAATGGGCGCGTGGCCATCAGCACGGACTGGGCCGTCGTGACCGCCGGACACAGAAAGGCCAGCGGGGGCCATGAACGGATCGTCAGCGAGTGCCGGCGCGCACGAAAGCATCGCCGCAGCCGCGATCACGGGTGCATGTAAGAGATAGCGAAGGGAAAGACGCACACTTTGCGTGCGTGGTTTGAATGTCATCTGCGAGCTCCAAGTCTCAAACGTTGTGACACGGCCGCATGGTGCAAAGACTATATGCCTCTGAGAACACGAGCGGCCGACCGTAACTTCACGTCTTAGACTTGGGCTGGTGGGCCGCGTCCTCTCACGACGAGGGGCTTGTCGCCCATGACAAGCGAGTCCGCGCGCTCGTTGAAGGCAGCGACGGCAGCGCTGGGCAACGGCAGAGCGACCGAATCCGGCACGGGAGCAAAGGGGGCTCCTGATAGGGACGTACAGATCGGACAGCTTTGAGCGTTTGAGCCGGGGTTTTGATCCGTCTCGACAGGCTGACCGTTCTCGTCGAGCTGAATGACGCGGTAGCCAGCGGCCGTGCACAAGAC
>Ga0315534_1001862_pt1 | contig 14549 bp, 11 predicted proteins | sample SalMarSW160240MG_FD_203094 | JGI IMG/M metagenome (GOLD analysis project Ga0315534, IMG submission 203094) | Salt marsh sediment microbial communities from the Plum Island Ecosystem LTER, Massachusetts, United States - Salt Marsh Sediment SW1602-40 ... | reverse complement strand
CCCATCGCTTGACGAACGGCGCATAAGCCGTTTGCGTACGAACAAGGAGAACGCCGTGGACTCACAAAAATGGAGCGAGATGACACGCGGGCTGGTCGACGTTGCCATGGGCCGCCAGAAGGCCGATCTCGTGGTTCGCGATGGGCGCTGGGTTTGCGTGCAGTCGGGCGAGATTCTGGAGAACACGGATGTGGCCGTTCGGGGAGAGCGCATTGCCTACGTCGGACCAGATGCGAGCCACACCATCGGACCAGAAACGGAAATCATCGACGCCGCAGGGCGTTATCTCGTACCAGGCTTGTTGGACGGGCACATGCACGTTGAATCCGGCATGGTGACGGTGACCGAATTCGTGCGCGCCGTAGTTCCACACGGCACCACGGGAATGTTCGTCGATCCGCACGAGATCGCCAACGTCTTCGGGCTGAAGGGTGTGCGTTTGATGGTCGATGAAGCGGCCGTGCAGCCCATCCACGTTTGGGTGCAGATGCCCTCCTGCGTGCCATCGGCGCCCGGATTGGAAACCCCGGGTGCGGAGATTGGTCCGCAAGAAGTGGCCGAGGCGCTGGAATGGCCGGGGATTATCGGTCTGGGTGAAATGATGAACTTCCCCGGAGTCTTCCTCAGTGACGAGAAGATGCACGCTGAAATGGCTGAGACGCGTCTGGCGGGGAAGGTCATCGGAGGACACTACGCGTCGCTCGATCTCGGGCTGCCATTTCATGGATACGTTGCCGGCGGCGCGCAGGACGATCACGAGGGGACGCGTCTGGAAGACGCCATCGCCCGTGTACGCCAGGGCATGAAAGCCATGCTGCGTTTCGGATCGGGTTGGCACGATGTGGCGGCGCAGGTGCCTGCGATACTTGAAAGGGGATTAAATCCGCGCCATTTCCTGCTCGTCACGGACGACAGTCATTCCGAGACGCTGGTCCAGGAAGGCCACATGGATCGCGTCGTGCGTCATGCCATCAATCAGGGTCTGCAGCCTATGACTGCGATTCAAATGGCCACGTTGAACACGGCGGAGCATTTCGGCGTCGCCAACGATGTCGGCCAGATCGCGCCCGGCCGGTACGCCGATGTTCTCCTCGTGAGCGATCTCGAAAACATGCAGATCGACCACGTTATTGGCAAAGGAAAGCGCCTGGCTGTGGATGGCGAATGGATCGTCGAACTGCCTGCTTTTCCCTACCCGGCGGAAGTCAAGTCGTCGGTCGTACTCGGGCGCCAACTCGAAGCACGGGATTTTCGAATTGAATCCCCGCAAGACGGGAAGGTCACGGCAAACGTGATCGGGGTGGTCGAGAACCAGGCGCCCACGCGGCACCTCACGCTCGAAGTCGAGGCAAAAGACGGCGAGATCCCTGTCGACATGAAAAACGATCTCGCCAAAGTAGCCCTTGTCGAGCGCCATCGCGGCACGGGCGAGGTGCAGGTCGGGTTGGTGCAGGGTTTTGGCTTCGATAAGCCATGTGCCATCGGTTCTACGGTGGCCCATGACTCGCATCACATGATCGTCGTCGGCACTGACGAAGCCGACATGGCCATGGCGGCGAACGAGTTGGCGCGCGTCGGTGGCGGACAGATCGTAGTGTGCAATCATGAAGTGATTGCCTTGATCGAACTGCCGATTGCGGGTCTGATGTCCAACGAACGGGCTGAAGTCGTGGCTGAAAAAGCAGCCAAGGTGCTGCAGGCATTTAAGACGTGCGGCTGCAGTTTGAACAGCCCCAACATGCAGCTCAGTCTGTTAGCCCTGGTCGTGATTCCCGATCTGCGCATCTCCGACAAGGGCCTGGTGGATGTGAATAAGTTCGAGTTGATTCCGGTCGTCGTTAAAGGGGTGGAATAGGGAGTATCTATGGCGTCCAAGACTGGAAAATCAGGCAAGGGGCAGACCACAAAGCGATCGAAGAAAGGCACTCGCCGGCGAAAGTCGGATCGCCGTCCTTTGTATCAACGAACGGCGGATGTGCTCGGGGAAATGTTGGCCAAGATGAAGCCGGGGACCTTTCTTCCTTCCGAGCCGAAGCTGGCGAAGCAGTTGGGAGTTTCTCGGGCGACGCTGCGCGAAGCGATCCGCACCTTCGAAGAGGGCGGCCGGGTTGTCCGCCGGCAGGGGATCGGCACCTACGTTTCCCATCTGCCTCCCGTTATCGATACGGGTCTGGAGGTGTTGGAAAGCGTGGCGACGCTGGCTTCCCGCATCGACCTGGAAATCGAGATGGCCGGTTTGAACGTCCAGGAACGCGATCCAACCGAAGTCGAAAAGGAGCATTTCGGCATCGGCGACTCGGATGCAGTAATTGAAGTATCGCGAGTGTTGAAGACCAGGGACCGTCCGGTCACTTATCTCATCGACGTTGTGCCGCAGGGTATACTCCCAGACAAAGCGTTCCAGGACAATTTCCAGGGTTCTGTGCTCGATATCCTTTTAAAGCGCGAAGAATTGTCTCTGGGGCATTCGCGTACGGCGATCACGGCCATTTCTGCGCCAGCGGGTATCGCCCGCCAGCTGCAAATCAGCCGCAAAGAGGTCTTGCTGGTGCTGGAGGCCTGGTTGTACACCAATGAAGGAAAGGCCATCGACCATTCCTTTACCTATTCCCTGCCTGGTGTATTCAAGTTCCATGTCGTCCGGCGCGTGGGTCGCTGACTATTAATGCCGGATGGATGTTCCTGGAGCTAAAGCGGAAATAACGAAGCATAATCGCTTCGAGATCGATCTTACGATGGAGGTGGCACCATGCGCAGTTTCGCTGGTCGAGACATTCTTTCATTAAAAGGTTTCGAACGGAATGAATACTTTCGAGTATTTGAAGTATGCGATCGACTCGCGCCCTTCGCCCGGGATCGAAAGAAATCCGATCTCCTGGCCGAGAAAATACTCGTCACGGCATTCTACCAACCGAGCACGCGCACACGCCTGGCGCACGAAGCGGCGATGCTGCGTTTGGGTGGGAGTGTGACGGGATTTTCCGATGCGAAGATGACGCGCGCCGGCGATTTCTACCAGGAATCGATCAAGGATACCGTTCACATGTTGGAGTACTACGGCGATGTGATCGTTATGCGTCATTTCCAACAAGGTGCGCCCGCAGAGGCGGCGCGCTGGGCGAGCATTCCCGTGATCAACGCCGGCGATGGCTGGGGAGAACATCCCACCCAAGTTCTGACCGATTTGTATACCATATGGAAGGAAAAAGGCCGCCTGGACGGACTGCATTTCATTCTGGTCGGAGACATGCGCATGCGGACGATGCACTCGATGAGCTACGCCATGTCGCAGTTCGACATTGAAGCGACGTATATATCCCCGCCCGAGATGTCGTTGACCAAGGAATTCAAAGCCGAATTGGACGATCTCAACCTGAACTATCGAGAGGTGAAGCACATCGAAGAGGCGATTGCCGACGCCGACGTCGTGTACATGGAACCCGTCGTACAGCCAGATTACACCAAGAGTCGGGATGAACGTGAAGGCGATGTAGGTCGTACCCCGGCGAATTACCAGGTCTCGAAAGCCTTGATGCGCAAAGCCAAGCCCGATTCGATTGTCTTGCACTCCCTGCCAAGGATGGACGAGCTCCTGGAAGAGGTCGACGACACGCGGCACGCCCGCTATTGGCCCGAAGCCTATAACGGTGTCGTCACGCGTATGGCGCTGTTGGCTCTCGTCTTGGGTGCAATGGAATAGGCAAACAAATAGGTGGCAGAAGCTGGTGAGCTTCGGGCAGATTCAATATCCACTTCGCGATTTTTAGCAGATATTCAGGCAGGAGGTTTGATTGATGCAGACGGATCTTCGAGGTCGTGATCTGATCGGCGATTTGGATTTCAGTCGTGAAGAGGTCGAGACGGTGCTGGATGTCGCTTTCGACCTAAAACGCAAACGTGCGCTCGGCGAGCCGCACGCCTACCTGCGCGACAAGGTGCTGGCGATGCTGTTCTTCTTCAGCAGCACGCGCACCCGAGGCTCGTTCGAAGCCGGCATGGCGCAGCTCGGGGGACATGCGGCTTTCATCGAATCTCGCACGACACAAATCTCGCACGGCGATACCGAGAAAGAAATGGGGGAGATTTTTGGGCGCTACTTCGACGGCATCGCCATCCGCCACGTCGACTGGCGGGTCGGCAACCACTACATCAACGACGTGGCGCAGGCTTCCCGCGTGCCGGTGCTCAACATGCAGTGCGATCTCTATCACCCCCATCAATGCCTCGCCGATTTGATGACCATTTTCGAGAAAAAAGGCCGCAATCTGCGCGGCAAGAAGATGGTGGTTTCCTGGGCCTATGCGGCGTCTTATTTGAAACCGATTTCAGTTCCGCAGTCGCTGATTCTACAAATGCCCCGCTTCGGTTTGGACATCGTGCTCGCACACCCGCCTGAATTCGAACTTATGCCCGAGATCGTGCAGGAAGCTCAGGCTTTAGCCAAGACGTACGGAACCGGTTTCGACGTCGTCGACGATATGAAAAAGGGCTTCAAAGACGCAGACATCGTATATGCCAAATCGTGGGGTCCGTTGTTGACCACAACCGATGCGGACCAAGGCAAGCGCTTGCAGGATAAATATCAGGAATGGATCACGGATGAGGAGAAGATGAGTCTCGCCAAAGCGGATGCAATCTACATGCATCCCCTTCCGGCGGATCGCAACATCGAAGTGACCGATGGCGTCATCGATGGACCTCAGAGTGTTGTGTTTGACCAGGCCGAGAACCGCTTACACGCTCAAAAGGCAGTGATGGCGCTGACCATGCGCTAGTGGAAAGGCCAAAATGTCAAAACAAAAAGACAAGCAGGTGGCAGTTCTTGCAGTGGGCGGCAACTCGCTGATCAAAGACAAAGCGCACAAGACGGTACCCGATCAGCTCGCGGCCGTTTCTGAAACTGTAACGCACATTGCCGGCATGATCGACTCGGGCTGGGAGGTCGTGATCACCCACGGCAACGGTCCGCAAGTTGGATTCATCCAGCGCCGGTCGGAACTATCCTTGCATGAGCTGCACCCGGTGCCCCTGGATTACTGCGGTGCAGACACGCAGGGGGCGATCGGTTATATGTTCCAGATCGCGCTGCATAATGAATTTCGTAAACGCGGGATGGAAAAACGAGCAGCCACGGTAGTCACGGAAGTCCTCGTGGACCTGGATGATCCGGCATTCCAGCATCCGACCAAGCCGATCGGTTCGTTCATGGACCATGAGACGGCACACGTGCGCAGCGAGACAGAAGGTTGGTCTGTCGTCGAAGACGCCGGCAGAGGTTGGCGGCGTGTGGTTCCCTCCCCATATCCCCAGAAGATATTACAACGTGATGCGATTCAAACCTTGATCGACGCCGGGTTCGTCGTCATCGGTGTGGGCGGCGGAGGCATCCCTGTTGTTGAGACGGAATCGGGCGACCTTGTCGGCGTGGAAGCGGTCATCGACAAAGATTTCGCTTCGGCAATGCTGGCCATCGATATCGAGGCAGATCTTCTATTCATTTCTACCTCTGTTGAACAAGTTGCGCTGAACTATCGCAAACCTGACCAACGCTGGTTGGATCGCATAACGATCGAGGAGGCGAAAACCTATCTCGACGAAGGGCATTTCGCCAAAGGAAGTATGGAACCCAAGATTAAATCGATCATATATTTCCTCGAGCATGGTGGCACGCAAGCCATCATTACGAATCCGGAAAATATCGAGCGAGCGTTGTCCGGTCAAACGGGAACACACATCGGATTGCGGTAAACTAATAGCGTATAGGGTGCCGAAGGGAGGTGATGGCAGCGTTAAGCGATTTGGACCCTCGTTTCAAAGGTATGTTCAATCGTACTGCATTCAGGAGGAGATTTCATGGACACTTCGAAAGTTTGGAAAATCATTGCGTTGATCGTAATCTTCACGCTGGCTCTGGCGGCATGCGGTGGCGCCACGGAAGAAGCCACTATGGCGCCGTCTGATGAAGAGTCAGAAAGCGTCGTCGAAGAGTCCGAAGAGGTTGTAGAACCCGAAGAGCCGATGGAGGAGTTCGTCTTCGGTGTGATCCTGGTCGGGCCCAAGAACGATCACGGCTGGAGCCAGGCGCATTACGAAGGCGGCCTCTACGTCGAGGAGAATCTGCCCGGTGCGCGCATGATCGTCTTCGAAAGCCTCAACCCGGCCGACAAGCCGGAAGCTACGTTGGAAGGTGTAGTGGATGAAATGGTGGCGCAAGGTGCCCAATTGGTCCTCACCACTTCCGATGAATTCGAAGAGGACACCGTGGGCGCGGCGGAAAAGTATCCCGATGTAACCTTTATCAGTATCTCCGGTGATGATGCCTGGGCAGCAGGCCAGGATGCCGGTGCCGCTCCGTCCAATGAAGGTAATTTCATGGGCCAAATGCCGCCGATGAAAGCCATTGCGGGCTGTGCCGCAGCACTCGCCACCGACACGGGCAAGATCGCCTATCTTGGACCCTTGATCAATTTCGAGACTCGTCGTCTGGCGTCGTCCGTGTATCTCGGGGCGCGCTACTGCTACGAGAATTATCGCGAAATGAGCGCAGATGACCTCGAATTCACGGTCACCTGGATTGGTTTCTGGTTCAACATTCCTGGTGTGACCCTCGATCCGACGGAAGTCACGACGGGATTCCTCGACAGCGGCGTTGACGTGGTACTCAGCGGCATCGACACCACGGAAGCCATCGTCGTCGCCGGCCAACGCGCCGATCAAGGCGAGCAGGTCTGGGCGGTCCCCTATGACTACGAAGGCGCATGCGATGAGAAGCCGGAAATCTGCCTGGGCGTCCCGTACTTCAACTGGGGCCCGGCGTATCTGGAGGCCGCGCAAGCGGTGCAAGACGGCACCTGGACCCAAAGCTGGGACTGGAATCCCCCATACTGGCAGGATCTAAACGATAAAACCAAGACTCCCGTTGGTTGGGTGGATGGTGCCGGATTGACGGACGAGATGAAAGCCGATCTGGATGCCTTCATTGCCGGAATGGCTTCGGGTGAGATCGTGATGTGGCAAGGTCCGCTCAACCTTCAAGACGGTACATCATATCTGGCCGATGGAGAAGTGGCGACAGAGGCGCAGATCTGGTACCTGCCTCAACTGCTTGAAGGCATGGAAGGACCCAGCGAGTAACATCGACAATCCGCAGGTTTTCTGAGGAGAGCGACTCTAACGTCGCTCTCCTCTAGTAAAATCGGGTAATCAGCATACTGGAAGCATGCATGGAAGTCGCACTGGAAGACATCCGCAAATATTTCGGAGACGTGAGGGCCAACGATGGCATCAGCCTCGCGTTGCAGCCCGGTAAGATCTACGGTTTGTTGGGAGAAAACGGCGCCGGCAAGTCCACGTTGATGAAGGTATTGTCTGGCTATCATCCGCCGGATGATGGGCGAATCGTATTGAACGCAGCGCCGGTGGCGTTCTCTTCTCCTTCAGATGCACTTGCGCAGGGCATCGGCATGATCTACCAGGATCCGCTGGACATCCCGGCCATGCGCGTGATCGATAATTACCTGCTGGGATGGGATCGCCGCATCGTCCTGGATTATGCCCGCGCCGGAGAGGAACTGCGCAAAAATGCGGATCGCATGGGTTTCCATTTCGAGCCGGACGCTTACATCGAGAGCCTTTCGCTGGGTGAGCGGCAGCAGCTCGAGATGCTGCGGCTTCTGGCGCTCGGTGCTGACGTCCTGATCCTCGATGAGCCGACGACCGGCATCAGCGCCGAGCAGAAAGAAAGCCTCTTCGCTTCACTACACCGCTTGGTGGAAGAGGAGGCCAAGACTGCCATCCTGGTTTCGCACAAGCTGTCCGACATCCAGGAATTGTGCGACCATGTTTTTGTGCTTCGCCGGGGGAACCTGATCGGATCGACGGACATCCCCTGTCCAACGCAGCACTTGGTGGAAATGATGTTCGAAGAATTGCCGCCGCGACGCCCCCGGGTGTCCCATGCGCGGGATGAAAGTGCATTCCTGCGGTTGGAGAACGTCGCAGTCGAAGACGATCGTCTCCAGGTCGCGGACATCAACCTGGACATTCGCGCCGGGGAAGTATTCGGCGTTGCGGGATTGGAAGGCAGCGGCCAGCGACTGATCCTGCAGGCCTGTGCAGGGCTGCTCCCGGTCTCCGAAGGCAAAATTTATCTCGACCAGCGAGATGTAACCCGCTGGCCCTATCGAAAATTACTTCAGACCGGAGTGGCGTACCTTCCCGCCGGAAGATTGGAGGAAGGACTCATCGCCGGCTTGAATTTGATGGAACATATCGCCTTATCCAATCCCATGCCCGCTTTCTTGATCGACTGGCGTCATTATGCACAGGAAACGGAAGCCCGCATTCAACGCTACGAGGTCGTGGGTCAGGTAGATTCGTTCGTGGAAACGTTGTCCGGCGGCAACCAACAGCGTACGCTTTTCGCCATGCTGCGGGATGATTTGAGACTGCTGCTCATGGAACACCCCACGCGCGGTCTCGACGTCCGTTCCGCAGATTGGATCTGGCAGCTGTTGTATCAGCGCGTCGAAGCGGGTACGACGGTGCTGTTCATTTCCGTCGATTTGGATGAATTGGTGGAACGCAGCGATCGCATCGTGGCGTTTTCAGGAGGTTCGATGTCGCGCGTCGTGCAGGCGGACGAGACCACGGCGGATGAACTTGGCCATCTGATCGGGGGTGAGTGATGCGTCGGATTCGATGGCATACCCCAAATTGGATCGTTATTCCGATCGCCATTATTGCCTCGTTGCTCGTGACGAGCCTGCTTTTAATCACCTTTGGTGTCTCCCCAAAGGAAGGTTTCGATGCCATGTTGCTGGGCGCCTTCGGGGATTCGACCAAAGTGTTGAGCGTCACGGCATTTTGGGTTCCTTTGGCGCTCGCTGCAGCCGGTCTGATCCTGACCTTCACCGCCGGGCTGTGGAACATTGGTGTGGAAGGCCAGATCGTAATGGGTGCAGTTGCCGCCAGCTGGGTGGCACTGAAAATCGACGCGCCGGGTCCACTGATGTTGATCCTCGAATTGTCGTTCGCCATGGCGGCGGGTGCGCTGTGGGCAGGTTTGACGGCGCTGCTCAAGACGCGCGGGAAAGTGCACGAGATATTTGGCGGGCTGGCCTTGAATAATTTGGCGATTATCCTGACCAACTACTTGATTTCGGGACCCTGGCAGCCGCCGGAAGGTGGAACGTTTCGGGGCACCGAGCCGTTTCCGGCAAAAGCGTTGCTGCCGCTGTATCAGGATTCACACCTCAGCCCGCTATCCGTGGTGATTACACTGATCGTAATCGTCTTGATCTATTTCGTACTGCGCGGCACCAAATGGGGCTTACGGTTGAAAGCGCTGGGAAAAAATCCCCGCTCTGCTTTCATCTTGGGCGTGCCGAGCGAGCGCGAGACGATCCTGGCTATGATGATCTGCGGCGCCGTCGCGGGATTGGGCGGTTCGGTTCGTGTCTTGAGCTGGTTCGACAGTTTGCGGCAAAGCATCTCGGGCGGCATCGGCTACCTGGCGCTGTTGGTGGTCATGCTCAGCGCCACACGGATTCTGCTCACGCCGTTCATCGCCTACTTTTTCTCTGCCGTTTTGAATGGCTCCATCACCTTGCAGTTGCGCACGCAGCTGCACTCCTCCCTGGGCGGAATCCTCACCGGTGTGATGGTTTTGTTCGTACTCTTGTTCGGAGGCGCCCGACCCTTGAAGCTGCCATCCCAGAAAGCGGTTGAGGTGGAAGAGAATGAATGAAACCGAGCTTGTGCGCATTCTTTCTTCCATCGTGCTGCAATCCACACCGTTGATCATCGCGGTGTGCGGCGAGACCATCGGCGAGCGGGTGGGTGTGGTCAATCTTTCCCTCGACGGCACCATGCTGCTCTCCGCCATGACGGGATTTGTGGCCGGCCTGCTCAGCGGAAATGTATGGATCGGATTTCTCGCCGCCGCACTCGTGGGGGCGTTCTTTGCCTGGATCATCGCCTTCGGATCGATACGTCTGCACAAGGATCAATTTGCAGTAGGTTTCGTGCTGACGCTGCTCGGTGATGAACTGAGCGCCTTTTTGGGACAGAATTACACCCGCATTCCCGGCGAGAGTGTGCGGCACCTGGGTATCCCCTTTCTCAAGGACATTCCGATCCTCGGCCCAATATTCTTCGATCACGATCCGGTAGTCTACTTCGCCTTCTTGCTGATCGGCGTGACCTGGTGGTGGTTGTTCCGCACGCAGCCAGGTTTGCGTCTGCGTAGTGCCGGCGAACGGCCGGAGTCTGGTTTCGCACGCGGAGTCGACGTAAACCGCCTGCGTTACGTATATACCTTGCTCGGCGGCGCTTTGGTCGGCATCGCCGGTGCGGCGTACTCACTCGATATCAAGTTGGGCTGGAGCGAAGGCAACACGCGCGGCCTGGGCTGGATCGCCCTGGCGATCGTGATCTTCGGTGGATGGTCACCCATACGTGGGGCGGTCGGTTCGCTGCTCTTTGGCGCCAGTAAAGCCCTGGCGGCTGCGCTGCAGCGCCGCTTCCCGGAAGTATCGGTCGTGGCCTTCAACGCAACGCCGTGGCTGCTGATGATCGCTGTCCTGCTTCTGGTCGGCAGCGATGTGACCGAACGATTGGTGCTGATCATGCCGCGGCGCGTTCAGCCTCGGCTGCGGCGCTTGCTGCGCGTGCGTCCGCCGGCAGCGCTGGGTGTGGCCTTTTCTACACCCGAATCCCAGGGAGAGTAGCTTGGGCGTGTTTCGTGGCTATCGCTGTTCAGTTTGTGAACAGGAATACGATGACAGCGAGGTTACTTATACCTGTCCCCGGGACGGCGGCAATCTGGATGTCCTGCTCGACGAGGATGCCATTCAGGCGCAGACAAATCCCACGGCGATAATGGCTTCGAGGGATGAATCGATCTGGCGCTACCTTCCGCTGCTGCCTGTCGCCGATCCGGGTCACGTTGGTACACCGCTGCGCGCGGTTGGCTGGACACCCCTTTTTCGGCCAAGCCGTCTAGCTGAGCGGCTCGGTTTACACGATCTCTGGCTGAAAGACGACGGCCGCAATCCCACCGCTTCATTTAAAGATCGCGCCAGTGCTGTGGTGGTCGCGCGGGCGGAAGAAATCGGGGCGCAGGTCGTGATCACCGCCTCGACGGGCAACGCCGGCGCGGCGCTGGCGGGCATGGCGGCCGCAGCCGGCATGCCGGCGGTTATTCTTGCGCCGAAGAATGCACCCAAGGCCAAAGTGGCGCAGCTGCTGATTTTCGGTGCCCGTGTGTTTCTTGTCGACGGTACGTACGACGATGCCTTCGACCTCAGCGTGCAGGCGGCGAAAGCCTTCGACTGGTACTGCCGCAACACGGGCTACAATCCTTTCACGGCAGAAGGAAAGAAGACGGCGGCATACGAAATTTGTGAACAACTGACGCGATTGCAGTCAACGACGAACGGGGAGACGTGGATATCTGCGGATGCGGTCTTCGTATCCGTCGGCGACGGCAACATCATTTCGGGATTGCACAAGGGCTTTAAAGATTTGTTGGCGCTGGGTTGGGTGGAAAAGATTCCCCGCATTTTCGGCGTACAATCCCAGGGATCGGCGGCGATTTTCAATGCCTTCGAACGAGGCACGGAGACCATCGAACCCGTGCGCGCCGACACCCTGGCGGACAGTATCTCGGTGGATTCGCCGCGCGATGGACTGCGTGCGTTGCGCGCCGCCACACAAACGGGCGGGGCATACATCGCCGTGCCGGACGAAGCCATCCTCGCCGCGATGCGAGATCTCGCTCGCCAGGCGGGCGTTTTTGCCGAACCGGCCGGGGCGACTGCGTACGCCGGTTTGGTGCAAGCCGTGGAGCAGGGTTTGGTCGATGCGCAGGAGCGCATCGTGGTACTCAACACCGGAAACGGATTGAAAGACGTACCCGCAGCCATGCAGGCTGCAGGCGAACCCGTGGTCATTCAACCCGACCTCGAAAATTTGAAGCGGGTTCTGGATGACGCATAGGGAAGGAGAGGGGCGCGTGACGAAAACCGGGGGGTCTGTGACCTACACAATTGCAGTGCCTGTGTACAACGAAGTCGAATCCTTACCCGAGCTCTATCAGCGCGTGCGCAAGGCGATGGAATCCCTGGGTGAGGAGTGGGAACTCGTGCTCGTCGATGACGGCAGCACGGATGGTTCCACGGAAGTGATGCAATCCCTGGCCGGGAAGGATGCGCACGTGCGTCCGGTGATCTTCGCCCGCAACTTCGGCCATCAGATCGCCCTCGCCGCCGGATTGGATTACAGCCGGGGAGCGGCGGTGATCGTGATGGACGCCGATCTGCAGGATCCACCGGAGGTGATTCCAGAATTGATCAACAAGTGGCGTGAGGGATACGAGGTCGTCTACGCCGTGCGGGAACGCCGGCAGGGCGAGACCTTGTTTAAAAAAGTGACGGCTTCCCTTTTCTACCGGCTGATCAACCGCATCACAGACGTGAATCTGCCCCTCGACGCTGGTGATTTCCGTTTGCTGGACCGCAAAGTCGTGGATACCCTGAACCGCATGCGCGAGAAGCATCGTTTTCCGCGCGGCATGACCGTCTGGGTCGGTTTCCGTCAAATCGGGGTGCCTTACGAACGCGCCGCTCGTTTTGCCGGAGAAACCAAGTATCCCTTTAGCAAGATGTTCCGCCTGGCGATCAACGCCATCACCAGTTTCTCCTACTTTCCGCTTCAATTGGCGACCTACTTTGGTTTTATTTGCGCAGGTGTGAGCGCGCTGGCGATTCCCGTCGTGATCGCGCTGCGTTTGGCGGGAAACCAGGCCTTCTTCGGACAGGCTTCGACCTTGATCGCCGTTCTCTTTCTGGGCGGCGTGCAGTTGATTTCGCTGGGCATCATCGGGGAGTACTTGGGCCGCCTGTACGATGAAGCGCGCGACCGACCGTTGTACATCGTGCGTCAGGCGCCAGATGAAAACGATCCGGAGTAGGTAAAAAGGAGTAGTGGTAGATATGATCGATCTAACGGTTTATGCAGAAAGCCTGGCCAGGACGGTCGAACGTGCCCGGGAGCGCAGCATCGCTATTCCCACGTTTGCCATGATGAAAGACCCGGGTTTGATTCCGGATCGGATCAAGATGGAATTGAAGAAAATCGGTTTGTGGGACATCGTCCCGCAGAACCTTTTCCGCATCACCTGGAAGAACGATCCGCAGGCGAAGGGCGGCGGCTTCGACGGTGTGAACACGTTGGAACTGCCCAAGAGCCTGACGGGAGTCGATGCACGCATCATCGCCCTGGTGGGCAAATGGTTCCCGACCGGCGCGCACAAAGTCGGCGCGGCGTTCGGCTGCCTGGTGCCGCGCCTGGTGACGGGACAATTCGACCCCACGAGCCAGAAAGCGGTTTGGCCTTCGACCGGGAATTACTGCCGCGGTGGGGCGTACGATTCGACGCTTTTAGCCTGTGAGTCCGTGGCCATTCTGCCGGAAGGCATGAGCAAGGAACGTTTCGACTGGCTGGCCAGTGTGGCCGGCGAAGTGATCAAGACGCCGGGCAGCGAATCGAACGTCAAAGAGATTTTCGATAAATGCTGGGAACTGCGCCAATCGGGCGAGAATCTGGTGATCTTCAACCAGTTCGAGGAGTTCGGCAACTACCTCTGGCATTACGAAATCACCGGCCATGCCATGCAGGAAGTGCTGGAACACGAACTCGGTCCGCAGGGTCGCTATCGCGGCGTCGTACTGACTACTGGATCGGCGGGTACGATTGGTTGTGGGGATTACATGAAGCAGCTTTTCCCGGGCAGCAAGATCGCAGCCGGTGAGGCGCTGCAGTGCCCGACGCTGCTGGAGAACGGATTCGGCGCCCACCGCATCGAAGGCATCGGTGATAAACACGTGCCCTGGATTCACAACGTGAAGAACACGGACATGGTGATCGCCCTGGACGACAACGTGATCGTCAATCTGGCGCGTCTGTTCAACGAAGATGAGGGCAAGAAGTACCTCGTGGATCGAGGCGTCCCGCAGAAACTCGTCGAGCAGCTCGACTTGCTCGGATTTTCCAGCATCGCCAACCTGACCATGGCGGTTAAATTCGCCAAGTACTACGAACTCGGCGAAGAAGACGTCGTGCTGACGGTGTTCACGGATTCGATGGAACTCTATCAAAGCCGACTGCGGGAGATGCATGCGGAATTCGGGGAATATTCCGACCGGGATGCGGCCGTGGCGTTCGAGCGCTACCTGCTCGGTCTGACGACGGACAACCTGCTCGAACTGCGTTACACCGACCGGCGGCGCGTGCACAACCTGAAGTACTACACCTGGGTCGAGCAGCAGGGGAAAACGTTCGAGGAGATCGTGGCACAGTGGGAGAACGACGGTTACTGGACGGAAATCCAGAATCTGGTGCCGCAGATCGATGAGTTAATCACGGCGTTCAATCAGAAGGTGGGTTTGTTGGATTAAATCGTTTCGACTGTTATAGGTCAATGAAAAGGTCAGTGTAATAGTTCAATAAAAATGTCAGGGTGGGTTTTTCGTTTCGTGTGCTTGGAT
>Ga0315534_1001861_pt1 | contig 14552 bp, 11 predicted proteins | sample SalMarSW160240MG_FD_203094 | JGI IMG/M metagenome (GOLD analysis project Ga0315534, IMG submission 203094) | Salt marsh sediment microbial communities from the Plum Island Ecosystem LTER, Massachusetts, United States - Salt Marsh Sediment SW1602-40 ... | reverse complement strand
CCTCTGTCCCGTGATAAATGGCCGGATGTATGTGAAAAACGAGTGATTGATGATATTGCGAATGTAAGGGAGATCGTTTCGGAAATTTAGAAAAGCAACAGGTCGCTCCTACGGAGCTATGTTATTTTATGGTCTATCTACCTAAAAACAGATGGCCCCTAACGGGGCAATAAAAGAAAAGCTTGATGATCTGAATGGAAAATTTAAATAAACCGTTGAACAATGGTAAATCTAACCGGATTGTTTTTTCAGCCCCAGCGGGGTGAACTGTCTTTAGCATATGGATTACAATACAACATGAGCTCCGTAGGTGCGGGCTGTAAAATCGTGTCAGATTTATGGCTATTTAAACTACATTGACGATTAACGACAAACGATTAACGTTCAACGAAACAGGATTCATAACCGTTAACCGAACAACGAACAAAAATATGTCTAAGCACGAAACCTTCCGGTTCAAAACAGCTGATGAGTTGCTGAAAAAGGCGGAAGAACTGGGGATCAACCTTCCCTGGCAGGAAGATCTGGATCCCCTGTTTCAACCGGTTTACCTGGGTGAAATAGAGATCCAAAACAGGCTGGTGGTGCATCCGATGGAAGGATTTGACGCCAATCCGGATGGTTCTCCAGGAGAACTCACCTTCAGGCGCTATAACCGGTATGCCGAAGGCGGTAGTGGAATGATCTGGTTTGAAGCGACTGCGGTCGTAAAAGAGGGAAGATCAAATCCTCGACAATTGCTTTTAAACAAACAGACCCTTTCCGGATTTCAGCGGTTGATTGAGGATATTCGATCCTCAGCGAGTAAAGCATTTGGTGCATCGCACAACCTCTATCTTGTTCTTCAACTGACCCATTCAGGACGGTTCAGTAAACCGGAAGGTCTTCCTGAACCGTCGGTATTTTGTTTTAATCCCTATTTAGACCGTGACAGCAATGAGATCAGGTTGCTTACGGATGAACAGCTTGAACAGATTCAGGATATATTCATAGAAGCTGGAACCCTGGCTGAAAAGGCTGGCTTCGACAGCGTGGATATCAAAGCAAGCCATGGCTACCTGCTGCATGACTTTTTAGCTTCATTTACCCGGGAGAATAGCCGGTTTGGCGGGCCATCCTTCGAAAACAGGACCCGTTTCATCCGTGAAGCGATCCGGGAGATACAAACAAAAACAAGCAGTCTGAAGATCTCCAGCCGGATCAACCTGTATGATGGAATTCCTTATCCCTATGGATTTGGTGTAAGCAAGGATGAATCGGTTGCAATGGATCCGGATGAACCGGTTAAACTTGTCCGGCAGCTGAAGCAATCGGGTTGTGATCTGATAAACGGAACCATGGGAATTCCATTTCTAAATGCCCACCTCAATCGTCCTTATAACAAACCCCTGCCTGGAATGAGCCTGCCGGATGAGCATCCCATGGAAGGTGTTGCACGGTTAATTGATGGTGTGGATGTTGTACAGCAGGCTGTTCCGGAGGCTAAATTGGTTGGTACCGGGTATTCCTGGCTGAGGCATCTTTTCCCGGAGGTGGCTGCAGCGGTGCTTCAGCAGAAAAAAGCCACATTCATTGGATTGGGCAGAAACTCATTTGCCTATCCCGATGCGCCGAGAGACCTTATGCAATATGGGAAAATCAGAAAGAAACAAACCTGTTCCTCCTGTTCGAAATGCACTGAAATGATGCGGAACATGCTCGTTACCGGATGCCCGGTCAGGGACAAGGAGGTGTATAAACCGATATACAAGAAAATAAAACATTGAAACCAATGGGAAATAATGAACAACCGGTAGCCATAGTATCCGGCGTAAGCCGGGGAATTGGGAAAGCAACAGCTATTCGTCTTGCAGAAGCAGGATATGCTATTGCGGGAATATCCCGGACAATAAATTCTCCGGGAACTTCAATAGATAGAGCAGCACTTGATTCTGACATTGCCCGGTATGGAGTGGATTTCAGATCCTATACACTGGATGTAGCTGATATAGAAAGCCAACAGGAAGTGATAGACAGCATCATGAAGGATTTTAACCGGATTGATATGCTTGTGAATAATGCCGGAGTTTCCCCGGTAATACGCATGGATCTGCTTGAAACCACACCGGAAAGTTATGACCGGGTCATGGGAATAAACCTAAGGGGATCCTTCTTTTTCACACAACGGGTGGTCAATATCATGATCGGGTTGCAGGGGAAGATTGACTCCTATCATCCAAGGATCGTGTTCATCACCTCTGTTTCAGCCGTGATGTCTTCAGTGAACAGGGGGGAGTATTGTATATCCAAAGCCGGGTTGAGTATGGCAAGCCAGCTATTTGCCGACCGGCTCTCAAAAATGGGCATCGGCGTTTTTGAGGTAAGACCCGGGATCATACAGACCGATATGACAGCTCCGGTAAAGGAGAAGTATGACAGCATGATCGCTGATGGGTTAATCCCACAGGACCGGTGGGGACTTCCCGATGATGTTGCGAAAACCATCGCAGCTATAGGTGCAGGACATTTTGACTATTCCACCGGAATGGTTTTCGAAGTGAGCGGGGGGATGAACATACGGAGTTTGTGAGCGGGGGAATAGATAGATTACGAATTATCAGAATTAAAAATTGAAGCACCATTATGATAAATGCAGAAGAACATTTTTATGATGAAGATCCCAATAAGGGTCATCCTGACGTCAGAACCAGATTAGAAGGAGTTAGTTATTTTTTTCTGGGTAATGGGAAAATTCAAGCCGTAGTACAAATCTGTCCAGAAGGTAAGGGGACTCCTGTTGGATTATTCTTTCTGAATCCTGAAAAGCTAGGAAAAAAACGTAATTCAATTCTTTTTGATCATGATTCAGGACTTGAATATTCGATGATCAGAATAACTTCAGATGGTCAGGAATATATACCTCCTTGGGAGACTGTGGATGCATCCTGGTGTTTCGATTGTAAATATCCAAAAGTAAGGGTATCATGGGAAACACCAGCATTCAAATTGTCAGAATGGTTCTACTGCAGAAATGAGACTGATTATCAGCTGGTGAGAAGGATAGAAATAGTTAGTAAGTCAATTCGACAAGTAAATGCATATTGTCATACCGGACCTCCGGAAATGACCAAAGAACGTAACATTATTTTAAATCCTGGCGAAAGCACAGATTGGTTTTTACTTTATGAAATCAAGCTAGGGGAGAATCCAGTCATTAGTCAAAGTGTTGAATCCGAAATAAATGAAAGCCAGGAATATTGGAAAGATAAAGTCTCAATTCAATTTCATTCTCAAATTCCTGATGAGTTATTCAAAGCATCATGTTTTCAGATGCCTGCAGTAATTTCAGAAAATGCAGTAATGGATGCTAGTATCTGGCAGTACAACCGGGAATGGGTCAGAGACCATTCTATGATGGTCCTCGGTCTGACTTTTAGCGGACATTCCGGAATAGCAAAAAAGCTTTTAGAAAGACTCCTGAATGATTTTGTAGGTGAAGACGGAGATCCTGTCGATTCCAGCCTTACACGCTCCTATGATGAAGTAGAACTTGATCAGAATGGTGAATTATTGTATGCACTTGAACAATATTACTTATGGACAGGTGATAAAAAGATCATTCGGGATTATTGGAGTAAAATCATTTCAGTAGCTGAATTCCCATTAAAACAGGATTTCTGTCACCCTGAATCTGGACTTCTTTCAACTACCAGAGAATATTGGGAACGTCATCGTTTGCATGGCATTCTTCCTGGAATAGAACTTACCCCTCAACTATTTGTTTCAATAGGTCTAAATTCGGTATCAAACCTGGCCGGCATAATAAATATGAAGGATAAAGAGACCTATTGGAAAAGGGAATCGGAAAGGATAAGAAATGCTTTGCTGGATAAAGATGGGTTTGGTTTAATCCATGAGGGTAAATTGATTAAAAGAAGAAGTAACGATGGTTCATTACAAGAAAGCATTGTTCCTCTTAATGAAGCCGGACTTCCACAGGAAGTACCTCTCGCAAGAAAAGGTGATCATTTTTTGAATCCCGACAGTTCCACAGCACTCCCAATTGTATATGGATTGATTCAGGAAGATTCCCCCATCGCACTTTCTACAATGCGAGATCTGGAACAATTGTGGAACCAGGATTGGAGCGATGGAGGATATGGACGTTATCATGTCAGCTCAGAACCAGATTCACCTGGTTCCTGGCCATTCCCATCACTATTTATCGCCAGGGCGTATGCAGAAATGAAACAATATGATCAGGTTTGGAGAATTCTTAACTGGTTATATACTTTACCAGGGGGCAGAGCTGGCACATGGTTTGAATATTATGGTGAACGCATTTCACCTCCATTTCCACAAGTAGGAATCCCACCATGGACCTGGGCAGAAATGATTTCACTGTTTGTATACCACATATTGGGACTACGGCCGGAACATAATCAAATACGATTGACCCCTAAATTGTTAACGGGAATGGAAAGAATTGAAGCCTCATTCCCTTTTCGTGGGAGGAAATTGTATCTTCAAATAGTTGAGGAAAAAATTGCTGTCCCGGAGTTCAAATCAAATGTAAAAATTATAGAAAGTAGTAAGGCAAATGCATTATTTGCAATAGAAGATCGTGATATTTATATTGAAGTGAAAATATGACAGAAAAAACGCTTATCCTTGTTTGCAATGCCCACCTGGATCCCGTGTGGTTATGGGAATGGGAGGAAGGCCTGGCAGAAACACTATCCACCTTCCGGATTGCGGCAAAATTCTGCCGGGAGTATGAGGGATTCGTTTTCTGCCACAACGAAGCACTCCTCTATCAGTACGTTGAGGAGTATGAGCCGGAACTGTTTGAAGAGATCAGGACGCTGGTAACCGAAGGAAGCTGGAAGATCATCGGCGGCTGGTACCTTCAACCCGATTGCAATATGCCCTCCGGAGAAGCATTGATCCGGCAAATCGTGGTTGGAAAAAAATACTTCATGGATAGATTTGGGGTTGAACCCAAAACCGCTGTAAATTTTGATCCGTTTGGTCATTCCCGCGGGTTGGTTCAGGTAATGAAAAAATCGGGCTACTCTTCCTATCTGTTTTGCCGGCCCGATCATCATTTTTTTGATCTGCCCGATCTTGATTTCAAATGGGTGGGATACGATGGCTCTGAGATATTAGCTCACCGCCCTTATGATCACTATAACTCAAGCAAAGGTCAGGCTGTCGATAAAATCAGGAAGTGGCTGACACAGAATAGTAGCAGGAAGAACGGACTGCTTCTCTGGGGAATTGGAAATCACGGTGGGGGACCCTCACGGGAAGACCTTGAGCAGATCTCCGAATTGCAGAAAAAGACAAAAGAGAGAACCATCTGCCACGGAACCCCGGAAGAGTATTTTCATTTACTGGAGAAGGAAGGAAAGAAATTCGTGAGAGTGGAAAGGAGCATTAATCCATTTGCTGTTGGATGTTATACCTCGATGCAACTGGTTAAAAAGAGATACAGGCAGCTGGAAAATCTCTTCTTCCTTACAGAGAAAATTTGTACCCTGACTCACCTGCAGGGAATGATGGAATATCCCGGAAAGTCATTATCGGAAGCACTGGAAGACCTGCTTTTTTGCCAGTTCCACGATATCCTTCCCGGATCATCCATACCGGAAGTGGAAGAATATGCCATCCGACGGCTGCACCATGGGATGGAGATCCTTGAACGTTTGCGGACAAAAGCATTTATGACAAGCCTTTCCGGTCAGCCGGAGGCAAAACAGGATGAATTTCCGCTGTTGTTTTTTAATCACCATCCTTTTGATGTCGATGAAACGGTGGTTTTTGAATTCCAGGCACAGGAACCCAACTTCGATGAAGAGTACCTACAGGTACCGGAAATTATGGATCCGGAGGGAAACCTCATTCCTTCTCAGGTTGAAAAAGAGAGCAGCAACATCGTTCAGGACCACCGAAAACGGGTTGTTTTTAACGCCCGTCTCAAAGCATCATCCATGAACCGGTATTCCTGTTTTTTGAAGAAGATACCGCGTGTATCAGCGGTAAAGGGAAAAGTAACTGACCGGTTTCGCTTCAGCCTGCCGAATGGACAGATAGAGATCAATCCTGAAACGGGTTTGATTCAGAGTTATGAGATTGATGGAAAGCAGACCTTGTTACCGGGATCAGGACGGCTGCTGGTGATCGGCGATAATGCGGATCCCTGGGGTATGACTGTTCGGTCCTTTCGGGAAATAAAGGGAGAATTTCAGCTGCTGACACCACAGTCGGCTGCTTCATTTGCCGGTGTGGATGCCACGCGGTTGCAGCCACTCCGGATCATTGAGGAAGGTCCGGTAAGGACCATAGTTGAAGGACTGTTCGGTTTTGCAGGATCGTATGCTGCAATACGGTATAAGATACCGCAGAATAGGAACGAAATAGAAATAGAAGCAAGGATCTACTGGATGGAGAAAGACAGCATGCTGAAAATTTCTTTTAATACGGGCTGGGAAAACGCAAAATGTTCTGGGCAGGTCGCCTGTGGAGTGGAAGAGTTTGACCGGGTCCGGGAAGAGCTTGTAGCTCAAAGATGGATCGGTTTGGAATCACAGACAGAGGAAATGGTACTCACTGTCATCAATGATACTACGTATGGATTTGACTATGATAACGGGGAAATAAGGATCTCCATGTTACGGTCTCCTGCCTATTCAGGTCATCCGGTAGAGCAAGATCAACCCATTGCTCCCCAGGACCGGTTCGAACCACGAATTGACCAGGGCGAACGATCCTTCCGGTTCTGGATACAAGCCGGTAATTCCTCTGTACGGAGAGAATCAATCCACAGGGAGAGCCTGGTCAGGAACGAACCACCACCCGGGCTCTGCTGTTACCCCACAGGAAAGGGCGAAAAATTGCTTGAGGGAGTGATTATCTCTGATCCAACCATTCAACTGTCTGCACTGAAAATGAGCCAAAAGAATGAGCGGTTGGTGATGCGATTGTTTGAGCCAACAGGGCAAGAGAGGAAAGCAGAAATAAAAATTCCTGTATTGGATTTTTCCAGCACGGTTGTCCTGAGACCCTTTGAAATAAAAACCATTGCAATCGATCTTAAAAACAGGACCATAGTTGAAACCGACTTGCTGGAACGGGAATTGAACCAATCCTGAATGGACTATAAAAAAAGAAATAGCGTATCCGTTTTGATGGTTGGAATCGGAGGGTACGGATTCTATTACCTGAAGAACCTGTTTGAACATTTCAGTGACGAAGAGATTGAGATGAGCGGTGTGGTTGATCCTTTTGCCGCGAACTCCGGATTATACCGGGAGATAAAGAGACGGAGGATTCCCATTTGTAACTCCCTTATGGATTTTTACATCAAGGGAGGAAGCGCTGACCTTGTGGTCATTTCTTCTCCATTGCAATATCACATCGAACAGTCCTGTATTGCCCTGATTAATGGAGGCAACGTATTGTGCGATAAACCACTCGGTACTGTGATACAGGATATTGATGAACTGTTATTGGCGAGAAAGCAATCGGGCAGATGGGTTATGATTGGATACCAGTGGTCCTACTCCAACGCGATCCAGGAGTTAAAAAGGGATATTATTTCCGGACTGTATGGTAAACCCATACGGATGAAATCACTCTGTTTCTGGCCCCGGGGGAAAGATTATTATGAAAGGAATGAATGGGCCGGAAAGTTAAGGGATGAAAAAGAACGGTGGGTTCTCGATAGTCCCCTGGGAAACGCGATGGCACATTTCATACACAACCTCTTCTTCCTGCTCGGCAGGGAAATGAATGAGAGTGATCAACCGGCCGGGATCCAGGGTGAATGTTACCGAACCTATCCCATTCAGAATTACGACACCGGTGTGTTCAGGGCATACACTGCCCGTGGTGTGGAAATCTTGTTTTACGGATCACACGTTACCGCCTGTGAAAGAGGCCCAATGTTTCATCTGGAGTTTGAAGATGGAACCGTTACATTTGGTGATGAACAGGACCGGATCGTCGCTACTACACGGGAGGGGAGGAAGAAAGACTATGGTTCCCCGGAGGACGATGATCAGTTCCTTAAACTTCACGAAGCAATGAAAGCTGTAAGGGAAGACCGGCCGGTGGTTTGCGGTCCGGAAGCCGCTACTGCACAGGTTCTGTGTATTAATGGAGTCCAGGATTCAGTGGAAGAGATCGCTGCTTTCCCTTTCGATAGACTGGTGATGGATAAACAAAAGGAACGATTCTGGATCGATGGTCTCGGTGAAGAGTTGTATGCGTGTTACCGGGACAACAGATTGCCTTCGGAGACAAACCTGCCCTGGGCTGTTCCGGGTAAAATAATCGATTTGAGAAATTATGTGTACTTTCCCGGAGGGAGAAGAAACTAATAAAATTAGTAATACGGAATTATTCAGGAATACTCATATCGTCATCCTTAAAGTTAGCGCATCACAAATTAAGAATGAGCACATCCCGCAAAACCCTGGTACAAAAAACGCTGGAATTTGATTCGCCTGAACGAATCCCACGACAGATCTGGATTCTTCCCTGGGCGGATGATCATTATCCGGATTTTACCCAACGATTACGAATGACATTTCCCGATGATGTTGTGCAGACACCGGTTTACTATAGAAAGCCACCTGTGATATCTGGAAATAAATATAAATCGGGGTATTACGTGGATGAATGGGGTTGTGAGTTCAAAAACATTCATGAAGGGTTGATGGGTGTTGTTCAGAAACCACTCATTGCAGATCCGATGCATTACCATGATTTGAAAACTCCAGAAACTATTCTGACCCTTGATGTTGAAGAAATCAAACGGTTTTGCAAATACACGGACCAGTTTACCCTGGCAGGAAATTTTCAGCGTCCCTTTGAACGGTTTCAATTCATAAGAACAATGGAATTGGCATTCATGGACCTGGCTGTGGAACCCCCGGGATTGAAAGAACTGTTGAATGTCATCCATCAGCACTACTGCAAAGAGGTAGAATCGTGGGCAGAAACGCCCGTGGATGCAATTTATCTGATGGATGATTGGGGAACGCAACATGGCTTGATCACTTCTCCTGACATCTTCCGAAAATATTTCAAGCCGATGTACAAAGAGTATGTTGAAATTGCAAAACAGTATGGAAAATATGTATTCATGCATTCCGACGGAGCAATCAGTGAGATAATCCCTGACCTCATCGAGCTTGGAATTGACGCATTGAATTCGCAATTATTCTGTATGAATATCCAGGAGTTGGCCGAAAAACATAGCGGTAAACTCACATTCTGGGGTGAAATAGACCGTCAGCATATGCTTCCGGATTGCAGTCAGGAAGAGATTGAGCATGCTGTTTATCAATTGTTTCAATTGTTCTACAAGAAGGGAGGAGTGATCGCACAGTGTGAGTTTGGACCGGGAGCCAAACCGGAAAATGTCTGGACGGTATTTGAAACCTGGAACAGACTCACCCACGAATAACGATCGGAAAGAAATGGCAGAAAAATATGTCATCGGCATTGACCTGGGGGGTACAAAAGTGGAAGCCTGCCTGATGGATTCACGCTGCAAGGTGCTGTTCAGACACCGGGTTTTATCCCAACCCCGGAAAGGATTGGACCAGGTTATCAGGAATATTCAAACTGTTGTTAAAGCGGTTTCAAAGAACTACCCGATTGAAGCGATCGGTATGGGTACACCGGGCACCCACGAACCGGTGGAGGATGTGTTACACGGATCACCCCACACCCCGGTTTATGAATTACCGGGATTTATGGGCAGGGTAAGGGCGCAATTTAACCTTCCCCTTCTGGTGGAAAACGATGCCAATTGCCTTGCACTGGCTGAGTATTTTGGGAACTATGAGGATAAATATTCCTATGTCTTAGCCGTTATCATTGGAACCGGTATGGGATATGGACTGATCCTGGATAAAAAATTATACCGTGGGATGCATGGAGCTGCAGGTGAAATAGGTCATACCACCATCGATTACCGGGGGAGGAAATGTGAGTGTGGACGGTTAGGGTGTGCTGAAGCGTATCTCTCCGGACCCAGCCAGTGTAGAAGATATCATGAAATCAGTGGAGAAAAAAAGTCACTTCAACAGATTTGGGAATTATACCAGGGAGGAGATCCCGGAGCCAACGCCCTGTTCGAGGAGAGTTGTGAGATCATGGCACAGGTATTTGCCAATGTGGTCAATGCATTTGACCTGGAAGCAATTATCCTGGGGGGAGGAGTATCGAATATTCCCATCTGGTATGAGAATGTTCCACCCATCATGAGGCAATCCTTTTTTGGCCCTCCCAGAGGAGAAATCCCTGTTTTGAAAGCCAGAATGGGTGATTCAGCAGGAGTGCTGGGAGCAGCTTATCTTGCTCTGAGAGAGCTGGGAGAAATGAGTTTTTGAAAAACGGAAACAAAACGACCGACGTTTAACGACCAACGACACGGGTTTCGTAACCGAACACCGTATAACGAATTATTAAACCATCATATCATGAAGAAACCTGTCATTTTATCTTTAATCACCATCCTATTCACAATCACATCTTTCGCACAATCCACAAAGCCCATCCCCATGAACCAATACCTGGAGTTTGCCAGGAAATCGGCTGACTGGACATGGGAAAATATGGATTCATTAATGGCGGCCTGGCGAGAAACACTCGATCCGTTGAGTGTTTTTGGTTACCGTCCCCCCGGAAGGATCCTGGAGATGGCAACCATCTATGCAACGTTGTATGAAAAGGAAGAAAAGGAGGAATATGCCGAAAGGGCTAGAAAGATCTTGCTGATGTATGATGATTTCAAAAAGGAATACCCGGAAGAAGCGGTCCAGAAGCGCCCGGATTATGGGAACGGAGTACCGGCTCTTCCCGATTTCTTTACCACCATGCGGTATGCACGACCTTATGAAATCCTGAAAAGACTCGGATACCTGAATAAAAAAGAGCAGGAAAAGATTGATGAAGTGATCGCACACAGCATGGATTACCTCCTTCAAACACAGGAATGGGGGCCCATGAACCGGACTGCCCTTCGGGCAGAAGCGCTGGCCTGGTCAATCCGTGCAATACCAAACCATCAAAAAACACCAACCTGGAAGATGACTGAACAGGCTCTGGGTTTTGATAACTGGGGGAATTGGGAGATTGAAGATGCCACCATCTATCATGGTGTATGGCTCTATGCCCTGCTCGGTTATGCCGATGCCAACAATAGGGTGGAGGAGCTTTTTAAAACCCCGGAGATGTATTATTATGCCCACTATTTCCTTCAGCTGATGTCTCCTGACGGGATGATACCCGACTTCGGTGATGCAACCTTGCATTCAAACTGGAACCGGTACCTGGTCTACTTTGAAGCAGCAGCAAACATCTATCGAAATCCGGAATTGAAATGGGCCGCTGCCGTAATCGCAAGGAAGTTCATCGATTTTGACCGGATAGAGAATACAGGATTAGCCTATATGTTACTCGATTGTTACCGTTATGGCACGGATGATGTCAAACCCAGAGTACCGGAAAACTTAAGTAGCGAAGTGATGGAAGATGTGCAGGGCAAGAAGATCGTTTTCCGGAATGGATGGACACCGGAATCTACCTATATGCTGTTAAACTATAGGGATGAGGGAGATGGAGGATTGCTGTTCAGAGATTACCTGCGCGATGTCATACCGGTAGAAGAGGAAAAAATGACCCATGGACATGCCGATGAAAACAGCATCATCCTGCTGATGAAGAACGGATCGGTGTTGCTGCATGACGGAGGTTACCGGGATTTTATGCCGAGCGGACCCTACGGAGCCTATCGCCAGGACTACTTCCATAACCGGTTGTGTATCCGGCAGGAAAAAATATTTATGGGACAGAAAGAGGGTGAATGGAGATACAGCCCGACCGATCATCCGGAAATACCCGGACAATCGGCACTCGATTTTCTTCATAACGCCGGATCATACCGGATCATCAGAACACAAAAAATCGATTTTCTTACCTTCCCCGATTTTGACTACAGCCGAACCCGGTTGATCGATGAAAAACTGGGCTATGAATGGGACAGGGTCATTACCTATATTAAGGATCCTGAAATGGTTGTGGTGTTTGATATCGTGAAAGCCCGGGTTGAGGAGTTCTTTACAGCAGCAAACCTCTGGCATACCCGGGAGATAATAAAACAGGGAAATCACTGGTACGATACCCGGTATGATTCCATCGGGAACCTGAAACTCAATGCAAATACCAACCTGCTGATCCACTTTCCAAAATCACATTTCCGGATCGAACAAACGGAAATGGCAAAACGGTATTACCAGGATGAATGGGTGATATCGGAAACAACAGGACAACATTTTGAATTGGGACAAACCATTGGTTTTGTGACCGTTTTGATACCACATCCACACACAGAACCGCCTGAAAACCTGATCTCTCAAATCCGGTATATCGGATCCGAATCCACTGGAAAGGGAATGTCGGTTGAGATCCGGAAAGGAGACAGGGTCATTCACGTCGGTGTAAAAAACGACCTCCGAATGGATATGATCCGGGATTACCGGAGACCAAAATACACCTATGAATCCGGGGAAATCAGTTATGGACCGGTTGAAACCAACGGGGATTTTTTCTTTACCGAACGGAAGGGAAACACCCTCAGCTTTACCGTCGTGAACCTGACAAAAGCTTTCTATGAAAAACAAACACTGTTTGAACAACAGTCCGGCTATTTCGGGTTGGCTTTTGACGGCAGTGCCGATGTTTCAGGAGTGGGTAAAGCAAGGTATTGGAGAGACAAAGTAAAATTGAATCATGAATAAGGAATGTCGAATTTCGAATGAAGAAGGGAGTTAAAATGAGGGACTCTGTGACTTTGAGACCGTGAGACGAAGAGACTGAGAGACTGTGTGACAAAGAGAAGTGAGAAATGAGAGCCTGCCATGTGAAATGCGACACAGGAGCATATTTCACTGTGGGTGAGTTGCGAATAAAATAGTTGTTCGTTCCTCGGTAAAAGAGGGAGAGACGAGGAGATCAAGAGATACAGTGACAGAGAATGGATCCGCAAGAATGACTGCACAAAACAAACCCGCTTCATGGGTACGAACCCGGTGGTATAAAATATTTTGAGTTAGATGAAATAAAATTCTATTTTTGATTTATTAATCACCAATTGATAGAGCACTTAATTACAACAGATCATGAGCGACCTTATTGTACGATTGGCCCACTGTGTTGAACATGGTAAGATCAATAAATCATCTCCCTATCCCCCCGAAATGAAGGGGAAAGATGGAGCGGATGAGCTGACTGTGCAGGCATTGAAGGAAGGGATATCCCCGCAGGACATTCTTTCCAAAGCATTTGAAGTGGGGATGGAACGGGTGGGTAAAAAGTTTGCGGAAAACAAAGTGTTTGTTCCGCAATTGCTGATGTCGGCAAAAGCAATGACGACTGCAATGGAGCACATCAAACCCTTTTTCCAGGCCGGGGATGTGAAACGAAAAGGAGTGTTCGTTGTAGGAACCGTAAAGGGGGATTTACACGATATCGGGAAAAACCTGGTAGCCATGATGGTCGAAGGGAATGGCTGGGAAGTGATCGACCTGGGTGTGGATGTTGGTGTTGACAGGATTATGGAACAGCTGGATAAACATCGTGGTGCTGCCGTGGGTATGTCAGCGTTGCTTACCACAACCATGGTGAACATGGAAGGTGCGGTAAAAGAGATTAAAGAAAAATACCCGGGAACAAAGATCCTGGTCGGAGGTGCCCCTCTGACCACGGATTATTGCAGGAAGATCGGGGCAGATTTTTACTCCCCTGATCCGCAGGGAGCAGTAGAGTATTTGAACTCACTTTAACAGGATTCCGGGAAAGTTCAATTTCATGACATTAAAACAGGGTAACAGCATTTGTTGGATCCTGGTCTTTATTATCTGGTATTCAATTATTGCAAGTACCTCCGCCCAGGAGGTTGTGATTAATGAGGTAATGCCTGCCAACTCCGCGACAATTCAGGATGAGGATGAAGAATTCTCCGACTGGATTGAGTTGTTCAATGCAGGCACAGATCCGGTGCAATTACAACATTATGGACTGTCCGATATCGATTCGACATTCCCGAAATGGACCTTCCCGGAAATGGTGTTAGATCCCGATGATTTTATTGTGGTCTTTGCTTCTGGAAAAGACAGAACTGAACCTTCGCTGTACTGGCAGACCATCATTGACTGGGGGGATGAATGGAAATACCTTGTCCCGACACAGGAACCTCCTGCCGATTGGAATACCATCACTTTCGATGACCAGAACTGGGATTCAGGGAAAAGTGGATTCGGATATGGTGATAACGACGACTCAACCCTGATATCCGTTACCATGTCTTGCTATATCAGGAAGAAATTCCTGATCGAGGATACAAGTCACCTGGAAGATGCCATTCTCCATATGGATTACGATGACAGTTTTGTGGCGTATCTGAATGGAGAGGAAATCGCACGGGGAAACATTGGGATCCCTGGAATACCCCCTGCGTTTGATCAGGGGGCTGATAATTATGATCACGAAGCCCTGAT
>Ga0315534_1001859_pt1 | contig 14562 bp, 14 predicted proteins | sample SalMarSW160240MG_FD_203094 | JGI IMG/M metagenome (GOLD analysis project Ga0315534, IMG submission 203094) | Salt marsh sediment microbial communities from the Plum Island Ecosystem LTER, Massachusetts, United States - Salt Marsh Sediment SW1602-40 ... | reverse complement strand
TCTGCAACACGGGCATGATTGCCGGCGGGGCCCAGGTGATTGTCTTCACCACCGGGCGCGGAACGCCCCTGGGCGCTCCGGTAGCGCCGGTCATCAAGGTAGCTACCAACAGCCGTATCTACCGGCATATGCAGGATAACATCGATATCAATGCCGGGGAAATCCTGGACGGCAACGCGACTATCCAGAGCATCGGCGATAAGATTTTCCAGGAAATCATTGAGGTAGCCTCGGGTAAGGTCACCAAAGCCGAGATACTCGGGCACCACGAGTTCGCCATACATTCGATGGGGCTTTCGGCATGAGCTTTGACAAAGATTTTCTAGCGTAACATAATGGGCTAAGCAGCATTTCATATCTAAACTCTACGGAGGGAATAATTGGCCAACGAGATTACACTGCCCCAGCTCGCCTGGCACGGCGCCAAGGAACTGATTCTTCCGCTACCGGATAGCTGGCAGGCAGAGATATGCAACATGGCGGGGCACGACCGCCCGTCAATGAAGCCGGTGGAAATAGTGGAAGTTATTAAAAATCCTATCGATATGCCCCCGCTGCGGGATTATGCCCGCAGCAAGCATGAAGTGGTGATAATCTTCGACGACATGACCAGGGTCACCCGCGTCGCCGGTATCGTACCCCACGTTCTGGAAGAACTCGCCGCCGCCGGAATCAAAGACCAGCAAATACGCTTTATCGCCGCCGGCGGCTGTCATGCCGCCATGAACCGACTCGACTTCGAGAAAAAGCTGGGAACTAACGTTCTGAAACGCTTCCCGGTCTATAACCACGCGCCCTATGGTCATTCGGCCTACGTAAACACCACCAGTCGCGGTACCAAGCTCCATATTAACGCCGAGGTAATGAAGTGCGACCTCAAAATAGGCATCGGTTCCGTGGTGCCGCATATCATGGCCGGGTTCGGGGGCGGGGGAAAGATAGTGCTGCCGGGCGTGGCTGCCTACGGAACCATCGTCGCCCTGCACTCGCCGCAGGTATCATCGGAGACTACCGGGGTTCGGGATACGGTCACCGGCATGGGGATGATTGAGGATAATCCCCGACGACGTGATATCAACGAAGCGGTGGAGATGGTGGGACTAGACATGAAAATAGATGCCCTGGTCAACAGTTGGGGAGAAACGGCGGTGTTATTCGCCGGCTCACCGGTACCCACCTATGACATCACGCTGAAAGCGGCGCGGGAACACTACCTCACTCCCGGTGCCAAAGATAAAGATATCGTTATCGCCAATACCTACGCCAAGGCCAACGAAGCCATATCCGGACTGCTGGCGGCTTTTCCCTCGGTAAGCCAGCGGGGCGGCGATGTCGTCCTTATCGCCAACGCCCCGGAAGGTCAGATGACACATTACCTGATGGGCCCTTTCGGGAACGAAATCGGGGGGGCATTACAGCTGCAGATGGTGCCGCCGGCCAATGTCAACCGCCTGATTATCTTCAGCGAATATCCTGAGCTTTCCAGCCGGAACTACCTTGAAAGCACCGATAGAGTCATCCTCGTTCACGACTGGAATGAAGTAGTCGAGATGCTTCAGGAAAGCTACGGCAGCGATGCCAGAGTAGGTATCTATCCCAACGCCGATATCCAGTACTGCGAATAGTATCAGCGCGATTTGAAATACTTGATATACCCTTCGCCGGACAACGACTGCTTATAACCGCGCCTGCCTGATTCACGTAAGTACCCGGCGTAGCTCAGCCCCTCGGCGACGGCACTGTAGCGTACCGCCCCCGGCTCGATGCAGTTCCGGCAAACATCAGTACGGTTTATTTTCTCTCGCCACTGTCGGGCTGGTTGCCCTTCCCAGATTTCCTCGACACTCTCCTCTTTGATGTTCCCGATGGACTCAGGGAGCAGTTCGCAGGGATAAACCGCACCGTCGTAGTCGATAAACAGGTAGTTATAAGCCGCCGTACAGCGCCAGTTACGCCGCCAGGAGGATAGCAGCTCCCTTATCCGCGAATAGAAATAATTGCCGTCAAATTCCCGGCGTTGATAAAGCTTGAGGAGCTTCTCGTGGTCGGCGGGGGATAATTGTAGAGATTCTTCCTTTTCCGCGTTACGGAACCTCGCCGTGGTAAAAAAGGCGGGTGAGATTATATGAAACAGATTCTTATCTACGGCCAGTTCCAGGACTGCCTCGAGTTCATTCAGATTCTGTGGTAATACGGTGGTCTTGATACCGATATAGAAAGCCGGATATGCTTTCTTGAGTTCCCGGAGTCCTTCCAGTGTTTCCGTGGCCAGGTCGTAAGCGCCCTTGGTTCCCCTGATTTTATCGTGGGTTTCCCCGACGCCGTCGAGAGAGGCCACATGAACAAGGTCGATGCCGGTATCGCGGAGCGCTTCGAGGATATCTTTATCATTAGCGATTATCCTATCCGGTATTAACCCGTTCGAGGTGATAATAATACTTCTCAGGCGGGTCAGGTGGTTCTTTTTAAGTCCGGCAACGCCGGAGACTATCTCCTTAAGGTCATCACGAAGATGGGGCTCGCCGCCGGTAAGGTCCAGTTCCACGAGGTCGGCGAACAGCGGCCTCGAAAACAGCGCCAGGATTTCACCCGCGGTGAGTTCCAGCTTTTCAATATCCGGGATTTCCGATTCTTTCCGCCAGATATTACACATGAGGCAGTGGGAATTACACCTTATGGTCAGCGCCAGGCTGACCGCCTCCGGCTTGAGGGGTTTTTTCCGTAGTCTTGCCCGGCGGAACCGGGCGGCGTTACCCAGCAATTCCTTGATTACCCCGGAATAGCTTATTATGCTGGTCTTTTTCATCATCCAATCTCAATTATATCATCAGGCGCGTTTGAACCTTACCAGATAAGAGCCGAAATACCGGTTCTGCCAGCATCCCCCGAACACGCCTATCTGATAGGCGATATGCTCCGCCAGGTAGTAAAAGAGAAATACCGGGTACATCAAGGCGGGCTTTTTGGTAAAATAGTCCACCAGCGACGCCAGCAATAATATCCAGATATCAAACAGCCAGAAGGAGTGCAGGAAGAAGCCGGGTATCAATAGCAGAATCAGGTAATACCGCACCAAGTGGAAGGAAATGAAATAGAAATAGGAGAGATACGTCCTGAGGATGGAATAGGCTATCTGCACGACCGGTAAGGGCATCCGGTGCTTTTTCAGGGTAACCGACTTCCGCCATAGTTCCAGGCCGAATACGACTGGCAGCAGGCACAGCGGATAGGGATTAAGCATCAGCAGGGCTACCGTTAGAGACAGAAAAGCGAGGAAGGGGTAAATGGAGAAAGAAAATACCTTCCTTTTATCGCGGTGGGCGCGGTAGAGGGGGGCTTCCGAGGTGCCGTACTGGCCGCGCCTTTTCAGCATGGTCTCCAGCTCGTGGCGGTGCTTATGCCCGACCGTCCCGTAGGGGGTGTAAAGCAAGGAATAGCCGCTGTCCCGCAGTCTCCAGCAGAAATCCACGTCCTCGCCGATGCGCATATCCTCTTCAAAGCCCATGCAGGCGTTAAATGCTTCACGGGTAACCAGCAGGTTGGCGGTAGGGACGTAAAAGCTGCTGTCCGATTTACCTTCGAAGATAATACGATTGCCCATGTTTAGCGACGAGGCAACCTCTTCATACCGGTCGAGGAAGCTATCGCGGTAATATCCCTCGATATAGCCGCCCACGGCCCCGACCGACGCCACTCGGAAAAAGGGGAGCAAATCGTTGAGCCAGTCCTCGCCGGGAACACAGTCAGCATCCAGGAACGCCAGCATACTGCCCAGTGTGGCACCCACACCGAAATTCCGGGAGAAAGCCGGACCGCGCGTTATTTCCTGCCGGATTACCCGGGCATTGAAGGTAGTCATCAACTCGGAAATCTCCATCTTCGAGTGGTCGTCTATCACCACGATTTCCAGCTTTTCGGCGGGATAGTTCAAGTCTTCCAGCGACTCCAGGCATTCGACGACATCTTCGAACTGGTCTTTCACCGGTATGATAACGGAAACGACCGGATATTCCTTGAGTTCCGGTATACTATCCAGCTTCAGATATCCCCGCGAGGTGAGTGAGAGCAATATCCGTAGCAGATTCGGCATCTTGATTTCCGGATACTCGGTGACGAAATCGGTAAGGTCGCCGCCTTCCTGGAGGAAACTGATAATGCGATAAAGGGTCAGGTTCAGGCGCAGGATTCTCAGGGGCACCCGTGAATAAAGGCAAAAACCGCCTTCATCTTCCCGGAGGAAGATATTTTCCGCTAATGAGAAGCCAAAGCTTTTCATCGGTCTGCAGCCGGCCTGATTACTCCCTCGGTGACGAGAAGTTCATAAAGCTGTTCGGCCAGCTCTTCGGTACTTCCCTCCAGCATCTTCCCCCGGCGTTTGGTGATTCCGCCTTCCAATAATTTGAGAACGCGGTCGAAAGCCGGTAACGAGCTGGCCGGGGTGGGCACCCGGTGAGGGCGGGGGCGGGGCGCCATAAGCCCGGTAATTGGGGCGGGCTCTTGATTAAGGTCGGCGGAGGTAATATTCAGTTCAGCCAGCGACAGTACCTCTATTTCGCTCTCGACGCTTTCGATAAGCCTGTCCAGGGAAGCGTACGGAAGGTGAGTGCTTTCTCCTTTTACGGTAACGACGGCCGGTAGAGGACACTCCAATATTTCCCGCTTACCCCGGCCGATATCCCGGTTGAGCCTGATATTACCCGATTCGGTATTTATTTCGAAAGCAACAACATCGCTAACGCAGGACCAGCCAAGCCGGGCGGCCAGCAATTGGCCAACCTGGCCATTGGCGGTATCCAGGCTCTTGGCCCCGGTAAGCACGAGGTCGGCTCCGGCCAGCGACACATGAGCGTACAGTAGCTTCGCTTTTTGATAGGGTGACAACCCCCGGAAATCCTCCCCCCAGATACGTACAGCCTTATCCGCGCCCAGTGCCAGGGCTTCGCGCAGGTATTTCTCCACACGTTCCGGACCGATGGAGACAGCCGTAAGAGAAGAGTCGGCAGCGGCATTCGCCGTTAAATCTAAAGCTATCGAAAGGGCACGGATATCATGGGGATTAAGTCGGCGGGGAAGCCCTTCCCGGAATACCAGCCGGTTTCTCAAGCCGGTACCCAGGCTCAAGGCCGTGTCAACTACTTCTTTCAAAAAGACGATAATCTTCATCAATATTTCCTCAGGTCAGGCGGAAATTAACGCCATAACCTCCCCGCGGGTATGACCAGTCGATGGCTTTATTATCACAAACGACATAGCAGGTACCGCATTCCAGGCAGGTCTCGTAGACGACGCTCAACAGGCCCGTCTCCTCGTTCCAGGTATAGCAGTTGGCCGGACAGGACATGACGCAGGCGTGATGCTCGCAGGTGCGGCAGACCTCTTTATCAATGATGATATGGGGCTGTTCATCGGTCTTGAACTGGGTTACCTGCGGCAAATTCTCGATGTTCATAACAAAGCCCTGCCAATCCTGATGCTGTCGGCGACCAGGTCCTTAAGTCCAACCTCTTTCATGGCTTCTTTCCGCGCCAGGCCGAAGAGTCCGGTACGCGGCGTGCCGTCGACTTTATAAATTTTTTCCATGATGCCGGCCAGAAGCTGCGGATATGTATCGTAAAGCCGGTCGACGTGCATCATGCCGACGGATTTACTAAACTTTTTCATATCTTTTATTACAAAACTTTCATTAAGTTTCTTCTTATAAAGCGCCAGCATCCGGGCGGAATAATCACCGGCTTCAATGGCATTAATGGCAGTTTCGGCGGCCAGCACGCCCGAGGTCATCGCCAGGTTGATGCCTTCCAGGTTGATGCCGTTGGTGTAACAGAGACCGGCGGCATCCCCGACTACCATCATGCCGTTGGTATAGACCGTCGGGACGGCTTTATATCCCCCTTCAGGGACGAGGTGGGCGGAATATTCCAGCGGGACAGCGCCTTTGACCAGCTTTTTCACCTGCGGATGCTGCAACAAATCATCGAAAATTTCGTGGGGCGCTCTTCCCGATTTCTGCAGAGAATCAAGGTACATGACCATACCCACCGACAGGCTCTCGCGGTTGGTGTAGAGAAAGCTGCCGCCGCGGATACCGGCGGGTATACCCAGGAAGCTGATATCGGCGCCCTGATCGCGCACGAGGTGGAATCGTTCGTTAATCGTGGCTTCGGGTAGTCCCAGCAGGAGTTTTACACCCACCCCCAGCGTTCCGGGGACGAAATCACCTCTCAGGCCGGCCTTTTCCGCCAGGAAGGACAGCACGCCGTCGGCGGCAATGACGATATTGGCTCGCAGTTCGCCTTCCCGGCCTTTAACGGTAACGCCGACTACTGCACCGTCTTTCATAACGGGTTCGATGACGGTACAGTCGCAGAGCAATAAAGCGCCTTCTTTAACAGCCTCCCCGGCCAGCCAGTTATCGAAAGCCGGACGCAGGACGGTATAGCCGTTATAAGGTGGCCGGTCGAAGTTTTCATTCTCGAATGACAGCGAAACGGCGGTATCGGGGGTCATGAAGGCGAGGACTTTTTTATAGACATGGCGTTCCAGGGGCGCCTTTTCCCAAAATGACGGAATCAATTCGTTCAGAGCCGGGGTATTGTGCAGCAGGCCGCCGAACATGTTTTTAGCGCCGGGATGACTGCCGCGCTCCAGCAGACAGACATTGAGTCCGGCGCGCGCCAGCTTCAGACCGGCCAGGCTGCCGGCGGGTCCCGCGCCAACGACGATTACATCAAAGTATTTTGCCATCTTCCCTGGCCTGTTTGATTTTTTCTATGAGCACCGGCAATACTTCTTTGAGGTCGGCGGCAACACCGACATCAGAATTACTAAATATAGCCGCCTGCGAGTCGCGATTAATGGCGGCGATGCGGCGCGAGTCCTGGATACCGCCGACGTGATGAGTGGCCCCGGAAATACCCAGCGCCAGGTAAAACTCCGGGCTGACTACCTTACCCGTCTGACCGATCATGCGCTCGCGGGTAATTTTACCCTCGTCGATAACGGGGCGGGTGGTGCCGATAGTACCCTCAATCAACCCCGCCAGCTCTTCCACCAGGGGCAGCAAATCATCGCTAATCGCCCCCATCCCCACCGACACGATAACCTCCGCCTCGGATACATCGACGGTCTTGTAGTCGGCCGGCAGAAACTCCATATGCCGGGTCTTCATGACTTCCGGCGATAGCTTCGGCTCGATTTCCAGTACATTAGCGTTACCGGCTGTGGTTACCGGCGTGATATTAAGCACCCGTGAATCCATCGTGACTATGATGGTACGGTCGGCCAAGGCGGTTATTTCCTGGTACAACTGGTCGCCGTAGACGTATCTATAAAACACCGGGCAGTCCGGATTTGACAGGTCCGTGGCGGCACAACCGGAGACCAGCCCGGTCTCTAAAAGTGTGGCCAGTCGCGGGGCCAGTTCCCGGCCGATAATGCTGTCACCCATGAGAAAGAGCCAGGGCTCATCCTGCCGGATTTGCTCCAGCATCGCGGCCGTATAGGCATCCGCCGAGTAATGTTTCAGAAGAGGATCTATGAATATAAAGGCTTCGTTAACGCCGTATTGATGGAAAACCGCGGAATAATCCCGGCTCTCATCGCCGAGTACCAGCGCCGTGACCGAACCGCCGACCTTCCCCGCAATATCTCCGGCCTCGGAAAGGAGCCCCAGGCCTGTCTTGCTTATTTCTCCGGTATCGCTATCGATTTCCGGCAGAACCCAGATTTTTTTCGGTCCGGCCATATTTAAAATATCTCCCGGTAGCTAAATCATCCGTGCCACTTTATCGCCCTCAAGGATAGCCATGTCTATCTTCCGCGGCGCTACGCAGTCGCCGATGCGATAGAGTTCTTCGACTTTTCCCTTGAGCGTTTTATAGAGGCCGTCATCTACCTGGTTACCCATAGCATAGACAACGGCATCGTTATCGCTGAAGGTCATCCACTCGTTAGAATAGAAATTGAGTCCCTTTACTTCAACTCCGTTAACTTCGGTCACGGCGAAATCGGGAGTAAAGGTAACGCCTTTCTGCGCCAGGCGTTGGTGAGATAAATAGGAGTCTTGCGACGGCCCCAGTTCGCTGCCGATGGTAGGAGAGGATGTCACGATGTGGATTTTACGACCGTGTTCCGCCAGCAATTCGGCGGTAGCCGTGGCCGCGTGATGGCCGTCATTATCGATAAACAGCACTCTTTCGCCCACGTCGGCTTCGTTCATCAGAGCCTGCCAGACATTAAAGACCTTCGGCCCTTCACCGACCAGTACCGCGCACGGCTTGGGCACAGAACCGGTGGCGATGATTACCACGTCCGGCTGCTGCTCCAGAACGAAATCGGCGGTTACTTCTTTATTGAGGACTATCTCTACAGGCAGGAGTTTCAACTGGTTTTCCTCGTTGCGGATGACGGACTTTATCTCTTCCCGCCCCGCACCCAGCGCAGCGATATTTACCTGGCCGCCCGGTCTATCACTCTTTTCATAGAGCGACACCGTGTGTCCGCGCTGTGCGGCAACCGCAGCGGCGCGCAGGCCGGCGGGCCCGCCACCGACAATAAGGACTTTTTTCTTAACGACGGCCGGCTTCATCTTGCCGATTCCGTACTCCTTTTCCTCCCCGATATACGGGTTCTGTATACAGCCGATGGGCTTGTTCAGTCCCACACGACCGTAGCAACCCTGGTTATCGGCCACGCAGTAGCGGATTTCTTCCAGCCGGCCTTCTTTAGCTTTATTCGCCAATTCGGGATCACAAATCTGGGCGCGCACCATGCCGATCATGTCCGCCTGGCCTTCCGCCAGCACCCTTTCCGCCATGACCGGGTCGTTGATGCGGCCGGTGCAGAAGACGGGAAGATTTATCACTTCTTTGATACCGGCCGCCAGCGGGATGGTGTATCCCAGCGGCACGTGCATCGGGCCGCCGACCAGGTAGAGGTTATAGAAAGTGGCGACGCTTAAATCCATGAAATCCAGGTTGCCGGAAGCTTCCAGGCTACGGGCAATCTCCTTAACGTCATCCAGCGTGAGGCCGCCCTGTACCATTTCGTCGGCGCAGAGTCGCACGCCGAGAGTATAGTCGTTGCCTGTCGTTTTCCGCACGGCATCGATGACCATCAGCGGAAAGCGCAGGCGATTCTCCGGGCTGCCGCCGTAGTCGTCGTTGCGCAGGTTGGTCAGAGGCGACAGGAACTGCCGCAGCAGCGAGCTGTGCCCCATCTGCAACTCAATACCATCGAAACCGCCTTCGCGGACGTGGCTGGCCGACCGGCAGAAATACTCGATTATCTCCCTCATATCTTCCGGTTCCATTTCCTTGGGGACTTCCCGGAACATGAAATCGGGGACCGGTGACGGCGCCCACAACGGCAAGCGCGAGTTAGAGCCGTCGCCCTGGGCGCCGTTATGGTTCAACTGGACGAATATCTTGGTTTCAAACTCGTGGACAGCCCGGCAGATACGCTGATATCCGGGCACAACATCCGGTTTATAGGCATCAACGAGTTTTTCATAGGCATGGTCGGAGGGGTGCACCGTCTGCTCTTCGGTGATAATCAGTCCGCTGCCACCCCTTGCCCGTTCCGCCAGGTAATGGATATGACGCTCACCGGGCAGGTTGTTTTCGGCAAAGTTGGTGAGATGAGAGGAAAACGAGATGCGGTTGGGGACGGTAACGGTGCCGATTTGAAGCGGTGAAAAAAGAAATTTAAACTGCCCCTGCATATCTCTTTCCCCTATCCAGGATGTTATTCTATCTATCAACCGGCGCAGCCGGCGTGATATCCCGACTCCAGTTTATCATGCATTCGGGGTCGGGGCTGTTCAGGTCGCGTCCGACGAAATAGGCAACGGCGGGACAGCCCCCGCGGCACTGACTGAAACGCGGGCAGTCCCGGCAGGATTCAGGCTCCAGATTGCGGAAATAATTAAAGCTGGTCGATTCATGCCAGATATCTTCAAAAGGTATTTCCCTCAGATTTCCTCCGCAGAATTCGCTCTCCTGCATAAAAGCGCAGGGGTAAACGAAGCCGCAGGGGTCGATGCAGCAGGTCAATTTGCAGGCCCCGCACATATCCAGTCCCAGCTGACGCCGCCCGTTGCCGGAGATGGCGAAAAACGAGTCGCCGGTCAGGATAGAAGTGTCATCATTCAACCAGCCGGAAATTTCCCGTAACTGCGCGGAACTCAACCGGAGCCTATCCCAGCTCTGACGGGCCCTACCCGATGGGCGGAACCGCGAAACGCGCAACCTGGCCCCATAGGAATCAGCCATTACTTTCAGAGCGTCGAGCTGGTGGAAGTTAAGCGAGGTAACGACGGTATTGATGGAGAGCGGTATGTCTTTCCCGGCCAGTCTTTCGATGCCCGGTATTATCCGGTGGAAAGTGCCCTCACCGCGGATGCGGTCATTGACTTCAGGCGTGGCCCCGTCCAGGCTAACCTGCACGTTCACCAGTGGATTTTCCGTAAAAAGGTCGATAGCTTCATCGGTCAGCACGGTGCCGTTGGTGCTGACGCAGGTAACGATGCCTTTTTCATGGATATAACGCAGCAGCGGCAGGAAATAGTCTTTGAGCAATGGCTCCCCGCCGCCGAAATTGATTTCAAACACGTGCGAGGCCGCCAGCTGGTCGACGATGTTGCGGCATTCGGTTAATGTCAGTTCACCGGGGGACTCAACGCTACTTCCGGAAAGGCAGTGGATACAGGCAAGGTTGCACCGGTGGGTAATCTCCCAGGTCAGGTTAACCGGGGCCGAAAGGGGCCAGTCAGCGTAATTCATCGATAACCATCCTCTTCCTGAGAAGATGCCCGGCAAGTCTGCGTAAAGAAGCTTCCACAGCCGGGGCTGACTTCCCGGTGCGCCCGGCAATATCGGCCGCCAATCCGTCCAGCGACCAGTCGCCGTTAAAATGACCGGGTTCCAGCCAGTTCCCGCTTCTCACGAAGCAGACCTTGTGCCGGGGCTGCGAGTAAAAGAGCAGTCCCCAGCTTTCCTTCCTGACCTGAACGTTTTCCGCCAGGCAGACCATATTAATATACCCCGCAGACTCCGTCGATGCTGAGTTCTTCGACTACGATTTCTTCGATGATTTCGGGTTCTTCAATAGTCTGTTTCTCGTTTTCGATTACTTTTAAGTCTTTTTCCACGTTTATTTAAACCTTTCGCAAAGATTTTTTCACTAATACCAGGAGAGAATCCCGAATCTATTGTACAACGGATGAGGGAAATAGCCAAGATTCAAGTAACCGGAAACGGACTGCTCCTTCCCGATGAGTCTTTGGTATATTAAAGTGGCTGAACGTACCTGAGCGCCCGGCAGTATCATCAATTCGTATGCCGGAAAGCCTTTAGAACTACGTTTTGTAATAAAGTTACCCTCAGGAGCCCATCTGGCCGACAAATGATTGCTTTATTATCTTGCCATTGCGGACATGAAACGTGTCCCCGCCGAATGTGACTGCCGGCAGGGCCGACCACAGGGTGTAGGAATATTCTCCGCTGTTGTCAGCCTTGATGACCTTCATATTACCCATTACTTCAGGCGTTAACATCCCCACTATCGCCGTGAAGGACCCGCGTATGGCGGTCAGCCCCTTGACCGTACCGTTGGGACTAAACACGACCGATTCCTCGGTATAGTCCTTCATAATCTCGTCGATGTCTCCCGCCATCAGCGCTTGAACGTGATGTCCTACGACAGCTTCAGTGGTTTTTTCATCCGCCATGGATATAGACCTCCTTGTCCTTTGTATCTTTTCCCTTCTTAATAGGGCTCGTGGAGCACCCGCTTCAGCAGACCGAGTACTTCCTCCTTGTTGAACTCCTTGGGATTACCCTGGCTGCAGAAGTCATTGGAATAAACGTCGACCATGTATTCCAGGTCCTTTTCTTCCAGCCCGAACTGGTCGGCCAGGTAGCCGGGGGTGATTTCCAGGTCTTCGAGGAGTATCTCGATTTCATCGAACCAGCGGTCGGCGGCCTCCCATTCGGTCATGCCGGTGGTATCGATGCCCATTGCCCGGGTCATGGCGGCAAACTTATCGATAGCGGCCGGCTGGTTGTACCTTTCCCCGGCCAGTGCCAGGATGGCGTTGATGTGCCCGTGATGGACATCTTTGAGGGCGCTTACCTGATGGCCGAGGCCGTGCACGATGCCGGCACCCGCCCCGAACCCGATGGCGATACCGCCCATGGTGGAAGCCCAGCACATCCGCTCGCAGGCGGCGTGGTTCATACGGTTAAAGACGAAATCCCGGAGATTTTTGTAGATAAGCTCAACGGCCCGCAGCAATATTCCGTAAGCGTAAGGTCCCTGTACCTTGGTAACGAAAGCCTCGAAGCCGTGAGCCAGGGCGTCAAAGCCGGTCCAGGCAGCGATTTCCTTCGGCTGAATCCTGACCAGCAGCGGGTCGATGATGGCTATGGTGGAATGAACGTTGGGGGCGCTGACCAACACCTTGGCTTTCCTCTTGGTATCGTTGATGGCCGCCCATGAAGTGACTTCCGCCCCGGTCCCGGAAGTAGTAACAACAGAAATCTGAGGGACGGTGCAGGGCTTCATCGTCTTTAACGTCTCTTCAAAGGGAGGGTCGAGAAAAACGGAGAAGTTGGTGACTTCCTGACCGCCGTTAGCGTCGATAACCCGGACGCATTTCCCGGTATCGATGGAGCTGCCGCCGCCGATGGATATCACGCCGTCACACTGTCCGTCTTTAAACACCTTATAAGCTGCCATTATCTCGTGGTCTTTGGGATTCGAGGTGATTTTATCGTAGATATCCGTGGCGACACCGTTATACTCGAGGCTGGCCTTGATTTCATCGATAATGCCCGTCCCTTTAAGTCCCGATGTTACAATCAGGGCTTTTTTAATGCCGGCCGACTTGCATTCGCCGGCCACGGTCTCGTGAGCACCCCAGCCTAAAGCTATCCTGGGAATAGGGTTGGTATAGATGATGGGGAATTGGTATATCTGTTTATTAATCACTTGTTTCCTCCTTGTTTATCGCCTTGTTTAATAATAAGCCAATCTTTTTCAATTCATCAAGAAACCCGCAACAGTACCTTGATGTTATCTTCCTTGTTGTTGAGCAACTGCTCGAAGCCCCCGGCGACAGCGTCCTTAAGGGGGACGGTAGCGGTAATCATAGGGGTAGGATCTATTCTGCCGTCGGCCATCAGCTCGATAGCTGTTTCACCTTCGTCGATGTAAATTGAATTACCTATCATGGTGCGCTCGGTGAACATCAGCGTGTTGAAGTCGAACAAACCGGGCTCATCGAAAACACCGACAATCACGGTGACACCACGCCGCCGTGTCAGATTCACCGCCAGCTGGGGCGTTTCGGGGCGGCCGACGCATTCCAGGGTAATGTCGGCACCCATGCCATCGGTGAGTTTCTCCAGCCGCTCAACCGGGTCGCCTTCATCGAGATAAATGACTTCGGTGGCGCCCATTTTTCGGCCGAGTTCACCCCGCCCCCTGTGCTTGGCTATCAGGTAGACGGCCGAAGCCCCGGCCACCCGAGCCGCCAACAGCGCGCCAAGCCCGATAGTGCCGTCGCCGACGATAGCCACCGTATCGCCTACCTGCACGTTACCCCGGCCCACGGCATGGAGGGCGACGGCCAGGGGTTCCACCATAGCTCCGGCTTCATCGGTAACCATCTCCGGTAACCTGTAACAGGCGTACGTGGGGATTACGAAATATTCCGCCATGCAGCCCTCGGTAAGCAGGCCGGTAAATCCCTGGTTAACGCAGATGTTATAATAGCCCTTTTTACAGCAATAGCATTCGCCGCAGTACCAGTAGCCGACGCCGCTGACGCGGTCGCCGATATCAAAGCCGGTCACGCCTTCACCCAGAGCGACCACATGCCCGACGAACTCATGCCCCATCGTCAGCGGCACTTTATCGGGTGGTATCATGACCGGCCCCTTGGCGTATTCCGTCATATCCGTGCCGCAGATTCCGGCCAGGGAGACTTTTATCTTTAGCTGCCCGGAGGCGGGAGATGGCTCGGGGATGTCCTCATAGCGCAGGTCTTTTCGGCCATGCCAGCGTAACGCTTTCATAAAGAAATGTCCTCAACAGGTACCCGATTTGGAAAGAACCCACGTAATTATTCAAGACTGCATGGAGTTTGTCAAGGAAGTAAGGAAGTGATGCCGTCTTTAGTATAAATTATAAATAATTTATATACATATATTATATTTACTCTTTTCTGGCAAGTGTAATAATATGATGTCGGTCAGAATTGAAAGTACTACTTTCTCCGTTCATTTCCCTTTTTAAGAGGTAAACTTCTAAACTCATTCCCCATGTAGAACTGGAAAAGCGCGAGGTACTGCCGGAAGCTAAGCTCGGCCGGACGGGCATGGTAGTCGATGCGTAGTAGCCGGAAAGCGTGTTTTATCTGAGAAAAGTCAAGGCAGTTCTTCAATACTTGCTTGACGGTGCGATTCGTCCCTTCCCGGCACTCGATGATAAATTCCTGGTATAGTCCGTAGAGTGACTCCGGCACCAGCGGACATTTTCGCTGCTGGAATTGGATGAGGA
>Ga0315534_1001857_pt1 | contig 14576 bp, 5 predicted proteins | sample SalMarSW160240MG_FD_203094 | JGI IMG/M metagenome (GOLD analysis project Ga0315534, IMG submission 203094) | Salt marsh sediment microbial communities from the Plum Island Ecosystem LTER, Massachusetts, United States - Salt Marsh Sediment SW1602-40 ... | reverse complement strand
TGAATCAAGGGCATCATCTTTGAGCGGCTCCCTCCAAAATATTGGACTACATGTCGGGCGATTGAAAACCGGTACATCTCCACGTATCGCCAAAAGCACAGTCGATCTATCCGAGTTGCGTATCCAAGACGGCGATGAAGAGCCCTTCAGTTTTTCTTTCCGTACAAAGGAGCATGTTAAGGATCAGTTACCTTGTTTTATAACTCATACGAATAAGACGACTCACGAGATAATCCAAAAGAATCTCGACCGTTCGCCATTATACACCGGCAAGATCATCGGTACGGGCCCGCGTTACTGCCCTTCCATAGAGACAAAAATCTTACGTTTTGCTGGACGCGATTCACATATGGTCTTCATCGAACCCGAAGGCAGGCATTCAGGTGAACTATATCTGAACGGTCTGGCAACTTCATTGCCTTATGATGTACAATCAGATATGCTTCATACGATAAAAGGGTTAGAACAGGTAGAGATAACAAGACCCGGGTATGCAGTGGAGTACGATTTTGTTTATCCTGTCCAACTCCACCCGAGCCTTGAAACAAAAGTAGTGCATAATCTCTATTGTGCAGGACAGATAAACGGTACCTCAGGTTATGAGGAAGCAGCAGCTCAAGGGATAATCGCCGGTATCAATGCGGCCATCAAGATTCGTGATGAGAAACCTTTTGTGCTAAAAAGATATGAAGCGTACATCGGCGTACTTATTGACGATTTGATCACAAAGAATACAGAGGAACCTTATAGAATGTTCACCTCATTGGTTGAACATCGGCTTTTATTGAGGATCGACAATGTTGCTGACCGTATCATGCATTACGGCGTCAAGTATGGGCTTGTAGCGCAGGATGATTTCGATGGATTTATCGATGAGAGGAAACAGATCGACACGGTAATTGTGGATTTAAAGAGCACTTTTATAAAACCCGATATAGCCAATCCTGTTTTGAAGGAATGCGGTGATAGTGAAATACCACCAGAACGCGGCGGACAGAGTCTTTTTCAAATATTGACAAGACCGGGTATTCATATTCAAGATATCGCGCGTATGTGTGATATTGCGTTAAACGAGAACATTGGTCAGCGTGTCGAAATAGAAGCTAAATATGAAGGTTATATTAAAAGAGAAGAGGAACTGATAGAAAAATTAAAAGAGCTTGAAAGAATCAGAGTGCCGGGGAATTTTGATTACTCGGCGGTCAAGGGATTATCTAATGAAGCAAAATCAAAATTGTCTGAGATAAAGCCAATAAATCTCGACCAGGCTTCAAGGATCCAGGGCATAAGTCCATCCGATGTACTGTTGCTTTTATTGCATGTCAAAAAAGACAGAGGGTAGGTATGGGTGAGGATGTCGGAAAAGAGGGAAGTTAAGAAGAGATGAAGAATGGAACCAGGAGAAGATGGAAGAAATACTGAATTATCTAAAAACAAAAATGACGGTTGAGGATATGAGCGGGGGATTAACAGTTGCCCAGGTTTCTGGTAGCTTGAATCCACCGGTTGACCGGACGATCAAAGATATAAAGGAATATTTTTCGCATACTGATTATACCCCTTTGTTTGACAGCGATGGTAACAGACACATCATCAAATATGGAATTTTTAAAAAGGCAGTAGATAATCCAAAATATTGGCTAAATCTATTGCTTTTTATTGCAACATTATTCTCAACAATATTTGCTGGTTCTTTGAATAGTGGCGGTAATCCCTTTAAGAATTCTTCCGATTTATGGTTGGGTATACCGTTTTCATTTTCTATAATGGCTATCCTTACTTGCCATGAATTCGGTCATTATTTTGTATCGAGAAAAGCTGGTATGATTACGACATTACCTTATTTTATCCCGGTGCCTTTTCACTTTATAGGTACTCTCGGTGCGGTAATAAGAATGAAGTCGATAGTGCCTGACCGACGTTCTCTGCTCAAGGTTGGCATGGCCGGTCCACTCGCTGGATTCTTGGTGGCATTACCAATTGCAATTATCGGCATCGCATTATCTGAATTCAGACCTGCTCAACAGAGCGCTGAGTTTCTTAAGCTTGGTGATTCGTTGCTCTTCTGGGGTTTGGCTAAGATCCTGCATCCGAATATTCCCCAAGGGCATGATCTTTTCTTGCACCCCATAGCTTTTGCAGGATGGCTTGGTTTTCTTGTAACATCCATGAATCTCATTCCAATCGGGCAACTCGACGGTGGTCACATAGCCTACAGTATTTTCTTCAAAAAACGCAGATATATGTATGTTCCGATATTTGCCGGTATGATCGCATTGGGCTTTCTGTGGCCCGGATGGATATTCTGGGCTTTACTGATTTTTCTATTTGCGCGCAGAAATGCAGTAATACAGGATGCAATTACACCGCTGACCTCAAGAGAGAAATTGCTTGCGGTCATGCCATTGTTAGTGTTTATCTTCACTTTCACACCACGGCCATTCATATTCTGGTAAACAAGAAAAGCCAGAACAACAGGAAGAAAAATCAGCCGTTTGTTGACAATTTTTTTCAACTGATTACAATATATATCCATGCGCGATACATATACACAGGGGCAGCCAGTTAATGCATACAGGCGTTTACTCGATCGTGAGCTTATCCCTTTTATAAGCAGAGAAAATGTAATTTTAGAGATGCGTGAGCATTTAAATAATGTGTTCGAAAACCAGGGACGTACCGTAATCGTCAATGGTGAAAGCGGTATCGGTAAGACAAGGTTGGTTACTCAATTTTTGGATACTCTCGATCCCAATGATATGACGATATTAAAGACCCGTATTTTCGGTCCGAGCAGCAAACCGTACGAGCCGTTCAGTTCAATTTTCAGCCATTATTTTGATGGTTTTGATAACAAATCCAAGATGCTAACACACCTCGTGCCCATGGAAATTGCGCCTGTGATCTTATCATTATTGCCGCATTTGAGATCATATTATCCAGTGGAAGCCCCGGGTGAAACACATTCTGACCTGGATGTCTGTTCTGCGATAAATCAATTACTGGAAAATATGTCACGGCTTAAACCGATCGTGGTCTTTTTTGATGATCTACAATTATTATCTATTCGTGGGAAAAAGATCATCCAGTTCATCCATGAAAGGATCGATGCCAGGGCTCTTTTTATTATTGGATGTTTTACCAGTCAAGAAGTGGAAAAAAAAGATGAAAGCAACGGATTTTTTGATAACAAAAACAAAGTATATGAAATAGAGCTTAGTTCTTTTGCCTTAGATGAAACCGAGTTGTTCATCAATAATATTTTCGAACAGGATTTTCCACCATCCTTTTACAAGTGGATGTTTGGCATAACACAAGGTAATCCATATTTTATCAAGGAATTTATAAAAGAAATCGTGAGCCAGAATATTCTTAAATTTGACGAGAATAGCCAGAAATGGAATATTGAAAAGAGTTACCGGAGTATTAAGGTCCCGGACAGTATCAATACTATTTTCCGCGAACGTTTTCAGCAACTCAGTCAGACAGCTTTCTCTTTCCTGCAAGTTGCTTCTTTGATCGGGGAGCAGTTTGAACCGGCTATGGTCAAGTTGGTTCTTAAACTTACCAAGAGTGAGGCGGTAAAGATACAGGCTTGTTTTGCTCAGGAGTTTTTTTCACCAGTCATGAGAACCAATTATGTGCAGTTCACCCATCCAGTAGAGCGGGAGATACTCCGTGAGAGCCTTTCTGAGCAAGACGAGCGATCATTTCATCGACAGCTGGCTAGGATATTCAAGAAAAAACAGCCGTCAGATTGTGAGGCAATAGCGAGACACGCTACTGAGTTGCTCGTTGATAAAGAAAAAACCCCGCAGCTTTGCCGATTGGTTTTCAATGCCAGTAAACGATTGGCGGTTACCGGTGATCTTGCGGAAGCACATAAGTATTGTGTTCTGGCACTGGAAATCGCCAATACATTCGGTGAGCGATTTGGAACCGCGCGAAATATTATCGAAGCGAGGTTGACAACTCTGACGATGTCCTTAAAACATATAGTCCATGACCAGAAAAGAGCAACAGAAATAGCTGACAAATTGTTGCATCGTGGTATGACCAGGCTCGCAATACATCTCCATATAATGATATACCGCTATTTGTATGCTCAAACCTCGTTTCAAAAAGCCGCCAAATATATCGCCAAGGTGATCAGAGCCGTTCCCAGGAACAAGGAATTTGAAAGCGTGTTATTTAGATTAAGAATAGAACAGAGTATGGTTTGGAGGTATATCGGGAAAGTAGAAAGTGCCCGTCGTTTGATTCGCAGGCTCCTTAAGAAGTATTCATTGCATACTAATTTTGATGCATATTGTTACGGATTGAATATTATCGGTTTGATATATTATCGAGAAGGTGATTTAAAGACCGCCCGCAAGTATTTTGAGCAACTTGTCAATATTGCAGATGAACTGAATAATGTGCCGATGAAAGCAGTGGCACTGGTCAATCTCAATGCGGCGAGTTCTAAAATGGGCGATATTGAACATGCCCGTGATCTGACGCGGCAGTACCAGCAGTTGATACTCAGGACTGGCCAAGAATATAAAATGTCCATTTACTGGGGTTCTATGGCATATTGTTCGCTCTTTGAGGGTGATCTTGAGGAGGCATTGCAGTATTTCATAAAAGCACTCGAAGAACCGATAACCATTTATTCTGAATTTTCTTCGAGCTATATAAAAGCTGAAGTCCTCATTCACATGGACCGGTTGGACGAGGCATACGATATCTTCACTAAGTATCCTATTGATCGACCCGAGCCGCCAGCTCAGGAGGAGTGGTTGTCTTATGCCCATACGGTTCACGCGCTGTATTACTTGAAACGTGACGATTTAACAAAAGCACAGCAGTCTATAGATAAAGCGATCCATATCGCTGATGCAAATGCTTTAGGTATTGAGCATGGAGTCGCGCTGATTATCAAAGGGATCATACAGGAAACAAAAACAAAGAAAAAGGCTGGTTTGATCAACATGAAAAGTGGGGTGGAGATCCTACGTGAGAATGGTGCGAAAAGTTACCTTGCACCACTTTTGTGTGAAGCGGGTTTGGTTTTCGTAGATCAAAAGCTTTTTGATCAAGGGATGGAATTGCTCACTGAAATTGGCGCCAGTGGTTGGATAAGGAATTTCAGGAAAAGGGCAAACAAGACAGCGATGAAGATAGCACATGATCACCGGGTTTCTGCTGAGCCATTACGCATCAATACATTCGGCGGGTTGTCCGTTGTCGATTCTGGTCACTTGGGGATGATCTTGCCAAAACACTGGAAATCAGCAAAGGCTCGTGAACTGCTTGGATTATTTATTGTTAGTACAGGGTCTCGAGGTGCATCTTGGGGAGAATTCGCCCTTTATCTATGGCCTGATTTCGGTACAAAAACCGCACGTAATAATTTCCATTTTACCTTATCGACTCTACGTGATATAATAGGTGAGCAGTTCATTATCCACGAGAACAATTTTTACGCGCTCGATAAAACTAAGATCCAGGTCGACCTGTGGGATTTTGAGGAACTCTATGGAAAATTCAAACAGCATCGCGCCCAGAATAAGGTCCATCTTGCCGATCGATGTGCAAAAAATGCGGTAAAGCTCATGAATGGGGATTTCCTGCCTGAATTCCACAATGAAGCTATTCAAGCAAGAAGAACTGGCATCAATCATAAGAGTGAGGACCTTATGATGTGGATGGCCAATCGTTGCTTAGAACGGCATGAATTTCAAGAAGCAATAAGATTAGCCTACAAAATCGTAGAAAAAGATCCGGTAAGCGAAGCTGCGCACCAAGTGATAATAAAATCGTATATTGAAATGGGTGAGCGGGCGCGTGCAATACGGCAATATGAACGTTTTTTCTTGATCCTAAAACAAGATTTTGATCTTGAACCATCGGTTGAGACAAAGCAGCTGATCGGTCATTTAAAAATCAGCGACAAAGACTAGATCGTACCAGATCTAATTACATTATTATTCTAATTATTTTCTAATACCCGATTACTATAATAAGTCATGAAGATATGTCCTAGTTGTCATTATTTTGGAGAAAACGGGCAGAAATTCTGTCCATTGTGCGGGCATGAGCTGATATGCAAGTGCCCGAAGTGCAAACTTCCGATTAGTAATCCTCTATCTCGGTACTGCGCTGCCTGCGGTTGCAAATATGAAAAGGCAGCACTAACGAGCCATAATAAGGAAAGAGATTAGATTTTTATTAAAATACACTAATCATGGGATGTTTATGTTATTCATGAACTGGATGCAGAAATATGTCGAAAAATAGTAGTATTTATCAGCAAAGAGGAGGTTCTAATGCCGCGTAAAATAATGCTGTGTGTATTTCTTGTGGTTATGGCTATTAGCTATGGCCAGGGCAATATTGATTTAGACAATATAGAGGAGCAAGGGCGTTTTGTCCCCAAGTTAATGAGTTACCAGGGTTATCTGACTGATACCCTGGGTATTCCGATAGATGATACTTTGGATATGACCTTTAGTATCTATGATAATGTTACCGGAGGCAATCTATGGTGGAGTGAGACGCAGACAAATATTCCAATTGAACAAGGGGTATTTAATGTTATCCTTGGAAATAGCAATACCATACCTGACAGTGTTTTTGTTAACGGCACAGACCGATGGTTAGAACTGGTAATTGAAGGTCCAGTGACTCTTGCGCCGCGTACACAGATCACGTCAGCTGGTTATGCTTATATGGCGACCTATTCTGATACTGCTGAATATGCGCGAAATTCGTCTTTTGATAGTGACTGGTTAGTTACGGATTCAATCATCCATACAAACAGCTATTGGGGGATAGCACGCGGCAGCGTCGAAAATGCATTATTTGGTAGCAGCAATTTCACTCATATAAACTTCGGCGTTCAGTGCACAACCGGCATTTCATCGGTAGCCCGTTCCTACATTACTATCTCAGGCGGGTACCGAAACCGGGCAACGGGTGACTATTCGACGATTGGTGGTGGGCGTTTCAACCGGGTCGGCAGTGGTCACTTTTCTACGGTTGCAGGCGGCGACAGTAACTATGCAACTGGTGATTACGCCACAATAGCTGGGGGATTGGAAAATAATGCTAATAATGACTATGCCGTCGTTGTTGGTGGTTGGAATAACCATGCTGGACGAAATTATACCTTTATTGGCGGGGGCGTTGATAATTCTCTTGGAGGATTCTATTCTGCGATTGGTGGTGGGTATCAAAACCTTGTCAACGGCAGCTATTCTTCGATACTTGGTGGCTATGCAGATACGATTGATGTCGGTGCAGACTATTCGTATCTTTTTGGAATCGGCAGCAGATTAACCGAGGATTCAACATTCATGGTTGACATACCACATATACATTTTGGGAGTGAAATGAGTGGTTATGAATTCCCCGCAGTTGATGGCTCGGCTGATCAGGTGCTGGTTACTAATGGTGGTGGTGCACTGTCCTGGGTAGATGGACTAGATTTCTCCCATTGGTCAGTCACTGATTCTGTTCTTTATACAAAAGACTACTGGGGATTAGCAAGGGGTGGTGCTGGTAATGTGCTCTATAGTACGGAAAGCACTCAGACCCATATAAATTTTGGCAGGATATGTACGACTGGTGTTGACGGCGCGAATTTCCACAGTATGACCATAGGTGGCGGCAGTCATAATTGCGCTGATTCAAACTGGTCTACGGTTGCTGGCGGATTGGCAAATAAGGCAATCGGAGGATATAGTTGCGTAAGTGGCGGTGCGTATAACGAGGTTTATGGCCGGCTTGGGACGATATGTGCCGGGTACGAGAATACCGTAAAAAGTATGTATGGAGGTATTTTTTCTGGCTATTATTGTGATGCAGGAAACGATGCTACTTTGGATACCGGGATAATTATCACCGGTGGTATAAATAACGATGCATTTGCTAGTTATTCTTTTATTGGTGGCGGCAGGCATAATTATATAGATGGCAAATATTCAGCAATAGTCGGCGGATATGCAGATACTATTGCAGCAGGTGCAGATTATTCTTATCTTTTTGGTATCGGCAGTAAACTTACCGCGGATTCCACGTTCATGATCGATATGCCACATATTCATTTTGGTAATGAAGCGATGGGTTATGAATTTCCGAATCAAGACGGCGCCGCGGATCAGGTCCTCGTTACCGACGGCAGTGGTCAGCTTTCATGGGTGAATTCAGGTGACAATGATTGGGTGCGTGGTACACCTGATAGCGTGTTATTTACGGCGAATTATGTCAGTATCGCGCGTGGTGGTGCAGGTAATCTATTCTATGGAGACAGTCTGCATACACATATTAATTTCGGAGTAAGTTGTACGACCGGCTCAAGTGGCTACAATTGGCGGTATACAACGATCTGCGGTGGTGTCGGGCATCATACCGCAGACAATTATTCATTTATTGGAGGAGGTTTAAACAACTCTGTTTTCGGCATGTACGGGGTTGTAGCCGGTGGTAATAATAACAATGCGAATAATAACGGCGGTGCGGTTTGCGGCGGTGAGGATAATCTCGCTATGGGACTTTACTCGTTTGTGGGCGGCGGAAAAGCTGATACAACATGGAGTCCATATAACGGCGTACTGTCTGGCTACAGTAATAGGGCTGGTTCTTATACGAGTGATTCTGCATGTGTTGTTGCTGGCGGCTGGGATAATTTTGCCGATGCAAAATTTTCATTCATCGGCGGCGGTCAGGGCAATAGCGCGCTTGATAACTGGGCTGTTGTTTGCGGCGGCGGCGGTAATACTGTAGATGCCCGTCTCGCAGTCATCTGCGGCGGTGCTAACAATCAAGTCAATGATGATTATTCATCAGTCGTTGGTGGCGTTGGCAATATAATCGACGGCAGCGAGAGTTTTATCGGTGGAGGTCAGGCTAATTATATTATCGGGGATCGTGCGGTTATCGGCGGGGGGTATCAGGATTCAGTACGGGCGCAGTACGGCGCTGTTTTATCAGGCTACAGTTGCCTTGCCGGTATTGTAACTGGGGATACAGCAGCGGTTGTTTGTGGAGGTTGGGATAACCAGGCACGGGCTGATTATTCATTCACCGGCGGTGGGGAAAGCAATACTGCGTCAGCGACACATAGTACATGTGTTGGCGGCTACACTAATACTGCATTCAGTACCTATTCTGCGGTCATCGGCGGACGCCAAAATTATTCCCAGGGTTCTTTTAGCTGTGTTGCAGGTGGTTATAATAACCGAACCCTTGACGACCGTGCATTTGTCGGTTGTGGTTCAGGTAATCAAGCGACCGGTTTCAGTTCAGCCATCACTGGCGGTGAGGATAATCGTGCGATGGGTGACTATGCTGTTGTCTGCGGCGGTATATACGACTCGACCGAGGCGTTTGCCGGCGGCATCCTTACAGGATGGTATAATAATGCTGGAGATGATTATAGCGATTCTTTCGCTATTGTAGTTGGTGGTTACAATAATTCAGCGATAGCTCGCTATGCTTTTATCGGTGGAGGCATTGATAATAGTGCAACAGGCATTCATTGTGTTGTCGTCGGTGGTTTGAATAATACAGCGAGTGTCCTGCGCACATTTGTAGGTGGGGGTTATAATAACACATCTTCTGCTGACGGTGCGGCTATTTGTGGTGGTTTGGATAATAATGCTGATGGCTGGTTTACTTTTGTCGGTGGCGGATATGCTGATACAGTTATGGGCTACTGGGGTAATATTGCTGGTGGTTACAGCAACTTAGCTGGCAATGCTGTAGGAGATACTGCTGCGACTATTGCTGGAGGGTGGAATAATGTCGTAAATGCAAAATACAGTACTATTGGCGGCGGTAAAGATAATACGATCGATCAAGCCTTTTCTTTCATCGGCGGTGGTTATTCAAATGAGACCGTTGAGCAATATTCAGTTATCTGCGGTGGTTATAACAATATAACAAATGGGCATCGTGCTTTTATCGGCGGCGGCTATAGCAATACCACGGGTACTGACTATCATAGTTTTATCGGCAATGGATACGTGAATTATAATGCCGGTTATTGTTCGGCTATTCCCTGCGGCTACCGGGATTCAATAACTACATATGCTGATTATTCTATGGCTTTTGGAGATTACGTCTATATTAATGCCGATCATTATGTCATCTTTTATGATGGCAGTAACTCAGGTTGTTTGTGGATCAATGCTGATCATCATGATATTAGTCCAGGAAACTGGCCGATCGTCGTTGGAACGAGCACTTCCAATGGGAATACTGCATATCTTACCCCGGGTGGAGTGTGGACTGATGGAACATTTGACCGTAATAAATATGATGTTCAACCGATCACTCGGGCGACCGTCCTCAATAAATTAAAACAAATTCCAATCTTGCGTCATAAAATAACAGATGGCAAAGAGCAGCATATTATCCCTGATGCCGAAAAATTCTACAATGAATTCGGCTGTGGAACAGGAAAAGTCACTTTTGATAAGAAACATGTTTCTGCAACCGATATGGCCGGTGTTTCACTCGCTGCGATCCAAGAATTAACTCTTATGATCGAAAACCTCCAAAAAGAAAATACAGAATTGAAGAAAAGACTTGAAATTCTGGAAGATAAGATGAGTTTTTAAGGTTAAGAGGTTTGTTAATAGTCAGCACATATAATGAATCAGTAAAAGACAAGAAAATGGAGCATGAGGTTATGCTTGACATCAGGGGAATATCTTATAGGATTATATGGTAGGAGGCGAGATGAAAAAGGCAATATTATTATTAATACCGTTATTATTGTTTGCACAGAATTATATTTTAAAAAAGGATGTTCTTTCATCAGGTGGACGGAAGATGACATCTACAGATTATATTTTGCAGGGTACAATAAGCCAGACTGCGATCGGTAGTGTAACCGACACTGATTATCAAGGCGTGATCGGTTTCTGGCATCCGCCAGAGGCATTTCCACCGATCGCGCCCTATATAAATCCAGCTGAGAAATCAGGCAGCGACGTTAAACTCACCTGGAATATGATTACCACAGATACCCTTGGTAATCCTGAAACAGTCCATTACTATGTCGTGTACCGAAGCACTTCACCTTCTTTTATCCCGGGTGTTTCAGATTCCGTCGGTGCAACTATCCAACCCGATACAGTATTCACTGACGTGGGAGCGTTGAGCTCTGGTAATAGTTATTATTATCTTGTAAAAGCAGTCGATATAGCACGAAACCGCAGCGTAAAATCGAATATGGGGTATAAGTTAAACAAATTTTTTAACGAGAGTGCTTCTTCCAGTGATAGGAATTGGGTTAGTCTACCATGGCATAGTAATTACACTGTGGCTTCAGATTTGACAGATGATTTAAGTTCCTCCGGTGTTCCATTGATTAAGATCGTTAATTTACGTGGTGATCAGTTATATGAGAACTGGTTATGGGACCCTGATTTTCTTGAATGGTACGGCGATGATTTTTCAATAGTATCAGGTTGTGGATATGAAATGGAGACGACAATTGATACTTCTTTGATCTTTGTTGGTGCCAACAACCCAAATGGTCTAGTGAGCCTTAATGAAAATGCAGCAACCACTGACAGGAATTGGATTTCCATACCGTATAATGCAGCATACAGTACAGTAAGCGATATAACAACTAGCTACAGTCCATCTGGTATTCCATTGATTAAGATCGTCAATTTACGTGATGATCAGTTATATGAGAACTGGCTATGGGACCCTGATTTTCTTGAATGGTACGGCGATGATTTTAGTATTGCGGCTGGACGGGGTTACGAATTTGAAAGTACAACGGACACAACCTGGAATCCTACAGAGTATTCTAATAAAACCGGTGATCTTGTGCTCTTATTGACTAAGAACTTACGTCAGACTTCAGAGGTCAAAATTGGAAGGTTTGCTGAGTCTGATCGTGAACCGATATGGAAAATCAAATTCCCTGAGAGAATAAAAGAGGGGAAGTTGACAGAAGAGCAAGTTCTGATGGATGCTAAACAATATGAACCAGCACGATCAGTAGTACAAACAAAAAAGGATTTCCGAGAAGCAGGTGTATCACATGTTGTACGGTGTCATCTGGATTTTGAGGGCTTTAGCAATCTGGTTTTTACTACTTACCGAGTAAATAAACCAATAGATGTTCTTACAGAAAAAATAATCGGTTGCGGGTATGCAACAAATGATAATAAAGGTGCCATATGGTTTAATACTGGCAACTTTAAATCACCATGGTTACCCAATGAAAAAATGATACTCATTATTGAGGCTATCTTTAATAGTAAAGGTTATTATTCAGTGACTAGTTTCGAACTTGATGAAAATGTTGATATCCAGGACTTGGGTGATTTTGTACTTGCACCCATACCTGAACCGAGACGCCAGTCGCGTTCAAAATCGCTAACATGGGATGAGGCCGAAGATCCTAACGTTATAGGTTATAGTGTTTACAAATCGGATAAACGTATAAATAAGAAAGTCATAGATGAAGAGTCCTTTACAGTTGATGGTGAATGTTATCTTAGACCCATAGTCCTTGGCGGTTATGAGACTGTTTATTCAACATACCAAGAGCTTGCTTCAATAGAGAATCAGCATACGCCGATACATTTTGCGTTCAATATGCATCCGAACCCATTTAGGACGCAGACTCAAATCGATTATGCACTTCCATATCTACAAAAGGTAACAATCAAGGTTTATGATGTTTCAGGCAGGAAAGTCAAGACAATTGTCGATAAGAAACAGAAATCGGGGTACTATTCTGAAATATGGCGTGGTGATGATGACAACGGACGGGAAGTTGCTGCAGGAGTTTACTTTATGAGAATAACCACAAAAGAGAACGAGAAACAGAAAAAAGTTATTTTGGTACACTGATTGCTATAAGGAGCTATTGAATAATGTATAAGATACTAAGACATCTACAAACAATAGTTTTGCTGGTGGTGTTTGGTTTTGCATCACCGCCCCATGTATTGCGACAGCTGGTGCGAAATTGGCCTGTAGGTCTGGATCAAACTGGCACGTACTGGATGATCTATGACCTAAATCATGCAACAACACATTGGTTTGATCAAGATACAACAGGATCGTATACGACTTATTCGGCAACACTAAACGCAGTCCGCTGGACCGCTGAGATCGGTGTTCTTCCTGATTGGCAAGATGGCGATACCATCATTGCCTTTGGCTCCTGGGATTCTGCGTATGCCGGTAATCCAGGGACATATAGTGATAATATAAACCATACGGGGTTTTACTGGTTATATTCAGATACATTAGATGAATCAATGGCAACCCAAAGCTGGACCCCTGATGATACTGTATGGGTTATGCCGAAAATAGATGTTACCAAGACTGGTCCGGGTGGCGGTGCCAATGATACTGTCTGGTTTGAATTCCCTAATCCCAAAGAGACGCGTGATACCGGACAGACTGACTATGATGTCTATGGTTACTGGCTTTTTGCCGATACAACTGGGACGGGTACGCCTAATGCTTTTAATGCGGGCACGGTAATGGACCTGGGAGTTATTCCAGTAGACGGAGTATATGGTGATACTACGGTGCACTGGATGCTCGAGAGCGATGGTTTTGAAGCCTGGCAAACCTGGACTGTTTATTTTGCTTATAAGATCATCGCCCGACCCGATACTACTGCTGATAATATCGGTTATTCGACTTATTATTTTTCACAGAATTCAGATCCTACAACTGTTTACCAGAATGTCATAGCGGTTGAGGAAAAACAGAGTACAGGATTCAATATCAATAAAATGGAGGTTTCACCAAATCCCTCGCGCGGAAATTTCAGTGTCAGATTCAATGTATCAGGAACCGGTTATGCAAGACTCCGGCTTTATGATGTGCTGGGGCGTGATACCGGTATAATCTGGCAGGGTGATGTGAAAAATGGATCAAACAGCATCGATATACATGGACAATCAAAGGGTGTTTATTTTCTTGTTTTTGAGTCGGGCGAACTGGAAGCAAAACAGAAAATTGTAATCGATTGATTGACTTAATAAGGTTTTAATGTATAGACAAAAGCGGTCTACAATAAGTAGACCGCTTTTGTTTCTCTGAAAAGATTTCAACCGATTTAATCTTCTTCTTTTTTTCTGGTTTCAAGATAGGTGCCAACAAGGTATCCAAGAACGATGAGAAAGATGATCATCAAAGTCCGCCAAAATCCGACCGTGGCAAAAAAGATACCCAAGAAACCAGCAATGATTGCACCGAATAGAGCTTTATTGAATTTAAACATATTCTATTTTAATCGCCAATTTAATTTTGTCAATACCTGTCTTATGCCTCAGGTTTTTGTGGGTTGTTTGGTGGAGCGGGGGTATTTTTTTCACTGATATTTGTCTGCTCAATGGCTGGTGCTTTATTGAGCAGCTCTTCTTCCAGTAAGGCTTGTTTTTTCTCTTCGATCTCATCAGCAAGTCTCTTTTTACTCTGCAATTCTGCTTTTTTTAGATGTTTCCGAACGTGTAATCCGAGTCCGATAATAAGTACGATAACGAGCAGCGCGAGTAAAGTTTCTGTAAGTAGAAGAAAATCATAAAGGCCATGAAAGAAAA
>Ga0315534_1001856_pt1 | contig 14579 bp, 14 predicted proteins | sample SalMarSW160240MG_FD_203094 | JGI IMG/M metagenome (GOLD analysis project Ga0315534, IMG submission 203094) | Salt marsh sediment microbial communities from the Plum Island Ecosystem LTER, Massachusetts, United States - Salt Marsh Sediment SW1602-40 ... | reverse complement strand
GAAAGCGGGACCGCTGCTGCTCATCTTCAGGACGGAGGGGCCTGACGGGCAAGCGCGTCCGGTGGTCCCCTCGCGCCTGCAGAACAACTGTGCCGGAGCGGCGGCGTATCGGACCGCGCCGTTTCTCCTTCCCTGCGGAGCGAGGTTGGCGCTCTTTGAGGGTCTCACCCTGCAAACGTTGGGCAGGGCAGGCGCTGACTAGAGGTCCTTGTAGTAGCGGACCAGGGGCAAGGGAGTGTACCCAGCCTTTTCGTAGGACCTCCTGGCGGGGGCGTGGGAGAGGTCGCCGCCGGTGCCGACGACGGCCAGTTTCATCCCAGTTGCTTTCATCTGCTCGAGGGCCCAGCGATTGAGCTCGGTGCCGATGCCGCGGTTCTGGTAGTCGGGGTGAACGGCGAGCAGTTGGACCTCGCCCGTCTGGTCCTCGGCGTGCAGCTCATAGGCAATGAAACCGGCGACGGTGCCGTCCACCTCAGCGACCCAGACGGTGGTCTTGACGCCGTCGTTGCACACGCCTTCGACGCCCTCTGTCTGGCCCCGCTGCCAGTCTGGATAGAGGAGGGCATAGATCTCGGGCCCCAGTATCCCCGCAAAAGAGCGGAAAATCGGCGCCCACGCCAACAGCGAGAGCGCCACCACCGCCTCCACGTCAGCCTCAGAGACTGGCCGGATAGTAAAGCCCACCGAACCCCCTTTCGCCACCTCTCTCTCGCTCCACGCATTCCGCTGACACGACTTTCTCTCCCCGGCAGTATGATACTGCTTTGGCGCTAGGGTGTCAACAGGCGGCGACGCGATGCCGGTGAGCGGATCCGATTCTTCGATGGCTGGCAGGAGGCATCGTCCCGTTCGCGGTCGGGCGTGCCAGGGCGACGCAGCGGCTGGGCAGTCTGTTATCGATTGAGGCTGTCTGCCTGCAGCTTACTCCAGCGTCGGGATCCGGCGCTTGAGCTCTGGCCAATCGTCGCCAACGGCCTGCTGGATGAGTTCCTTGACGTAGGCAAACGCCGGCGCAGGCATGACCATCTGCCAGATGCGGGTCATGTTCTCGCGGTCGTCGTGGCCCAACAAGGGAAACATCCAGGCGATGACCTCGGGGAAGCGGTCCTGTGGCACGGTGCTGGACATGAGGCCGAGGGCCTTGGCCTGGTCGGCAAGGGAGACGCGCTCTCTCACGAGGCGGTAGAGGTGTGCGTCCTCTTTGCCAAGGTGTATGTCGTGGTGGAAGCGGAGCGCCGCGGTGGCGCGTGCGGTCTCTAACGTGTCGCCGGCAGAGACGGCCGCGTTGAGCGTTGCCAGCCCGGCGTCGAGGCCGCGATGGTCGCGCTCGTAGGCCTCGGCGACGGAGGGGGCAACGGCCTCGAGCGCGGGAAAGATGGCCAGTTCCTCACCGCTGGCGTGCCAGGTCAGGATTTCGCCAAAGAGCTGAAAGCGCTCGACGGTCAGTGCGATCCCGGGCGTACCACGCGCAGCGTCGAGGGCCACGGCGTCGATCTCTTCCATGTCGCACCGGAAGGCGTTGTGGATCGCAAGTATTGCATCCAGTGGTTCTGCCATGTTTCGTTCCTCCTGGTAGTTGATCCGGTCGCTGTGCGACGTGTGGATAATGTACTCGGCCAAGTGCGAAGTCAAGCTGCACTACGTCCCCCCGGCGGTCCAGCAAAGAGGGCAGGCGGTAGGCTCGGATTAGCACCTTGAAATGGTCGATCTCATCCTAGCATAGAAGCGGTGGAGCAACGGACGGGCTGGGTTGGCGGAAGGATAGGGGATGGTTGGGAGTGGCGACAGGACCTCAGAAGCGTGCCCGGGCATCGGACCGGGCGATGCGACGCTGGAAAGCGAAGCTGGGAAGCCCAACCGGTCACGATCTCGACCTGGCCGAGACGTTTGCCGTGAGCTAGCAGGCGATCGAGGACGAGCGGGCGTGCCAGGTGCTGGCAGCAGCGGCCTACTGCGCGCCGCAGGAGGCGATCCCGCCCGGCGTGCTGCGCGCGGGGGCCGGCCTGGAGAAGGAGGAGGGATTCGACGAGGCGGTGACGGAGCTGGCAGAGCTGGGGCTGCTGGAGCTGACGGGCGGGGGACCGGTGATTCACGTGCTGATCGCCGAATACGTGCGTAGAGTGGGCGAGGCAAACGAAGCGGTCCTGGAGCGGGTCGCGAAGGCGGTTGAGGAGGAAGCACCTGCCGCCTGGGCACGTGCGTATCGAGGTGGTGAGGCGCAATCTGGAGCGCCTGGGCTAGCAGCGGCATGGCGGGATTGCGTTTCAAGAACAAACGTGCCAAAATGGCGGTGTGTCGATCCTCGTTGTCTCTCTTCGAGTGAAGCGCCAGGCTAGAGGCCGGGGAAACCAGGCTGGAGCCTGGCGTGCCCAGGGAAGAACGAGGAGGTACACTGCCATGGTGTTCTCTTGTGATCTCTGATCTGGTTCCGATCAGGAAGCCCCACCCGGCCTACCCCGCATCGGTACGGTTTCCCCTACACAAGGAAAAGGCCGCTATCTGTAGCGGCCTTGTCAGAAGTGTGCCGAGGATATAGGGTTCCCGGATCACAACCCGAGAAGCACACGGCATGAAGCCGAATTTCGTCCCCCGAGCGATTCCATCGTACCACCCGTGCCGGTGATATGCAATATTGGGCGCCAGGGAAAGCCTGGATCGCGACCGTTTCTTCGAGCAGGCGTTTGGAGATCGGAGAGCAGAGCAGCCCAGCCAGAACGGCTTCATCCCGGCAGGTGCGACTTGCACCTGCCGGGAATCTGCACCCACCTACCTGCCAATGGCATCACCCTACGACCTGCTCGCCCTGCGCTGCACCTGAGTGAGGCAGCGCCCCCGCCCGGTTGGCCCACAGGGCACTCAGCCAGTGAGCCACGCCCCGGTACAGGTTGCCGGCGATGGCTGCCCGTCGAGGCTCGCGCACTGCGACCCGCAGCGCGCGCTGTTCCCCTACCCGCACCAACCCCCGGTACCGATCGATTGCGGTGTTGATATCCTGCGGAAACGTCGACATCTCATTCCTCCTGTTCTCGATAGTCACTCTGTCCGCTGCTATCTGCCTATAGTGTACCATCCGCGCGCATGGCATTCGGGGAGAGAACGCATGCTCAGCGCACAGGTAACGCATGGCGGCTCCGAGCGCGTTCGCTTCCTCGAGCACTCCACTCGGACCAGGGCCTGCCGCGAGCTCGCCACATACCGAACGCGCACCATCCCGAGGCCACCTGTCTGTAGCCCTCTTCGGTGGCGGCCTTTTCCCGGAGGGCGAGGCATTCCCGCCCGCTGCCCCTGATTGCTGGCTCTCCTGCTGATGGGCGCATGCCCTAATCCATAGAGCATCGCAGGAATGCCTCGCCCCTACACGTTGGGTCGCCTCTAGTGCGACGCACACTGTCAGGAACCCAATGGGCATAGTCGCCCCGAGGAACAGACGCACCTGCAGCACCTGCGAGACTGACATGAACGGCGGAAAACGTGGTATAATGGGGCAGACCAAGTCGTTCCCCCTCGCAGCCCTGGCTGATACCTACTACCACAGGAGGACGAAGCATGGCACGCCTGGCGCTCTCCTTCCTGGGTCCCTTTGAGGTCACGCTGGACGGGGTACCCGTCACCGCCTTTGACTCGAACAAGGTCCGTGCGCTGCTGGCCTACCTGGCGGTCGAGGCCGACCGCCCCCACGCTCGCGATGCCCTGGCCGGGCTGTTGTGGCCCGACTATCCCGAGCGCTCTGCCCGCACCAACCTGCGTAACGCCTTGGCCAACCTGCGCAAGGCGATCGGTGACCAGGAGGCAGCGTCCCCGTACCTTACCATCACCCGGGAGACGATCCAGTTCAACCGCCAGTCCGATCAGTGGACCGATGCGACCGCCTTTGCAGAGCTGGCAGCTCTGGCAAACCCGTCCCATCTTGAGGAAGCGTTAGCCCTGTATCACGCGCCCTTCCTGGACGGGTTTGCACTGGGCGACAGCGCGCCGTTCGAGGATTGGTCCCTCCGCGTGCGCGAACAGCTAGAGCGCCAAGTCGTGAGCACGCTCGAGCGCCTGGCCGGGCAGTACGAGGAACGAGGGGAGATCGAGCGCGCACTCAAGTATGCGCATCGGCAGGTCGACCTGGCCCCCTGGCAGGAGGAGGCCCACCGGCGGCTGATGCGCCTGCTGGCGCTGAGCGGAGCGCGCTCGGCCGCGCTGGCCCAGTACGAGGCCTGTTGCCGCGCGCTGCGGGAGGAGCTGGACGTCGAGCCGGGGGAAGAGACGACGCGGCTGTACGAGCGCATCCGCGATGGACAAGACCTTCCAGGGACCGGGTACCTGGCAGGTACCCGGTCCCTACACAACCTACCGATCCAGCTGACCCCCTTTGTCGGGCGAGAGGACGTGCTGGTCCAGATCGGCGAGCGGCTCTGCGACCCGGACTGCCGGCTGCTGACGCTGGTCGGGCCCGGTGGCAGCGGCAAGACGCGCCTGGCGCTGGAGGCGGCGTCGCGGGAGATGGAGCACTATTCTCATGGCGTCTGGTTCGTGCCCCTGGCGCCGCTGCGGGCGGTCGAGTCGATCGTGCCTACCATTGCCGATTCGCTCGGGTTCACCTTTCACGGCGAGGCAGAGCCCAAGGCCCAGCTGCTCGACTATTTGCGGGGGAAGGACCTGCTGCTGGTGCTGGACAACGCGGAGCACTTGATCCAGGAGCCGCTGGCCGGCGTCGCCAGCACTGCGACCGAGATCCTCAAGGCGGCACCGGGCGTGAAGGTGCTGGTCACCTCGCGGGCCGGAATGCACGTGCAGGGAGAACATCGCTACCCCGTCGAGGGGATGGACGTTCCGGCCCTCACCCCCAACCCCTCTCCCATTCTCGGGAGAGGGGAGCTGGATGATGCTGCGCAGTACAGCGCCATCAGGCTGTTCCTGGAGAGTGCACGCCACGCACAACCGGATTTCGAGCTGACGGACGAGGTCCTGCCGGACGTGGTCCGCATCTGCCAGTTGGTGGAGGGTATGCCGCTGGGCATCCTGTTGGTGGCGGCCTGGGTGGCACTCTTTAGCCCGGCCGAGATTGCCGCCCAGATCAGGGGCAACCTCGATTTTTTGGAGAGCGACGAGCGTGACGCGCCGGAGCGGCAGCGCAGCCTGCGTGCCGCGTTCGACCACTCGTGGAGCCTGCTGGAGGAGCAGGAACGCAAGGTCTTTTCCGCGCTCTCTGTCTTTCGCGGCGGCTTTACCTGGGAGGCGGCCCGGGAGGTAGCCGGTGCGTCGGCCCGCGAGCTGATGGACTTGCTCGACAAGTCGCTGCTGCACCGCACAGTCGAGGGACGCTACGAGGTGCACGAGCTCTTGCGGCAGTATGCGGCGGAACAGCTAGCCACACCACCAGATAGGGAACGAGCGATCTGCGAGCGGCATGCGGCCTACTATGCTGCTGCCCTTGAGCACTGGGCAGCGGATCTCAAGGGACCGCGTCAGCAGACAGCACTGGCCGAGATGGAGGCCGAGATCGAGGACGCGCGCGCGGCGTGGGACTGGGCAGTGGAACAGGCGCAGGTAGAGCTCCTGGACCAGGCGATGGATGGACTGGGCTGGCTCTATTTTTGGCGTGGCCGCTACCTCGAGGGAGAGTCGGCTTGTCGCACTGCGGCCGACGCATTGTCGACGGCCGGCCCTGGCAGAGCGACGACGCAGCTCGCTTGGCAGCGCACGCTAGCCCGGCTCCTGGCCTGGCAGAGCATACCCAGCATGTACTTGGGCTACACTGAGACGGTCCGAGATCTGTCGCGTCGGAGCCTGGCGCTGCTGGAGGAATGCGAACGGGCCGACGACGACGTACGCCTGGAGAGGGCTTTCGCCCTGTGGGTGACAGGGCTGCCGGGGGTATGTTGGGGCGTCGACCGCCAGGAAACCGCTGAACTGCTCGAGGAGAGCCTGGCCCTCTACCGGGAACTGGGTGCCCGCTGGGAGACGGCCCGCGGGCTCTACGCTTTGGGAGGCGTCCTCCAAAGCCTGGGTTCCTACGCCCAGGCAGCGCAGGCGCAGCGCGAAGGGCTGGCGATCCACCGTCAACTGGGCGACCAGCGCGGGATCGCCGAGTCGCTGGGAGGATTGGGCTGGGTACTCCTCGATCAGGGGGACTTGGCCGAGGCCGAGCTCCTGACACAGGAGTGCCTGGCCCTCCACCTGGCTATGAACGACCCCTACTTCAGTGAGGACGCAAGATCGCGCCTGGGTTCAATACTTGTCTTCCAAGGCCGCTTTGTCGAGGCCTATCCGCTGAAAGAGGCCGTGCTGGCAGTAGTGAAGGAGGTGGTCAGTGATCCGGCTCCAGCGGCATATGCGGTAGCATCGCTGGGCGACATCGATCTGCACATGGGACGGTATGCCGAGGGACGGCGCAAAGCCGAGGCCAGTTTGGCCTATGTGCAGGATGGGCACTATGGATGGCAGATCGGGATCGTCCTTCTGTACCTCGGATCCGCAGCTATGGCCGAAGGAGCTTATGTCGAGGCCCAAAGGCGCCTCCGAGACAGCTTGGTCCAGTTCCAGCGGACCGAGGCCCAGGCCCAGGTAGTCTGGGCGTATGCAGCGCTGGGTGGTGTGGCGGTGTTGCGGGGCCATGCGGACGAGGCGTTTACACAGCTCCTGGAAGCGCTATCGCTGCTAAACGAGTATCGCTCCTTCATCGCGGCGCTCTGTACTCTGCCCTATGTCGCCCTTCTGCTGGCTCAACAAGGCAAAGAGGAACAGGCAGCTGAGGTCTATGCCCTCGCCTCTCGCTACGCATACGTGGCCAACTCGCGCTTCTGGGAGGACGTGGTAGGCAAGCACATCGCCGCTGCCGCAGCGACGTTGCCGCCAGAGGTCACCGCCGCCGCGCAGGAACGTGGGCGGGCGAGGGACCTGTGGGCCACGGTGGAGGAGCTGCTGACCGAACTGGAAGAGATGGAAAGCGAATCGCGCTAGAGAGAGCGCATCCTGGCCCCGCAATTGATCGGCCCTGTGACCCGAACCGCTGTTCTCAGTATCCCGGAAAGCCAAAGAGCGGGCCTTGCGTCCGCGGCGTGATGGACGCGCACTGCGGGAGCGTCAAATAGATCCCGCGCTCTCCTCCTGTACCGCGACGATATTCCCTGGCGTGTTCTTCTGACCAGAAGAAGATCGATTTCCTTCAGAACCCGTCGATGATGCTGGGCTCACCCAGCTTGGCCAGATCGACGAGGGGCACGTGAACCAGCGGCTCGGCGCCTTCCTCCAGGACGCGATAGTTCAGCTCGCTGTCGATCTCGATCTGGATCGGGCGCTGGCAGTGCCGGCACTCGGTCTCGATCAGGCACGTCAGCTTACCTCCACGTAAATGCCCTTGCACGAAGGGCACAGCGATCGCGTCGATCGCTCAAGCGGCATGGATGCGTTCGCCCGTACTGAAGGTCACGAGGTGCGGCGTCGGGTCGACGGTCACCGGGTAGGCCCAGGTCACATCCCGGCCCTGGCTCCGGAACAGGAAGGTCATATGCCGCTCCAGATCGTCCAGGATACGGATCACTTGGTCGAGCGGCAGGCTCAGCGCTTCCGCGATGCGCTCGGGAGAGAGCGGTGTCCCGACCTTGGGCATTTCCATGACGACATAGTTGCGTACCCGGTGATGAGCCTCAGTCATGAAACTAAGGTCCGCGTGGCCGCCCGCATGTCTCTGCCATACCGCGTGTGGGATGGGCACCAGGTAGCGCGACACGCCCAGCAGTATGCTATTGTCCATTACGCACCTTCCTGATTCACCAGCGCCGGCGTAGTCGCAGACCGCAGGTTGAGCTGCAGCCGTGCAGAGGACGCCGTACTAGGTAATGTGTACCGCCACCCGCTGAGCCTCCAGGCACAGCTCTGCAGCCTTGAAAACGTGCTGCTGGGTCATCGAGTGCTCGGTGCCGTTCAAGCAGTCCAGGATGAACTGCCCAAAGAACGGGAACCCGGTTTTGCCGGCGGCAGGGATGTACTCTTCTTTTTCCCCGGTCACGAGAAAGACGTGATCCCCTTCGCCGGAGCGGGCGACGTCGAGGTACTTGCGGACCTCGATGCTCCCCTCGGTGCCCATGATGAACAGGCGCCCGTCGCCCCAGGTGCGCAGCCCGTCGGGGGTGAACCAGTCCACGCGCAGGTACTGGGTGGCACCGTTGTCGCCCAGTAGGGTCGCGTCGCCAAAGTCCTCGAACTCGGGGACGTCGGGGTTGGCATAGTTGGCCACCTTGGCGTGCAGGACCTTGGCGTTGGATACGCCCGCATAGTGGAGGAACTGCTCGATCTGGTGGCTGCCGATATCACACAGGATCCCGCCATATTTCTCCCGTTGAAAGAACCACGCCGGGCGCTGGGCCTTGTTCAGGCGGTGGGGAGCGATGTTGATCACCTGGAGCACGCGGCCGATGCGGCCCTCCTCGATCAACTGCCCGGCCAGCACCGCCCCCTCGACGTGCAGCCGCTCGCTGAAATAGACGTACCATTTGAGGCCGGTCTGCGCGACGCTCTCCCTAGCGCGCTCGAGCTGTGCCGCGGCAGTGAAGGGGGTCTTGTCGGTAAAATAGTGCTTGCCGTGCCCCTGGACACGCAGGCCGAGATCGCCGCGCTCAGAAGGCACCGCCGCCCCGGCGACGAGCTGGATGCGCTCGTCTTCCAGCACCTGGGCCTCGCTCTCTGCCACCGGGGTACCGGGGAAGCGCTGTTGAAAAGCCTGGACCTTGACCGGGTCGGGATCGTAGACCCACGCCAGCTCGGCGCCTGCCTCCAGCAGGCCGTTGCACATGCCAAAGATGTGCCCGTGCTCGAGGGCTACCGCCGCGAAACGGAACTGACCCGGCTGGACCACCGCCTCGGCCTTGCCCTTGGGGGCATAGGTCATTCCTGATGCTTTATTCATGGATTGCTTTCTCCTATCGGCCTACACTAGGGAGCGTCTGCTTCCCGGGGCGCGCCGTTGGAAGCAGAGCGTACTACGAGGGCGCCACAAATGGAACGCGCATCACGCGGAGACCGCCTAGCCGTAGGGGCGGCGCATTCCGAGGAAGCACGTTCTGTACGGAGCATCTTTCACCAGAAGCACGACGTCCCACGGGCCTATGCTCGCGAGGAATGCGTCACCCTATCTGGTGGCAGCCTTCTCCCCGAGGGCGAGGCATTCCCGGCCATTGGGCCTGGTTGCTAGCTCTCACACTGATGGGCCGATGCCCTAGCGCATAGGGCGATTCCCGGAATGCCGCTCCCCTACGGATCGACTTTCTAGGGAATGGGGAATCGAGAGGATTCACCCGAGCCCACAGCGCTGAGTACGTTACGATGCTCGTAGTGTATCACCTACGGGCGGCACTGTCAATCGGTGTAGGCCGGTTTACGATCTCGGCGCACTCGAACGCTGACGCGAGGCACGCTGCCGGCAGGGGGATTCGTCCCGCTGGTCACCAACTCCCGGGCGGGCCGGCGGGTCAGGAGATGGGCAGCCTATCCCCCAATACCGGCAGTGGATGACGGATGTTGAGGTCGAACCAAGCTGCCGTCACCGCCGCCAGCTCGCGCCACCACCAGAAGCGGATAGAGTAGTACTCGCGCCGGTCGGCGGCGACGCCCACGGCGTCGATGCCCAGCTTGTCGCAGGTATAGAGTGCCCGGTCGAGGTGGAACCACTGCGTGACGAGGATCGCGTCCCCCACGCCAAAGATATAGTCTGCACGGTAGCAGGTGTCGTAGGTCCGTCGCCCGGCATAGTCGAGTACGATATCTTTGTCTGGAACGCCCTGGGCAAGAGCGTACTGCCTCATGGCTTCGGGCTCATTGTGGTCTACATAACGGTTGTCGCCGCTCATCAACAGCTTGTCCACCTTGCCCGCCTTGTACAGCTCGGCCGCCGTCCACACGCGGTCGGCGAGGGCAGGGAGGGGACGCCCGTCGCCGGTGATGCCCGCGCCAAAGACGATCGCCACGCGCCGCGCGGGCGCTGCCTCGACGGTGTAGATACGCGGCTTGTAGCGCCAGTCGACCCACCAGCGCAGCAGGAAGGGAAAGGCGAGAGCGAGGCAAGCCAGGGCGAAAAGGAGGGCGGCGACGCGCAGCCACCGCCGCCGGCGCGCGCCAGGCGCGCGGGATCGACTCACGAAACGACCTGGTCGACGATGCGGGAGCTGGCGAGCACCTGGGCGCCGCGCAGGACCACGGCGTCGCGGATATAGGCACCGGTGCCAATGTGGCTGTCACGCTCGATGTAGACGTTGGGGCCGATCGTGCAGTCGGCGCCGATCACCACCCCGCTCTCGATGCGTAACGGGGTGATCAGGCGCGTGTTGGGCCCGACGGTATAGGGCGCCAACTGCGGGCGGTCGTCGCCAGAGAGCAAATAGTGACGGTTGATGTTGAGCAGATCCGCCGGCCCGGTCACGGTCAAGCGGCGCTCGACAAAGACGCCGCGCACGCGCCCCGCACGCTCGATCAGCATCTGGATCCCGTCCTGCAGCTCGTATTCGCCGCGCGGCGAGAGCTCGATCTGCGGCAAATACTCGAGGAAGACATGCCCAAAGCAGTAGAGGGGCAGGCTCGAGACGTTCGAGGGCGCCTCCTCCGGCGTGGGCTTTTCCACGATCCGCGTCACCCACTCGCCGTCCAGCTCGACGATCCCCGTTCTGCTGACCCGATCGCGCGAGACGGGCATGAGGCTGAGCACGGCGCTGGGCCGCGGCTCTTGCTGCCAGGCCGCGATCATCTGCCCGACATAGTCCGCCGAGGTGAGGTTATCACACGCCGAGAGCACGAAATCGTCGTCGATCAGCGGCACCGCCTTGCGCAGCGCGTCGGCCATGCCGAGGCGGTCGGTCTGGTAGACAAAGCGTACGTCCGCCTCAAGCTCGGACTCGTACCGAAAGTAGCGCTGGATATCGCGGTCGCCCGGGCTGACGACGAGGATGAAATCGTTCACCCCGTTGGCATGCAAATCCTCCATCACCCGTTCGACGAGCGGCTGGCCCAGGACCGGGACCATGGCCTTGGAACGGCGAAGCGTGATCGGGTGAAGACGCGAGCCCTTGCCTGCTGCCAGGATAACGCCTTGCATAGGTTCCCCCTGTCTACGTCCCATCCCACAGCCGTGCTGCACCATCGAGCTGGCAAAAGTGGACGCTGTACAGATCGGCGACCTCGGGATGTGCAGCCGGGTAATGGGCGTCGATCCGCTCTCGGATCTCGTCTCTTGCCTGTGGGTGCACGAGCCCAATGCACGAACCGCGAAAGCCGCCGCCGCTAAAGCGTGCGCCGTACACGCCGGGGCAATCGCGCAGGATCTGATAGAGCGTGATCAGCGCCGGACAGCCCGATTCGTAGTTATAGACCGAGCTGGCACCGGACTCGTTGATAAGCTGCCCCATCTCCTCCAGATCGCCGCTGCACCAGGCCTCGATGCCGGCGCGGACGCGCCGCACTTCCCCGAAAAAGTGACGCGCACGGCGGTCGAGCGGTTCGGGGAGGTCACCGCCCAGGTCATCGTAGATCTCTTCCGAGACCATGCGCAGCCGCGGCACCTCGGGCGCAGGCAGGCCGGCCCAGTCGAGCAGCATCGTTGCCGCCTGCTGGCACTCGGAGACGCGCGCGTTATAGTCGGTCGAGGTCAACGAGCTGGCAACGCCCGAATAGGCGACGACGACCTCGAAATGGCCATTCTCGGCAGCGGTCGCATATTTCCGGAACTCGACGGTCTGGCAGTCGAGGTAGGTCAGGTGGTCGCGGTCGCTGAGCAAGATGATCGAGGGATCGAGGATCCCATTCTTGAGGCGGAGATAGACGTTCTCGACGTACCGGTCGAGCTCGATGTTCTCCTCTGGCGTGACGGCGATCTCGTTCGCCATCTCGAGCGCCAACAGGTAAGCGACGCCCACCGCCGCCGAGGAAGAAAGCCCACCAATGGGCATACGACCCTCGACGACGGCGTCGATGCCCACAGAGAGGGGATACTTGGCCCGAAGAGCGAGCACCGCGCCCCGCACGTAATTGCCCCAATCGCCGGCGACCATGGGCGGAACGCCGTCCATCTCGAATTCCACGCACCCCGGGAAATTCAGGCTCTCGACACAAACGCGGCGGTCCTGGCGCGGCACAAAGGCCAGGAGGATCGCCCGGTTGAGCGTCATCCCCGTGACCACCCCATCCTGGTGGTCGATGTGCGCCCCCAGGGGCGAGATACGGAGGGGAGCATAGACGATCCGGATATCCGTCTCCAGGCAGCCCGTCCGCTGTTTCAACCGCTCCGTCAGCTCTTCGATCTGCGCTCCAACGCTCACGATGCCTCCCCACACAATGTCGCCCGCTGCATCTCGAGCAGCCGGCGGATCCCCACTTCTGCGAGGTCCAGGAGGACGTCCATCATCCCCCGATCGAACGGCGCCCTCTCGGCCGTGCCTTGCACCTCGACGTACTCGCCCGCATCGGTCATGACGATATTCAGGTCGGCCTGCGCTCCCTTGTCCTCCTCGTAGCACAGGTCGAGCATCGCCTCTCCCCCGACGATACCCACACTGACCGCTGCGACCTGCCTGCGCAGCACGGCGGGAGGCACGATTTCTGCCGCAACGAGTCCCTGCAGCGCGAGCGCGAGTGCGACATACCCGCCGGTAATCGCCGCGGTCCGCGTTCCCCCGTCCGCCTGGATCACGTCACAATCCACGATCACCTGCCGCTGGCCGAGGTGCCGCAGGTCGACCGCCATACGCAGCGAGCGCCCGATCAGGCGACGGATCTCTTGCGTGCGCCCGCGCAGCCCGCTCGTCTCGCGCTGCGTTCGTTCCTGCGTCGCGCGGGGCAGCAGCGCATACTCTGCCGTGACCCAGCCGTGCCCGCTCTTGACGCGCCAGCGTGGGACGCGCTCCTCGACCGTGGCATTGCACAGCACGCGGGTCTGCCCCATCTCGATCAGGACCGATCCCTCGGGATAGACCACGTATCCTGGGGTCATTGCCACGGGACGAAGCGCATCTGTAGCACGGCCATCCGGACGCATGCGGAACCTCCTCGCTGCGAACTACTGGCATTATATCACGACCGATCTTGGACGCAAGCCGGCTTGCGGGATCGCGTTGACGATGGTAAAATCAGTCCCGTGCCCCCATAGCTCAATGGACAGAGCAACTGCCTTCTAAGCAGTGGGTTGTGCGTTCGAGTCGCACTGGGGGTATTGTAGCAGAGGACACGTGCCTGATGCGCCCCAGCCGGATGAACCGCTGGGGCGCCGTGCTCTCCCGGGATGCCTATTGTCCACGGCGTACGCTCTATGGTATAATCTAGCCGATCTTGCGATCTCTGTCAAGGTTAGCGGGAGACGGCTAAAGCCGTTACTACGAACGCAAGAGGTGCTGCTGGTCGAGGGCAGCGGGGACGGCCAAAGCCGCTACTACGAACGGAAGAGGATGATCCGGGGCGAGGTAGGAAAGAATAGGGCACAATGAGCCAAGAGACGTCCATCTCGGAAGCAAAGACAGTGGGCCAGCTCTTGTGCGCGCACGGGCAGACGCTTTCGACCGCCGAGTCGTGTACGGGCGGGCTGATCGGGGACGCGATCACCGACATCGCAGGCAGCTCGGATTATTATCGGGGCGGTGTGATCGCGTACGCCAACGAGGCCAAGCAGGGCGTCCTGGGCGTACGTCCCGGCACGCTCGCCGTGCTGGGCGCGGTGAGCGAAGAAACGGCGCTGCAGATGGCGCGAGGGGCACGCCGCCTATTTGGCACCGACTATGCCCTCTCGGTGACGGGCATTGCCGGGCCCGGCGGAGGGACGCGACAAAAGCCGGTCGGCCTGGTCTACATTGCCCTGGTCGGGCCCGACGTCGAGCGCGCCGAACGCCACGTGTGGGAAGGCGACCGGCTGACGAACAAGCGCGCTTCGGCGCGCCGCGCGCTGCAAATGCTGATCGAGCACCTACGGGGGGAAAGCCGTGCCTGAACGGTCTGCCGTGGAGGTCATTCCGAGCAAGGACGGGCGCCTGCCCGAGTCGCTCTCGATCGATGGAAGGCAGCACCCCATCGCGTCCATCGTCCGCCAGTGGCAGACCGGAGGCGATGACTGCTTCGAGGTCGAGCTGGCGAACCAGTCCAGCGCTGTCGTTTGCCGCGACCGGTGGTCTGGAGCGTGGACCGTGGTCGACGTGCGCGGGCGTTCCAGGCTAGCTTGAGGGAGTGCGCGTTGGACGAGCAAGACCGGCAACCTGTGGCACCAGAGCAAAAGGAAAGCAGTGCGCCGCCAGCGGCCGAGCTCAACTTTGACGAGGTGATCGACCGTTTGTTGAGCGGCGTGTCTGACGACTCGCGCGTCTGGCTGGAGGCGCTCTACGAAGCACTGCCCGCCGAGCGCAAGAGCCTGATCACGCACAACCTGGAGGCGTTGGTCCAGGATCTGCAGCCGAGCGTGTTCTACCGCATCGTCCACCTGGCGCTGCGGCAGTACGATGGCGTGTTCGACAGCGCGCGCAAGCAGATCGGGATCGTCGGGCCGGTCAACGTGGGCAAGTCCTCCCTGTTCAACGCCCTACTCTTGCCCAAGGAGGCCAAGGCAGAGGTCAGCCCGGTGCCGGGCA
>Ga0315534_1001855_pt1 | contig 14581 bp, 12 predicted proteins | sample SalMarSW160240MG_FD_203094 | JGI IMG/M metagenome (GOLD analysis project Ga0315534, IMG submission 203094) | Salt marsh sediment microbial communities from the Plum Island Ecosystem LTER, Massachusetts, United States - Salt Marsh Sediment SW1602-40 ... | reverse complement strand
GTTCTCGGTAATGAGCAGCAGCGTCTCCTTGCGTGAGGCTGCTTTCGCCGACCAGATCGCGGGCCCGGAAATGGCGGTGCCGGCGGCCAGCGCGGTCATCGATTTCAGAAAGTCGCGACGCTTCATAGATACCTCCCGATGAGTACGAGCACGTGGGAAGTTGTCCGCAAAAGACGTGCCAAGCCGGCGCGCGCAGGCGGCCTTGCCTAACCCGCTGATTTTCATACGGCTTCGGATTCAGGCTTGACCGCCGGCGACCTGCGTCGACCGCAGGCAATTGCATACAATACGCTGAAATCGCCTAACTATTAGGCAGACTCGACGATCCTTGGCGGCTCCGCGGCTTGCTCACCGGCACCCTGCAGCCTTGCCAGCACGCGGCCCAGCATCACCAGAACCGGACGCCCGAGCGTCATCTGCGCCAGCCGCACCGGTAGATCGCCGATCGTGCCGGCGATCACCTGCTGGTCCGGCCGCGTGGCGCGTGCGATCGCGACCGCAGGCGTGGCGGGATCGAGCCCGGCGGCGATGGCGCGCGCGGCCAGTGCCTGCAGCGTGCCGACCGGCATGTAGATCGCCGTGGTCGCGGTGGGATCTGCCAGGCTCGCCCAGTCCATGTCGTCCGGCAGCTCGCCATTGCGCGCATGGCCGGTGACGTATTGCAGCCGGCGGGCTTGCGCGCGGTCGGTCAGCGAAACGCCCAGCCGCGCCGCCGCGCCCTGCGCCGCGGTGATGCCGGGCACGACCTCGACCGGGATTCCGGCCGCGGTGCAGGCGTCGATCTCTTCAGTGGCCCTGCCGAAGATGAGCGGGTCGCCGCCCTTGAGGCGGACAATCCGTTTGCCCTGTTTCGCCAGGCCAACCATGAGCGTGTTGATGTCGTCCTGCCGGCAGGAGGGTCCAAATCCGGTCTTGCCGACCAGCATCTTCCTTGCCTCGCGGCGGGCAAAGTCGAGCACCTCGCGCGAAACCAGATCGTCGAACAGGATGACGTCGGCGGACTGCAGCGCGCGCACCGCGCGCAGGGTCAACAGTTCGGCATCGCCCGGGCCCGCCCCGACCAGCGTGACCGAACCGTTCTCGACTGCGGTGCCCTGCCCCGCGACTTCGGCGATAAACCGCTCGAGATCGTCCTGCCCGGGCGTCCGGTCCGGATTGGCGACTGCATGCGCGGTGAACACTTGCCAGAACTTGCGGCGGCCGGCGAAAGACAATCCGCTCTCCTTGACGGCGGCGCGCCAGCGCGCCGCGGCGGCCGCCCACGCAGCGAAGCCCCTGGGCAGCAGCGCTTCCAGCCTGGCGCGGATGGCCTGCGCAAAGACGGGCGCGGCGCCGTCGGTGGAGATACCGATGACCAGCGGAGACCGGTTGACGATGGCGCCGAAGGAAAAATCGCACCAGGCCGGCTTGTCGATCACATTGACCGGGACACCGGCCGCACGGGCAGCATCCGCGAACCGTCCGGCGCTCCCGTCGTCCTCGAAGGCACCAACCGCGATGGCGGCACCCGCAAGATCATCGGGCGTCCAGGGCCTGCCGTGCAAGACGACAGCGCCGCGCGGCGGATCGTCGACAAGCTGGCGCAGCTCGTCGCAAACATCGGTCGCATAGACCTCGACGCGGGCGCCGCAGGCCGACAGCAACTCGGCCTTCCACGCCGCGGCCTGACTGCCGCCGGCGAGCAACACGCGCCTGTCGTCAAGCGCGTAGAAGACCGGCAGCCGCGCCAGCGGCTGCATGCGGCCGGGCCGCGATTCGACGGGCGTGCGATCGGCCAGCATGGTCACGCCGCCCGTTTTGCGCCGACATTGGCGTGGAAATCGGCGCCGTTGGTCGTCGCGGCGACAAAGCCGGCGCGGATGCAGAAATCGCCAAAGCGCTCGCCCGGCTGCCGGTCCGCGGCATAGGCGGCGAAGACCGGATCGAGCGCCGCGATGATCGCCTCGTGGCCGACGTCCTCGGCATAGAGCTTCGACAGCCGCGAGCCGTCATAGGCGGCGCCGAGATAGAGGTTGTAGCGGCCGGGCGCCTTGCCCACCAGGCCGACCTCCGCCAGATACGGCCGCGCGCAGCCGTTCGGACAGCCGGTCATGCGGATGACGATATCGTCGGCGGACAGCCCGTGGGCGGCGAGCTCCTCCTCCAGGCCGGTGACCAGATCGGGCAGGTAGCGCTCGCTTTCGGCCAGCGCGAGGCCGCAGGTCGGCAGCGCCACGCAGGCCATGGCATTGCGGCGCAGGCCCGACCAGGGCGCGAGCAATTGCGCCTCGCGCGCGATGCGCTCGATTTCGGCCTGCTTGCCGGTCGGCACGTTGGCGACCATCAGGTTCTGGTTCGGCGTGATGCGGAAGCCGCCGTCATGCATCGCGGCAATGGCGCGCAGCGCCGAAAGCTGGCGCGCCGGCGCATCGTCGCGCAGCCGCCCGTTCTGCACGAACAGGGTGAGATGCGCGCGGCCGTCGCTGCCCTGGCTCCAGCCGTAGCGGTCGCCGGTCGAGCTGAACCTGAAAGGCCTGGCATCCGCCAGTTTGACGCCCGCGCGTTTCTCGACCTCGGCGCGGAAGGCATCGAGCCCGCGATCCTCGATGGTGTATTTGAGCCGCGCATGCTTGCGGTTGGCGCGGTCGCCCCAGTCGCGCTGCACGGTGACCACGGCTTCCGCCACCCTGACCGCGTCCGCTGTGGCGCAAAAGCCCATGACGTCCGCCGTGCGCGGATACGTGTCCGGCTCGCCGTGGGTCATGCCCATGCCGCCGCCGACCGTCACGTTCCAGCCGGCCACCTCGCCCCTGTCGTCGTGGATGGCGATGAAGCCGAGATCGTGGGCGAACACGTCCACGTCGTTGGACGGCGGCACCGCCACCACGGTCTTGAACTTTCGCGGCAGGTAGGTCTTGCCGTAGATCGGCTCTTCCACCTCCTGCTCGCCGCCGGCGATGCGCTCGCCGTCGAGCCAGATCTCCCGGTAGGCCGGCGTGCGCGGCATCAGATGCTCCGAGATGGCGCGCGCCAGTTCATAGGCCGTTGCGTGGGCGCGCGATTGCTCGGGATTGGCATTGCACATGACGTTGCGGTTGACGTCGCCGCAGGCGGCGATGGAGTCGAGCAGCGCGGCGTCGATCTGCCGGATGGTCGACTTGACGTTCGACTTGATGATGCCGTGCAGCTGCACGGTCTGTCGCGTGGTCAGCCGCACGGTGTTGCCGGCATAGTCGCGGGCGACGGCGTCGATGGCCAGCCACTGCGCCGTCGTCACCACGCCGCCCGGGATGCGCACCCGCAGCATGAAGGCGAAGGCCTTTTCCATCTTCTTGCGCGTGCGCTCGGGCCGCAGGTCGCGATCGTCCTGCAGGTACATGCCGTGGAACTTGACCAGCTGCTGGTCGTCCTCGGTGATCGCGCCGGTGGTCTCCTCGCGCAGGCCTTCGGCCAGCGTGCCGCGCAGATAATCGCTGGCTTCCTTGATGCGCTCGTTGCGCGAGACGTCGTCTGTCATTGACTTTGCGTCCGGTCGCGCAGGACTAGTACACGTCCTGCAGGTAGCGCTTTTCGCGCTCCAGCGTCGCCACCGCCTGCTCGGCCGCTTCGGGGGCCAAAGCCTTGACGTCGGCGTAGGCGCGCGTCAGCGCCGCGCGCACGTCCTTGGCCATCGCCTTGGCATCGCCGCAGACGTAGAAGTGCGCGCCGCCTTCAAGCCAGTCGACCAGCTCGCGGCGCTTCTCCCACAGCCGGTGCTGCACGTAGACCTTGTCCGGCGCATCGCGCGAGAAGGCGACATCCATGCGGGTGAGCGCGCCGTCCTTCAGTGCCTCCTGCCAGTCGAGCTGGTAGAGGAAGTCGTGAGTGAAGCTGCGGTCGCCGAAGAACAGCCAGCTCCGGCCGCCCGCATCGGTCGCGCGTCGCTCCTGGACGAAGGCGCGGAACGGAGCAACGCCGGTGCCGGGCCCGACCATAATGACGTCCTTGTCCGGTGCGGGCAGGCGGAAATGCTTGTTGGGCTTGAGCTTGACCCGCACGCGGTCGCCGCGCTTGAGCCGCTCGGCAATGTGATTGGAGGCAACGCCCTTGCGCGCGCGGCCGAAGGCATTGTAGCGCACGGCGGATATCAGCAGATGCGCCTCGTCCTCGAACTCGCGGCGCGACGATGCGACCGAGTAGGCGCGCGGCGCGAGCGGCCGCGTCAGCGCACGCAGGTGCTCGGCGTCGAGCGCGATGGGAAAGGTACCGATCAGGTCGATGAGCTGTCGGCCTGCGACCCAGTCGCGCGCCTGGCCGTCGGCGATCAACGCCTTGACGTATTGATGGCCGGTGCGCTCGGCAAATGTCTCCAGCGTCTTCAGCGACAGCGTGGTGACGTCGCGTGACCTGATGAATTCGTCGCGCAGCCCATCGTCGACAACACCCGCGAGCTTCAGCAGATCATCGACGTGAGCGGGGTCGTTCTCGGCATAGAGGTCGAGCGAGTCGCCGGGCTCGTAGGCTGGCATGGCGCCGTCGAAGCCGAGCGCAAGATGCACGGTTTCCTTCAACGACCGCGACGAGTTCAGGTTGACGTGCTCGGTGATCTCCGCCTCGACAATGCCGCTGGCGGCCGCGGCGGCGGGCCTGGCGCCAAAGTCGACCGCGATCACCCTGCCGCGGTCAGCGTCCGCCGGGGCAAGCACCTTCAGGGCATCCCCGATCCAGCGTGACGCCGGTTCCTCGAAGTCGAGGTCGCAATCGATGCGGTCGATCGCGCGCTTGCCGCCGAGCGCCGCCAGACGATCGTCAATCTGCTTGCCGATGGCGCAGAACTCGGCATAGGCGGTGTCGCCAAGGGCAAGCACGCCGTATTCAATGCCGTCGAGACGCGGGGCACCTTCGCCCATCAATTCGCCGTAAACACGGGCGGCACGCGCCGGAGGCTCGCCCTCGCCCCAGGTCGCCGCGATGACGACAAGCCGTTTGGCCCTGACCAGTGCGGACAGCTCGAGGTCAGCCATGTCGAGGATCTCAGGCTTGAAGCCGAGCTTCCGCGCCTGCTTCGCCATGTCGCCGGCGAGCTTCTCGGAATTTCCCGACTCGCTCGCGAAGACAATAGTCAGCGGCTCGGCCGGTCGCGCCGGCGCGGCCGGCTGCGCTTCGCCCGACACCGATTCGACACCGGCAAGAAAGCCCGCCAGCCACGCGCGCTGAACCGGCGTCGCCGGGCCGACCACGCGGTTGAGCAGTTCGATCTCCTCGTCGCCGAACGGCGCCGTCTTCGGAATGCTTGCCGTCAAAGCCAGGCCTCGCGACATTTGTCAGGCCATCAGATTTGGACGACAAACGCGCGCGCGGCAATATTTCCCGGAAAATAAGAAATTCTTGGCGTGGCGGAGAACGAAGTTGGATTTCTATTCTTCGTGCGTCAGTCCGGCAGGCATGAACGTTTGTTGCCGGCTGAACGCCCTGAATGGCGTTCGTTCATGATGCGTGCAGTGACGATAAAGCAATGATCATCTCCCGCAGTACGTTGGCGGAGATGAAAATGATTGCGTAACGGGGCGGCCGAAGCAGATCCGGCCATTGCGGGCAACAAGTTCCCACCCGCCGGCGCTTTCCTGGCACATTCATCCGAAAGGGACGCGACCGACGGCAAAGATCATCTCGCAGCAACGCAGGCCGGATTGAGTTGAAATCTTTTGCCTCGCGCACGCGCGGAGCATGCAGCATATGCACTAACCATGCGCATGGAAAAAAGTTCTGACAATTGACAAGGGTTTTGCGCGTGCCGAGTAATGACGCGCGAACATGCACCAACGATAATGAGTACTGCGCGAATGACGATCCTGCAGCGTCAGGGTAGAGCAAACGTGTCGGCCGCTAATCTGGCGGCTCTGGCCGGGGCGCTCAACACTTCACTCGGCGACTGCCATCCCGCCGAGCGCCTCAAGCGGCTGCGTGGGGTGGTGGGCGGCCGCATTGTCCTCACCACCGGCTTCGGAATCGAAGGTCAGGTCCTCTTCCACCTGATCGCGGAGAACGACCTCGACATTGAAGTCGTCACCCTCGATACGGGCCGTCTGTTTCCCGAAACCTACGCACTGTGGGCGGAGACCGAACAGCGTTATGGCCGGCGCATCGTCGCCTTCTGTCCGGACGCCGCACACGTCGAGGCTGTGGTGGCCCGGCAGGGGATCAACGGCTTCTATGAATCGACCGACGCCCGTCAGGCGTGCTGCCAGGTGCGAAAGGTCGAGCCTCTGGCCCGGGCCGTCGCCGGGGCTGCGGCCTGGATCACCGGCATCCGTGCGGACCAGTCCCGGTTCCGCAACGGCACGCCGCTTGCCGCCTACGATCCCGGCCGCGGCGTCCTCAAGGTCAACCCGCTGTTCGACTGGAGCCGCGAGGCGGTGCTCACATTCGCCCGGCAGGCGAACGTCCCCATCAATCCGCTGCACGAGGCAGGCTACGCCTCGATCGGATGTGCGCCCTGCACCCGCGCCGTCCGCCCCGGCGAGCCCGAGCGCGCCGGACGCTGGTGGTGGGAAGCGGAAACCAGGAAGGAATGCGGGCTCCACCTCGAGCGCCGCGTGGCGCTGCAGGGCGCCTAGCGGCACACCGGCTCCCGGTATGCGGCGAAGGTGGTAGCGCCTTACGGGGAACTCCGCGCCGGACACCCGATCCTTTCAGCGGGACGTGCCTCGCCTGACGGCACCGTCGCAATGCACCATTTTGAAGCGGCGAGACGCCTTCATTCTGGAGCGGCGTCCGCAATCGCGCGAGATGCCCGGTTTCAACGGGGCGCGACTGCGACGCGATCAGGTTCTCCCGATTCATCAACAGCCTGCGGGCCGACGGCATGATTTTTCCGGCGGATGGTGCTAGGGCCACGTCCGCCATCGAACTGTCATCCTGCTGTCACCTTCCGCCGGGCCCCGATCATCCAGTGGCTAAACCCGTCCTCGACAAAGACCTGAAAAAGGTAGTCCGGATCGAGGCGGCGACCTATGCGCGGTCGCGGTCGCTGGCCACGCCCGGATTGCTCATCGTTTTCATGATTGGGGCGCTGGCCCTGGCCAGCCTGTCGATTGGCGGCGGACCGCTCAACCACTTTGTTTTCATCGCGGCGATCATTGCCGCCTACATGGCGCTGAACATCGGCGCCAACGACGTCGCCAACAACATGGGACCCGCGGTCGGCAGCCGCGCGCTGACCATGACGCGCGCGCTGGCCATTGCAGCCATTTGCGAAGCGGCGGGAGCGATGCTGGCGGGCGGCGACGTCGTCAATACGGTTTCGAAAAACCTTCTGCGCCCGAAAGAGGACATGGCTACGATCGCCTTTCTCTTCGTCATGATCGCAGCCCTGCTGTCGGCCGCGTTGTGGATTCATCTGGCGACATTCCTCGGCGCTCCGGTCTCGACGACCCACGCGATCGTCGGCGGTGTCGTCGGCGCCGGCGTGGCGGCGTCCGGCACCGGCGTCGTCGAATGGCCGGTCATCGGCGCGATCGCGGCGAGCTGGGTGATCTCGCCAATGATGGGCGGCCTTATTGCGGCGATGCTGCTCGGCTTCGTCAAATGGAGGGTCATCTACCAGGAGGATCGCGTCATTGCGGCCCGCCGATGGGTACCGGTGCTCGTGGCCCTGATGAGCGGTGTCTTCGCCATGTATCTCGCCATCAAGGGCCTGAGCCGGGTCTGGCATCCGCCGCCGCAGGTCGTGCTGTCGATTGGCGCCGGATTTTTCGTGCTTGGCTTTTTCGTCGCACGGCCATGGGTAGAGCAGCACTCGAAGAACCTTGAAAATCGCCGCAAGCACATTGCCGGTCTGTTCACACTGCCACTGATATTCGCGACCGCCCTGTTGTCCTTCGCGCACGGCGCGAACGACGTGGCGAACGCGGTGGGGCCGCTGGCGGCCATCGTTTCTGCCGCCCACACGGGCATCGCCGATGCCGGCAAGGTGGCGCTGCCGTTCTGGGTGCTGGCAATTGGCGCCGTGGGCATTGCCCTGGGTCTGGCGCTGTTCGGCCCGGGTCTTATCCGCACGGTCGGTCAGAAGATCACCAAGATGGATGCCATCCGCGCCTACTGCGTCGCCCTCTCCGCGGCGATCACGGTGCTCGTCGCCTCGGCGCTCGGCCTGCCGGTATCCTCGACCCATATCGCCGTCGGAGCGGTGTTCGGCGTGGGCTATCTGCGTGAGTACATCACCAATACCGGTGTGCCCAATCCGGCCGTCCGGCCGCGGACGCTCTTTCTCGAACCGTCGCGCCTGAACAAGACGCCGGAAGAAGCGCTGGTCAACTATCAGAAGCGCGAGCGCCGCCGCCTTGTTCGCCGGCAGCACGTGGTCGGCATCATCGCGGCCTGGCTGATCACCGTGCCGGCGGCAGCCTTCCTGGCGGCGCTGCTCTATTGGCTGATGAGTTCTCTTGCAGGCTGAGGCGGCGCGAGCGCGCGCTGGCCAAGAGTGCGGGCAAGCTCGACGAGCCGGGGTTCCGACAAAAGCCTCCGGGCTTCGGGCAGGATCACCCAGTGACGGTGCCGGTGCTTCATTTCCTGCCATTTGTCGTGCTGGCGCGTGACGCGCAACGGATACATGTCGACGTCAACGATGGTACGGCGAATCGCGAGCGACTTGGTGGTCCGGTAGGAGCCGATCGGATGAATTTCGATCTCGCCTTCGACGCCCGCCTCCTCCAGCGCTTCCATTGCCGCCGTCTGCCAGGGTTCCTGTCCTTCCGTCAGTTCCCCCTTGGGAAAGATCCAGCGTCCGGAACCACGCGAGGTGACGAGGAGAAACACGACCTGGTTCTTGACAATTGTGTAGGGGATGGCGCCGGCCTGTCGGGGAATCGACCCGCCGGCTGCACCAAGACCGCGAATGGTCCATTGGCGAATCAGGTTCTGCAGAAAATCCAATCGTATTGCTCCTGTGCGGAGGCACGCCATTGTCGGCAGCAATCGCCCGAGAATTGCCAAATCAGGAAAACGCCGGCCTCGGTCACTCGTCGTCTTCGACTGCTTAAGTGATTCTGCAGCGAGCCAAAAATTGCGATTCAACGGATAGCCATGCGGGCGCCGGCCAGTGCAGCCGGGTTACGCAATAAGTCCTTTTGAAACAAGGCTTTTCCGAGTATGGCGCAGCCCGTCACCGTCGGGGCCGCCCCGGTATGACCTGTGGCTACGGAATGATGGCTGTCGCCTCGATTTCGACCTTCGCACCCTCCTCGAGCAGACCGGCCACGACGACCAACGTCATTGCCGGAAAATGACGCCCGAGAATTCGGCGGTAGGCTTCGCCGATCTCCTTGCGCCGGGCGACATACGCGGCCTTGTCGGTAATGTACCAGTTCATGCGCGTCAGATGTTGAGGCGCCCCGCCGGCCTCCGCCAGCACCGCCACAACGTTGGCAAGGGCCTGCTCCACCTGAGCGACGAAATCGTGGCTCACCAGTTCGGCACGGGCGTTCCAGCCAATCTGTCCCGCGATGAACACCTGGCGGCCCTGCGCTGCGATGCCGTTGGCATAGCCCTGGGGCGGGGCCCAGTCTTTCGGCTGGAGGATGTCAAATGTCGGATCGCTCATGCTGGCTCAATCCTGGCGCAGTCTGAACCGCTGCAGCTTGCCGGTCTGCGTTTTCGGCAAGGCGTCGATGAATTTGACCGCACGCGGATACTTGTAAGGCGCGATCGTCGTCTTGACGTGATCCTGCAGGCGCTTGACGCAGGCCGCGTCACCGGTGACGCCGGTGCGCAACACCACATAGGCGGTCACGATTTGCCCGCGCTCGCTGTCGGCCGCACCCACCACCGCGCATTCGGCGACCTCGGCATGCGACAGCAACGCCGCCTCGACCTCGGGACCGGCGATGTTGTAACCGCCGGAGACGATCATATCGTCGGCACGGGCGACGAAATGGAAGCGGCCCGCCTCGTCCTGCGTGAAGGTGTCGCCGGTCAGATTCCAGCCGTCGCGCACGTAGTTCTTCTGGCGCTTGTCGGCGAGATAGCGGCAGCCGGTCGGGCCGCGCACGGCGAGGCGACCGACCGAATTGCGCGGCAGTTCGGTCATGTCGTCGCCGACGATCCTTGCCTCGTAGCCGGTGACCGGCCGGCCCGTGGCGCCGGGCTCTGCATCTCCGATTCGGTTGGTGATGAAGATGTGCAGCAGCTCGGTCGAGCCGATGCCGTCGAGGATCGGCTTGCCGGTCCTTGCGGTCCACTCCTCGAACACCGGCGCGGGCAGCGTCTCGCCCGCCGAGACGGCCAGCCGCAGCGACGACAGGTCGGCACCCTGGTCCATTGCCGCCATCATGGCGCGATATGCCGTCGGCGCAGTGAAGCAGATCGTCGCCTTGTAGGTCTCGATAATCTGGATCATGTTGGCGGGCGAGGCATTCTCCAGCAGCGTCGCCGTTGCGCCGAAGCGCAGGGGAAAGATTGCCAGGCCGCCGAGCCCGAACGTGAAGGCCAGCGGCGGCGACCCGACAAACACGTCGTCCGGCGTCACATTGAGCACCTCACGCGCATAGCCGTCGGCGATGATCAGCAGGTCGCGGTGAAAATGCATGGTCGCTTTCGGCTCGCCCGTCGTCCCCGACGTGAAGCCGAGCAACGCGACGTCATCCCTGCCGGTCTCGACCGCATCGAACTTGACCGGTTTGTCGAGCGCGATTCGATCCAGTTCGGAATCGTGGTTCGCGGTGCCGTCGAAGTTGACCACCTGCCTGAGGAACCTGCTGTCCTTGGCACAGGCGACGAGTTCGTCCGCGATGCGGCTGTCGGTGAGCGCCAGTCTGATTTCCGCCTTGTCGACGATCTTTGCGAGCTCTCCGGCGCGCAGCATGGGCATGGTGTTGACCACCACCGCGCCAGCCTTGGTGGCCGCAAGCCAGGCCGCCACCAGCGCCGGGTTGTTGCCGGAGCGGATCAGGATCCGGTTGCCTGGCTTCACACCGTAGTTTTCAACCAGGGCATGCGCGAGGCGGTTCGACCAGTCGGCCAGCTCCTTGTAGGTGCGCCGCCGTCCGTTGCCGATCAGGGCGACGTGGTCGCCGAAGCCCTTCTCGACCAGGCGGTCGGTAAGTTCGACCGCCGCGTTCAGCCGCTCGGGATACTGAAACTCGGGCCGGTCGAGCAGGATGTCCGACCATTGGTCAAACGACGGAAGGTTGTCGCGCGAAAAGGTATCGACATGCGCCGAGGGACCAAGCTTGGGAATTTTCCGTGTGCTGGACATGTTAGTGCTCCGCCAGTTCCGATAGCACCGCCCGGGCAATGATGACCTTCTGGACGTCCGACGCGCCTTCGTAGATGCGCAACGCCCGGATTTCGCGATAGAGCGTTTCGACCGGATGACCCGACCTCACCCCGTCGCCGCCGTGCAGCTGCACGGCCGCGTCGATCACGCGCTGCGCCGCTTCCGTCGCATGGAGCTTGGCCATCGCCGCCTCGCGCGTGACCCGCGCCGCGCCATTGTCCTTTGTCCAGGCCGCGCGGTAGACCAGCAGCGCCGCGGCATCGATCTCCACCGCCATGTCGGCGAGATGGCCCTGCACCATCTGCAGTTCGGACATCGGCGCGCCGAACAGTTCGCGCGACGCGGCGCGTCTTGCTGTTTCGGACAATGCGCGGCGCGCGAAGCCGAGCGCGGCGGCGCCCACCGTCGTGCGAAAGACGTCCAGCGTGGCCATGGCGATCCTGAAGCCTTCGCCCGGCCTGCCGATCATCGCGTCGGCGGACACGCGGCAATTGTCGAACTGCAGGCGCGCCAGCGGATGCGGCGCGATCACCGGAATGCGTTCGGCGACGGTCAGGCCGGGGTTGTCACCCTCTACGATGAAGGCCGACAGCCCGCGCGCGCCGGTGGCTTCGCCGGTGCGGGCGAACACGACGTAGACATCGGCGATGCCGCCGTTGGAGATCCACGTCTTCTCGCCGTCGAGCACGTAGCCGTCGCCGTCGCGGCGTGCGGTCGTGGCGATATTGGCGACGTCCGAACCGGACGCCGGCTCGGTCAGGGCGAAGGCGGCGATCGCCTTGCCGGCACGGGTCTGCGGCAGCCAGGCCGCGCGCTGGGCATCGGTGCCGAACAGCGAGACCGGACCGGCACCGAGGCCCTGCATGGCAAAGGCAAAATCCGCAAGTCCGTCATGGCGCGCCAGCGTCTCGCGGCAGAGGGCGAGCGAGCGCACGTCGAGCGTGCTCATGTCGTCGCCCGGCGCGGTCAGCTTCAGCCAGCCGCCTTCGCCCAGTTGCGCGACCAGCTTGCGGCAGGCGGCATCGACATCGCTGTGGTCGATGCCGGCGAGGTTCGCCTGCGCCCAAGACTCGAGCTTCGCGGCCAGCGCGCGATGACGCGCGTCGAAAAACGGCCAGGAGAGGAAGCTCTTGTCCGGCATTGGTCAGTTTCCGGCGAAGCGCGGTTTCTGTTTGGCGACAAAGGCTTCGTAGGCGCGGCGGAAGTCTCCGGTCTGCATGCAGATCGCCTGCGCCTGCGCTTCCGCCTCGATCGCCTGTTCGATCGACATCGACCACTCCTGGCCGAGCATGGTCTTGGTCATCATGTGCGCGAAAGTGGGTCCGGCGGCGAGGGACTTCGCGAACGCTACGGCTTCAGCCTCGAGCGCGTCGGGCGCGACGAGACGATTGAAAAACCCCCAGCGCTCGCCCTCCTCGGCACTCATGGTCCGGCCGGTGAACAGAAGCTCGGCCGCGCGGCCCTGCCCGATCACGCGCGGCAGCATGGCGCAGGCACCCATGTCACAGCCGGCGAGCCCGACGCGCGTAAACAGAAATGCGGTCTTCGCCTGCGGCGTGCCGAGCCGCACGTCGCAGAACAGCGCGATCATGGCGCCGGCGCCGACGCAGACGCCGTCGATCGCGGCGACGACCGGCTGCGGGCAGGCGCGCATGGCTTTCACCAGATCACCGGTCATGCGGGTAAAGGCGAGCAGTCCCTTCATGTCGCGCTCCAGCAGCGGCCCGATGATGTCGTGCACGTCGCCGCCCGAGCAGAAATTGCCGGCGTTGGAGCCGAACACCACGGCCTTGACGTCGCCGGCATCGGTGAGCCCGCGGAACGTGTCGCGCAATTCGGCATAGGACTCGAAGGTGATCGGGTTCTTGCGCTCCGGGCGACTGAATGTGATCACCGCCACGTCGCCGTCCATGCGCCAGTTGAAATGCTGCGGCTTGAAATCTTTCACGGCCGGGCTCCTCCGTTGCGGACGCGGGCGGGCAGGCCATCAAGATGCCTGATGATGATGTCGGCCTCTTCGCCGTCGAAATCGGCCAGCATCCTGTCGACCCAGTCCTGATGTGCCCTCGCGATCGTCGCGAACTGGGTCGCGCCCTTCGGCGTCAGCCGCACCAGGAAGGCCCGGCGATCGTCGGCCGACGGCTGACGCGCAACCAGCCTGTCGTTCACCAGCCGGTCGATGATGCCGGTGACGTTGCCGTTGGAAACCAGCAGCATGCGCGACAGTTCGGTCATGGTCATGCCGTCTTCCCGGCGATAGAGCGCGGCCATCACGTCGAACTGCGGCAGCGTGATGCCGAACCTGACGCGCAGGCGCTCGCGCAGCTCCGATTCGATCGCCCGGGTCGCGCGCAGCAGGCGCAGCCAGAGCCGCAGCCGCTGCTTGCTCAGGCTTTGCGCGGCACCGCGCGCGCGCGGTTTGACGTCGTCCTTCATACCGCACCTCCCGCCACCGCAATGGCCTGTCCGTTGACCGAGCGGGCCGCCGGAGCGCACAGCCAGAGCACGGTCTGCGCCACCTCCTCCGGAGCGATCAGCCGGCCGTGCGGATTGTCGCGCGCAAGCTGCTCGCGCGAAGCGTCCGCGGAGCGACCTGTCTTGGCGGCGATATTGGCGACCGACGCCTCCAGCATGGGCGTCTCGGTGTAGCCCGGGCAGACCGCATTGACCGTGACGCCGCGCGGTCCAAGCTCGGCGGCGAGCGCGCGCGCAAGCCCGACCACGCCGTGCTTGGCCGCGCAGTAGGCGGCAACGTAAGGGTATCCCTTCAGCCCGGCGGTCGACGCGATGAAAATGATGCGGCGGCCATCGCCCGCGGCATCACGGGTCACGTCGGCAAGCACAGACCGCACCGTCAGAAACGCCCCGGTCAGATTGACATCGATGCTGCGCTGCCAGTGCGCAAGATCCATCTTCGCGAACGGGGCACTCTCCGCCATGCCGGCATTGACGACGACGATATCGACAGGGCCGTTCGCCGCGCGCGCAGCCTCGACCATCGCTGCACAATCCTCTTCACGCGTCACGTCGGCGGTAATTGCCTTCGCCTGCGGCAATGCACCGGCCACGGTCTCGAGCGGGCCCTTGCGCCGACCGGCAATCGTCAACGCGGCGCCCTCGCCGGCCAGCGCCTGCGCGATGGCGGCGCCGATGCCGGTGCCGCCGCCGGTGACGAGGGCATGCCTGCCGGTGAGCGTGCCCATCACACCTTCCCCGACATGGCTTCGGCGCGCGCCTTCAGCCGGTTGAGCTGCTCGCCACCGCGCAGATAGGGCTTGGGCCAGTTGACGCCCGTGTAGCGCAGATCGGCGGCGGCATGCAGCGTCCAGTAGGGATCGGCCAGATGCG
>Ga0315534_1001854_pt1 | contig 14583 bp, 6 predicted proteins | sample SalMarSW160240MG_FD_203094 | JGI IMG/M metagenome (GOLD analysis project Ga0315534, IMG submission 203094) | Salt marsh sediment microbial communities from the Plum Island Ecosystem LTER, Massachusetts, United States - Salt Marsh Sediment SW1602-40 ... | reverse complement strand
CTTTGATTGTCCTGCTTGCGCGGAGCCGCTCCTCCCAATAGCATCAACCTCCCGTTGGGCGTCACGGATAAATGTGCATCACGCAGGTCGTAGCCTTCAAACGCAATAAGAGCCGCCGACTCCCATGCGTTTCCATCTTGAGATTGGAGTATCCTTATCTTACCGTCGGTTGAGACGTGCCTTCTGCCTTCGCGAAACGCGCAGTAGAACCGCTCGTTCCAGCGGACCAAATCGGTAAATGCGTTGTGCGGCGCCCTGTCCCAAATCTTATTGACTTCCACCAACTCGACCGTAACAGCCGCATCCCCGAAAGCACTTGCCGCCCAAACAACAAATAATATTACCGAAGCATAAAATTCCCTCTTCATCTCTATCTCCTTTTACTATCTGCACGGGTAATTCTTTGTTTTTTCCTATACGCCCTTAACTCGCATCCGGATCGCGAAAAGTGACTCCTGGGCCGTGATAAAGAGCGTATGCCCGTCCCTGCCGCCGAAACAGACATTCGCCGTCCACCCCGCGTCAATATCGATGTGCTCTATTTTTTCACCGGCCGGGTTGAACACCGTAACGCCCCTTCCCGTCAGGTAAATATTGCCCTGGTTATCGATAGTCATCCCGTCGGAGCCCATCGAGCAAAACAGCTTTTTGCCGGATAGCGTCCCATCCGAATTGATGTCATAAACGTATGTTTTTCTCGCGCCGATGTCGGCGACGTACAAATGTTTGCCATCGGGGGTGCCGATGATGCCGTTGGGCTGGACCAGGTCGTCGGCTACACGGATCAGTTCTTGCCTATCAGGCGAGAGGTAATAGACATGCTGGCCGTCCTGCTCAATAGGCCCTCGGTTCCAGTAAGGCCTTTTATAGAAAGGGTCGGTAAAGTATATTCCGCTTTTAAGGTCCTCCCACAGGTCATTAGGACCGTTCAGCTTCTTGCCCTTGTACCCTTTAACCAATACCGTTACATTGCCCTTCATATCAATCGACCATAACTCATTATCCAAGTCCGCACAGGCCAGCAGGTTGCCCTTTTTATCAAAGTAAAGGCCGTTGGCCCTTCCCGGTTTTTCGTGAAAAGTTGACAGCTTGCCATCCACCGACCATTTATGTATCCTGTTGTTCGGCTGGTCCGTAAAGAAGACATTACCCTTGGCGTCCACCGCAGGCCCTTCCGTAAACTTAAAACCGCCGGCAAGTTTTTCAACCTTCGCTCCTGATGCAATAATGCCTTGTTGTCCAGCTTCGCCCGTCGGCGTTATCGCCACCAGTTCGATACCCTTGCCCGTTCCCAAATTACGGGAATACTTCTTGTCTTTCGGATTGTTCCAGTGCTCGTGCACGCCGAGACTCGCAAGCCTGTTGACGTTACCGGAATGGTCGGGGTCATAAAATGTGCCCGAAGGTGGATTATTTGCCAGCGCCGCCTCGTGCAGATAATCATCGACACCACCCTTGCGGGGATGCTCCTCGTATTCTTCACGGAGAAAATCAAAACCGACCGAATCGATTGCCACCGGGTCCTGTGATGCCAGAAGACTCGAGGTCCAGTCCCCGTTGAAAGGTTCCGATTTCCATCTCCTCGGCCCTTTATCCATATCGATGGGATGTATCCCGCAGTACAGTCCGTCAATCAGGTAGAGCACCGTCTTACCGCCGATGTGCGAGTGACCCATCAGGTCAACCAGGGGTCGATAAATTCCCTCTTCCTTGGCAAAAGCGTTTTTATGCATATCAAAATAGCCCTTCTGGGCAGGCCACCTTACTAATGAGCCATAATGGTTCTTGGCGCAGAGTGTCACGCCGGCCCCCGTGTGGGCCTTGAGGTTCGCAAAGTTGATGATGTAGTCGGCCTCGGCAAAACAAGCCGGCGCATAGTCCTGTTTGTTTCCTTCCGGCTTACAGCTCCAGTACAGCGGAACCGAAGATTCCTTTGATTTGATTCGCCCGAACTTGCCCGTGTGGTCTATACACCGTAAGTTCGGGAACTCCTTGCGGAAAATATCGTAGTACTCATTCGAAAAATACGCCAGGCTGTCGAAGATTGCAATGTCGGATTCTTTAACGCCGACCGTCCTGACAAGCTGACGCAGCAGCGCAATCAGCATCTGCGGCGACGTATTCATATAATCCTTTTTGCTTTCCAGGCTGTAATTGTCGCCGTTCACTCCTCCGTGAGTCCAGATAAAGCCGACGAAGTTCACCTTGATAACAATCTTCTCACCCTTCTTGTACCCTGCATTTCCTTTGCCGCGTTTCTTATTAAAGTATTTAAACAGCTTCTCCCACGCCCCGGCGTCATTATCAGCGCCGGTCAGCTCTTTAATCGAACGGGATATCATTTCACTCACCTTGGGCAGATTTGTATGGCTGCTCTCCCACGGATGTCCGTCCCCCGGCCCATCCCAGTCCGTCGCCTCGGGATCGTGTACCCACACGACACGGCCGGGATAAATCCCCTGCCCAACTCCCATCGGCTCATTCGCAGCGTGCGGCTCAGCCAAAGCCCGCTCATCGCTGCTGATGCTCACAGCCAGCCACAAAGCTCCAACACTCATAGCAAGGCAAACCAACCCGATTACGTATCGCCTCCGGGCAAAGCTGACCTTCGCTTTCCTAAATGCAACAGCCCACGCACCCAGTCCCAATATCCACGCCACAAAACCCGATGCCAATGGAAACGCCACCCGCTGGCACGGATACGTCGCCCGCGACGGCTTCGGCAGCACGCGAATCAAAAACCATATCAGCGATACTAATCCCGCAATGGGAAACACCCACTTCACCCAGCGATATTTTCTCTCACGCTCGTCAGACTTACCTGCCTTCGGACAATCCGAATGGTTGTGTTTTTCTTTCGATAATCGCATTTTCGCATCTCCAAAATAATGAAATAGCAACCTGTTTTAGTATGACAAATCGATATACCCATTCACTCCCAAAATTCAAACTTAAATCAGCAATAGAATAACCAAAAACCACCATCTCTGTCAATCAAAATCATCGACCAAAGTCCGGTTGCCAAGTTTTCAGTTGATATCAGCATAATACCACAATAAAATCAGTGTGAATTTGTGCCATAGGTAGCCTGCTGTTTATTGTTGTGTTGGAGGTAAAAATAAAATGAAAAAAATAATTGCTTTCACATTGCTAACATTCACTATTCTTGGAAATAACGTCTATGCATCCATCCTTGGGATGGAAGAACTCAAAATAAACTTCACCGATAAACATGATGCAAAAGGAAAGGCCGCCTGGTCCGAGCCGAACAAAATAAATATTACCAAAAACGGCCTGGGCTGGGATGGAGAACAGAATGCTTCCCGCGATAGTTGGGTTCAAACTATCCCACTGGCAGTTGGCTTATCATGGCGTCCGGCGCAGTCTGTGAATATCACCGTTGAAATAGGACCGGAAGTAAAATCAATTACATTACCAAATGGCCAGACATACACCCCTTATATCGGCAACATGTTCGTTAGATATGGCCCGGATGGAAAGCATTGGTCTACGTGGCAGGCAATGGATTATCCCAAACCACAAGGCCGGCCTGTAACCAAACGAAAATTTACGGCGTTCGTAAATATCCCTCAGAGGCAGCGCCAGGAATATATCAGCTATATGCAAAAATACTGGAAACTTGATGTGCCGTGGACGAGCGATGAGGAGGCATTAGCCAAATGGATATTAAAACAGGACCCTGAATTTTTCAGCAAATATATCCCCTTTGTTGGGTATCTCCAATTTCTATACGAAATTTCATTGCCCGGTGGGCAGCGCGTTACTAAATTTCATGCGACAGCCGCTTTTGGACTAAGTGGTGAACATCAGGCACCGAAGGATAAAAATGTATACAAGGAACGAGATAATATTCCTTGGAGATTTAAGGCTGAATAAAAGACTTTTTTAACAAGCCAATCCAGAGGATTCTTCACCGCCCTTCGCGATTCTCAGAACCGCTCATTTCGGATGTTCTGCATTTAATTGGACTCGACTTTCCTGCCGTAAGCTTTCGGGTAATCTCTCTCAGAAGCTGTAACGCACTGCTGCATAAATGTTGGAGTTGTTCTGGAACTGGCCGAAGAATGTATTGGCATAGTCGCCGAAAAATATATTTGCCCCGACCTCAAGGGCGACGTTATCGCTTGTCTTGTAATTCAGGTTAGGCCTCATATATACGTCCTTGTCGGTCGGCGAATAATAAGTAAATAATGAACACCGCAGATTCTGGTTCATAAGCAGCTTTGTCAAACGCAATGTTACCAGGTGCCTGTCCTCGTCGCGGGCCGGCCCGCCCGGCAGACTATCAAGATACTGGCCGTAATCCATCATATGCTCAATATAATATTGAAGTCCCGCTGTAAAATCTCTGCCCACCTCCTGCGTATACCCGGCTAAAAACCGAAGCTCGGAATTATTTATGTTTGCATTCTTCCCGCTCTGGTCGTCATCCGATTCGTAATACCCGAACTCCAGGTTGCCTATCCCCTTACCCACGCTGCCCCGAATACTCGCACCATATACGTTTAAGCCGGGAAAAATCGCCTGTGTCCCCAATTGTCCGCCGGGGCTTTTCCAATAACCCCGGTAGCCGTAAACAGCAACCTCATAATTATTGATATTCTTATACAGCCGCGTTGCAAACTCCGAATCCCTGAACCAGCGATTTGGTCTGTCCGTGTGGATGATGGCGTCCTGACCTGCTATTCTGCTATATGTCGAGCTCCAGTACGAAATGCGCTCCCCGCTTATAAACCGGTCCGGGTCGAACTTCGGCGTATAAACAAAGTCAAGATTGGCCCAGTCCCCGAACAGGCTCACCTTCGCCGCATCCGATGGCGCCTTCAAATATTCCGTATCCCTGCCGATGAAAAATGACTGCCAGTCTTTCGGAAACATATCATTAATAAAGATAAGGTCCCCCGTCCCCCACGTCAGAATCTGCCTGCCCACTTTTAAATCCATAAACTCGAGGGGCCGCGTGAAGATGCTGGCCTCACGAAGGTCGAAGTCCGCCTGCTCTTCGACCATATCGCCGTACACGTCGCCTCTTACCCTCAGGTCACCCCACTCTGGATACGAAGACAAATCAACCTGAAAGCGGTTCTCCATAACCGACATATCTTTCTCATAAGTATCTTTCCTGATACGATACCCGGACCTTATCTCATAGAAACCATGCGTTTCTATCGGGAAGATGCCGAAAAAAGATTCATCCCTCCCCTCGTCTTCTCCTTGCGCTATAGCGGGTATGGACAGAACCGCGACAAAAGCTATCAACCCAGCCATAACACCGCTGCGCCAATTCATCTCGTCGCCTCCCGCGGTGGCCTGCGAAGATATCGCTCAGTAAAGATGTCATCGCTCAGCTTGATATTATACTGCACTCCGCTGAATTCCATCTCCGTCTTGCTCTCCTTTTTAAGGTCCCGCACCTCAGACTTGACCACTGTGAAAAAATCCTGGATTTTCTCAACCTTTTTGGACTCTATGATTCGGTAGAGCTTGCCTGTCTTGTCGAAGAATTCCATTTTCATCGGAACAAAAGTCTTTCGGTCAATAGAGACATTATAATAGCCGAACTCCACCGTATCCGGCTTCTTCGGCACATTCTTGATTACGAACAGCTTCTCCGAAGTCTCGATAAGCTCGTGCGTGTCCTCCTCAAGACTCCGCCCGGACACGTCCTCGTACAAAAAGTCCGAGCCAACAAAACTGGTCCGCTTGTCACCGGCCGCGATTCTCTTTACAAGGTCAAGCGCGGGTAGATACAGCCACCTGTCGTCGTCCTTATTCAAATCCGCACGCTTATGAACCATATAGACCATCTTGCGAACGTCTGCCGGCTTCTGAAAATAAACGAAATACTTCTGGTCGCCGCCGTCTTTGACGTCTTTTCTTAGTATGATAAACTCATGCTCCCGCTTTTGCCCCTGCTTGTTTGTAATCGTCATATTGACTTTTGCTTTGCCGTCATTGCCTTGATAGTACGCAACCACGTTGGCTTTATTCACGATTGTCTGAACACTCGGAACTTCCTTGGTCGAATTCGGCTCGGACACAGCACCCTCACTGGCGTTGCACATCAGTAACCCAAAAACAAGCTCTGACAGCAATATTGTCATAACTCTCACTATTTCACACCTCACTTTCATTACTTTGCCGCTCGGCATCACTTCTACAGGCCTGCCTTCGCGACATTATTCCACAAACAAGCGCCATCACGGGTATTGCTATTATACTAAGCAAAGCCGGTTTACTCCAGCCAAGCTTCCAATACTGGTGCAGGTTCAACGCCACTAAAACAGCCGCAGCAAAAGAAATAATCATACAGAAGCCGCAATTACAGCTTGCCGACACCCGTACTATCCTGGCCCTAAACAGCGCTTTCTCTGCAAGCTTCAAAATAGCAGGCAGTGCCAGCAGCGTAATCGCACCCGAAAGGGCCATTATCGCACATAAGAATATTCCCACCGTCTTATAAGGTATCAAAGGCGCTGCCAGAAGCGGCAAAAATCCTATCGCAATAACCAGGACATTCCTGCTTATGGCCCGTGCCGGCTCACCAAACATCTCCGCAGAGCTTTCTCCCCACGACCCTGTTTTCTCAACGCTCATCCGCGCCCGCTCGAGGAAATGTATCGCAAAGTCGACCGCCATACCCAATGTTAGTGCGCTGAGCACCGCGACCGGCATATCGTAATCCTTGCCGACCAATCCGATTATACCGTAAATAACAGTTATTGTCACCAGAAGCGGTATCATACACACGATACCCCACAGAGCCGAGCGGAACAGTATCGCCATCATAATAAACACGATAATAAAGCTGCCCATAAACGACTGCAGCATCCCCCAAACCATTTTGTTCTGCCAGACCGTATTGATATACGTAAGTCCCGCCCAATTGTGTTTAATCCGCACAGGAGGCGGATTGTCCTCAAAGAACTTATTCACCGCATCGACGACTTTTTCCATGTCCTTATTGTCACCGCTTGTCAGTTGCAGCCAGACATTGGCGCTCATATAGTCATAAGTAACGAAATGCCATAAATCATCATTATTATGACTGCTCTCGAATTGTATCAAACACTGGGCCGCCGCAGCCGACGAGTCCGGGATAATGTAGCTTTCGGGCCTGCCATCCACCAGCTCCTTATGCACTTTTTTGACGATATCCGCAACGGAATTGCTCTTACCCACAAGCCCCGTCCCGCTCAGGTACGCCTGAAGCTTCGACATATATCGGAGCACTTCGGGCTGCTTGAAAATCTTGATCCGTTCGGCTTCCAGCTCGAAAAAGTCGACAAGCTCGTACCATACATCCGCTTCGTTCGCATCGGCCGACGCCTCCTTCTCACTCGCAAATTCGGCAAGCTTACCAACATACTCGGCTTTCGTGATTTCTTTTGATGCATTCGCCAGCAGCCATTTCTCCATCTCGGCAAAAACATCGCCCGCTCTTGCCAGCTTCTCTTTCAGCTCCATCACTTTCTTCAAAAGAAGGCCGCGCAGCACATCGACATACTCGTGAGTGACAACGCCCTCGTCTCCACTTTCAAGCACAAGATAGGCCATATAGGTCCCGCCGAAATGCTTGTTCAATTCGATATCGGCACGTCTTATAGGATGGCTCTTGGAAAACCACTTTACAGGATTATCATTTATCTCGATTCGTGTTATACCGTATATTGCAACGGCTGTGACCAGAATGATTACTATCAAAATCGGTTTCGCCGCGTTGTAACTAAACCGCCCGCCCAGCTTCAGCAGGCACGTAAGCCGGCTTTGCTTTTCCTTACCCGCTGATGCCGAGCCGAAATTGGCCAGCGAGCTTTCTTTAATCATCATCACGTAAGCCGGAACAAAAGTAATCGTGCACACCCACGCAATCATAATGCCGAGAGCAACAAAAATCCCGAAGACCTGCACGGGAGGTATCGGCGTCAGGGCCAGCGACGCAAAGCCCGCCGCCGATGTCAGCGATGTGTACAGCATCGGTATAAACAGATTGCCCATCACCTCCAGAATAGTATTTCTTCTTCCCTTTTCCTTCGTATAAAGGTCGAAGAACTCAGACAAAATGTGCACCGAATCCACCACCGCTATCGGCATAAGGAATATCGGTATCATCGAGCTCATAATATGCACGGGATAGCCTAATCCGATTAAAAGCCCCATCGTCGATATCACCGAAACCATTGCGACAATCATCGGCGAGATAACAAGAACCAGCTTGCGGAAAAACAAAAGCATCAGCAAAAATATCACCACCATCGCCAGCGGCGCCGACACCGCCATCTGCACGAACATTTCCACCCCGAACGTGTCCTCCGCAACAGGCAGCCCCGTAATATGGTATTCTTCGTCACCCTCGAATTCTGCAATTTTCGTTTTTAACTCGCGATAGACACGGTAACTCAGGTCTTTACTCGTGAGCGGCAGATAAAGACATATCGCTTTTCCATCTTCGCTGACAACGGTGCCTTTAAGCAGGGGATTCGATAACGCCCTGTCCCTCACTTCCAGCGCCTCCGCCCGCGTCGTTGGCGGCTTGGCCATCAGCCATTCAAACCTCACCTCCCCCGGACCGCCCTGGCCTATGTGGTCGACTGTGGAAGGTGACAGTAAGTCCACTTCGATAACACCAATTTGCTTTTCGGGCTTTTCCTCATCCTCCCAAAGAAGCGTTTTGGCAAATTCGGTCAATGCGTAAATTTTTCCCAACGAAGATGGATTAAACACACCGTTTGGGTCCTTGTCATTGACAATCCCGACGACAACAATGTCGTTCAGAGTGAAACGCTCTTTCACTACGTTATGAAAAACCCTTACCGCCTCATCCTCCGAAAGCATGTTCTCAGGGTCCGTATCGACGCGGATTCGAGGTATCAGCGCACCCAGCCCTAACGTAATGACAACCATCACGACCGTGACCAGTTTATAATGCCGCAGACAATAATCTGTAATCTTCTCTTTCAAATCCATTTTTATAATTCAACTCCGATTTCAACTATCCCTAAAATTGTCTCAAATAGAAGGTATTCATCTTACATAACGCCTTCATCAGCAATTTCGTGAAATAAACCGTTCACTATTGTACTTATTAAATGGCAGGAAGAAAGCATTTTACCCAACAGAATGCCGTGGTAATTGCCTAATTCCTGTACTTCTACACCATGTGCTCACAAGTCGGCACTTGGGTAAAATCCTGTTTTAGAGAGCAAAAATCCTTATTATAAGCAAAAAATGATAGTACATATTGCACCCATTTGAGCCGGCAAATCGTGTTGAAACCGTTAGAGACCATCGAACTCTTAAAGCTGCCAAAGATGTACTCTACAGCTTGTCAAAGGAAATGTCTCTAACGGGGTTGACACCTGCCGGTCATCTCGTTACAATCCCGTAGCTTTTTTTTGGACCGAACTAAAAAAATAATGGAGGTAACAATCGTAGATGGATAATGCAAAAAAGTTACTGAAGCAAAAACTGACAGCCGAAAATTACGATAAGCTCGTCGCGCTGGAAAATCCCAAAATGCACGCCTTCGTCGCTGATGCCATCGAACTCACCGGGCCGGATTCGGTTTTTGTCTGCACAGATTCGCCCAATGATATTACCTATATTCGCGAGCTCGCAGTCAAAAACGGCGAAGAAAAACCACTTAATATCACAGGCCATACCTGCCACTTCGACGGATACAACGACCAGGCCCGCGATAAAGCACAGACAAAATACCTCCTGTCACCCGGCTCCGAATTGGGCGAGAGCCTGAACTCTACTGATAAATCCGAAGGTGTCCGCCAGGTCCGTTCTTTCCTCAAAGACTCGATGAACGGACGCCAAATGCTGGTTTGTTTCTTGTGCCTCGGCCCGCCTGATTCGGATTTCACCATCCCCTGTATCCAGATAACGGATTCTCCTTACGTCGCTCACAGCGAAACTATCCTCTATCGTCCGGGATATGAACAATTCAAGAAACTCGGCGACTCACCCGACTTTTTCAGGTTCATCCATTCGGAAGGCGAGCTTGAAAATGCCGTCAGCAAAAACATCGACAAACGCCGCGTCTACATCGACCTCGAAGAAGACCTCGTATACAGCGTCAATACCCAATATGGCGGCAATACCATAGGTCTCAAAAAACCGGCCCTTCGATTGGCAATCAACAAGGCCTCAAAGCAAGGCTGGCTGGCAGAACATATGTTTGTTATGGCTGTTCACGGACCGACAGACAGAGTCACCTATTTCGCCGGCGCATTCCCATCAGCATGCGGTAAAACCTCGACCTCAATGCTGACCAGCCAGACCATAGTCGGCGATGACATCGCATACCTGCGCAAAAAGGAAGGACAAATCCGATGCGTTAATGTTGAAAAAGGAATCTTCGGCATCATCCGCGACGTGAATTTCCAGGATGACCCCGTCATTTACGAGGCACTCAACAGCCCATGTGAGGTCATTTTCTCTAACATCTTGATCGATAAGGACAACAAACCGCACTGGCTCGGGATGGGCAGCGAACTGCCGACCGAGGGAATCAATCACAGCGGAAAATGGCAAAAAGGAAAAAAAGACTCAAAAGGAAATGAAATTACCGCATCGCACAAAAACGCCCGCTACTGCCTAAACATCCCCGACCTCAGCAACTGCGACCCGATGCTCGATGACCCCGAAGGCGTCCCCCTCGGAGGTATCGTCTACGGCGGAAGAGATAGCGACACCTGGGTCCCCGTTGAGCAGGCCTTCGACTGGGCAGAAGGAATTATAATAAAAGGCGCCGCCCTCGAATCAGAAACCACCGCCGCAACACTCGGCGCAGAAGGCGTCAGAACATTCAATCTAATGTCCAATCTCGATTTCCTCTCGATTCCGCTCGGCAGGTATATTCAGAACAACCTGGATTTCGAAAAAGATGTTGAGAACCCGCCCCTGGTTTTCTCCGTCAATTACTTCCTCAGGGATAAATATGGCAAATACATCAACGGCATGGGCGACAAGTTAATCTGGCTTCTCTGGGCTGAGCTGCGCGTAAATGAAGACGTCGGCGCTATCAAAACACCAACCGGCTTCATACCGATATTTGAAGATTTGGAACAACTATTCAAAGACAATCTCGACAAAGAGTACACACAGGATGACTACGTCGAGCAGTTCACAATCCGTATACCCGAAAACCTCGCCAAGCTCGACCGCGTGGAGAAAATCTACAAAGAAAAGGTCGCCGACACGCCCCGGATACTCTACGACACGTTCGCCGAAGTTCGCAAACGCCTCAAAGATGCTCAGGCCAAGCACGGCGACAACATTTCGCCGCTCGATTTGTTAGAGAAGTAATATGGATTAAAATAATAGGGTGCGCACCGTCAAACAGAGCCCCGACCGTGAGGGAGGGGTCATTGTCTCTGCCGTTCCATAGTTGCTTACTAATAAAGACGGGTGGCAGCCTCAAGCGGTAGCTTGGGGATGGATTCCTGCCGGCTATTCAACACCTGCTAACCAGTTGTAGGCAAACTCACGTAAATCATCGGCTGCGACGCGCCCGTCGCCGGTCAGGTCGGCTCCGCCGCACTCATCACAAACGGCATCCCGCCAACGCGCGCCCAACAAACTAAAGTCGGCAAAGTCCGTGTCATCATCACCATCAATATCAGCCGGGTAGAAAACCTTGTCCTCAAAACCGTATGTAGTCGCGGAATTTACATCATAGGTAATAAAAAGATGAATCAGCCGAATATCCTGCGCGCGCAGTTCGTCCAGAGCGTCCTGGGATATCCCTGGCTCCAGCTGAGGCTCGAACAAAAAGTGTTCGCTGAAATTATGATGTTCCGGCCGATAGGTTTGAGAGTACCAGCCGTGCAGGACGATTGGCTCGCTCGTATAACCTTCGATGACCGTTTCAACCCAGCGAACGAGCGGAGCCGTGTAGATTATAACGCCTCCGGGTGTCGGTGGCCAGTAGAAGGAAGTTGATATCCTGACACCTTTCGGTCCTTCAAATGAACGATGCTGCAAAAGGTCTCCAGATTGCGGCTTCGGGAAGGGACAGAGACAAATCTGATCTGTCGTAGTGGTATTAGGACCTGTCCACTCCCAGGAAAGAACAGGCTCGTTATATTCAACTTGAAGGGTAAGACAACGAATATCGAGAAGCGTCAGCATCGGATTCTCGTCTACCTTTACCCCGGTCGGTATGAAGTCCGTGTGCAAATTGCAGGCCCGTGGATTAGCTAAGTGATGCATAAACCAACCATCAACCGTTGTGTCCGTTCCATCAAATTCATGAAAAGCCCTGGGCCATAGTGCCGGCTCGCCGGTAATAGCAAGAATTCGGCTGTCAGCCAGATATTCCAGCGCCAATGACTTGTAAAAACAATCCTCCATGTTTTCTTTCGTAAGCCAGAGGCTCTTGGTCTCAAACTGCCAACGTGACTTGAGACGATGGTTGGCGAATATATCACTGCATTCGCCTTGAAAAGTGCAGAACTCCACAGGTTCGTTGATAAGGAATGGTGTTATGTGCTGCGTGGTGTCGGCCTGCGGAATTTCGCGGATTTGTTTAACGACAAGTCCGCCTGCTGGTATCGCAGCCCCGCCGGGCGAGACCTTCTTGTACTCGAAGTCCAGGATGTATTTGCTTTTGCCCGTAATATTTTCAAATTCCACGGCTGAAGCAACAAGAAGCTGGGACAATTCGATGTAGTCATCCTGCCAATCCATCACCGTCGCGCCGAGCGGCACAAGATTCGACTGGCGAGTAAACGTAGGGTATGTCCCAAAGGAATAAACGCTAACGCTCACTTCCTCCGGTATTGAGCCGTCAAGAGGATTGGTAACCGGTACCGCCCCATCCTGTGTAACCAACATAATAGAATAGCTGGTCCCTCCGCTTTTTTCCAGAGTCGCAACTCCGTTGGCCAGCTCAAACTCGTCCGGAAAAGAGTGGTGCACAAGCAAAGCCATACCAACATCAGCTTCGTTGACATCGTGACGCAGCCGTTCGAGGAACGCATTATCGTTGTAGAAGCTGGCAAAGACCTTTCGAATGGCACGAAAGACTCCACGCTCATTGTTCTCATCCGGGTCACAGTGACACGGACCGGAACTGTCGCCGTCCATATCATCCGCAAGACAGCCGCTGAAGCTGTCGTACAGGCCGGCCGCCGTGAAATGATTGCTGTCTTCCACGTTGGTCGAGCTTCTAAAGCGGATGTTACTGAACATATCGAACCCGTAATTCGGGTCCTCAAGTGTCCCTATAACCGCGTCTTCAAGCTCCGGCGAGAAGCTGGTCATAGACGTATTCTTGAAAATGGCCTCACGGATGATTTCAAGGTCCCACGACAGCGCCGCCATATCAGCCGGCGGGTACGTATACCCTGACAGACGAGAGGCAATTTCTTCTCGTAGTGTATTACCCGTGATGATGGTTTGGTCGAGAAACTCATTCCACAAATCGAATGAAAAAGCTGCTGCTACCGGCGATTTATCCGGCAGGGCGGTGCGAAGCATTCCATAGTTCGCTGCCTTACCTCCGAAGTACTTAATATCAGCCGACAAAAGCCCTTCCGTTGAGGCACTGTATGAACCGTAATGCGCCATCGGCGAAATATCTAAAACCGCCGGAGCTTTCAATGCCAGTATCTCGGCAATAGTCGCATCATTAAGAACACCTTCGATGTCAATCAGTCGGACATCTAAACCATCGTACGTCTTGTAACCACGAAGAACAATTCTGTTACCGACAAGCTCCTGTGCCCGGTTCGCGTCCTCGGCTACTGCCAAATAGACAAAGGGAACCACGTAAGTCTTTGCAAGTATCGCCACATGTGAACTCGGCGTAGATGGTGAAAGTGTAATAATGCCTGCAACAAAGGGAATCTCCGCCGGCACGCCGTCCGTCAATAGGATGTCACCGGGCAGCAAATCACCTGACAGGTATGCGCTCTGGATTTGATCGCCGGAAAAGAATTTCAGCTCGCCCAGCGCCCACCCCTCGGAGTAACAGGCGTTGCCTTGGGCCCATCGCGCGGTGGAGCTGACCGGAATGCCCTGCGATTCAAACCAGTCGCGGTTGACTTCTGCCACTGCGAGCTGTTCGTAGCTGGGGAAGTAAAATGCCTGCACATCGGGTTCGGCAATGACACTTGCCTTGACGACATTGAACATTTCAGCAATCTTTTCTCTTGTATATGGGTCAAGCCGCACAAACTGGATACCGTACTCCGGAAAAGCCGGCAAAGGGGGATAAACGCCGCTCGGCGGCATTATGACCGCGCCAAGGACTGCCTGCTGACCCTCCTCATAAAGCGTAATCTGGTCGTATTCGCTCGTGCTCATCCCGATGAACGGGTCCAGCACTTCGGTTGCGAAATGATAGTGGAAGGTATAAGCCTGGCTGTCCTGGAAATATACTATGTTGGGGTCATAAGGTGGCAGAATGATGGTGAACTTCACCCAGTCCGGTTCACCGGCAGAGGTCCCCACCAAGCGAAACGGCTCATTAGGAAAAGATATCTCGCTTTTCCAGTAAGGCGATGGCGTAATCGTCTCACCAAATACCACCGAGGCCGCCGCCGCAGC
>Ga0315534_1001851_pt1 | contig 14592 bp, 13 predicted proteins | sample SalMarSW160240MG_FD_203094 | JGI IMG/M metagenome (GOLD analysis project Ga0315534, IMG submission 203094) | Salt marsh sediment microbial communities from the Plum Island Ecosystem LTER, Massachusetts, United States - Salt Marsh Sediment SW1602-40 ... | reverse complement strand
AGGGTGATGTGCCTTCCTGAGGCGTCTTGTGCCGAGGGATGACATCCTAGAACTACATCAGGAACTTGTACATTACATGGGCGTCGACATATCCGAGCTCGGGGTGTTTGAATCCACCAGGCAGCGTGCCGACAATCGTAAAGCCATGCTTCTGCCACAATCTGACCGCGCCGGCGTTCGTCGCCACGACCAGGTTGTACTGCATGGCGCGAAAGCCCAGTTCGCTGGCGACACGTTGAGAGTGCTCGCACATCGCCGAGGCGATCCCCTGTCCTCGCGCCTCCTGCGCTACGACATAACCGCAGTTGCAGACATGCGATCCCTGCCCGGGCTGATTGGGTTTGATGTAGTAGGTGCCGTGAACCTGCCCGGCTTCATTCACGGCAACAAAGGTTGCAGATGGAAGTTCAACCCAATAGTGGTAAGCCTGCTCCTCCCGGATACCCGGGTCGAAGGCATAGGTGGTACCTTCACGAAAGGTCGGCTCGAGCACCAGCCAAATCGCAGGCCAGTCACCCTCGCCGAACGCCCGAATCTTTATCATTCCAGACCTCCCCCGATTATCAAACCCGTATGATCACAAAACCGGTCGGTGTGGAACGGCTCAAAGAAAAAGCCGGGCTCTGTCAATCCCGGCTGGCAAGCTTAGTCCAGAAATGCGCAGTTTCGAATTACCACCAGATGCGGAAGGAATCGCGCGTCGTGGTCAGCACCGTGCCGGAGGAGACGAAGTATTCCAGATCGACCTCGGTGCCTGGATTTTGATTCTCGAAGGCGACATCGAGCGTGCTCACTCCGTGTTCGTCGGTCGGCGGCAGGAGCATCGTTCGAGTCTCGCCCTTGAAGTGCGCCACGAGGGTCACCGCTGCGGATTCCACTGGCAGCAGGTTCTGGTCGCGCACGACCACGAACACCGTCTGCACACCATCTGCACCCAACACCGGGTGTGCGACAGCCGCCTGCGGGCGCAGGTCGACGACCTCATAGAGCATGGCGTTGCTGGGGGTCTTCGGTCGCAATAAATCCCGATCGTAGCCCATCAAATCGAAATGGACGCGTCCGAGCGGCGCGACCTGCACCTGATCTCCAGCCGGGTTCTCAGGGTACCAGTCCAATCGGAAGCCCTGGAAGTACTGCACCAGGCGGTCATTCTCGATCGTGAATTCGGAGACCGGGTAGCCAAAGAGCTGCGGACCGCCGTGAGAGCGGTAGAAATCGAGGAACATGTAGCACACGCTGTGGCCGCTGATGGCGAAGTATTCGCAGTTTGCGCTTGACCCACTCGCCAGGGGATCGGCCAGGATCAACGCCCGATCACCGACAAAGACAACGCCCAGTTCTTTTAGGGCGACTTCCATGCTCTCCGAGCCCGGGTCGGCGAAGAGCTCGAGCCGGCTGTTTTGGGTGTACTGGACCACCAGCCCGGTCCAGTAATCTACGAATGCATCGGTAATCGGGAAGCCGAGGATTGAGAGCCCACCGTGCGCATCAAAGTAATCGGTAAACTGAGGATCGAGGGTATGACCTGTCTCGGAGAAATAGCGGCCAACTCCACCCTGGGCGACGACCGGTACGGTCAACCCAAGCAGGAGCAATGTGGCGAGCACGTAGGGCAGGACGCGGCGAATCCTGATCGAGGAACCCCTTTCACGGCTATACGAAAAGCCGCTCCAAGCATAGTTTCGATTGGATAACCAGGCAACAGGACCAGGGTACTATCACTCTTCTTCTCCGGCACGCATCCGCAGGTAGGAATCGTAGCGCTCCGGTGCGATACGACCGGCTTTAACGCCTGCAATCACTGCGCAGCCCGGCTCATGCATATGTGTGCAGTCGGAAAAATCGCACTCCGACACCAGGTCACGCATTTCCGGAAAATAGGCATCGAGCTCTTCGGGCTCGATATCCCAGAGAGCTAGCGCTTTCAAGCCCGGGGTATCGGCCACGTATCCACCGAAGTCGAGTGGAACCAGTTTCGGGGCGACCGTTGTGTGCCGGCCGCGTCCGGTCGCCTGGCTCATCTCGCGTGTCCGCAATCCAAGCCCTGGCTGTACTTTATTGAGCAGGCTGGTCTTGCCTACGCCGGATGGCCCGGCGAAGACCGAGATCCGATCCTTCAACTGCTTGCGGAGCTGGCGAAGCCCTTTCCCGCTCTCGGCGGAGGTGTAGAGCACCGGATAGCCCAGCTCTTCGTAGAGACTGAATTCATCCTTCGCGCTGCGGGTTACGACGAGGTCGATCTTATTGGCGACGACCACCGCCGGTATATCCTCACGCTCGGCTAGGACCAGGAAGCGGTCAAGCATGCGGAAATTCGGGTCGGGGTCGGCACAGGCGAAGACGAACAATGCCTGGTCGGGATTGGCGACCAGCACCTGCTCCTGATCCTGCCGGCCGGGAGCCTGGCGGGAGAGCACGCGCTCGCGCTCGAAGATTTCATCGATCATGCCGCTTCCGTCTTCCAGGCGCTGGACACGCACCCGGTCGCCGATCGCTGCGGCGTCACCTTGTCTCCGGCCCTGCATTAACCTGCCGCGCAACCGGGCGGTGATCAGCCCGACCGGCGTCTCAACGTCAAACAGGCCCGATTGGGCTTTGACGATCAGGCCATCGTAGCTGTCGCTCTCGCTCATACTCAGGGGGTGGGAGTCCCGTCGCCCTCTTCCGGCTCGGGCGTACGCTCGACCCACAGGCGCGATTCCCACGGGAAGGGCTGGATCGGCCGGCCCTTGAAGTAGGTCTCCATCAGCCGGCGAAAAATGGGCGCGGCCCAATCTGAACCATCGCCGATGTTCTCGACGATCACGGCGATTGCAATGTCGGGCAGATCCTCGCGGTTCTCGAAGGAGTAGCCTGCGAACCAGCCATGCGGTTCTGCCAGGCCGGTGGTGGTGGCCGTTCCGGTTTTGCCGGCGATGTTCAGGTTGAGACCCAGCATGCGGCGGTAGGCGGTGCCGCGCGGGTTCTCGACCACCATCACCAGCGCTTCCTGGATCGCCGTCAGAGTTTCCTGGCTGACGGGCAGCTTCCCCTGTTCGATCGGTGCGAACTGCTGCAGCACCTCACCTTCGGCGTTCTGCACCCGCTGCACCAGCTGTGGCTGGTAGAGTGTGCCACCGTTTCCAACCGCCGCCATGTAACGCGCCATTTGAAGCGGCGTGACCTCGAGGAAGTTCTGTCCGATGGCCAGCTGTACCGGGTCACGGAAATCCCATTCTTCGCCCAACCGCTCGAGCTTGGTCTCCGGGCTGGGGACTGTTCCCGCTTCGTCGCCGATCTCGATCCCGGTTGACTGGCCCAGGCCAAAGCCCACCGCCATATCGGAAATCGCCTCCCCCATGCCGTTCTGGAAGAGTGTGTAGCCAATGTGGTAGAACCACGGGTTACAGGAGCGCATCAAGCCTTCCTGCAACGTGAGATCACCAGATGCTGGTTGTTCATGATCGAGGGTCCAATCGTCAAGGGTGTAGCCGGGGACCTCGGTCCATTGATGTGGGCAATTGTAGACCGTATCCGGCTCGAACAGGCCGCTCTCGAGAGCGGCCGCCATCGTGATAATTTTAAAGGTCGAGCCTGCCGGATACAGGCCCTGCACGGCGCGGTTCACGAACGGCTGGTTCGACTCATTCAGCATCTGGAATGTTGCATTGTCCAAGTTCGGGTTCTGTGGGTTGAACAGGTTCGGGTCGAAGCCGGGTGAGGAGGCCATCGCCAGCACGGCGCCGGTATCGCGTTCGAGCACGACGACCGCCCCTGAAAAACCCTCCAGCGAGCGCTGGGCGACCTCCTGCAGGTCACGATCGAGAGTGGTGTAGACGGCGTACGGCGGCTCGGATTCACGCGATTCGAGCACCTGCAGCGTGTTTCCATCGGGGTTGAGCAGGTAGAGCGTGCCTCCTGGCTGCCCGCGCAGCTGCTGCTCGTAGACCTGCTCGATCCCGATCCGCCCGATATACTCGTCGCCGCTGTAGCCTTCTGTTAACTTCTGCTCGTACTCCTCGGGTTGAATCTGGCCCACATAACCCACCGCATGCGGCGCGACGCCGCCGGCGAAGGGTGTCAGCCCGCTGCCGTAGTAGTAGCGGGCAGCGTATGTCTGCGGGAACGCACCACCCACCGATGCAAGCAGACCGCCGACGGCCTGATAATCCTCAAAAGGTACTTCGCCCAGCGGCACGAACCAATCCGTATCGCGAATGTTGTCGTAGCGTTGGAGGATGGGATCGGTCGAGGCCAGGTTAAACAAGCGCCGCAGCGTGGAGAGCATGCTCTCTTCGGCCGCCTCATCGCCGATACGGTTCGGGACCAGCCACAAACCAGCGACGTTATCCTGGCCAGCGATTGGTTCAACCGCAAAGGCTTGATCGTTGCGGTCGTAGATATTGGCGCGGGTCGGGTTGACGATATTCAGCGAGAGCTGGTTACCGCCCTCCAGTTCGGGCAGGATTGTGGCGCGCGTCCAGACGATGCGCCAGCCCTCACCCGCAGCGCGTTCCAGGTCCATGCGAGTCTCACGTGAGAACGGTCCAAGCACCGCACTTTGGAGGGTGATACGAAAACGCACTTCAGCTTTCGTCGGACTACCCACCAAGGACGAAACGAGCTCATAGTCGACCTGATTGGCGGCGAGCGTATCTTCAACCTCGATATAAGTCTGGGAAAAATCATCCAGCGAGATCGCCGCCTGAGCGTCTGGACTGAGCATGGAATACATGCGCTCGTAATCACCCACCACCCAGGCATCGAGAAACGAACGGGCAGCGCTGTTTGGATCGGGTGCCGACTCCGTGGTTTGGACCGGCTCCGGCAGGGTTGGTGTTGTCCCGGCTTCGGGTCCGCCCCCGCCAATGAAAGAGCAGCCGCTCAGGAGAAGCAACATCATGCCCAGAACCATTGAACGTGGTTTCACAGCTCTCCCTCTAGGATCGCCTCATAGACGTCGCAATCATACCCTGTGTGGAGCTGACACGATTCGGGGATATCGGCAGCGGGTTCAAAGCCCAGCTGCTGCATCGCCCGCACCAGATGGCACAGCGGCAGCCCCATCACGTTCGCGAAGCAGCCGCTCATCGCCTTCAGATCGACCGGCTCAAAGTCATCGTCCTGGATGCCGTAAGCACCGGCTTTGTCAAAGGGAGAACCACCGGCAATGTACCTCACTTGTTCTTCCGTGCTGTACTCGCGCATCGGTACGTCGGTCTCACACACTTCGACCGTTTCCCGGCCTTCATGGTCTTTCAGGACAATGGCCGTGATGACGGTGTGTACCTGCCCGCGCAGCCGGGTCAGCATACCATCTGCCTGATCCGCATCATGCGGCTTGCCCAGGATCTCACCATCATCCACGACCAGCGTATCAGCAGCCAGCGTCAGGCCGTATTCCTGACAGGCTGCTTCTGCTGCCCGGGCTTTTACTCGCGCCAATCGCAGGGCGCGTTCACGCGCGGGTTCACCCGGCAGTTGTGTCTCCTCAGCCTGCGTGCTGCACTGGGAGAACTTCCAGCCGGTCAGCTCGAGCAGTTCCGCCCGGCGTGGTGAGCCGGAGGCAAGGGTGATCTCGAGTTCAGGCATTCCCGTAACAACCTCGCTGGGGGCTCAGTGTTCCCCGTGCGAATGTACGTGACCGTGATCGAGTTCTTCATCCGTCGCCGGGCGTAAGCCGACGACCTTCACATCGAACAGCAGGTCCTTGCCAGCCAGCGGGTGGTTCAAATCGACTTCGACTTCGTCACCCTCAATACCGATTACACGCGCCAGCAGTGTATCGCCATCCGGCTCGTTCATTTCGAAGACCATTCCCAGCTCGGGATCCATCGATTCGGGGAAATCATCACGCTGGAGCGTGATGTAGGCTTCCGGGTCAACACCCCCGTAAGCCTGCGCCGCTTCTACAGCGACCTGCCTGGTTTCACCCACCTGCATGCCGTACAGCTCAGCCTCCAAACCAGGAATGATGTGTCCCTGGCCTTGAATGAACTCGATCGGCTCGCGATCCTCTGGATCGGTCGAGTCGATGACCTCACCTTCGACCGTCAGCTGGTACTCTATCTGAACGACCATTTCATCTTTAATAACTGCATCTTCTGCCAAGATAACCTCCCGATTGCAGCGTCCTTTCTGGGTAGCGACGCTCGGCGGATTCTAACATAGAGGTCGATGACAGGGCACAACCTTGCTGTGGCAGGAGATCAGCTCGATCGATGGCGATGGTACAATCGGCGAATGGACCTCTTCGACCACGCGATGCAGGACCGCCTTCGCAGCGAAGCCCCGCTTGCAGCCCGGATGCGCCCGCGCACACTTGATGAATTTGTCGGGCAGGAGGAGATCGTTGGCGGTGGACGCTTGCTGCGCCGGGCCATTCAAGCCGACCGTCTTTTTTCCTCGATCCTGCTTTGGGGACCGCCAGGCACGGGAAAAACTACGCTGGCGATGGTGATCGCAAATACCACCAAATCCCATTTTGAAACGATCTCGGCAGTCCTGGCCGGCAAAGCGGAACTGCGCATGGTAATCAAAGCCGCACTCGAGCGCCGCAAGCTGTATGGCACGCGCACAATCCTTTTCGTGGATGAGGTTCATCGCTGGAATAAAGCCCAGCAAGACGCACTCCTCCCGCACGTTGAAGCAGGTACGATTACCCTGATCGGAGCCACAACCGAGAACCCCTATTTTGAAGTCATCGGCGCCCTGGTCTCGCGCTCGCGCATCTTTCAGCTGCGGCCGCTTGAGGACGAGGCAGTTCACACCATCCTGCAGCGCGCCCTTAATGATAGCGAGCGCGGGTATGGCAAGCAGCAGATCAAGCTCGAACCCGAGGCGGAGGAACACCTGGTGCGCGTAGCTGGCGGCGATGCCCGCAACGCCCTGAACGCACTCGAGCTGGCGGTCGAGACGACACCGCCCGATGCGAAAGGCCGGTTGCATATCACGCTCACCGTTGCCCAGGAATCGATCCAGCGCCGGGCCGTGCTCTACGATAAGGATGGCGACGCGCACTACGACACCATCTCGGCCTTCATCAAATCGGTGCGCGGCTCGGATCCGGACGCAGCGCTCTACTGGCTGGCAAAAATGCTCTACGCTGGCGAAGACCCGCGCTTCATCCTGCGACGCCTGCTGATCTTGGCCTCGGAGGACATCGGCCTGGCCGATCCACTGGGCCTGGTTGTCGCCGCATCTGCGCTGCAGTCCTTTGAGTTCATCGGCCTGCCGGAAGGTGTATACCCGATTGTGGAAGCCACGCTCTACCTATCGACGGCGCCAAAATCGAACAGTGCCGGAGCCTATTTCAAAGCTTACAAGCTGCTCGAAGAGCGGGGGGTGGTCGAGGTGCCCCGGCACCTGCAGGACAGCAACCGTGATGCGAAAGGGCTCGGTCACGGCGAGGGCTATATTTACCCCCATGACCATCCTGAGCACCATGTCGGGCAGGGGTACCTGCCCAGGGAGCTGCTTGGTACCTACTTCTACCGTCCGGGGGATCAGGGTTACGAAGCACAGGTGGTGGACCGACTCGAACGCTGGCGGGCTGCTCAACGCGCAGCGCTCGAGATTGAAACCATCATCGAGACGCCCGACCTATCCGAGAGTGAAATCGAATCGATTAAACACGGCCTCAGCGTCCGGCGGCGTCCGGACAGGGAAGAGATGCCATGACGCTCTTTTACCTGATCCGGCACGGCCAAAATGAGTTTGTCGCCAAGGGAAAACTTGCCGGGCGCATGCCCGGAGTTCACCTGGACCCACTCGGGGAACAGCAAGCTGAGGCGCTGGCGGCCCAGTTGAAGCCGGTTCGCTTCCAGGCGGTCTACGCCAGTCCACTCGAACGCACGATGGAAACGGCCGCCCCCCTGGCAGCACTGCAGGGCAAGGAAGTCCAGCCCCTGGAAGGCTTGCTCGAAGTTGATTATGGCTCCTGGCAGGGAGCTTCCCTGAAATCCCTCCATCGCCGTAAGCTCTGGCCGGTCATTCAACGTCAGCCCTCTCTGGCACGTTTTCCGCAAGGTGAATCATTTCCCGAAGCCCAGGCGCGCATCGTCGCCGTGCTCGAAATGCTGCGCGAACGCCACCACTCCAGTAAGGCCTGTGTGGCATGTGTTTTTCACTCCGATCCGATTAAGCTGGCTATCGCCCATTACCTCGGTCTACCGCACGATCTGTTCCAGCGCCTGACCGTCGATCCGGCTTCCGTCAGCCTGCTCGCCATCGGTGATAATTACACCCGTTTGCTCAAATTGAACGACAACCGTGCCACGCACCCTGATAATTCGGGGTGATATACTTCCTTTCGAAAAATTCAGTGCGATCCGTTTGCAGCGGTGAGGTTTCATGGCTTCGATCACCTATGAACTACGACCTGTCAACCACATCACTACCGGCGCGGTCGGGCAGCCCGGGAAGCGTGTGTTCTATCTGCAGGGCAGCAGTGCCGACCAGCTGGTAACGTTGATTGTCGAAAAGCAGCAGGTGCAGTCGCTTGCTGTCGGGTTAGAGCAGTTCCTGATCGATCTGCAGGAGCGTTTGCCGGAATTGCCGGATGCCTCGGTCGAGATCGACGAGGAGGAGATGGCGCTGCGTGACCCGATCGATCCCGCGTTTCGAGTGGGTCACATGGGCTTGGGCTACGATGAAGAAGACGACCTGCTCGTGCTGGTCGCCCGTGAGATCCAGCCCCCGGACGCCGACCCCGAGATGGCCGCTGTTGCTCGCTTCTGGTGCACGCGTTCGCAGCTTCGTAAAATGTGCGCCTGGGGTTTGATTGTCTCCGAACGTGGCCGCCCAATTTGCGGCAACTGCGGCGAACCGATGGACCCGGAAGGCCATTTCTGTCCCAAACGCAACGGTCATAAGCACTGATCCCGGGCAGACCGTTTACCACCAGTGCCCAGCCCCTAATTCCAATCATGACGGACGAACGCCCTTCAAGTACCGCAGTGCTCGAACTGCTGACCCATGGCTCGATCGAAGCGGTTGGGCAGGTTGTATGGGGATCGAATTACACCTTCCTCGTTAAAGTCACACTCGATGATGAAACACAACAGGCCATCTACAAACCCGCCCGGGGGGAAAGGCCATTGTGGGATTTTCCCCATGGCAGTCTGGTGGAGCGCGAGGTCGCTGCCTACCTGGTGAGCGAAGCCCTCGGCTGGCATTTTGTGCCGCCTACATTGCTGCGTGCGCAGGCGCCGGCCGGGCCGGGGTCGCTCCAGCTCTATATCGAGGCCAACCCCGAACTGCATTATTTCACCTTTGATGAAAAGCTGAAGCAGCGCCTGCGTCCGGCGGCGCTCTTCGACTTGCTGATCAACAACGCCGATCGCAAGGCCGGCCACATCCTGCTCGATGAGCATGATCGTCTTTGGTTGATTGATCACGGCGTGTGCTTCCATGAAGAGCCAAAACTGCGGACCGTCATCTGGGATTTCGTCGGCGAACCGATCCCGGATGAACTAAGAGCCGATATCGGTTCTCTGCTCGAACAGCTGCAGCCCGGGATGAATCTTCACGAACAGCTTTCTAACCTGCTTTCGACTGGCGAGATCGAGGCTCTGCGTGATCGCACGGCCCTCCTACTGTCGGAAGCCACCTTCCCTGAACCTGGTCCCGGCCGGCCCTATCCCTGGCCGTTGGTATAATCCCAAAACCCGTTCGAACTTTAAGGATACCCATGCCCGAAATCAAGCTGGCATTTCTTGGGTTTGGCAATGTCGGGCAGGCACTGGCCCGGCTCCTGCTCGTAAAGCGCACCGCACTGCGAGAGTTGTACGATCTCGAGTGGCGTGCGGTTGGCGTGTTCACCCGTTCTCACGGCGTACTCATTGAACCAGAGGGCATCGATTTGGAGGCGGCACTGAGCCGGATGGCTTCCGGAGACGCCCTCGCTTCACCCTCACCACGAGTCACAGCTCTGGATGCAATCACATTTATCGAGGCCTGCGGCGCGGATGTTCTCTTTGAAAACTCGCCGGTAAGCTATGTGGATGGAGAACCGGCTCTTTCCCACCTGCGCTGCGCGCTTGAGCATGGCATGCATGCCATCACCGCCAACAAGGGCCCGGTTGTGCATGGTTACGACGAGCTGCGTGAGCTCGCCGCGTCCGTCGGCAAGCATTTCCTGTTTGAATCGACCGTCATGGATGGCGCGCCGATCTTCTCGCTCTGGCGCGAGGCGCTGCCGGCGGCAGAGCTGAGTTCGCTGCGCGGGGTGTTGAACTCAACCACGAACCTGATCCTGACCCTGATGGAAGAGGGAGCGACGTTCGAGGCTGCGGTAAAACACGCTCAGCAGATCGGTATCGCTGAGACCGACCCCTCCGGTGACATTGACGGGTGGGACGCAGCGGTTAAAGTGGCGGCGTTGGTGACCGTTCTGATGGGGCAGCCCCTGCTTCCCGCACAGGTCGAACGGGAGGGCATCCGCTCGATTTCCCGCGAGGACGTACAGCAAGCACAGGCGGTGGGCAAGCGCTGGAAGCTCGTCTGCCGTGCAGAACGAACGGCAGGTGGAGTGAAGGCCAGCGTAAAGCCAGAATCCGTGGATCGGGAGGACCCTCTCTACAACGTGATGGGAACCTCATCCGCCGTAACTTTCCACAGTGACGTGCTCGGCGCATTGACGGTCACGGAAGAGGATCCCGGACCTCACACAACAGCCTACGGCCTATTGGCAGACATGCTCAACGCGATCGCGCCTGGAAGAGACTAGCAAATCCACCGCTCACGGCCTGCCTCAACCCTTACACCCGGCCTGACGCCAAGGAGAGACACACGTGGAGCATAATCCATTCACGGCGCTGCTGCTGATCACTGGACTGGCGCTGGTCGTGCCGATTCTCACCAGCCGGGTGCGCCGCATCACGCTGCCGATTGTCGTTGGCGAAATCATCGCCGGTATTATCGTCGGCCGCAGCGGGTTGAATCTGATCGAAGCCTCGCCCACACTGGATTTTCTGGCTGAGTTCGGCTTCACCTACCTGATGTTCCTCTCCGGCCTGGAGGTCAACTTTGAGCTCCTGATCCCCGGGTCACGGCGCCAGATTCTGGATCCCCGCCGGCCGCTGCCGATGGCGATCTTGATCTTCCTCGGCACGCTTATTCTTGCATTATCTGCCTCGGTTGTCCTACGCAACATGGGGTTTGTCTCAAGCCCACTGCTGATGGGATTGATGCTCAGCACAACTTCGCTCGGCGTGGTCGTCCCGGTTCTGAAGGAACGCAAGCTGATCGGCTCAGACTTCGGCCAGGTGATGCTGGTGGCAGCATCCGTGGCCGATTTTGCTACCTTGCTTCTGCTAACACTGGTCATCGCGATCCGCAGTACAGGCCTGACCTTGGATCTGCTCTTGATCCCGGTGCTGCTGGTGGTTTTCATTCTCGCTGTCCGACTAGTACAGCGCTATGGGCGTGCCCTCTTCCTGCAGCGGATCCTGCGGGAGGTTTCCAGTGCGACCTCGCAAATACGCATTCGGGGTGCATTTGCGCTGATGGTCGCCTGGGTCGTGTTGGCTGAAGCGCTGGGTGTCGAAGTCATCCTGGGCGCGTTCCTGGCAGGCGCTGTCGCCGGCCTGGTAGCTGATGCCGATGACGATGCGGCGCAGGAGAAGCTGGATGCTATCGGCTACGGTTTCTTCATCCCGATCTTCTTCATCATGGTCGGGGTCGAATTCAACCTGGGAGCCCTGCTCGAGTCACCGCGTGCAATGCTGCTCGTTCCGTTCCTGGTCGTAATAGCCTACCTGGCCAAGCTGCTGCCATCCCTGCTGCTGCGCCTGAAATACTCGTGGCGGGAGACCGCTGCCGGTGGGATGCTGCTGTCATCACGCCTCTCTTTAATCATCGCTGCAGCCTCCATCGCCCTGAGCCTGGGCTTGATCAACGACGCGGTCAACGCCGCTGTCATCCTGCTGGCTGTCATCTCGGTCACGCTCTCGCCGCTAGCCTTCAACCGGCTCCACCCGCAAAGCGATGACTCCCGCCGCAGTGGTGTGATCATCGCCGGGCAGGATCAACTGGTCGAGTATCTGGCCGAACGGCTCATCCCGAGCGGAGAGACGATTCGCATTCTCTGTCCGGATCTAAGCCGCCAGGCCGCCTTCGAACGTCTGCAAGTCGAGGTCGTCTCTTCCTGCGGCGATATGTCCTCCACCCTGGAAGCAGCTGGCGCCTCCAGCGCTCGCGCTCTTTTCGACCTGACGAGCAATATCGAGGAGACAATGGAGATTTGCAGACTGGCGCGTGAGCACTTCAACATCCCACTCGTCATCTCTCGCGTGAGCGAGGTGGAGTTAATTCCCCAGTTACAGGCGCGCGGGGTCAAGGTCGTCCAACCAGCACTTGCTACAGCGATGGCGCTCGAAGGTGCCCTGCGCTACCCGAGCGTTTTCGACGTGCTGGTCCGCCAGGGCACCGAGGATATCGATGTGACCGAAGTCCGGCTTGCTAACCACCACTTTGCCGGTCTGCAGCTGCGGCAGGTGCGCTTGCCGGGTGATGCACTGATTCTCAGTTTGCAGCGTGCAGGGAGTGTGATCGTACCGCATGGTGAGACGCGACTTGAACTGGACGACGTGCTCGGATTGATCGGAAGCCCGGCCGCGCTCGAAAGTGCGCACGACATGCTGCGCGGCTGAGCCAGCCGCCTGCTCGACGGGTACGGTCCCGTTTGCCGCGATGCCACCGCAACCGCCTTCATCGTATCGTAGACGGCTGTACGAGTCGGCAAGTTACGATCCCCCTAATCAACGCTGGCTATTTCAAATTTTAATTGTCCTAATTAATTCTCCCGTTCGATCTTGTCAGGAATTTTCCCAAACCCATATTTCCTCCGGTGACACCTGCTCCCTCAGGGCCACGATTACCCCGACGTCCGGGCCTGCCTACAACTTCGTCTGACGCATGCTCTCTAACGGGAACCAGGTCCGCGGCCACCTCGACGACCAGAGGTCTCGCTATGCCTGGTGCGGAGCACGCAATGGCTACTCGCCGCCCGATCCGTGTCTTGGCCCTTAAGTCCTAAAAGTCATTCCAGGTGAAAACGCTTCCCGGGCAATCGGGCGGTCTTCAAAATTCGATCACCCTCGAACGGCAGGGGCACGATATCATGCCCCTGATGCATGTCTCGAAACGATATTTACCCAGGAATCCGAGCATGAGCCCGGTTTCCCTACGGAAAATGAGTACCCGGTGATTGGTGCTGTTGGGAGCAATTGAAAAGTAGACTCATATTCAGCTCAAAAGTGGACTCTGAAGCCGTCAAGGGGAAGATCCACCGTGTGAACCAGGATTTCCTGATGCCATATTCGAACGTGCATGAGCCCCCTGGCGGTGTTTGGGACGAGATGGACATCGACCTGCTGGCGTAGGGGAACGTTTGCCACGCGGATCTCATGGTTGAAGAGGGAAATGCGCCCATAGCCGTTCGTCACCCGTGCTTCTTGCAAGCAGAAGACATCGTCGGGTGAAGCGTAAGGCCTGGGAACGGAGAATGGCTGGAAGAGCGAGTTTCCGCTGGCAAGGGCACGGGCAAAGCGGAGTGCGGGGATTTCCCTCGTAGTGGAGTGCACCTGGCGCTGGTTGTACCGATGGACTTCCTCGCGGAGCACGGCCCGAACCTCTTCGAGTTCGCTGATCTGCTCCAGGGCGCAGGTGCGCACGATCCGCTCCTGGAGCCAGCGGTAGGGTCTTTCCACCTTGCCCTTGGCCTGCGGTGAGAGAGCGAAGACAACCTTGATGCCCAATCGCTGCATCATCTTGCCCCATTGCGTATCGATGTCATCGGTTTGCAGCACATGCTTTCTCCAGATGCTGTCCCGGCCTTGCACGAAGCGGAACACGCGCAATGAGTCGACGTAATAGCGCAGGGGGAGCCCGAAGGTCTCCACCACTGTCCGGGCAGCTTGGATATGGGCCCAGGTGGTCTCGGCCGAGAAGAGATCGGCGAAAAGCAGCATGCGGCTGTAGTCGTCGATAGTGGTAATCAAAGTCCACTTCTCGCTGGCGTAGGGGGACCACAAGTGAGTTGAGCCGTCGTGTTGCACGAGGGCACCTACCGAGCTCGTGAGGACCTCTCGATCGTGGGCTTTGCGCTTCTTGCGCGGTTTGTGGCAACACAGATTTTTGGCTCGATCGATGATGGTATTCACCGAGACTGCGATCCCCTGCCTGTCGAGGCGATCCCGCAGGGCGGAGTAGTTGTAGGTGGTGATGGGGATCTCAGGGTTCTCGATCAGGTCCTTGTCTCGGAGCAGTTCCTTCTCAATCGCCGCTTCGGTTTCAGGCGACAGCCGACCTTTGTTTTGTCGTTGGTAGGAAATCGAGAAGGATAGGGGATCGGCCCGATAAACCCTCAACAGGACGAAGAACCGGGCTCGGCCGATCCCCAAGAGTTCCTCGACTTCTTCACGGTGCAGCAACCCTTGATCGTAGGCTTGAAAGAGAGAGGTAACTTGCTCGTCCGAGAAACGCTTGTGAAGCTGGGACATGACACCCTCCTGATAACGGTGAGGATGCCAAGTATGGGGGTCCACTTTTCAAATGAAAACGAGTCCAGTTTTGAATTGCAAAGAGTCCACTTTTGAATTTCAAATGACA
>Ga0315534_1001850_pt1 | contig 14595 bp, 12 predicted proteins | sample SalMarSW160240MG_FD_203094 | JGI IMG/M metagenome (GOLD analysis project Ga0315534, IMG submission 203094) | Salt marsh sediment microbial communities from the Plum Island Ecosystem LTER, Massachusetts, United States - Salt Marsh Sediment SW1602-40 ... | reverse complement strand
TAACTTGCCTTTACTGATCACTCACTTACTCAGCAAAGCAGATCAATGAACAAAGCTAAAGCTCTTCCTGTGCAAAGAATATGACAATTACATCAATAATATGTAATGACACTTATCTTAATTGGTTAAAGAACAAGAAGCAAGCACAATGCATACTCAAATGGCATCTTAAACGGGAAACACTATTTACTATTTCGGATAAAAGACCACAGGAGTACTATCCTTTCTGTCTAAGATCTGAGATTCTTAAAAAGGAATTACAAAATAATATACCAATAGACCCCATAGGGGTGAACCCACCAACTATCCCTTCATTATCTAAACTGCCTAACATAATTTGATATAACTGTCTAATGGTCTTGGTCAATACAAATTTAGCTTGAAGGTATCGTGTACCTAGTCTGTTGGCAACTGCAGCTTTAATTCAAGCATATAGAAATGAAAAAGATGCAGACGTGCGAGAAAGGATTTTACTGGTAACTCGAGTCAGAAATGATAAGAAAGAAGCGGCGAGTGTAGCTGAAAAGGAATTCCATAGATCTAGATGGTGGGCTTACAAATGGCTCAAGAGATTTGATAATACTGGTTTGGAAGGACTAAAAAATAAACATAGAAGTGGTAGGCCTCCAGAAGTGTCAGAAGAAACGTTTACTACGATAAGAAAGGAGATGTCAGAAAATCAGTCAGGATGGATGGCTAAAGAAGTCATGAATTTGATTTATGAAAGAACAGGTGTCAAGTATCATGAAGTTCACATTTACAGACTATTACATAGATGGGGTTTCAGTCCTAAAGTACCAAGAATGAGATTTGTTAATGCTGCATCAAAGCAGGATAAAAACAAGTTTCGAAAAAAGTAAGACGAATAATTAAGCATATACCTAAAGAATTCACTCTTGCTGTTGCAGATGAATCCATTTTTGTACACGATTCTCTGGTTCGAAAAAAGATGTGGACTGCAGATAGAGTTAGACCAATTGTAACTGTAACTGGTTCTCATCAAAAGACCTGTGTATTTGGTACACTATGCATGGATGGACGACAGTTCTTTTGTCAGTACGAGTCATTTAACCAACACACCTTCCTGGATTATCTAATACAAATGCAAAAGAAGTTTGGAAAATTAATATTGTTCATAGATAGAGCACGTCAACATCATCGCTCCATTATGGTAAAAGAGTACATGAAACAAAACAAAGGGATTCTGAAAGTAGTATATTTTCCAAAAGGATCTCCTGAATTCAATGCTATAGAAGAATGCTGGAGACAGGGAAAATATGATTTACTTGTATCAAGATACTATCCAAAATTTGAAGATTTCAGACGTGTTATAGCCAACTATTACAGAACAAGACGTTTCAAATTAAACATAGTCAGATATCTATCCAGGAGTGTAAGTTAGCGAACTAATGTGCTTAGGCGATTTCAAATCTAAGCATCCTCTTTCTCAATGCTTTGAGTACATGGCAAACTATACGTTGGAAGGCTATGTCCTTCCATTACTTGTCGGAGCTCCCTTAAAGGTACATAATCTACGGTTTAAGACAAAGATTATTCCAGAATGTTATTCAGAGTTAAATCTACCACTCTACAAGAAGAATCAAGGTAAGTTTCACGAAGAGATAATCGGGAAAACCAAAGTCGATTACGTCCTATATGCCTCAGGAACGGTTGTTATTCATACTACTTGCAGCAATTTTCCATTTAAGGTTGAAACTGAAGAGGATAGATTAAAGCTTATAGGATTCTTTGGTCAGATTAGAGCTGGTCTGATATATCTGCTTAGGGATAATCATGAAAGGATCGTTCATGATATCTCTGATTGGGAGATCATTCAATGTGATCTTAATAAAGATATTACGGTTAGCCATGATCGGTTTGGGATGGACAACTTTCTTCTCTGGAGTTATTACGGGTTTTGAGAAGGCAGTAGATGTCGGTACTCCTATCATCAAAGAGTTAACACAAGAAGCTAGAGAGTATGTAAATAATCCAGAGCAGATAAGTACTAACTGATAAGCCGACAGAATTTTTCTCCACTATCATGCATCATCTTGCCTGTCCCAATGGATTAGTCATTTTGACACCCGTACCCGAAGTAGGTTCATCTAATGTAATAAGTTTCAATCCTTGTTCTAATGGATTAGTCATTTTGACTACTCTATATCATTACCTCGCAATGAATGAAGGTAGTTTCAATCCTTGTTCTAATGGATTAGTCATTTTGACAAGATCTAAAAGGTTTTACCACTTCCCGTTATATTGTTTCAATCCTTGTTCTAATGGATTAGTCATTTTGACTAGGTTTAGTATGGTTCAAAACAATTGAAGATAGGTGACGACTCCACGCCATACGAAAACACTATCCCCACTATGTTTCAATCCTTGTTCTAATGGATTAGTCATTTTGACACTACGAAATCACTGGGATCATGCAAAAGTATCAAGTTTTCAAGTGAATATGCCTTTTGTGAATTCTTACTGTTTCGTCCTATGCTGTTAAGGAAAGTGTCGACTCTACTTGTCAAGATTTGCATTTCTATATATCAGTAAAACACGCTCAAATACTTATACCTATTCTTTTCATTAGGATAAAGCCGATTGTAACTATTGGCTACTTAACTATGTTACATAACTTCTATCAATACTAAAACATTTGGAATCATGATTCTGATCGGCTGTACCAATAGTCTTTGAAAAATGTGTCTTATCTATCGATTATTTCAGTTCTAATTGTTACTGTTGCAATCAGCTAGGATCTAATTGTTATTGTTACAACCTGCTCTTGAGAGCCACATGTTAACTTGATAAATAGATGAAATCTAATTCGTATTCAAGGGTTAATAGTTTAATACCAACAAAAGAATTTCAATTTATTTTGATGAGCCACCTTAATAGTTTATACAAAGTGTATCAGGCTTGAAGCCCTTTCATGCAGTATATTTGCAAATTGTCGCATTTCTATTTTGTTAAATGGACTGATCTTTCTTATAGTGTCTATTTCATGTCCTTCTTCTAACATAGTTCGATTGCGCAATTCTTCTACTATTTTTTCCCTTAACTTGGGAGGACAGATCTTGCTATGATAAATACAACCAAGGGACCCAAAGAACATTTCTTTAATGTGGTCATCTCCTTTCTCTTCATGAAAATGAGGATTGCGTGTTTCTACCTGACAAATTTCTATCCCCTTGTCCATTGCCTCTTGATTTTCTGTGGGTAGAATTCCACCAAATTCTTCCAGGACATTAACTATTTCATAGGGTTCTACTGAGAAGCCAGATGAATAAGTAAGCAATTCGGCAAGCTTCATCGACATACAATGTTCACCAGAATTCCCTGTACGCATAACTTCGGTTTCGAAGCCTGTATAATATGAAACTAGAGAGTTAAGATACTGATTAGTTATTTCAGAGACTCGCCCCCACTTGGAGAAGTACAGACCACTCTCTGAAACTTTAGGTTTGTAGATCCATGAAATCCTAACCATTGTGTATGGGCTATTTGACATGGCTAGTCCTGATGCGAAGATCTTAACATATTCATTAACCGCTCCAGGAACATAATTATCTGCATCGATAAAACCAACGTAATCCTTTCCAGCCATCTTAGCAAGGAGCATTCCGGTAATCATGCCTTCAGCTTTGCCGTTTCTAACTATGTCATCTGGTCCAAATATGCTGTTATACCCCACTTCTTTAAGAGCATCTGCGAGTCCAGGATCTTTCTGATGCAAAATCAACGCGTTTTTACCAACGAAGCGGTTAAACTGCTCCAATGCCTCCTTTTCTAATTTGTATCTATCGACAGGTTGTCTAGGACTGTTGGAAACAATGATTGTAAGGCAATCATGCGGAATACCACTTAACACACCCTCAAGAAGTTTTAGACGCTCGCCTTTAATAGGGATTACAATGGCCATTTTTTTCTCTATCTCAGAGATTTCTTCATTTCCAATACTTCGAATCGTCTCTGAAGTGGGTCTCCCATTGCTAAAGCCAGAATCTAGCTCATATACACGCTGTACACCGTGTAAGCTAATTGCCCCAAATCGCTCAGTATATCTGGGATGATCAAGTTTCAATTTGAGAAAGGAATTGATTTTATCGCTTATAACTATTGGGAGCTATGTAAACATTCAAAACGTCTAGTAGACCTACAAGAATCGGAATTAACATGCTCTTCAGTAATAAATTTCCTAATGTTTTAGCCGCAACTTAAAAGCTGCCTATTTGTATTGTATGAAAGTTATTTGTTTTCTTGAATGAGATCTTCAGACGAAAAATATACATTACTCCTAAAAGAATAAAGTCTTTTATTCTTTATCTATGAATTCATCTGGATTGGGAGGCTCCGGATTTAGGCCCTTTCTTTTCCGTATGTCTGCAACTAGGCTCCTTAAGATGGATTGAGGCACTGGCTGCCAGGATTTGAAATAGGTACTCCACAAAGCTTTCCCGGCGGTACCACCACGCATGACCTCAGAAAGATCGAACGTTTCAGACGCAGGAACTTCGCCTTGAATAATTGTGATAAGTCCCTTCTGATCCACGTTAATCAATTTACCCCGCTTACTTGAGAGAATTCCTGCTACGGTACCAATCTGTTCCTGAGGACATTTTACCTCGATGCCAAGAATCGGTTCGAGCAATGTTGGATCTGCTATCAGCATCGAGCCAAGCATAGATCTACGTGTCGCCGGCATTAACTGAGCTAACCCTCTATGCGCAGGGTCCTCGTGAGGGACAAAGTGATGCAACACGAATTTGACTCCTCTCACGGTCTCATGCGCAATTGGTCCAGAATGCGTCACATCGTCAAACCCAGACCTAATAGAATCCATGGATTCTTGAATAAATTGAACACCTTTTGTCTCATCAATAAGCATATTCCCAGTCACGTCGAGAGCAGCGACGCTACGTGCCTCATCTGCACTCCATCCTTTTTCACGAAGGAGGCGAGCCATTTCCTTCTTGTCCATATCTTCTTTGATTTGCCCAGTCCTTATCATATCAATAATAGCCTCATTTAGTGGCTCCACTCGCATGAAGATCTTGTTATGCTTATTAGGCGACTTGCTCATGATGGAGCTTGTTTTATTTCTGCTCGTTTCACGATAGTTGATTAATGGCTGAGTCGTAGTTATTTCCAAACCTGCTTCCTGCAAAAGAGATGTAGCAATTTCTAAATGAAGCACTCCCATACCCGCCATAAGCGTTTCACCTGACTCCTCATTGATTTTTATAATTAGATTAGGATCTTCCACTGTGATTTTCCTTAGGGCTTCAACTAATTTCGGCAGATCCCTTGGATGTTTAGGTTCGACTGCTATCGTTACAACTGGTTCTGAAACATATTTAATTGATTCAAAAGCCGGAATTGCCTTCACTGTAGAAATTGTCTCACCTGCGACAGCATAATCCAATCCAAGTAGCGCTGGAATGTTTCCTGCAGGCAACATGTTTACCAGTTCGCGGGTATTTCCCATATAGATATTCACGGATTGAATCTTTCCTGGCCGCTTCGCATCGATCAGATATGCTTCATCTCCGTCTTTCACAGTACCTGAGAATAGTCGTCCTGTTGCTATTCTACCTGCTTGCGGATCAACATTTATCGTGGTCACCATCATTACTACCGGACCTTTGTCATCACAGGAAATGAGAGATTTGCCAATCTCGGAATCCAAGTCGCCAGGCCAAATTTTGGGAATTCGATACCGTTGAGCAACGTGAGGGGGTGGATGATGTTCAACTACCATCCCAAGAACAGCTTCATGCAGTGGTGCCCTCTCTGCTAGATTCTTGATAGCTGCAGGATCATTAGATGTATATGCATCGTAAACATCCTTAAAACTAACTCCTCTTTTTTGTGCAACTTTGAAATTAAATCCCCATTTATCCTTAGCTGAGCCAAAAGCAACGCTGTTTCCTTGGATACTGACCTTCCATTTTTCTTTGAGATCTGGCTCTGCGTAAATATCTATCAAATGATTAAAGTCGGCGATGATATTAGACAGCCATTTTTGCATAGCTGCGGCATCCAATCTCAATTCCTTTACCAATCTGTCAATCTTGTTTATGTACAGAACAGGCCTCACCCTTTCTTCTAAAGCTTGCCTAGTCACTGTCTCAGTCTGTGTCATTATCCCTTCAACAGAGTCTGAAACCACTACCGCGCCGTCAATCGCCCGCAGCGCACGAGTAACCCTTCCAGTAAAATCTATGTGTCCAGGTGTATCAATCATGTTAACCACGTACTCCTTCCCGTCTTTCTCGTAGTACAGAGTAACATTAGCTCCTCTAATTGTCATCTGCCTATTCTGCTCAAGCTTCATTGAATCAAGAGCAAGGGCCTGTCCTGCAATGGATGGTGAAATAATCCCTGATGCTGCCAAGAGGCTATCACTCATGGTAGTCTTGCCATGATCAACATGAGCAATGACCCCAAAATTGCGAATCTGCTCTTTATTTCCTATAATTCGTAGGATATCCTGTGTTGATTTGAATTTAGGCATCTATTCAGTCAGAAAAATTTGCTGGAGGTCTATTAAACGTTCCTTTGTCCTAAGTACATAGGATTCTATAGATTCAAAAAGCATGTTCTGTAGCGAGAAATCAGGTCACCACTAATGTGAGTCCATGTCAAACCAGTACCTATTAGTAATGTAATTGATGACACTCTGCAATGTTTCATTGAGAACCACTCGTGATCCTTTACAACCAAAGATTTCCCAAATGTCACCAGATAGCGCACATCATTATTGGAACAGTCAATATTCCCTTGCCCATGTTCTGAGTACATGCTGCAACTATATTCATACAAATTTTGCAAACATAAAAAGGAGCAATATGACACAGTACATTTTTGGTAGCACAGTAAGGTAAACCTAAACGAGAATTCAGACTTTCCGAAAATTAGTAACACTGAGTATTTATTGGCTTCACGTTGACCTACGAACACAAAATTATAAGTAAGGGGGAGGGGGCAACAATAAACATATTCTGAATGAATGACGTAAATATCCCTGCCAGTAGGCATCCCACAATAGAGGATATATCCACTGCTAGAAGTTCGCTAGACATGAGTATAAGAAAAACTCCACTGCATAAATCTGAAATTTTTTCAAGGATGGTAGGCACAGACATATTCCTGAAGCTGGAGTGTTTGCAAAAGACAGGATCGTTTAAGGTTCGAGGTGCTTTTACAAAGCTGAATTCTCTATCTGACAAGGAGCGATCTAATGGCGTAATTGCAGCTTCAGCAGGTAATCATGCTCAAGGCCTAGCCTACGCTTCCTGTAAAGAAAATATTCATTGTACTATAGTAATGCCGAGGAATGCCTCTCCTGCAAAAGTCGCCGCAACTAGGTCGTATGGAGCAAGGGTGATCCTTTCTGGTGAGAATTATGATGAGTCGTGGGATGAAACTGTTCGTATCGCAAAGGAGGAAAGGCTTGCAATCGTTCACGCATTTAACGATACCCAGGTAGTATGCGGACAAGGAACAATCGGCCTGGAGCTACTTGAGGATTTGAATGATTTTGATAGGATCTACTTGCCCATTGGCGGCGGTGGATTGGCAGCCGGAGTAGCTATCGCAGTAAAGGCAAAGAGGCCCGACGTTAAGATCATTGGAGTTGAATCGGAAGCATTTCCTTCAATGAAAGAATCTATTGCCAATGGGAAACTGCAGACCATTAACTCAGGCTATACAATAGCGGATGGCATCTCAGTGAAATCACCGGGAGAGTTGACATACGAGATAATTAGTGAATTAATTGATGATATAGTGTTAGTAGATGATACCTCTATTGTCAAGACCATGTTTCTGCTTATGGAACGGGCGAAGCTAGTAGTTGAACCTGCTGGAGCAGCTAGTCTAGCATACCTTGTGTCCAACGGTTACGCTAAAAAAAATGAGAGGGTAATTGCTCTTTTATCTGGCGGAAATGTCGACATGTATCTACTGGGACAGGTAGTAGCGAAGGGTCTAATGTATATGGGCAGAATGCTCAAAATATTTATTCAATTGCCCGACAAACCAGGGGCATTGAAAAATGTGGTTGACTGCATTGCGGACTTGAGTGTGAACATTGTCGAAGTTGAACACGATCGACTAAGTTCTAACATATCTGCAGGAACAGCAGGTGTATATTTAAGTCTAGAGGTTGAAGATATCTCTCATGAAGGACGTCTCATAGACTTGCTTAAGAGCAAACGGATAAAGTTCAAAGTACTTAGATAATTGCATAAGACTACTTTTATAAAATTAATTTAGGTCATTTAATTGGTTTTTTTCTATTCAGAATTCGGTGAGAATCCATTTTTTGGGTTCTTCTCAATGTGCGACTTCAGCTATATCCCAACTAATTTGTGTAGAACTCAATTGAGGACTCGTTTACATGTCATTTGATCGTTTTCTAGCCATCCAAATCCTACTTACTAAGATGTTCTTATTCTTAGGATCGGACTGGGCATCCATAGAAACTTTTCCAAAAATCTAATTCTTGGATAATCAAAAATAATTTAATTCAATCAATATGTTAGATTAAGATTCCACATTTTCTAACGGGAGCCTTCTTTCTGTCTATAGGAACAATATCATCATCATACGTCGGCATACATCGCAAGCATCACGTAAACTAGTTGGCAGTTGTCTTACGCTAAGCTCAGTTCTTCTAGGGATAATTTTAAAAATATCCTCATATGTTGGGTCTCCCGTGGACCTACGCTTGTTGACACCATCAAGTCCATCGGCCATTATTGCCGAAAAAGCAAGGTATGGATTACAAGAAGGATCCAGTGCTCTAAATTCAATTCGGTTTTGGGCCGAGCACCTTTCACCCCTGTACTAGGCAGGGATCCTATCTGTTTCCAGTACTCCATGATATGTATACGTGGGGTTCATACCTGGACCAAACGACGGTATGACACAACTATGATCATTTGCATCAAACACCTATTTACAACAAAGGGGGTTCTATTTTACCGTCAGTAACTTTGTAAGACAATGTCCTACCCTGAGGTCGGACACATGTCTCATAATTAAGCTTTCAAAGAATGGTCTGATCCATAAGCCATATAACGACTAAAAGCATGATTAGTCACCTACATTTTCAAGCTGAGCAAATGATACTGTTTCATTCTGAAAGATACAATTTTATTCTTTCAGATCAATTTCAATCACTGATGCCTATCTTACCCTTAGATAGTGGTCGTTATGGAAGCAAAGAGATTCGAGAAATATTTGATGACAATCGCAAACTAGACTACCAGTTGAAATTTGAAGCTGAAGTTGCTAAGACCCAAGGCGAATTAGGATTGATCCCAGAAAACGCTTCGAAGGAAATTGCAGATGTCGCAAATTCTAATAGAATAAGCTTGAAACGGATAAAGGAGTTGGAGTCAATTAGTGAACATGATACCGCTGCATTCGTAGAATCAGTTGCAGAAGAATGTCCAGAGACAGCTAAACCATGGGTACACTATGGCTTAACGAGTAGCGATATAGTAGATACAAGTACATCTTTGCAATTAAAAGACTCGTTAAAGATTATTGAAAACAAATTACTTAAGTTAGCAAGGGTCCTATCGGAGCGTGCTTTACAATTCAAAGATTTACCAGCAGTTGGTAGGACTCATGGTCAGCATGCCAGTGTAATTGCCTTCGGTCTTAAGTTCGCTGTCTGGGCATCAGAAATTGTCCTACACTTGGAAAGAATTGACGAGGGGAAAAAGCGCTTTCTGGTTTGCAAGACACTGGGAGTAGTTGGGACAGGATCTGTGATGGACAAACGTGCATTAGATGTGCAGAGACTAGTCGCTCACAGATTGGATCTATTTCCAGTCGACGCTGCAACTCAAGTAGTCCCTCGAGAACGATATGCAGAGGCTCTGTTTTTTCTTGCTCTTGTAGGAGCAACCTTGGACAGGATGGCGGTTGAAATCAGAAATTTGCAGAGAACAGAAATTGGGGAAGTTTCTGAACACTTCAAACGAGGTCAGATGGGAAGTAGCGCGGTTCCAGTTAAACGCAATCCCATAAAAAGCGAGAGGATTTCGTCTTTATCCAGACTATTGCGAGCGATGGTAGGTGTTGCGATGGAAAACGTTTCTCTTTGGCATGAACGCGATTTATCAAACTCAGCCAACGAAAGATTTACCATTCCTATGACAGTTATTCTATTGGATGAAATGTTAAATTTGATGACAAATGTCATCACCAATTTGGAGATTCACAATGAAAGAATTATTTCGAATTTGAAAATGACAAATGGCCAAATCCACGCGGAATTCGTGTTGGACCTGCTCATAAAGAAAGGTATTCCTCGATTTGACGCATATCGAGAGATCCAGAGAGTTGCTTTCTCAGCAATCGAAAATAAACAGTCATTTCTCGACGCTATTCGAAATGATTCAAGATTGGGAAAACGTTTGACGTCAGAAGAATTGATCGACATTTTTGAGCCAAGCAAACATCTTTCAGCATCGACAACTATAATTCAAAACATTGCAAAAATGGTTCATGACGCACAGCTCAAATATGCTCAGCGATCTTAAAATAAGACCCTGCATCTAGGGGTCAAAAGCTTAAAGACATTCTATTGTGATGATTCCGCTTAGTAAAATATTTGTGGATCAAAGAACCGTACTGCAATGCCTTTTTGGATTTCATAGCAGCTTCCTCTGGTACACCCATATCTAATGCAAGCCTACGGATGACATGTTTCCTAAGCAGATCATCTTCGCTCTTTATTTTCTCGTCGATTGGAATTGTGTTGGCAAATCCGATGAACCTCTCTGATAGAAATGGTTTTTTGATAGTTACTCCGTAGTCAGAGGTTACTTTTGTAATTTCCTCCATTAGTAACAATTCATTTAGAATCTTTTCGTGCATAAGTTTCATAATGCCAGATTTACCATATTTATACACAAATCGATACTGATTGTAGCCACAGAAAAGTTCGTCTATCCCATTCGCAGTTAGTACCATATCGAACCCATTTTCTTTAGCCAAACGAGCTACAAATAAATAGGCAGTACAGTTTTCCAAATGTGATGCAATTCTACAATTGATTGTCCGTTTTACCCTATTGAGGTTTTCATAGAATTCATCCTGTTGGATATTATGTTTCTTATGAGGGAGCAGTAGCTGGGAAGCAATAGACTCGGAAAAGATCATATCGTGTGAACCTGCAAATCCCACCGTCAATAAAATCACTGACCTATTCAAATCTCTACACATCTTTGCAAGTACTGAGCTATCAAGTCCACCAGAGAAGGCTACCGCAACGGATTTCTCCTCCGCTAAAGCAGCTTTCAATTCCTCTTGCATTACATTATGTAGTTGACTGAACAATTTCAAAATCGAAAATGAGGGAGAAGGTAATTTGACTAAGTTGATTTGATACTTGAACTTTTAATTTCTTGGCTCTATCAACTTTCTTGTTACTGAGATGAAAGGGGATATTTAGATCAGAGATCATGAAAGGAGAGCCTAGTAGCTTATCCTGAAATCTTGAAATTCCCCTGAGTATTTATCATAGCTCAGTTCAATCTTTTCTACATGCGCATTTGGGGGCCCCACCTTAAACCAACCAATTGCATCTTCAACAGAATTCTTGTCACCCTCGAGTATCGCCTCAACACTACCATCATCCACGTTGAGTACCCAACCTGTAACTCTATATTCATTACAAATGCGTTGAGCATTCTGTCTGAAATAAACTCCCTGCACTTTACCCTTAGCAATGATATGTGCCCTGATCTTGTTTTGGCTATCCTTGTTCCGGCCCAAGTCGTTCATGGTTCTGATGTATAATTCTTAACAAGTGCACCAGTGCATATTTCATCTCTGTTGTTATAACACCACATTAAATTAAGCTTCCACCCTCGTCGATAAACAATTGTTCATAGGACGTTCCTCTTCTAACTAGCTTGTATTCGCCATTCATGGACTTCATGATAATGGAAGGTTTCGTTTGGCAATGAAAAGGCATATTGAAGACGACAGAATAAGCACCTACATTGTAAAATGAAACATATCTACCAATTCTTGCACCAGTAAGATCAGAAGCCTCAGATTGCGGAAATACATCATAAGTATCGCACAGTCGACCTGCTAAGTGAATGCTTTTACTATTTGTACTAGAGTCTTGTTCATTGTTAGAGCCGAGATTGAATACTGTTTCTTGTGGGTATTCTTGTTTTAGAAGCGCCGCGTCTAATAAAAGATGGTACCCTGTATCAACTATGACTATTTTTTGTTCGTTATACTCCTTTGTGTTTACTATCTTTGATATCAGCATGGATGATTCTGCAACAAGATATCTCCCGCTTTCAATCAAAAGATCAAATGCTCCATGTGATTCAATCAATCTGTTGAGCCTCGGTACGTAACTGCCTGCCATTTGCGAAGGAGTTGGCACGGACTCGTTATAATATACTGGAGTACCCCCACCTATGTCTAATGTATTTACGGTAAATTTCGGAAATTCTTTCTTCATCTTTGTCATAAAGTTGTGCATCTTATCAATAGTGTGGATAAAACAAGAGAAATCTGTGATTTGAGATCCGAGATGAAAATGGAATCCCTCAAAATGCAGCAAGTCGTTATCCATAAGATGCTTGACCATTTTTGTAGCACTGTCGATGGTGCCACCATTAAAAGGAACGCCGAATTTTCCGTTCTTATATGAAGCGCGTATCTCTGCTTTCACACCGACCTCTGGATTAACCCTAATCATTGTCCGAGGTTTGACAGAGAGCTTCTGCGCTGCTTTGGCTAAATTAGTCATACCGCTAAAGGAGCTTACTACAACTTTTCTTATTCCCGTTTGCAACACTTCATAGTATTCTTGAAACTCTTCGGTAACGCTAGTATATATTATGTTTTCAGGGGGTGCCTTGCATCTTCTTAGGAAGTGAAGTTCTCCTAATGAAGTAATGTCGAAAGTGATTCCGTCTTTAATGAAAGAGATTAAAACAGCGGGAGTGAAATTTGCCTTTACAGAATACGCAAGCTTCACATGCCCATTGAATTTAGAGTAGGCGTTTCGAAGATCCTGCACCTTTTTGTGAAGTGTACTTTCATCGATAATGTACAGAGGAGTGCCATAACGTACAGCAAGCTGCTCAATATCGACGGGTTCTGCAAAATGATTGATGCGGTGTGTTGTTAGATTTAGTTTTTTTGTTAATTGAAGTTGCGAATTTTCCACCAATTCTTTTTTGTTAGTTAACGGTAAATCATATAGCTTAAAAACATTGCTCCTTATTGTCTAGGATGGAGCATCCCTCTTTTTACAAAATGTATACAATAGGAACACACTTTCTTCAACTGATTGTGACAGGCTGTAAGTAGACCCCTGCTGCATGCAGCTTCATGTAGCTCAAAGACAAATTCCTACAAGTCGCACTGCCATGCCAACAATAAAATGCAATAGTAGATAATTAACGGTAGCCTGACGCCCGTTGGAACTCAATAAGTTGATTTTGAGATTTTTACCATAGTGAGTATCGATATCAACGATAATACGGAACCGTAACTCTTTCCCCCGGTTTTCCCTCGCGTTGAGCTTTGATTTTCTTCACTGCCTCTTCAAAGTGACGCATCATCACATGAGCCTCTGACACGTGTTTAGCAGCTTCTTCAGGAGTAGGATACCTAGCTAAGTATTCATGTAGTACTAATGAAACAGCGGTGTTTGCTACCGAGCCAGTATCTGCTCCGCTGAAACCGTCTGTAAGTTCAGAGATCCTGCTTAAATCTAGATCTGGACCTATTGGTTTCTCCTTCGAATGAATTTCAAGTATCTTTAGTCTGGCATGTTTATCAGGCATGGGAACGAATACTATTTTATCAAATCGTCCTGGTCTCAACAATGCCGGATCTATCATGTCTGATCTATTGGTTGCCGCTAAAACCACGACCCCCGATAATGCTTGTATACCATCTAATTCGGTTAGTAATTGAGACACAACTCTTTCAGTGACCATGCTGTCCCCACCCATCCCCCGCGTTGGTACAATTGAATCAATCTCATCAAAAAATACCACGCATGGAGAGGCTTGTCTAGCTCTTCTAAATATTTCACGTATACCTCTTTCAGATTCTCCTACCCACTTGCTAAGCAATTCTGGACCTCGAACGCTAATAAAGTTGGCTTCCGATTCTGTGGCCACGGCCTTCGCTAACAATGTTTTCCCCGTACCTGAAGGTCCATACATCAGTAATCCTTTGGGCATGGTATGGCCCAGCTTCGTATAGAGATCAGGATAGCGAAGTGGCCATTCTACAGCCTCTTGTAATTCCCGCTTCACGTCATCTAACCCCCCTATCGCAGTCCATGGAACATCTGGAGATTCCAGGTATACTTCCCTCATGGCAGATGGCATAACTTCCTTTACAGCGTTTTCAAAATCAGACATAGTAACTACTAGTTTATTTAGCACCTCTGGAGCAAGTTTTTCATCCTCCAGATTCAGTTCAGGTAGAAGCCTTCTCAAACACTTCATAGCTGCTTCTTTACACAAGTATTCAAGATCTGCACCTACAAATCCATGAGTTACACCAGCAATCTTATCTTGATCT
>Ga0315534_1001846_pt1 | contig 14616 bp, 10 predicted proteins | sample SalMarSW160240MG_FD_203094 | JGI IMG/M metagenome (GOLD analysis project Ga0315534, IMG submission 203094) | Salt marsh sediment microbial communities from the Plum Island Ecosystem LTER, Massachusetts, United States - Salt Marsh Sediment SW1602-40 ... | reverse complement strand
GGCTACGGCTATGTCTGCAGCCTGAAAGATGGCTTCGGCGGCTGGGTTGGTGCCGGGTATCCGGTGGTCGACTACGCCATGGCCAACTAGCATCACACTGTTCCGTTGAAATAAAGAAGGGCTTCCAGTCCTGGAAGCCCTTCGTCTTGTCTGGCATCTCGGGCATCTCTCATTCGGGCGCACACACAAATGCCCCCCTACACACATCACACATAGGGGCCGCCCAACGTGTCGACCCGCACAACAAAATTGACCATTGCAACCAACGCAATGGTCAATTAGTGGGCGCGAATGGACTCGAACCATCGACCTCACGGATGTGAACCCAGCGGTCAAAAACCTCTACCGCGGTCCTCACGGGTCCCTGTTTCCGCGAACCGTGTGGTCAGCTCATACTAGGTAACCGTGTGGACTACGGTTGGGTTTTCTGCCCTTCTCTGGTTCCGTTTTTCGCCCGGTTTATAGTTCCGAGTAATTCATCTTACCATGAAGATTGACGGGCGGCGGAGAGGTCTGGTTCAGAATTTTCTTGAATAGCCAATGAAGTAATTGTAAACTGGAAGCTAATCAGCGCCCACAATGAAGGGGAGTGTCCATGAAGAAACTCATCCCTATCCCAGTTGTGTTATTTCTCGTCATTCTCCTCCTTATAGTCTCCAGCAGCATCACCTTCGCACAAAACCAATATCAAATCGCTCCACGATGGTCACGTGTAAATAGCCCCACTGCAGTCACCCTTCGGGGTGTATCCATGGTCTCCTCATCGGATGGTTGGGCAGTCGGTGAGCAGGGAACGATTCTGCATTGGGATGGCACCGAATGGTCCCCTATGGTCAGCCCAACGAGCGCTGATCTCTACGCGATTGACATGGTAACAACTGATGATGGATGGGCCGTTGGCATCGATGGAGTAATCTTGCACTGGGATGGGTCTGCTTGGAGCCTGGAATCAAGCCCGGTTGTTTACTATCTAGTAGATGTGGAATTGATCACATCTACTGATGGTTGGATCGTGGGGCATGGCGGGACCATACTCCATTGGGATGGAACTTCCTGGACCGAGGTCTCAGCCCCATATGTTCCACACCTACGGGCAGTTGATTTAGTGTCAAGCTCAGATGTCTGGGCTGCGGGTCATGATGTACAGGGGAATATGCTGCACTGGGATGGTTTGGAGTGGTCAACCTCGACCATTCCTTCATGGATGGGACAGCTTTCTACAGTTTCCATGGTGTCGTCAACGGATGGATGGGCTGGTGGTGGCACAGACGGAACACTGATCCATTGGGATGGAAGTTCATGGTCTGCCGAACCTTTAATGCCTGGGATTGTAATACACGACATCGACATTGTATCGTCCACTGATGGATGGGCCGTTGGTCGAGATCTCGTTCATTGGAACGGCAGTACTTGGGATCGAGTTAATGATTCTTCAATTTTTATGCTCTACGATGTCGAGATGGTATCAAGCGTTGAGGGTTGGGCCGTAGGGAGGGACGGGGCAATCTTCTATTACGGCGAGAATTACGTCGGTCTGAGACAGGCCGGCGATATTCAGGTGTCGGGTGATTTAACTCAGGGCTCTAAAGTTACATTTTCAGTACCAGTTGAAAATTCCGGCACTCTACCTTCCCTACCAATTCATCCCGTGGTCGCGGGCTCAAGCCCGGAAGGATACGGTTGGTGGGCAGAAAATACGCAGCCAACCGCCAGAAATATCGAGCCAGGCGAGACAGTAATATTTGAGATTGAATTGGATCTCTTGTTCTCAACAGGCACGTGGACGACAAACTCAATTTACCTATGGAATGACTTGGCCAACCTAGAGCTAGGACAACTTGAAGCAAACGGTTTCAACCAACAGATTAACTTCGATGTGTCTCCTCCTCCGACCGTTAACCTCAGGCAAGCAGGTGATATCCAAATTAGCGGAAACCTTATTGAGGGCGAAAATGTGTTCTTTACTATCCCCATTCAGAATATTGGAGATAGCCCATCTCAATCGATACATCCACTTGTTCAAGGTTACCTGCCAGATGGAGGGTTCTGGCAATCAGATCTATCCCACCCCACGGCACAGGTCATCCAGCCTGGCGAGACAGTCTTCTTTGAGCTGGAGCAGAATCTCTGGCTTGGACAATCTGGAACATGGACAATATCTGGCGTGTTCATCTGGGATGATGATACGGATACGATTATCAGCCCCTTGGACAATAATGGTTTCGTCCAATATAGCAGTTTCAATGTAGACCCTCTTTACTTTGAACTTGTCCAGGCAGAGGAGATCCAAGTTGGCGGAGACCTAGTTGAAGGTTCAATCGTTTATCTCACAATCCCCATCACAAACATTGGCAATGCGCCTTCTCCGCCTATTCATCCATACACTGAAGGGTATACATCAAAGAGTGAGTTGTGGCGTGCAGATAACGCTCAACCAACGGCTATTGTTATTGAGCCTGGCGAAACGATTAACTTCCAAGTGGAGCATGAACTATGGGTAGGTCATACCGGTGATTGGAGAATATATGGAGTTTTTCTTTGGGACGACTCTACCGACTCATACTACGGGCAATTACCGGCTAATGGTCACAATCAGAATATGTCCTTTACTGTAAATTATGCATTCTATACACTTCGGCAAGCAGGAGAAATTCAAACCAGTGGAGACTTCACCGAAGGCTCAATAATTTATCTGACAATTCCAATAACAAACACAGGTACTATCCCCTCTGATCCAATTCATCCTTACGTTGAAGGTGTTACTCCGATACAGGATTTTTGGCAAACGGAAATTGTCCAACCTATTGCCAAAATTATCGACCCAGGGGAGGTGGTCATTTTTCAAATTGAGCAAGAGTTGTGGGATGGATATGCAGGGGAGTGGATCATTCAACAAGTACAGATCTGGGACGATTCATCAGATTCTTACCTCAGAAGGCTTGATCCGAATGGTTTTCTACAAGCAGTTTCCTTCGATGTGCTTCCATCACAGCCAAGTAATTTTGTAAGACATTCCATATTTCCGGATTTAATCGCACCGCATGATGCTTTCCCATCAGATCTAGACGCTGATGGAGATATGGACGTGGTGTTCATTGGAGTACTAAAGGAAGACAGCTCTTATTACGAGGTAGGCTGGCTTGAGAACATTGGAAATCAAACATTTAGGAAATGGACTATTGATGCTGGCCGCACTCTCAATTGGCCACATTTACTCAGCGCGAACGACATCGATAACGATGGGGATATGGATCTGATTTGGGTGCTCAGATACTCTGGTGAGATCGCGTGGTGGAAGAATGATGGAAACGAAAACTTCTCAAAACAACTCATATCGAATACTTTCGATGGGAATATTACATCTGCAATAAGCTATGACGTAGATAGTGATGGAGATGTAGACATCATAACTTCAAGATGGTGCCGTGACCCGTATACTTGTGGGTCGTTCGAACGTATTGAACTCTGGGTAAATGACGGTGCTCAATCATTTACCTTACATTTCCTTAACAATAGACCTGTTCAACCACGAATAACCTCAGTCGAAGATCTCGATGATGATGGCGACATTGATATTCTTGCAGTATCAGATGGTTCTAGGAGTTTTGGATGGCTAGAGAATGATGGCAATGAATATTACACACCTCACTTATTCTATGATGATCTCGTTATTAGGTCTGGACCGTTTGCAGAGGACATAGACGGGGATGGAGATTTCGACTTCTTGGGTTCAGTAAGGGATCCTCAGTCGGGTTCTCCACACGACTCGGTTGACTATATCGCGTGGTGGCAAAATGATGGAGATGGGGAGTTCAGAATACATTTCTTATCAACAACGAGTGTGGTGTTAATAAGCCCAGCCGATATTGATTTAGATGGCGATATGGACTTCTTTGGCGCAAATCCAGATAGTGGACGAATATTTTGGTTCAAGAACGAAGGGAATGCCAACTTTATTCAATACGGCTTCGAGTACTTCTTTAAAAGTGTCGATAACCTACATCCCATTGACTTTGATTCTGATGGCGATCAAGATCTCCTCGGGGTCACAAACTGGAGTAGCTATCCGCAAATAGCCTGGTGGGAGCAAGTAGGTTCACCGAATCCCCCCACTCCTTCTGCAGTTATTGAGGGCACCATAAACGTGACGGACGCTCCTGCTAGCGATCAATCATTACCCGAGGTCGTTGTGACTCTTATGCAGAATGGTGTGGAGATTGATCGCACCCTGACCGATAACACAGGCCATTATAGGTTTCCAAGCGAAGCCTACTTGGGCAACAACGGGCCATTGACTGGCGGCCAGTACCACCTGCGGATTATCTTTAGGCATGATCGTGTGGAACCTGATGGCACAACACAGCCTGTGCTTCAGCTTTGGTGGGGGCAGTGTGACGTGGCAAGTAAGATCGATGACTTCTGCTATGCATCTCCCGTTTATGCGACGACGACTGAACCCAACGTTGCACTTTCCGGCGAAGTAACGAAACACGATATAGTCATCGGCATTACTTCGTTGACGCGATCGCCGGCCAGTGTGAAGGGTGTTGTTTTCACGCAAGAGTATCTCGTAGAAACTGCAAACATCTACATGCATTCAATGGAAGTCATACAGTACGCACGTGATGTACTAAAGGTTCCATACACGCTTAATCTTCCCATAGATGTGCACGCCTTTGCAGTCCCTTCGGGTTCAGGCAGCTATTACATCTGGCAAGATGAAGTAACATCTTATGGCAGTGTCTATCTTGAAGGTTACGATCCATCAAGTCCCCAGGTTGGGCACCACCAAAACAACGAATGGCATGAATTGTTCCATGAGTTGATGGATGAAACGATTGGGGCACCAGCAGAGGAAAAGAGAAATTCGCCACCAGACAACTACGATTTTCAACATAACCATGGAGGACTCTGTAATCCTACAACAGCAGATTCATGGTTTGAGGCGTGGCCTGTGTTCTGGTCGGTGCAATTGGCTGACTACATTGGCGACCATAGTTGCGGACCTAATCAATACTGTGTAGGTGAAGGACATATTGATATTGAACGCAACTATACTCCTCGGTCTGATTTCGACACGTTCGCCTCCACAGCTGCTTGGCCAGCAGATCCATACGCTGAAGAATTAGCCATTGCTGGCATACTTCATGATTTAGTAGATCCGTGGAAGGATGATGACGGCTTCTACGGAGATTATGTCGAGATGAATCTTATCGATGAGTTTTGGCCAAATTTGATGAAAGCCTACTCATGGGCAAAAGCGCAATATGGTCATACATTCCAGAATATGTATGAGGTATACACCGCTCTGGACCAATTGAATCAACCCAAGCTTTCATATGAACCCAAACCAGGTGAGCCTAACGCTTTAGATCGAATATTTCTAAATCACGGTTTCATTGATGGTTTCTCACCCGTGACGCAAGATATTCCGCCCTCGGAAAATATATGTGATGAACTATTTGATAGAACCATTCCGCCTACTGAGGATACAACTATCCTTCAAAACCTTTTGAGACGAAACTATCGAGTGTTGGATAACGCACTGCTGCATATGGAAGTTATTGACGAGGGTGGAACTCCTTCTACCGAAGGAGCTATTCAGGTCTCAATTCAAGATCTTCAAGGTGTATACGACGCTATTGTCTATAAAGTGGACATATCTCAGCTCGATGAGGGAGAGTTGTTTATCTACCCTCCTCAGGCTCGGATTCCATCACTGATAACCCTTACTGCATTTTCTTCGACTGGCAACCAAACCGATTCATTTGTAATAGACAACCAGTTGTTCTGGGATCGTTTCTGGGATCCGGATGTAGGATTTATCCTAGACCACACTTTTGAAATTGGAGCATCCGGGAAGGTCAATCGTGCAATATCGGTTGACATCAAGCCAGATGACTACCCCAATCATGTGAACTGCAATAACCTGAATGGCGTGATCACCGTAGGAGTGCTATCGACAGCCTCTTTCGATGCAACCACAATCGATCATTCAACGGTGGAGTTCGCCGGAGCTTCTGAGACACATGTCAACAAGAAGACAGGTGAACCACAACGCCACGAGGAAGATGTCGATGGTGATGGTGACCTTGATCTGGTCTTCCACTTCCGATTCAGAGACACTGATCTGAATTGTGGATCTACATCAGCTGTGTTATCCGGTCTCACATTTGACGGCATATCTATTCAGGGAACGGATACTCTGGAGATGAAGCACCCCAACATTCCCAAGAAGCCTTAAGACAGCTGTTGTGAAGATCTCAACCCTTTGACGATCTTGTAAGAATGTGGTTGCTTTAGGAAGAGAAGTTGAGGAGCTTCAATATCATTTCTATAGACTTGCTCATCGCGATTGACAGGAAAGCAAAGTGTCCCTTTGCTTTCCTGTTTCTGCTGCTCTTATGTTCGTGTGCTCAAGCTACCGTTGTACCTTCAGTTACTCCCACACTCACCAAATCTCCAACATTCACCCCCACCGCAACAGAAACATTAACACCAACCTCAACGCCTACCGCGACCACCACAGCAACGCCCAACCCGACCTCAACCCCATCCATCCTGGATTCCACGAACGTGGCTTACCTACGTCAATTTGAAGTCATCCCCTTCGAGATCCCACCAAGATTTGAAACGGCGTTCTGGTCCGCAGACTCAAAGAGCATTGTTGTTTGGACGGGTGAGGGTTGGCAAGTGCTGGATGCCGGCGATCTTCGTGTTGTCGAATCAAAGCCTGGTGAGTCGCCCATAGGGTATGGAGAAGGTGATCAATTAATCGTTCTCGATCAAGAATGGAACATTCGCTACTCAGATTCTCGTCAAGCGCTGGCCAGGATAGAGCCCCCAGAGTGGTACTGGTACTTTAGCTCAAACCTGATCGCAGTAAGCCCGGATGGAAATTGGTTGGCGTCTGTGCGGAGCGAAAATGAAATCGATATCGTTTCCCTCTCAACCGGCGAAAAGACACCTGTAGAACTTAGACGTAATTACCGTCTTGAGGGCATTGACAAGTTGGTTTTCAACCAGGATGGTTCTGTCCTGGCTATCCAAGCCTATGCGTATGACTATCCAGTGATCGTTGTTGATGTACCAAGTGGAGAAACCGTTTATGAAATCCCATACGGTTCTGTGCCATCGTTCTCAGCCGACGGTAGCAAGCTCATCGTCCGGGGTCCGAATTCGATAGAAATCAGGAATGCAATAACGGGTGTCTTCTATCAAAGGCTGAGTTCGGGCTTCATCGTACCGCATGGGGGTCCATATGGGACTGGGTATAACCTTCGAGGTTTTTCATTTGCCGGTGACAACCTCACCGCTGCAGCGCTGTATGCATCGGATGAACATTGCCAGTTGATCATCTGGGACCTTGCCACGGGGAACCCGAAACAAACATTGAATGGGATGCCGATTGATATCAGGTTATTTGCTTTTTCCCCTGATGGCAGTCAGCTGCTGACGTTCACTCCTGATGCGAGGCTACGAATTTGGGATCTGGCAACCAGCGAAGTTCGGGCTGAATCGAACCCCTACCAGGTTGAAGACAGCTATCCCTCTCTCAATTCAGATGGAACCCTCCTCGCAATCCCGGGAATTCCACATGTCAAAGTCATCCACCTCGACACTGGCGAAACAACCGAAATCGGCGACTATCTCGACGCATCAAGGATTCGTGTTGCGATGGCAGGTAGCCAACACCTTGCTGTGGAAGTATCGCCTACGGGTTGGGGGATATACGTGGATATCTGGGATATTGAAGATATTAGATTGGTGAAGACGTTCAAGAATTATTACAACTGTTCCTTCAACACATCCGGATCCCATATGATCTGCAATTCGAATTTGCAGCTTTTCGAGGTCGAAAGCGGTCGTCTTCTCGGTTCATTTGGCCCGGATCGAAATCTCAGGTATGAGTGGGCTTTGAGCTCAGATGGCACTCAGTTTGCCGTCTGCTCTATGGCTATAGGGGAAGGATTTATCCCAACGACACGTTCTGACAATATCAGCATCTACGACACGAAATCAAATGACCTCAGACGGCTCCTCACAGCCGATGAGAGGGGTATCTGCAGCCGCATGGCCTTCAGCCCAGATGGACTTTACCTTGTAAACACAAAAGGGTATGTGTGGTCAACACGAACTGCAAGTGTGGTCTCAAAATTTGAGTCTCCATCAGAATATATTACGCTGTCGGTTGATCCCTCATCGCAAATGATCCTCGCAGGAAACGAGTTAATCAACATTCAAGATGGCAAGAAGATTGGCCAGTTGAATGCAGGATACGGATATATCCCACCTAGCTTTGTAGATGATGGGCAGTTTATCGCCGTAGTTTCCGATAACCAGGTCGAGTTCTGGGGTTCAAACCTTGAGTAAGATCCTCGAGCTTCATCTAAACCGCAACTAGACTCGCAACATGAAATTTTCCAGATTGTCCCTTCCATCGATCAACTCCCCGCTCATGTCGACATCGTAATGGCGGAATACAGTATTGAAGGGGACAAGCTTGCGTTAGTTATCGAGCTCCGAGATCTTCCGGAAGCATTAGAATTCAATTGCCATAATTCACCAGATAACGTCATGAAGTATACATGGGGCGCATTCATAGAGAACAACGAAAGCAAAGACAATTGGAAGGATTTAGACCAAGTGCTCCCCAATAGTTGGGATTATGCTCTTCAGTTCTCGTATTTCAAGCCAGCAGATGCGCAGGAGATATTGTACGTCCTCAGAACATTTGGGACAAAACATCATCTCCACTAAGAGAGTCTCTTCGGTCCCCATCTACCCTGGAGTATAGACCCTTTCCTGCCGGACATGGTTGTTATACTCCACGAAGTCTGTGATGGCGGCTTTCCGCAACTCCATCTCCCACTTGTAGTACGAGTTCTGGTTGATGACCTCCTCTCGGAATATTCCCGTGATCGGAAGGTCGCCCCGCAAACCTTCGATCATGGTGCGGATTTACTCTTCAGCACTATACTTCTTGCGGGTGTTTCGGCGGATGTACGTGACTTTGGCTTCTCTGGTGGATTTCTTCTCGGCCATGTGTGTCTTCGTTGTGGTGTTAACTGTACTCTGGCCGAAAAGTCTCTATTAGTTTGAGGCTTGTTTTTGTCTCACGAGTTCTGACACGCTACACTCTTGCCCCGACCAAGAATTACTTTATCGTCCATCGGTAAATCAAGATTAGGTCAATGTCAGCCAAGCCGTGCCAAACTAATTTATCCGGGACGGTATAGGAAACCACTGGGTTAATATCTGCCCCTTCAGGTAAATATAGGAGTAGGTGGGAATATTCATCTTCATAGGTGCCTTCAAATTTCCTATTGATGTCTCCGAAATTTAGATAAGCCAAGAAAGTTCCATCAGGTTTAAAGACCAGTGTGTTCGCAGCAAGTATTTCTCCTGTGGCCTGGTCGTACACGCGATCCTCTCCAACGGATCCGCCGGGATTGTCCGAGTAAATGTGTGTGCCACATTCAGACCACCAAATGCAGCCTTCTTGATCACCATCCAAGCCTTCAATTTGGACAGTCTCCGTCCAGACATTTTCACTTTCAATCTGTGGTCCTGTGAGTGACCAAAAGGAGAGATCCCCACCGTAGGTTATCAGCCCAGTCTGATCAGGAAGCCACGCCACCAAGCCTCCTTCCAATTCAGCCACCCGTTCACACGTTGCTGTATCAAAGACATCTCCCTCGCCAGTGATCAATAAATCGCCACGCGGGGATGCACTCAGCCAAAATCCGTATTCACCATCCAGAATGCAGACCACTTCAGATGTTTCCACTGAAATGATACTGAGTTCGTTGAATATGTCTCGCTCTGCATTGTCCCACTGTGAGCGAAATAGCACTAAATTCTGTGTATTCGGGATCCATTCCAGATTTACAGTCGGTGGCTGGCCTTTTGTTGTCGGAAAAAGAGATTGGTACTTAATCCGCTTTCCGAGTCCGACATCAAAAACGCTCAAGAAACCATCCGCATCCACCGCTGCGACATGGGTGCCATCTGGAGAGAAAGTAAGGTCTTGAATAGAATTCCATGCTCCCATCGCAAGGACGTCGGGGAAACCAGTCCGGTCAACATCCCACACTTCCACTCTGCCATCATATCTCCCAACCACAAGCAAATTCTTGATGGGCGAGGCTGCAATTTCTCTTGCATATTCCGTCCAGATGACCTCGACTTCATTGGTGAAGGGGTTCCATACGTGGATGGTCCCATCGGGCACCGGGATAGCCACGCGTTCGCTGTCGGCTATCCACTCCAACTCGGTATCCCATGGATTAAGATTGTCGATCGGATAGAAATATTGCTGAGAACCAGCGAATACGGAAATTCCGCGAGTATTCTCCAAGAAGGCAATCTTTTCCGCGTCCGGCGAGAGCCGCATTCCTCCTACTGATCCAAGCTCGGGATCGATAATCATAGAAGTATCATTCGTAGCAAGATTCCAGGCTTGAAGACGATCTTGATTCCAAAGAAGCAGTACATTTTCCGTTGGTGACCATGCCATCCCCTCATTTCCGATGAGATCGTCCGGCTCCAGGATTCTTGCTCCGGAGGCGGTTTGGTAAACACCCCCTCCGTACCTGGCTATGAATTTTCCGTCCGAAGATATATTGATATCTTCGCCTCCCACGGCATAAAAGAGAGCGACCATATCGCCACTTCTCCCATTCTTGATGTAAACCGTCCTTGTATCGTCATAATAGGCAATCAACCTACCGTCCGCTGACCAGACCATATTTCCTGATCGAAAATGCTCGGGGTGGAGCACAAAGAAACTTAGCGATGGTTCTCCGGTTACCGTGTTCCAGATGATGTAGTTTTGCTCTCCGGTAGTCGTGGCTAAGCGCGGATCCGAGGGGTGCCATTCCATGGAGAGAACCGGTTTGTTAATCTCACCCAAATGGACTCTTATGCGTTCCTTGTCGAGATCCCAAATAAAGAGTTCGGCGGTTTTACTCGCTGAGGCGATTTGGGTACCCGAAGGGCTCCATTTGATCTGATGGACAAAGCCGCCGTGCCCAGAGAGCCGTAGCGTTTCCTTACTTGGCATCACATCCCACACGACCAGGTCATTATTATTGTCCGCAGCGACGATCTGTTCGCTATCTGGTGACCAGTCAAATACATACAACGGACCTCGATCCGACGAAATCGTGGAAATCAAGTCCAGGGCCGGGATGGAGTAGACCTTAATCGATCCTCGTGCGTCGATGAACGCAACCATCGAGCTGTCGGGAGACCACTGGGGAGGAAGTGGGTCAAGAAGAATATCCTCCTCAAGAAAGAGCTCATGGTATAAATTGCGGGAGCTCGTCGTTATGGTCCCGAACGTTTCATATGTACCGCTACCGTAAAAGGCAGTCTGAGAATATCCCTGAACCATCATGAAGTGCCCGTCAGGGCTGTATGCCGCAAACTGCACTCCAAAGCCACTCTGGCTATAACCCACCCGGTCCACGCGATGGATCTTCGCGATATTGTCTCGAGTAATCACCTCCGGCGTAGGGATCTTTGTTGGGGTAGAAGTAGGAGATAGCGTGGGTGGTGTTGCAATCGTCTCTGAGGGAAGAACCATCGGCGTTGGCGAAGGACTTGGCGTACTGAATGACAATTCAACATTAGCGGTGTCTGCAGTAGCCTCGCTACGGCAAGAACACAATATAATTAACACCGGTAAGGCCAATATTGCCTGCCCTCGAATCTTCATATCCCACCCTCGTACGGATGCAAGAAAACCCTTCTAGTTCAATACCCTCTGCAAAGCTCTGCGGAAGACGCGGATTCCTCTTGATGTATCCATCTTAAAGCAACTTGTTCCTTGAGCCAACGCCTAAGGTAAATTGTACGGTGCGATCATGTCCAAAAAGTGCGGACACAATGGCGGATTGCCATCAACCGGTTCGGCTAGTTCGCTGACGAGCTTTTGGCGTAGCTCCATGCGTAAGGCTCTAAGATCAAAGTAGTAGTGTGTCTCCGGTCCCCTCGGCTCATAATCTGGTCTATATTCTGGAAAACCCCAGAAATAGTGGCCGTCTGCCATAGCGTAGCAAATTTGGGAATCGGAAAGTGTACTCAGGCTGTTAGGAACTCCATACCAAGGAGATCCATAAAGATGCGGAAAACCAAGCCAACCCCCATCAATGATGGGCACTACATACTTTTGGATAAGCTCCCAACGGAGTTCCCGCGACCAGCCGTAAGACTCATCAGGAACCTCAGTGAAGATAGGTACCGTGGCGTTACTTTCAAAGGCTTCCCATTCCCCGGCAAACTGTGGGCAGTAGACCACATCATCCGGACTACCGACCAGTTCTTTCCAGTTATAGAAACTTGCCGCAGGTAAAGCAGGGCTGCTGAAACGTTGAGCCACGCCGGAACTCAACCAGGCACACCAGTAGTTAGCATCATTGTTAAGATCATAGGCGTCCCAGACAACCTGCTCCACGTCACTTAAGTAACGTATGATACAAGTGTCGGCTGGGCACGGGAACGCATCCGACCAAGGCTCACCATCGTAAAGACCGAAACCATGGTCAAGAAGATGCCATCCAGCTTCGTACAATGTTTCTACCCCCTCTCTGCGATCCCCAAACATAAAATACTCAAACTGCTCCCTGGACATAGGCCGGGGAAGGGGTGTCCGAGCACTAGTAGGCGATGGGGTAGGAGTCGGTGTATTTGTAGGCGTTGCCGTGGGTGTCCGGGTAGCCGTCGGTACGACGATAACGATTACGATGGGTGTTGCTGTCGGTTCGGGCTCGGATGCAATCTCGGTGGGTTCGGAACGGCAGGAACACAGCACTAGCGCTAACGTCTGGATAAGCACTGCGCGGAGGACAGTCTTCATATCCCACCTCAATCAATAAATATCGATTCTTCCGAGTACAACACCGGATTCTGGTATTGCCCTTCGACACGCACCCACGCCAGGTTGCTTATGCTTATTGAATTATGGAAGGGCAGGCCATATAACCTGTGTTATGAATCTGTTCTCCTCTCCAAGATCGACACGCTGAATTTCCCCTGTCTCGATATAAAGCAAGGTAAGTCCTGGCTGGGCGGAATAGTCAGCTATCAGCAGCTCCTGGCTATCCGGCGACCACCCCCAAGCGAAGGTCGGAGCCCCTGCTTCCGGGGGAAGCGCCGATATCGACATGGTCTCGACATTGACAAGAACCGGGCGGTCGTCATCGCAGATTGGATTGCAGATCGATCGCAGGATGATGAGCTTTGAGTTATCCGGTGACCAGATCCCACCATGCAAAGCGACCCAACTTCCTTCAAGGGATAGATCCAGATCGAATGCATCGGAGCCGGTGATACCGCTAACCGTGAGATTCGCTGCGGTGGATGGATTTGTGAACTGCTCCAAGGACTGGCTGGCCACGAAATCTCCATTCGGAGATAAATAGGCCTTCACATAATCCAGATCCGTTGTCTCTGTGCCGTCGGAAGGCGACCAATGGTACCCCTCGAATGTTGAATCGCCTCCAGATGACACTTGCCCCTCCTCCCAATACACCCCATCAATTCTGCTTGTAGGGATAAGCGCAAGTGGTTTTCGACCCTGCGCCGTAAGTTTCATTGATGTACCGGTTGGACTGATCTTGTAGATGTAGCGTTCCGGTCCCTCAAAACCGATGTATATGATCTCTCCAGAGCCCATCCAGTACGCCCGGGATTCAAGCGAGTCTACAAAATTCTCCGCAATTGGGGCCGGGTTGTTACCATCAAGATCCGTGATGTAAAGGAACCGTCCCCTGGACATGAGCAGCGAGGTGTTGTCAGGCGACAGATCCTCGAGCAGGTATTCACCATTGGCTATCTCATCGTACTCGCCCGTTGATAAATTTAGACGGAGCGTTGATCCGCCATCCCACGCTCGGCAAGGAAAGCTTCGGCAGTTCTTGAACCCGATCAAGGCGAATTCGGAACCCCCCAAGGGAGTGGGGGTAGGCTCAAGGGTTGACGTTGGCGTGGCAGTAGGGGAGATGGTTGGGATCGAATTAAATGTTACGGTTGGTTGTGTTGTGTGGGTGGCAGCCACTGCTCGGGGTTGTTCTGTTCTGCTTGAACCGCATGATGATAGCAGGAACAGCATCCCGAGAAGAAGGATGGATCTCAATGTATCTTTCATTGCCCACCTCGGATATCTACTTGATTCAGTTGTTAGGGAAACAAGATGATTCTATTTCTGGATATAGGATTCGCCAATGAGCTTAGGAGTCGGCTTTTCGAAATATTTCTCATTCAGGAGGCATTCTTGAATAAAGAGATTCAATGTCCTGAAATTCAGTATTAAGAATTTTGAACCGTGTGGACTATGGTTCCGAATAACGGAAAACCTTCGCATAAAACCCCAAATACTGGGGCGCACGGAAATAAGCCATGTGGACTATTTGTCATAACAGTTGAGGATTTGCTTCAACCATAGACCTCATGGCTCGCGAATTAGGCGAGCCGTGAGGTCTATGGTGGGCGCGAATGGACTCGAACCATCGACCTCACGGATGTGAACCGTGCGCTCTAACCAGCTGAGCTACGCGCCCGCCTGGGGCGATTATAAAGCCATCCGGCTTTCATCTCAAGGCATACGCGAAT
>Ga0315534_1001845_pt1 | contig 14618 bp, 12 predicted proteins | sample SalMarSW160240MG_FD_203094 | JGI IMG/M metagenome (GOLD analysis project Ga0315534, IMG submission 203094) | Salt marsh sediment microbial communities from the Plum Island Ecosystem LTER, Massachusetts, United States - Salt Marsh Sediment SW1602-40 ... | reverse complement strand
TGGGTCCATTCTCATTGAGCAACCGCGGTTTCTACTTTCCGCGCGCGGTTCCGCAGCCTGGTTTCACAATATGGATCAGCCTTACGTTGATCGGACTTGTGGCCGGTATCTTCGTCTACCGGCGCCGGCTGCAAGAACGCATCCTGACCGGGGTCGAGACCCGCCCCGGCCTGTGGTCTGCACTCATCATCATTGGGCTGCCGCTGGCCGTATGGATCTTCCTGCCCGATAACCCGCTCGCCATCGAGGACCCGGTATTGATTGGTCTACGGATCGAGGGTGGCGCCCGCCTCACACCCGAATTCGCCGGGATCCTGTTTGGTCTTGTCCTCTACACCGGTGCCTTCATCGCCGACATCGTCCGGGCTGGCATCCTGGCCGTCCCGAAGGGTCAGCGTGAGGCCGCAACCGCATCCGGCCTATCCCCATCACAGGTGCTGCGGCTGGTGATCCTGCCCCAGGCCATGCGGGTCATCATTCCACCCCTGACAAACCAGTACCTCAATTTGGCCAAGAACTCCAGCCTGGCCGTGGGCGTTGGTTTTCCGGATCTCTACAACATCTCATCGACCATCTTTAATCAATCCGGCCAGGCGGTCCAGGTCATCACCCTTATGATGGGGACATACCTTCTAATGAGCCTGATGATCTCGGCCGTGATGAACTTCGCCAACGACCGGCTGAAGATCCGGGAGCGCTGATGGCACAAGCTCGTCCGACCTCTGGGAAACCTCCTGTGATATCCATCGGGTTCGTCGCCTGGCTGCGCGAAAACCTCTTCTCCAGTCTTGCCAATACCCTGCTCACACTCGGTTCACTCGCCATCCTTTACTTCGCCGGTCGCAGCTTCCTTACCTGGGCGTTTACCCAGGCGAATTGGGGGGCCGTCACCGGCAACCTTAAGGTCCTCACCTGGGGCCGCTACCCTGAAGCTCAGGTCTGGCGCCTGGGCGTCAGCCTCTTGATCCTGATCGTGCTGGGGGTGATCACCTGGCGCGTATGGCGTGGGGAACCCTCGACCTCCCGCAGGATCGTGCTCCTGGGCTGGGCGATCTCGCCCGTCGTGCTCACGATCCTGATCCGCGGCGTAACGCTCCCCACCCCGGCCACCATCGCCAACAACCTTGGCTACTACCTGTTCCGACCCGATGTCCTGCCACTGCTGGAGCAGAGCTGGCGTGGTACCTCCGCGATGATCTGGGTCGGCCTGCTCCTGGGATTGACGCGCGGCATGATCGAGAGCAGGCGTGCCCGTTTGGCGGCATTGATCGCCAGCGCGGCCGCGTTACTCTTCCTGCTTCCACTGGGGCTACAGATCGAACCCTGGATCTTTGGATTGAAAATTCCGTTCCTGATCCCGCTCCTGGTCAACCTGTTGCTCGCTACACTGATCGGCCAGGCTGCTGGTCATTCATTAGCCAACGTCGGCGGCGTACAGGGCGCACTGCCCTGGTTGTGGGGGTTGAGCGTGCCACTGCTCTTGATCCTGCTCACGACCTTCGATGTGGGCGTGGCGAGCGTGGCACCGGTCGAAGCCCTGCCGATCGTTGAACCGAATATCTGGAGCGGGATCATGCTCACGCTGGTGCTGGCCGTGGTCAGCATCGTAGCCTCGTTCCCGATCGGCGTGCTGCTCGCCCTCGGGCGGCGGAGCAAATTGCCGGTCGTGCGCTGGGTTTGCATCCTCTTCATCGAGGTTGTGCGCGGGGTTCCCTTGATCACGATCCTCTTCATGGCGCAGGTCATGCTGCCGTTGTTCCTACCCCTGGAATTGAGCATCGACCGGGTCGTGCGCGCCATGGCCGGGATGACGCTCTTCACGGCGGCCTACCTGGCCGAGATCGTGCGCGGTGGCCTTCAGGCGGTTCACCAGGAGCAGGTTGAGGCAGCCCATGCATTGGGATTGAGCGAAATCCTGGTGACGGGCCTGATCGTGCTGCCGCAAGCCTTGCGCGCCGTCATCCCGCCCATCATGGGCCAATTCGTGAGCATGTTCAAGGACACCTCCCTCGTGGCGATCGTCGGGCTGCTCGACCTGCTGGCCGTTGGCCAGAGCGTGATCAAGCAGCGTGAATACCTGGGCGCAGTGCGTGAGATTTACCTGTTCGCAGGTCTTTTCTACTTCGTGGTAAGCTATGCCATGTCCACCGCCAGCCGGCGGTTAGAGATCCAACTCGGCGTTGTTGAGTCCTGATCAGGAGCGCATCATGAGCGATCCCGTCATTAGCTGTACGGATGTCCACAAGTGGTTTGGGAATTTTGAGGCCTTGAAGGGCGTCGACATGCAGGTTGAGAAGGGCGAGGTTATCGTGATCTTCGGCCCTTCCGGCTCTGGGAAGTCGACCTTTATTCGTACGCTCAACCGCCTGGAAGAACACCAGCAAGGCACGATCATCATCGACGGGATCGAACTCACCCATGATGTGCGCAACATCGCCGCCATCCGCAGCGAGATCGGGATGGTGTTTCAGCAGTTCAACCTCTTCCCCCATTTGAGCGTCCTGCAGAATGTCACGCTGGCACCAATCTGGGTGCGCAAGTGGCCTAAGGAGAAGGCGGAAGAAGTCGCCGTCCAGCTCCTCGAGCGGGTTGGCATTCCAGAACAAGCTCAGAAGTACCCCGGACAGCTCTCCGGCGGGCAGCAGCAGCGCGTGGCGATTGCGCGGGCGCTGGCCATGCAGCCCAAGATCATGCTCTTCGATGAGCCTACCTCCGCCCTCGACCCGGAAATGATCAAAGAAGTGCTGGACGTGATGATCGGACTGGCGAAAACCGGCATGACGATGCTGGTCGTGACGCATGAGATGGGGTTTGCGCGCGCCGTTGCCGACAGGATGTATTTCTTTGACGAGGGGCTCGTGATCGAGAGCGGATCACCGGACGACATTTTTAAGAGCCCACAGGAAGATCGCACCAAGCTCTTCCTTTCCCAGATCCTGACCCACTGACGCCACGCCTGCAGGGAAGATCGGCGATGCAGCTTGGCTGCGTGCGGGTGCGGCTGTACCGGATTTCCACCGTCTCAGCTCACGCCTACCGCGAGCAACCCCAAGGAGAAGCACCATGAATAAGCTGCCTGCCATCGACCCTGCAGCGATCGTCGCTACCCTCACTAATTTACTGGCCATCCCCTCACCCACTGGCCATGCCTCAGCGGCGATCGAGTCTGTAGCGGGCATGCTCACGGCAAGCGGGATCGATTCGCAGGTGACCAACAAGGGCGGGCTGGTCGCCCAACTGCCAGGTGCAGCCGACGACCGGCCCCGGGCGCTCACCGCACATGTCGATACGCTGGGTGCGATGGTGCGCACCATCAACCCGGACGGACGGCTCATGCTCACCGCGCTCGGTGGGTTCGCCTGGAACACGGTGGAAGGCGAGGGCTGCACGATCCTAACCCAGGATGGACGAAAGATCCGGGGCTCACTCCTGCTGATCAAGGCCTCCGGCCACATCTTTGGTGAGGAGGTTGGCAGTACCGTGCGAGAGCCGGATACGCTTGCCGTCCGCCTCGATGAACGCACGACCACCGCCGAAGAAACGCTGCAGCTCGGGATCCAGGTCGGGGACTTCGTCGCCTTCGACCCACGCATTGAAGTATCCGAAAGCGGCTTCATCCGCTCGCGCCACCTCGATGATAAAGCCGGTGTGGCCTGCGTAATCGCCGCTGCTGAGGCACTCTCGGCAGCCGGCCTGCAGCCAGCGCAGTCGACGACGCTCCACTTCAGCAATTACGAGGAGGTCGGGCACGGCGCGGCGGCCGGGTTCCCGCCCGGGCTGGCCGAACTGGTGGCGGTCGATATGGCCGTCGTTGGCGAGGGCCAGACTTCCGATGAATTCCACGTAACGGTCTGCGTTAAGGACAGCGGCGGTCCATACCACCACGGATTGAGCACCCGCTTGCGCCAGCTTGCGCAGCAGGCCGAGATCCCCTTCGTGGTTGATACCTATCCGAAATATGGATCGGATGGTGAGGCCTACTGGCGCGCCGGCGGCGAGGTGGCCGTAGCACTGATCGGACCGGGCGTGGATGCCTCCCATAATTACGAGCGCACCCATCGCGAGGCGCTCGAGGCAACCACGCGCTTGATCCTGGCCTACCTGCTCGAAGCGTGAGGCACGTCCCAGTCATGCAGGACCGCAGCGCTGCAAGATCTGCCTTCCTGGAAGGCGTGCTCGCGCAGCTCCCGATCCTACTCGGCGTTGTGCCGTTCGGGGTGATTTTTGGCGCGCTGGCGCGCTCGGCCGGCATCCCCCCGGTCGAGGCGCAGGGTTTCTCCATCCTGATCTTCGCTGGAAGCGCACAGTTCATCGCCGCCGGACTGGTCGCCGAAGCGACCCCGGCCGCGGTCGTCGTGCTTACGATCCTGGTCGTCAACCTGCGCCACATGCTCTACAGCGCTACGATGGCGCCCTACTTCCAGTCTCTCCCCACACGCTGGAAGATCGCGCTGGCCTGGCTGCTGACGGACGAGGCTTTCGCCGTCGGCTCACTCCACTACCGCCGCACGCAAGGCCCGGCCCGCCACTGGTTTTTCCTCGGCACCGGGCTGACCCTGTGGGGTTCCTGGCAGGTCAGTACGCTGGTTGGGATCGCACTCGGCGCGTGGATCCCCGGTTCCTGGATGCTGGATTTCGCGCTGCCGCTCACCTTCATGGCGCTGCTCATCCCCGCGCTCGATGGCCGGCCGACGCAGGCGAGCGCGCTTGCGGCAGCGGCTTTCTCGATCGCGTTGACGGGTTTGCCTTACCGGCTGGGGCTCTTGCTCGCCGCGCTGTTAGCGGTGGGCGTGGGTGTCGCTCTCGAACAAATACGGCCGCCGGGAGAAAGAACGAGCGGATGAGCAGTCGTGAGCTGTGGGTGATCCTGATCGGCGGCCTGCTGGTGACCTATGCCACCCGACTCTCCTTCATCGCTTTCCTGCCGCCCGAACGCATGCCCGGGTGGTTCCGGCGTGGATTGCGCTACGTGCCCCCGGCCGTGCTTGCGGCGCTGATCATCCCTGAATTATTGATGCCGGCAGGCTCGTTTGACCTCTCACTCGGGAACGAGCGCCTGCTGGCGGGTGCGCTGGCCTGGCTCGTGGCCTGGCGTACACACAGCACATGGTTGACGATCGCCGTTGGGATGCTCTCACTCTGGTTCTTAAGCCAGCCCTAATCATCCTTGCACTCGAGACTAGATGATACAATCGCCGGCATGCAAGATCGTGCCTCCCTCCTGCGTTACGCCTGGTTGTCAGTCGGCGCGGCGCTGTTGACGATCGCTATCAAGACGGGCGGTTTCCTGGTCACGCGCTCGGTCGGATTGCTGTCGGACGCACTCGAGTCAGGCGTGAACTTGGTGGCGGCGTTCACCGCGCTGGCCGCGCTGCGTATCGGCGCCCAGCCCCCGGACGAAGAGCACGCTTACGGGCACCAAAAGGTGGAGTACCTCTCGAGCGGCGCCGAAGGCGGCCTGATTGCGCTGGCAGCGCTCTCGATCGCCATCACCGCCGTGCAGCGGCTGCTCGCCCCCCAGTCGATCGCGCGCCTCGGGTTTGGCTTGGCGCTATCCACAGCCGCTTCCTTGATCAACCTTGGCGTTGCCCAGGTGCTGCTGCGTGTAGGGCGCAAGCGCAGCTCAATCGCACTCGAGGCCGACGGCCAGCACCTGATGACCGACGTCTTTACCTCGGTCGGCGTGCTGATCGGCGTGTCAGCGGTGGCGGTCACGGGCTGGGAGCCGCTCGACTCGATCGTGGCGCTCAGCGTGGCGGTCTGGATCGCGTATAACGCCTACCGCATTTTGCGCCGCTCGGCGCTGGGCTTGATCGACACAGCCATCCCGGCCGCCGACCAAGCTGCTGTGCACGCAGTGCTCGATCCGCTCAAAGGGCAGGGGGTGGGCTACCACGCGCTAAGGACACGCATGGCGGGGGCACGCTGTTTCATCTCGGTGCACCTGCTGCTGCCGGGCACGTGGAGCATCCAGCGTGGGCATGACCTGGCCGAAGCGGTCGAGCGCGACATCCGCGCCGCCGTGCCGTCGGCGACCGTCTTCACCCACATCGAGCCAGCCGAAGACCCGGCAAGCTTCAGCGATCAGGGGTTGGATCGGTAGCACCTTTTATGGCTTTAAAGACAATCAGAACCCAGCATCAACAGCGAAGTTATTCGGTAATCGTGTTCGGATCTATTGGTCTCGTTCGGGAATTATCCCTACTCCAGCCACACGGGGGATGTATGCTCACCGCCCGCTTCTATGATTGCATGCCTACCCCCTTTTGACGGTCGGATCTGCCCTTGATCGAAAGTACTAAATTCCCCAAATATAATGTTGGTTCTAAGGACAGGCGTTCGGATGAGGTGGTGTCTTCCTTGGATCACAAGGTTTCTTTGGCGTATTAGTGGGGACTGGGGTATTGGTAGGTGGGGAAGCTGTATTTGATGGGACAATAACTGGTGTCGACGTCTCTGAAGGTACTGGGGTATTCGAAGGAATGGGTGTATTCGAGGGGATCGGGGTGTTAGAAGATATGGGGGTATATGAGGGCGAGGTCGTACTCGAAGGAGCAATACCACCCCCGCCGCCCGCACTGGTAGCTGTGCGCGTCGGCGAAGTGAACGGGTTGGGTGTATTTGTTATTGTGGGTGTAGGTATCGGCGTCCAGGTCGGCTCGCCCGGGAGCTGGGTCGGCATGGGCGTGGCGCTGGGCGTGGACTGCAGCACAGCCATCGTCCCGGCCACGATCGTCTGGATCTGTCCCTCACCCAGCCCGCCGCCTCCCTGCTCGGCTGCGGTGGTGGAGAGCGAGGCAATCGTCGCCTCAGCCGCCAGCGCCGCGGCAGGATCGGGTGTGGCTGTGCCGTTGGTCAGGTTATAGACGGCGTAAGCCCCCAAGGGGAACACGAACAACAGCAGCAGCAGTGTCAGGATCACCGGCCAGCGGCGCAGGTTCCTTAGCGAAAACGTCCGCCTAACGGAACGCAGCATCCGGTCGTAGCGGATGCGGGCTTCGCTGATGCTCTGCATGACCGCCGTACGATCCTGCCCGTTGTTCTGCGCTGTGAGCATTGCTTCCTGGAAGGCGGCATTAAACGTGGCCATGTCGGCATAGCGATCTTTCGGGTTCTTCGACATGGCGCGCTGGATGACTTCATCGATGATGAGCGGTACATGGGCGTTCACTCTGCGTGGTTCGACCGGTACCTCGTTGATCTGCTTCAAGGCGATCGACAGCGGGGTGTCTCCATCGTGCGGCAAGCGGCCGGTCGCCAGCCGGTAGAGCACGATCCCCAGCGCGTACTGGTCCGTCCGGGCGTCAACCTTTTCGCCCCGGCACTGCTCGGGCGCCATGAAGGCCGGCGTCCCAACTATGCCTGATCCAGTCAGCGTGAGCGAAGCTTCGGTCATGCTGGCGAAGCCAAAGTCGGAGAGCATCGCCGTGCCGTCCTCATCCAGCAGGATATTGGAGGGCTTCACATCGCGGTGGACGACGCCCTTTTCGTGTGCGTAGGCCAGGCCCTTGGCGATGTCGCCAATAATGCGTGCCGCCTCGAGCATGCCGAGCGGACCCCGCGTTAGACGGTCCTGAAGCGTGCCGGCGCGGATGTAGGGCATGACGATGAAGGGTGATCGGGCATGCTCTCCGTAGGCTAGAACCGGGACAATGTTGGGGTGGTCGAAGGAGCGCAGCAGCTTGAGCTCACGATTGAAGCGCGCCTTGAACTTAGGATCCTCGATCAGGAAGGAGGCCATGAGTTTAACGGCCACGGATCGACCCGTGCGCGGGTCGACTCCTTCGTACACGGTCGACATCCCACCGCTGCCAATGCGGCCGCGGATTGGATAGGGACCGATTGTGCTGACTACCGAATCATCCATAGACGACAAATGCCCGGGCTATTCACCCAGGAATCTTCTCACGAGCCCTCTTCCCGTGGATTCACACTATATCATCGAATTGTTAGACACCTCCATATAACCGCAGGACCACCGCGGCTATTGTCCAGTTTGACATAATGTACTCCCCTGCCAATTCCACGTATGTTATGCTTGCAGGCCAAACCCCTAAGGACGCGCAAGATGCTTGAGGTCACACCATCCATCCAGATCGATGAAGCCGAGCTCGAGGAAACCTTCATCCGCTCTCCAGGACCAGGTGGCCAGCACGTTAATAAGGCCGCCACAGCGGTTCAACTGCGCTTTGATGTCGAGAAAAGCAGCGCGTTGAGCGATGCCATCCGTGTCAGACTGAGACGAATCGCCGGGAAACGGATGACGAAGGAGGGTGTGCTCGTGATCGAGGCCAGCCGTTACCGCTCACAGGATCGTAACCGGCAGGACGCACGTGAGCGCCTGGTGGACCTGGTCCGCCGGGCAACCCGGCCGCCGCGCAAACGGCAGCGCACCCGCCCACCGTCCGGCGCCGTTGAGCGCCGGCTGCAGGCCAAGCGCCGCAGGGGTGAAATCAAGCGGACGCGGCGCCTGCCACCACAGATAGACTGACTCCTTTAGTGTCGTTCCGAGCCCGCAGGGCGAGGAATCCCCGTGGCATATCTGAAGGAGGACCTAAACGACCTTATAGGATCAATCGACCATGCGTCCCAACGTCATGAGGATCCCTCGTCGCAAAGCTCCTCGGTAAGACACTCGTATGTCGTTGCGGGGCTGGTCTGATGATTGCAGGAGAAAATGCCTCTAGCGGCCGGTCCGCCAGGGGGTAAAGCTGGCCAGGATCGAACCCCCGATGAATTCACGCATCAGTGAATTATCCGGGATCAATTCGGTGTCGATCGGTAAGAACCACTCCAGGAAAGCCAGTAGCCGCTTCGCTTCGACATGCTCCACACTCCCAAAGGGCACCTGGCGGATGAACGGCTCGGCCAACGGCGCCAGCGCTGCCCCTTCATACATTAAAGCCGAATTGAACATCACATCAGCGTTCTCTTGGTAGGGGAAGATATAGCGCTTCTCACCCCGCCGGACAGACTCCCAGCGCCGGATCGTTTCGGCTGCACTGTAGCCGCGCCCGGTCGCGTCGCGCACGATGCGTCGGATCAAGCGCGTGTCCGTCGTCGAGACGCGGTTCAGGCGGTCCAGGTTGAGTTGGGTGAGCGCAGAAGTGTAGATGCGGAAGGTCTGCTCGGCGGGGATGCCTGGCGCAAGCTCAGGATTTAGCCCGTGGATGCCCTCCAGGATGACGATCTGGTCGGGAGACAAGCGCACCTGCTCTCCTTCGATTTGCCTACCGGAGATGAAGTCATACTTCGGCAGTTGGACTTCCTCCCCGCTCACCAGCAGCTTCAGGTCGTGATTCAAGCGCTTCAGGTCGATCGCACCCAGTGATTCGTAGTCAAGTTCGCCAGCTTCATCACGTGGGGTGTTCTCGCGGTCCACGAAGTAATTGTCTAGTTCCACCGGGTAGGGTGAAAGACCACGCGCCAAAAGCTGGATCGAGAGGCGCTTAGAAAACGTCGTCTTACCAGAAGAGGAAGGACCAGCGACGAGCACAACGCGGCAGTCCCGATCACCGTTGGCAATCATGCCGGCGATCTGGGAGATGCGCCCCTCGTGCAGCGCCTCGGATACCAAGATCACTTCCCGTGCCCGGCCGTTGGTAATGGCCTCGTTTAGAGCCCCGATGTTCGAGATCCCCAGGCGCTCAAGCCAGTCGCCGTACTCACGGAAGGTGGCCAGCAGCTTGGGGTATTCGGGGAGCGGCTGCAGTTCGGTCGGCCAATGCCGGCGCGGAAAGCGGAGCGTAAAGCCACCATTCGTCACGCTAAGCCCAAACCACTTCAGGTAACCGGTGGAGGGCACCATGTACCCGTGATGGTAGTCGAAGTGATCACCCAGCGAGTACAGCACGAGGTGCGGTTTGCGACGGTGCGCAAGCAGCCGCACCTTATCGTCAAAGCCGCACTCTTTAAAGTACTCGATCGCCTCTCCCAGTGACCACTGAGTCTTGCTAAAGGGCAAATCTTCGGCCACTATTTCGCGCATGCGCTCATCCAGCCTGGCCAGGCTCGTGTCGTCGAGCGGCTCCCGCCCAATGACCTGGCAGTAATACCCGCCAGATGAAACCGAGTGATCCACCACCAGATGATAGTCAGGGAAGAGTTGATCGAAGGCTGCCGCCAGGAGGAAGGTGAGCGACCGGCGGTAGATGCGCATTCCATCTGACTCTCCCATCGTCACCGGCCGCACGCGGGCGTCCATCTCGATCGGATAGGTGAGTTCACGCAGCTCGTTGTTTATGATGCTACCCACGATCGGGGCCTGTGTTTCGAGGATCTCGAAGAAGACGCCTACCTGGCTGCCGGTGGGACCTTCCAGGATGCGACCATCGGGCAGGATGACCTGCACCGTCTCGCGCTTGGTGGTCTCGTGGATCATAACTTTCTGCTTCGCTGCCATCGCCAGCGTGCCTCTCTCGGGGGTTCGATTCTACCTCAAGTTGGTGTCCAACCTTACCCCTACTCCCCTCCCAGCCGGCATTGCATTAGCAGCCTGTAAAATCGCATCTCCCATGTCTTCCCGAGGAGCAGAGCGACGAGGGATCCCCATGATGTTGGTAGGCACTGCCTGTTCCGGACAGGGGAGCCGGTTCAGTGTATTCCTGTCCATTGTCATGGGGATTCCTCGCCCTCCAGGCTCGGAATGACATGGGGTGTGCGAGCCCGGAATGACAGCAAATGCGGCATCCTCAAGCTGAACACAAACCGGCTGCAGCCGTGGGTGGCTGCAGCCGATGGACAAGCAGGATCCGCTACGCTTATATGCTGGGAAGCTCGATCGGCCGGCAGCACAGCACCATCTGCCGAGCGGCCTGGACCTCGTCCAGCCGTCCGACCGGCGTGTTATGCGGTGCCGCGTGCAGTAGTTCGGGATCCTGGTGTGCATCCCGGGCGATCTCGATCATCGCTTCGACGAAGGCGTCCAGCGTGCGCTTGCTCTCAGTCTCGGTCGGCTCGATCATCAGCGCCTCATGCACAATCAGGGGGAAGTAGTTCGTGGGCGGGTGGAAGCCATAATCCATCAAACGCTTGGCGACGTCCAGGGCATGGACACCGGGTGCATCAGACCAGCTGCCCTCCGCCACGAACTCATGCATGCATATGCGGTCGAAGGGCACCTTGTACGCCTCACGCAGTTTCACGCGTAAGTAGTTCGCATTCAGTACCGCATGATCGGAGACATCGCGCAGACCGCTCTTCCCCTGCATACGCATGTAGGCATAGGCGCGGACATGTATGCCGAAGTGCCCGTTGAAGGCCTTCACGCGCCCGATGCTCTTCGCCGGTGAAACCCACCCATACAACGGCGGCTGCTCTTCATCACCGGGATCGACGATGTCCACCACCGGCCCCGGCAAGAAATCGACCAGGTGCTCAGCGACACCCACCGGCCCGGAACCAGGTCCACCCCCACCGTGCGGCGTGGAGAAGGTTTTATGCAGATTGTAGTGCAGCACATCAATCCCCAGGTCGCCTGGACGCACGACCCCCAGCAGCGCGTTCATGTTGGCGCCGTCGCCATAGACCAGGCCACCGCAGTTGTGGATCAGATCGATGACTTCCTGTACGTGCTCCTCGAACAAGCCCAGCGTGTTGGGGTTGGTAAGCATCAACCCGGCCACGCACTCGTCGCACTCTTTCTTGAGCGCCTCTAGGTCGATATTACCGCGGTCATCGGAGGGGATCTCGATCACCTGCATTCCGCTCATCGTGGTGCTGGCCGGGTTTGTCCCATGGGCAGAATCTGGGATCAGGATCTTGGTCCGCTTCGTCTCGCCCCGGTCCTGGTGGTACGCACGTATGATCAGGATCCCGGTCAGTTCACCATGGGCGCCGGCCGCCGGCTGCAGGCTGACGCCGGCGAACCCGCCAATCTCCTTCAACCAGTTCTGCAGTGAGTACATCAAGGCCAGATTGCCTTGAGCGGTGTCCTCGGGCTGCAGCGGGTGGCTGAGTGCAAACCCAGCCAGGCGGGCGGCGTCCTCGTTCAACTTGGGGTTGTATTTCATCGTGCACGATCCAAGCGGGTATAGGCCCAGATCCACCCCGTAGTTTAGTTGAGAGAGGCGTACAAAGTGACGCACAACATCTACTTCGGCCAATTCGGGAAGGGGCAGTTCCTCGCGTACTAAGCCACTTGGCAGGTCGGCGAGAGGCACATCCGGTTCCGGCAGTGTGACCGCCACGCGCCCAGGTGAGGAGAGCTCATAGATCAAGGGTTCAGTCATGGCTCAACTCCTGAAGAGCATCGGTAAAATCATCGATCTCTTCCCTGGATAACATCTCGGTCACCGCAACCAGCATATGATCCTTCAATTCGGGGTAATCCTCACCCAGATCGTAGCCACCAAGGATATCGATGTCGAGCAATGCCTCGTTGATCTCGGCCACCGGCTTCGGGCACTTCACGACGAATTCATGGAAGAAGGGTTTCTTGTTCCATATGCTGTAACCCTCCAATGCCCCGATCCGTTCGGCAGCGTAGTGCGCCTTATGGAAGCACAGCTCAGCCACCTTGCGCAGCCCGGTCTTGCCCATCATCGATAGGTAAACGGTCGTGGCCAAGGCGATCAAGCCCTGGTTGGTGCAGATGTTGGAGGTTGCTTTGTCGCGGCGGATGTGCTGCTCGCGCGGGGTTAGTGTCAGTACATAGCCGCGCTTGCCGTCCACATCAACCGTTTCACCCACCAAGCGGCCGGCCATCTTGCGAACGTACTTCTCCTGGGTAGTAAAGATCCCGATGTACGGGCCACCATAGGAAATGGGGATGCCCAATGGCTGTCCTTCTCCGACAACCACATCCGCCCCGAACTCACCCGGCGGCCGGAGCATGCCCAGCGCTAGCGGGTTAACGACGACGCAAAACAACGCGCCGACCTCATGCGCGGCCTTCCCCAGCTCACTGAAGTCCTCCAGGTTTCCCAGGAAATCGGGATATTGGACAGCCACCATGGTCGTCTCTTCATCCAGCAGCGCCATCAATTCCTTGGGGCTGTTCTCACAGTTCTCATCCCCGGTCAGCGTGAGGCCCATGCCCTGGGTATAGGTGCGGACCACCTGGCGGTAGTGAGGGTGAATCGTAGGTGAAAGCACGACTTTGCTGCGCTTCCCACGATGGTGGTTCAGGGCCAGGATGACCGCTTCCGCCAGCGCCGTAGCGCCGTCATAGTGTGAGGCGTTGGAGACCTCCATGCCGGTGAGCTGGCACATCAGGCTCTGGTATTCGAAGATCGCCTGCAGCGTCCCCTGTGAAATCTCGGGTTGGTAAGGGGTGTATGCAGTGTAAAACTCGCTTCTGAGCAGGATGTGATCGACGACAGACGGGATGAAATGGTTGTAAGCGCCGGCGCCGAGGAAACAGGAGGCATGCTTGACCTCAAGGTTGGCCTCGGCCAGGGCCTGGAGCTCATCCATGACCTCCATCTCGGAAAGCGGGTCCGGGAGTTCGAGGTCGGGAAAACGGACCCCGGCCGGGACGGCCCCGTACAGGTCGTCGATGTCATCCACGCCGATCGCCGCCAGCATCTGCTGGCGTTCTTGCTCGGTATGGGGGATGTATGCCATTATCCTTCACGCTCCTCGACATGTTTCATATAGGCGGCCTGATCCATAAGGCCGTCCAGCTCAGCCGGATCGCTGATCTCGAACTTCACCAGCCACGCTTGCCCATAGGGATCGCTGTTGACCAGTTCGGGGGTTTCCGCCAGCGCCTCGTTGATCTCGGTGATCGTTCCTGCCACCGGCATATAAATATCCGCAGCCGCCTTCACCGATTCGACCGCCGAGTGTGCCTCGCCCTTGGCGACTGCGTCACCGACGTCGACCGCAGCCTCCACGTAGACGATGTCCGAAAGTTGGTCCTGCGCGTAATCCGTCAACCCGGTCGTCCCAAGGTTGCCCTCGACCCTGATCCACTCATCGCTCTCAGTGTATTTCAAATCCTCAGGGAAATTCATAACGACCTCCTGCTCCTTCATAATGTGTCCAATGACGCGCACAGGGCGCACACCCACAGCAAGGTGTGCGCCCTCTGTCGATAACCTGAGAGATTCATCCCAAACCGGGGATTTGCCCCTTCGGTGTCCGAAGACTTTCCAGAGTCGCGGCCAGGACGGGTCCTTTTTACCTGAGAGTTTCACCACACGACTGCACATGTGCGCGTGGTTTGCCCCTTCGGTGTCCGCGGGTGCGGAGCTCTTCTCGCCCTGTGCAAACTAACACCCTCATTCTACGAGACGGACTGCGAGAGAGTCAAGCCAGCGCTTATGCAATCGGAGTTCGTACGACCCCAGTAGTGTCTCACTTTAGCCGAGGGAAAATCAGAAGTAGACCGACTTGAAATCAGTTTACCGGACTTTGATCCGCGGTTCCGGTTTTTCGGCTTTCATTTTCCGGTTTTTTCACCTCCACCGTTGAATAATGCCAAACCATCGAACGAGAACCACACCTGCTGTGCTTCGTGGCCTAGGCAGCCCGATCCAACTCCCGGATCCGAAGCTTGAGCAGGCGATTGGCGCCTGCACGCGTCCAGCGCACACCTGCACTACCGCAGGTACGTGTACCCTGTCCCTTGAAGCGTCTGCAGATGGCCAAATCGATATGTTTCTCCACCGCGC
>Ga0315534_1001844_pt1 | contig 14618 bp, 13 predicted proteins | sample SalMarSW160240MG_FD_203094 | JGI IMG/M metagenome (GOLD analysis project Ga0315534, IMG submission 203094) | Salt marsh sediment microbial communities from the Plum Island Ecosystem LTER, Massachusetts, United States - Salt Marsh Sediment SW1602-40 ... | reverse complement strand
GGAGGAGGTACCCGTTGATCAACGAGGCTAAGGCAGCCTAATGTCAGAAAAAGCACCATCTCCAGACCGGTCCGGCCAGATCGAGGTAGAAGGAGGGACACGCCGGATCTACTGGGAATATTTTGGGGCGGGAGAGAGGGAGGTCGTCGTCCTGCTGAACGGCCTGGCCATGTTGACGAAATCCTGGCACCGTACAGTGCCGATTCTGCAACCCGAATACGACGTCCTGCTGTACGACTACTTCGGGCAGGGCGGCTCCTCGCAGGAGGACGAACCGTACTTCATCCATAAGTTCAGCGAATACCTGGTTGGGGTCATGGATCACCTGGGCATTGAGAAAGTCCACCCGATTGGCGTTTCCTATGGCGGCTTTATCGCTGCCGACCTGGGTCGTCTATTCCAGAACCGGCTGCATACTCTCACGTTATCCGGGATTCTCCTGACGGATGAGATTCAATTCCAGATGTACCAGGATATCTCGTTGATGTTCTACCAGCACGATGAACGCACGTTCGAAATCTACACCTATTACCTGTATGAGAAGATATTCAGCGAGACCTTCGCCCGGCGCATTTACGGCGAGAAGATGGAAAAAGGCCGCCGGAATTTCTACAACCGCTACTGTAACAAGCGTTATTGCTTGATCAGGCTCACGGAAGCACAGAATCCATTCTTCGATAACATCCGCCGCGACGAGAACGCGTACCGGGGGATCCAAACTCCGACGCTCATCTTTACGGGTGAGGAAGACCGGGCAATTCCCCCCTGGCAGCAGAGTAAATTGACCGGTATTCTCCCGAACAGCCGCCAGATCATGCTGCATGAATGCGGGCATATGACCTATATGGAGCGCCCGGAGATCTTCTGGCCTACGTTGAAGAAATTTTTTGCGGCAAAGAGCATTGAATTCGAATTGTAAACGGACTCCATCCGGTAGGCGGGAGGTGGAAAATGTACATCGGTGATTACCTGGGACGGCGGGAGATCTACTCGCCCGATAAACTCGCCATCATCGATGTCGGCAAGAACCCTGAACTGCGCCTGACATACAGGGAATGGAACCAGCGGGTAAACCGCCTGGCGAACTGGCTGAAGACCGAGCTGGGCGTCGACCAAGGCGACCGGGTCGCGATCCTGGCGCGGGACGGCATTGAGCACCTGGATTGTTTCTTCGCATGCGGCAAGCTCGGTGCGATTCACACCGCGTTGAATTGGCGGCTGCACTGGCGCGAGATGGTCTCGCTGCTCGAGGCGACCTCCCCCCGGGCGCTGATCTATTCGAGTGATTTCCTGGAAAGCGTGGTCGAGATTGAGGGAGCGACCCGGGGTGGGGAGCATGCGCTGGCTGCATACCTGCATGTCGAGGGCGAAGGCATACCGGGCTCACTTCGTTATGAAGACGTCATCGAGAATTCGCCTGATAGCCCGGTAACCTGCGAGAACCTCGAAGCCGAGGATATCGCCTGCCTGTTGTTCACCGGCGGCACGACCGGCCTGCCGAAGGGGGCGCAGATAAGCCACCGCCAGATCTGCTGGAACGTACTCAACACCGTCATCCATGACCTGGCTCATGACGATACCTATTTGTGCGTTTTTCCGTTGTTTCATGCTGGCGGACTGTTTGCCTACGTCTCCTCCCAGATCGTTTTCGGAAACACCACCATTCTCACCCGCCAGTTTGTTCCCGAGCAGGTGCTGGAGATCATCGAGCGGGAGAAGGTGACGGTGTTCGCTGCGGTTCCGACGATGTACCAGATGATGACCCAGGCTCCGAACTGGGAGCGGGTTGATCTCAGCAGCCTGCGTTTCTGCACCAGCGGCGGGGCGCCGCTGCCTGTGCCACTGGTGGAGCAGTACACCCGCGAAAAGGGGATCCGTTTCAAGCAGGGTTTTGGCATGACCGAGTACGGGCCCGGTCTTTTTGCGCTGCCCCCTGAAGATGCCATTCGAAAAGCAGGAAGTATCGGCCGGCCGAACTTCTTCGTAGACGTTCACGTGGTCGATGAAGACAACCAACCCCTGGGACCGAACGAACGGGGAGAGCTGCTCCTGAAGGGTCCAAGCGCCTTTTCTGGATACTGGGAGGACCCAGCCGCGACGGCGGAGGTGATTGACGAAGAGGGATGGTTCCACACCGGCGATATCGTCGAATATGACGAGGAATGGTACTTCTACGTACGTGACCGTAAGAAGGACATGTTCATTTCCGGCGGCGAGAACGTGTACCCGGTTGAAATCGAAAATGCGCTCTACCAGCATCCGGCGGTGTTGATGTGCGCTGTTATCGGACTTCCCGATGAACAATGGGGCGAGGTCGGTAAGGCGTGTGTCGTGTTAAAACCAGATACCAACGCCTCGGCTGAGGAGCTTGAGCAGTTTATGCAGGATCACCTGGCTCGGTTTAAGGTGCCGAAGAGCGTCGAAATCATGGACGAGCTGCCATTGTCTGGAATGGGCAAAATTCTAAAACGCGAGCTGCGTGAGCGATTTATGTAAATCCGGGAGTCAGGATCATTCAATAAAACCGGATGGCCGTTTAACGAGCCAGAAAGGCGGTCAGCATGGCGAAAAAGGTACTCGGTCGTGGAGCGGCGATTGTCGGGGTCGGGATGAGCAAATTCGGGGCATTTCCGGGCCAGTCCTCGCGCGATTTGTTTGTCGAGGCTTTCAAAGAGCTGCATTCATCGGTCGATAAGGGCTTTGACCCGCAGTCGATTGAAGCTCTATATATCGGCAATTACAGCAGCGACCTCTTTGAAGGCCAGGGGCACAACGCGCCTTTCATGGCGGATTGGACCGGCCTTGCACCCCGGCCGGCGACTCGGGTGGAGGATGCCTGCGCCAGCGGCGGGGTCGCACTGCGCCAGGGAATTCTGGCGATCGCCTCCGGCATGTATGACATCGTGCTGGTTGGCGGGATCGAGAAGATGACCGACCTGCCGACGTCGGAGGTCACGGATGCCCTGGCAACGGCCAGCGACGTGCTCTATGAGATCCCGGCCGGGTTTACCTTCCCCGGGTTCTACGCTGCCATGGCCACTGCCTATATGCACCGCTACGGAGCGCCGCAGGAAGCCTTCATGCGGGTCGGCATCAAGAACCACGACAACGGGGCATTGAATGAGAAGGCGCAGTTCGGCACGACGATCCGCCAGGTCATGCAGGGGAAGATCGCCAAGGCCGAGGCGAAGGGCAAGCCCGTGCCGACCTGGGCGGATGAGATGGAGTTCCTACATGATGAGCGGGCCAATCCGATCATCGCCTGGCCGATGAGGTTGTTCGACTGTTCGCCGATCTCGGATGGTGCAGCAGCCTTGTTGCTGGTGGGTGAGGACCTGGCGAAGAATTTTACGGATGACCCGCTCTATATCATTGGTTCGGGCCAGGCGAGCGACGTCGCGCTGCATGACCGTGAAGAGCTGACGACGCTCAAGGCCGCGCGAGTCGCCGGGAGGCAGGCCTATGAGATGGCGGACGTCACAGCGGGAGATATCAAGGTTGTTGAAGTCCACGACTGCTTCACGATCGCAGAACTCATCGCAACAGAAGACCTGGGCTTTTTCAAGCCGGGTGAGGCCTTCGCGGCCGTTGAAGAAGGGCTGACAACCCGCATTGGTCCGAGGCCGGTTAACACCTCGGGTGGGTTGAAGTCCAAGGGGCATCCCGTCGGAGCATCCGGGATCGGCCAGGTAGTTGAAATCTGGAAGCAACTCAGGGGCGAGGCCGGAGAGCGGCAGGTCGCTGGCGACCTGGATCTGGGTATGACCCACAACGTCGGCGGAACCGGGCAGACGTGCGTTGTACACATCTTTGAACGGCGGTGAGCGGTTACCCAAGCCGGGGATGACCCTTTTACGGTTCACAAGGAGCTCGCTCATGCGGGAAGATCAATTCACACAAGCAGCCTTCTATGCTCACCTGGCAGAACACAGGCTGATGGCCTCCGCCTGCACCAACTGTGGGAAGAAATTCTTGCCACCCCGGCCACTCTGCACAGCCTGCTACGGGGAGGAGATGGAATGGGTCGAGCTGGAGGGAGTAGGCGAACTGCAGGCCTTCACGGTAGTTCACATCGCACCGACGGCCATGCTCGAGGCAGGCTACGGCAGAGATAACCCCTATTGTTCGGGAATCGTGAAGTTGGAAAACGGACTATCGATCAGCGCCCAGATCCTGGACGTGGATGTGACTAGGCCGGAGAGCATCGTGATCGGGACGCCAGTCCAGGTTGAATTTATCGAACGGGGTGAGGGCGAGACGGTGAAGACGCTGCTCGGCTTCCGGCCGGCGACCTAGGTGCGATATGGCCTTCCATGACGTCAGTGGGGTGAAGATCTACTACGAATGGCATGGCCCGGAGGATGCGCCGGTCCTGGTGCTCAATAACGGCGTATTGATGAATGCCGCCACGAGCTGGGGATTCCAGACCGCCGCACTCTCGGAAGGGTACCACCTGCTGCAGTATGACTGTCGCGGCCAGGGGCAGTCGGATCACCCGCCCGGGCCGTACAGCATGGAGCTGCATGCTGACGACCTGGCGGCGCTTCTCGAGCTGGAGGGGGTTGAAAAAGCCCATATCGCTGGTATTTCGTATGGCGGGGAAGTCGCGCAGGCTTTCGCTGCCGCATTCCCGGAGAAGGTTATCAACCTGGTCTTGATCGACACGGTAAGTGAAGTCGGCCCGGAACTGGAACTGATCATTCTTGGTTGGATCGATGCGCTCAAAGCAAGAGACCCGCAGGCATTTTTCCACGTGACCGTACCGTGGAATTTCTCACCGGAATTCATCGCCAACAACGGACCATTGCTTGCGGACGCCCGCAAACGCTATGAATTGCTGGATTTCTCCGCCGTACAGACCCTGTGTGAATGCTTCCTGCAGTTCGACTATACGGAGCGCCTGGGTGAGATCGTGGCACCGACCTGCATCATCGTCGGGGAGCAAGATCTACTGAAGGGTCCGCGCTATGCGAAGATCTTGAAGGACGGTATCAAGCATGCCGAACTACACATGCTTGAGGGCGCGGGCCATGCGAGCTGCTGGGAAAAGCCGGCAGAGTTCAATCAACTGCTGCTGGACTTTCTTGCTCGAAGTTCCTCGGAGGGCTTGTAACCGGCATGCAACCAGCAGATGCTAGGATAGCGTACACGGGGTTTGCCATCGCCGGGAGAAGACATGGTTCACGCTGCTGATCTATTAAGTAAGCGGGCAGAGCTTACTCCTAACCGCGTCGCACTGGTTGAGATGGAGACCGGGGTGCGCTATTCCTACGCCGATTTGAACGAGCGCGCAAACCGGCTGGCGAATTTCATGCACGACCGGCTCGGATTGCTGCCGGGCGACAGGGTATCCATCCTGGCGCGCAATTCCATCGTATACGTCGATCTGTTTTACGGACTACCAAAGATTGGAGCGATTTTCGCACCATTCAACTGGCGGCTCACCGCGCATGAGCTTGCTTACATGCTGAGCGACCTCGAGCCGCGGGTCGTGATCTGTGAGCCTGAATTCGCGCCGATCGTTGAAGAGCTGCGCCTGGATTTCCCAATTGAACACGTTGTGACACTGCGTGGAGCAAGCCTGGAGGAGGGATTGAGCTACGAGGCGGGTGTTGCCGAAGCCTCAGTGGCCGAACCCGAACGCCCCGAGATGGATGGCGAGACTCCTTACTGCATTCTCTACACCTCGGGCACCACCGGTAACCCAAAAGGCGCCATCATCCCGCACAGGCAAATCCTATTCAACTGCATCAATACCGTCGTCAGCTGGGGTCTGCTGGAGACGGATATCTCGCCGGTTTACACGCCGCTCTTCCACGCCGGCGGGTTGTTCGCCTTTTTTGCACCGCTGCTCTACCTCGGTGGGAGAATCGTCCTTGCGCGTGATTTCGACCCGGAGGCTTCCTTGCGCTGGATTCTCGATGAAGGCTGTACGGTCATCCTGGGCGTACCGACGCTCTTCCAGATGTGGTTTGATTCACCGTTCTTTGACGAAGCAGACTTCAGCCCGGTGCGGTTCTTCATCAGCGGCGGGGCTTCGTGCCCACCGGATTTGATGAACAAATGGCGTGATAAGAAAGGGATCGTTTTTCGCCAGGGATATGGACTGACGGAGGTCGGCGCAAACTGCTTCAGCATGACCGACGAAGAATCGGTTCCTAAAACGGGTTCTGTAGGCAAGCCGATATTTCACAGCAAGATGCGCGTCATCGACCCAGAAAGTGGTGAGCAGGTCCCCACGGGTACGGCCGGAGAGCTCTTGATCAGCGGTCCGCATGTCTGCGCCGGGTACTGGCGCAATCCAGAAGCGACGGCTGAGGCGATCGTCGACGGGTGGTTTCACACGGGCGACATGGTACACCAGGACGAGGATGGCTTTTACTATATCGATGGCCGCTATAAGGATATGATCAAGAGTGGGGGCGAGAATATTTACGCGGCCGAGGTGGAGGCAGTTTTCAGGGAACATCCTGCGATCAAGGATTGTGCCTTGATTGGAATTCCGGACGAGAAATGGGGAGAAGTCGGCCAGTTAATCCTGGTTTTGGAAGAGCCGTTAGAGCTGGATCATGAGGGTTTGAAACGTTTTGGCGGGGAACGACTCGCCCGCTATAAAATTCCCAAGTCATTTGTGGTTGCCGAAAGTCTTCCATATTCTGCCTACGGGAAAGTTGAGAAGGTTAAACTGCGTGATCAGTACCAATGACAAACCCGAGGGAAATCTTCCTAAGCGTCTTTACGAGCTGGAGAGGGAGGGACGATGATGAGTATCGCGACGATGCCCGGGATCAGCGCCCGGGAGATCGAAACCAGGCGGCTCAGGACACGAGTGCTGTTCGCCGGTCCCGAAGATGGGAAGCCAGTTCTCTTCCTGCACGGAAACATCTCATCGGCAACCTGGTGGGAAGAGACGATGACAGCCCTGCCGAAGGGATTCCATGGGGTGGCTCCCGATCAACGCGGGTTTGGTAACTCGGATCCAGCAAAAAAGATCGATGCCACGCGCGGCATGGGCGACCTGGTGGATGATGCCCTCGCACTGCTCGATTATCTTGAATATGATCGTGCTCACATCGTTGGCAACTCGCTTGGTGGCATGGTTATCTGGCATATGCTTGCAACCTGTCCGGAGAAAATGTTGACCGTCACGCTTGCCGATCCGGGTTCGCCCTTTGGATTCGGGGCGACCCGTGATGAGACAGGAACACCGACCACGCCCGACTTTGCTGGCTCGGGTGGAGGGCTTTCCAATCCGGAGTTGATCAAACGCTTGAAGGAAGAGGATCTGAGCACAGAAAGCCCCTTCTCGCCGCGCAGCGCTCTGCGAACCCTGCTTGTGAAACCACCTTTCATCTCCGAGCGAGAAGATGAACTCGTCCAGTCCATGGTCAGCACCCATATCGGTGAGAAAGACGTACCCGGAGATTCAGTACAATCTCCGCATTGGCCGCACATGGCACCGGGAGTGTGGGGAGCGTCCAACGCGACCTCACCGAAGTACCAGATGGATGTCGATGTATTACTCAAATCGACGCCAAAACCACCGATCTTGTGGGTTCGAGGCAGCGATGACCTGGCCGTCTCCGATACGGCCGCCTCAGATCCGGGCTACCTCGGCCGGATGGGCTTGCTGCCGGGATGGCCCGGGGAGGAGGCATACCCTCCACAACCGATGCTCAAGCAAACCCGGTCATTCCTCGAGCGCTACGCAGGATCAGGCGGAAACTACAAGGAAGTCGTGATCGAGAACAGCGGTCACGTGCCGTTCCTGGAAAAACCACAGGAATTCAATCAAGTCTTTCACGCGCATATTTCAGCTGGATGAAGAGAACATAGCGTGAGGAGGAGGTGAAGCTCGCATTCGAGAAGGCGTAAAGTGCGAAACGATGTGAACCACCCAACCAATCCCGATCTTAGGAGGAGGGAATCGATGAAAGCCACGCTCCGAGTAATAACATTCCTGCTAATCGCGACGATGATCCTCAGCGCCTGCGCCCCTGCCGCGACGCCGGAGCCAACCGAGGCGCCGATGGTGGAGCAGCCCACAGAGGCTCCGGTGATGGAAGAACCCATGACTGAAGAGCCGATGGTGGAAGCCCCAATGGCCCTGAGTTGCGATAAGCCGATCAAGGTTGGCCTGATCACCGATGCAACCGGTGCGCTGGCCATCTACGGTGCGCACATCATCCGCAGCTTCATGCTCGGCATGGAATACGCCACGGGCGCACCGGGCAGCGTGGGTGATGTCTTTACCGCCGAGGATGGCAGCAACACGTTCATGCTCGACGGCTGTGAGATCCAGGTTTTGCTTGGTGACGACCAGACCAATCCTGATCTGACATCATCGATCGCACGTGAATTCGTCGAGGTCGATGGCGTTGATGTACTCGTTGGAACCGTGAGCTCCGGGAATACCGCCACGCTGCAGGAAATCGCCGCTGAGAACCAGATCGTTCTGATCGTCGCGCCAGCTGCAGCAAACGATATTACCGGTGTGAACTTCAACGAATACACCTTCCGCACGAGCCGCGAGAACTACCAGGACGCGATGGCCCTGTGCGAATATATCACCCAGGCCTACGACACCTTCGTTCAGATCGCCCCGGACTACAGCTTCGGCTGGGGCGGGGCAGCAGCCTACCGCGATTCGTGCACGGTCAACGGCGGGACGTTCCCGGTGGATGACATCTTTGCCCCCTTCGATACGACCGACTTCACGCCCTACATGGAGCAGGTTCTCGATTCGGGCGCTCAAGCCTGGATCCCGACCTGGGCCGGTGGCGGTTTTATCGCCATCATGCAGGCTGCCGTTGACCTGGGCGTCACCGACCAGATGGACATGGCCTCCTCGTTTGTCGACAACGTCGCACTGCCAGCCTTCTTCGGCAACTCGATCGGTGCGGTCGGTTCGACCCTGTACCATTACACAGCCCCGAACAACCCCATCAACGACTGGCTGATCGCCGAGGATAAAGCCCGCTACGGTGTCTACCCCGATCTCTTCGATGCGGATGGATTCAATGCCGCAGTGCTGTTGGTCGAGGCGATCAAGGCAACCGAAGGGGATACGAGCTCTGCTGCGTTGATCCCGGCCATGGAAGGGATGGAGTTTGAAGGGCCGAAGGGTACGGTGTACATCCGTCCCGAGGATCATGTCGCCATCCAGGATATGTACGTGATGAAGCTCCTCAACGTAGATGATCCGGATGCCAAGTTCTTTGAGTACATCACCACGACCCGCCCCGAACCTCCTTGCTTGCTGCCGGAGGAGATGAAGGCTCGTTGTGGATCCCTCCCCTATGGAAGCCTGACGGGAGAGTAGCTCGAGCGGAACGAAAGGAGATCGAGATCGCAAGATCTCGATCTCCTATATTCAAATACCGAAAAATGATCCTGGTCAAACTCAGGATTGCTGAGTATGCTCTTAAGGCGAGGCCAGGATGCAATCCGCCCGTCGCCAAGTTCTATACAGGCGCTTGCAGGATCGCGAAACCAACGATTATTCGGGCTGGACTTGAGCAAGCGCGCGTGGCAGCGGGCTTTGTTTATTAGGTACCTGCTCGCATCATTACCGGGGACCAGAACGCAGGACAGCAGCATACGAGGTGTGTATGGAGTCAGGATCGTCGGCTGTAGGTGATCAAAACCCGGCAACCGAGTGGGCGATTGAGACGAGTGGACTGCGGAAAGAATTCGGCGGTCTTGTCGCTGTGGCCGATGTGAGCATTCGCGTACGGTCGAACACGATTCACTCCATCATCGGCCCAAATGGTGCTGGCAAAACGACCTTTTTCAACCTGCTCAGCGGCAACCTGGAACCGACCAGCGGGCGGGTTTTTTACTATGGTGGCGACATCACCCATCTGCCGCTGTACCGAAGCGCGCATCTGGGAATGGGACGATCCTTCCAGATCACAAATATCTTCCCCAATTTAACGGTGCTGGAGAACGTGCGCCTGGCATGCCAGGCGATCGGCAGGCATAATTTCCGCTTCCTGAATCACTTTCAGCACTTCCCCGAGGATGAAGGGCGTGCCTGGGAGGTCATCGAGCGGGTCGGACTGCGCCGGGAAGCTACCCTGGCCGCCCGGATGCTTCCTCATGGCGGTCAACGCAAGCTTGAACTGGCCATCATCCTGGCCGCTAACCCCAGGGTCTTGCTGCTTGATGAGCCGACCGCCGGCATGGCAGCCGAGCAAGTGCCAGAGTTAATTGAATTGATCCGCAGCGTGCATCTTGAGGGAGACAAGACCATTTTGCTGGTTGAACACAACATGAATGTCGTGATGAGCATTTCCGACACTATCACCGTGATTCACCAGGGGCAGGTGCTGGCAGAAGGGACCCCCGCGGAAATATCGGAAAACAAGGACGTACAGAATGCTTACCTGGGTGGGCTGTACCGAGAACTACGCGGGCAGGCATAAGTTATCCAGGTGGAACAGTCAGGAAGCCTGGTGCCATCCGGTGGTTGTCAACATCCGTTCTAAAGGGTTGTGATGGATAATCTGCTCGAAGTGCAGGATATTCAAACCTTCATCGGCCAGTTTCACATCCTGCAGGGGGTGTCATTGACCGTACCCGCCGGCGGCCGGGTCGCTCTGCTGGGGCGCAACGGCGCTGGAAAGACGACCACACTCAAATCCATCCTGGGTTTGACACCCCCGCGCCAGGGCGAAGTGGTGTTTGATGGGATGGAAATCCAGGGCAGGCGCAGTTTCGATATCGCCGGACTCGGAATCGGTTATGTTCCCGAGCACCGGGCGATCTTCCGGGATCTGAGCGTCGAAGAGAATCTCATGATCGCCGAACGCACGAAAGGGGATTTGGCCAGGAAGCAGGAGTTCATTTTCCAGTTGTTCCCTGACCTGAAACGCTTCTTACGCCTGCGGGGGACTCAACTTTCGGGTGGACAGCAGCAAATGCTTGCTATTGCGCGCGCGCTTGTTCCCGACAATCGTTTGCTGTTGATTGACGAGCCCACGGAGGGTCTGGCGCCGGTCCTGATCGAGCAATTGATCGACGCCATCATGCAGCTATCTGCACAGACGACGATCTTATTGGTGGAGCAGAACTTCGTCGTCGCATCTCATCTCGCCGAGTGGTATGTCATCATCGAAGAAGGACGTTCGGTGAAGGCAGGCCGGATGGGTGATTTGATGCACGATCAGGAGACCATTCGCCGCTACCTGGAGGCGGCATGAGATATCTGATGCGAATTTGGACGCGAGCTGAGAGCGCGGCCTGGCACCGCATACGGGGGTGGCGATGAGCAGATTACGCCAGCTGTGGGCCCGCAACCGCACGCTCTGGATTACCCTCCTGGTCATGCTGCTGCTGTTTACGGCGGCGATTCGCGGCATGGAGACCAAGGATTGGGTCATCACGCTTCTGCGGGGGCTTTCTGTCGGCGCAATTACGTTCCTCGTCGCGTCAGGATTTTCGCTTATCTTTGGCCTGATGGATGTCCTCAACATGGCCCACGGCACTTTCTTCATGATCGGGGCCTATGTAGGCTGGACCGTCGTGGTGCGACCCGATACGTTCATTGACCTGCTGCCCCCGATCCTGATCGTGGCGGGCGGCATTGCGCTGACGCCAATATGGAAGCAGGTCCTTGCGGGCATCAATCCTGGGCCGGCATCGAAGAGAATTGGACCCTGGCTTGCATTGCTTGCGGGCGCGGCGCTTCTGGTCGTGGGGTTGATGCGGTACCCGATTACGAAGTGGGATCCCGGGGTTTATGCCAACAGCCCGGTAACGAATTCGTTTGAAGCAAGCCAGGGCATCCTTGCCCTTCCTGCTCCGGTCGGGTTCGCGCCAGGTGTATCCCCGTTCCTGGTCATCAGCGCCATCTTGGCCGGTGGATTGTTCTTTGGAGCGGGCATCGCTTTCTTCAGCGCATCCAGGGAGCCTGGATCCGGCGGTGGATCAAAGCCGGAACGGAAGCTTCCGGCCGGTGGACTGGCACTCGCCGTCTTGTTGCTCGCAGCAGGTTTGACTGTTTTTCTCTTTAACGATCCCATCACCGCTTTTGTCTTCGGTCTGAACCGGACCTGGCTGTTCGTCATGGCGGGCTTTGTGACGCTGCTGACCGGGATTCTGCTTGGTTCGATGATGGAAATCACGCTGATCCGTCCGCTCTACGAACGGACAATCTACCAGATCATGCTCACGCTGGGTCTCAGCGCCATCGGGGTCGAACTCGTACGGGCGATCTGGGGATTGCAGGAATTCACGATGCCCCGCCCATCGATCTTCGATGGGACCGGCGAAGGATGTCCAGCCACGAGCCTGGTTGACCTCGTTCGGTTCCAATGCTCAACGGTAAGCGTGCTGGGCGGCAGGGTCCGGACCTACAACGAAATTTTCATCCCCTTGCTTGGGATCGCCGTTCTGATCATCGTTTGGCTCCTTCTGCAGCGGACCAAGCTGGGGATGATCGTTCGTGCCGGAGTGCAGGACAGCGAGATGGTCGAAGCGCTGGGAATTAATGTCCGGCGGGTCTTCACGCTCGTCTTTGCCCTCGGTGTGGGATTGGCATCTCTCGGCGGGCTGATCGGTGCCCCTTCGACCGGCCTGACAACAAACCTCGGCATCAGCTTGCTCTTGAATGTACTGATCGCGCTGGCGATCGGTGGCCTCACCAGCTATCCCGGTGCGGCTCTTGGATCGCTTATTGTCGGACTCCTGCAGCAGTTCATCATCAAGTACGGTCAGTTGGGGATCAAGCTTCCGTTTCTCGCAGAGCCATTCAAACCCACGCCGCCCCTGGTTCCGGCCACGACCGTCCTGCTGATGGTGGTCATCCTGCTGATCATGCCCAACGGGCTCCTCGGAAGGAGGGAGTAGGCTGTGGAAAAAGCTCCCTCAGCGGCCCAATCCCGCTTCCTGCCCAGGGGGTGGTCGATAAACCGGGGTGTGATCATTCTGACCGCATGCCTGGCCGCACTGCCCTTCGCAATGGCATTCCTGACTGGCCAATCGATCCCCAGCCTGCTGGCGAATGAGACCGGCCAGGCGAAGTTTTACCAGGGTGTGGCGATCGAGATTTTCATCCTGGCGGTCTACGCCCTGAGCTACGACCTACTGTTTGGCATCACCGGCCTGCTTTCGTTAGGCCATGCGATGTTCTTTGGCGTGGGAGCCTACCTGACCGGGATTATGATCCGCAGCTTCGATTGGGGATTGTTTCCTACGCTAGGCCTGGTCATAGGGGCAGGGGTCCTTATGGCGTTGCTCTTCAGCATCGTGCTGCCGCGCGTGAAGGGCATGACCTTTGCGCTGGTCACCCTCGGACTGGCCCAGGTCTTCCATATCGTCATCCAATCGCGTGAGCTTGTGGATTACGCTGGCGGGGAAATTGGCCTGCAGGGGTTTACCCCTCCGGCGTGGATCAACCCGATCGAAGAACGCCTGCGCTTCTACTTTATTGCCCTGGCGTTCCTGATCCTGATCTACCTGCTCTACAAGCGCTTTGTCGATTCGCCGACCGGTCATGCCTGCATCGCCATCCGTGAAAACGAGGACCGCGCGACGATGCTTGGATTCAATACCTTCCATTTCAAGCTGGTCGCGATGATCATCTCTGCCGTCACAGCCGCGCTGGCTGGCTCCTTCCATGCCTTATTCACACCGATCATCCGGCCCGGGATCACCGGCTCCGAGTTCACCATCGCCGCGCTCTTGATGGTGCTCATCGGTGGGATCGGGACTTTGAATGGAGCGATCATCGGGGCGGCCGCCTACACCCTGCTCTCGTTCTTCTTTCAGCGATCGTTTGGGGAACTATCTCAGGTCCTGATCGGCGTGATTTACATCCTGATCGTGCTTTTCTTCCCCTATGGTATCGTGGGGACCTGGCGTTTGCGTTCGCTCGACCTCCAGGGAGGATGGAAGCGATTGTTGGAGATCTTCCGCCGGGCACTGGGGCTCGATCATGCCTCTGGTAAGTAATTCCTGTCCACGCCTCATCCATCAAGCACGCGAACAGCACCAGGGTTGAACCACGCAATTTCCCTGAACACCCTTCAAGCGTAACGAATGCCACCAAGCGCTGGACAGTGCTTTGGTCAGCAAAGCAAAATGGGTTAGCGGAACTCCTCCGCTTCTCGCGCCTGATGACACGCTTCGACGTACGGGAGGTTTTTACGGGGTGCCAGTGCTGTATGGCGTCGGTTCGAGAGTCGCCGGGAACACCGTTGCGATAGGTGTGGGATCGGCTTCATCCGCAGCTGTTGGCTTGAGCGGCGTGATCTCCGGCGTACGCGGGAACTCCCAATCGATCGGGGTGGGGATCGGTCCTTCTTCGGGAAGCCCAACGGCCGTAATTCGTGCCTGTTCGAAACTCATGCCTCTGAATTGATCGAAAGGTGTCCTGAGCCGTTCGGCCTGGATATCGCCGCTTAATTCTGGGCTGCCCACGGAAACGAGCAGATCGAGATAGTCTTCCACATCATCGACCATCTTCTCGCTGATGATCACGTCACCACCCCGGCCCTCAACCAACGCGCGCAGGCCTGGCTCGTATTCCAGAATGATCGTCAGTCCATCGTCCTTGACCTGCGGGTTATTGAGAATCAACGTGCAGAGCTCATAATTGTGCCGCCAGTAGAGGT
>Ga0315534_1001841_pt1 | contig 14628 bp, 14 predicted proteins | sample SalMarSW160240MG_FD_203094 | JGI IMG/M metagenome (GOLD analysis project Ga0315534, IMG submission 203094) | Salt marsh sediment microbial communities from the Plum Island Ecosystem LTER, Massachusetts, United States - Salt Marsh Sediment SW1602-40 ... | reverse complement strand
ACGGTCGAAGCCGGCCAGTCCGATGGGGAGACCGACGGCACGCGCCTGTTCGCCGCGCTCGGCCAGGCGTTCGCCGACGTGCCGCCCGAACAAGTCGCAGGCGCAATCCTGTTGACCGATGGCCGCGTGCACGACGCGCCGGCGGAGGCGAGCGCGCTCGGTTTCACCGCCCCCGTGCATGCGCTCGTGACCGGCCATCCCGCCGAGCGCGACCGCCGGGTGGTGCTCGTCTCGGCGCCGCGCTTCGGCATTGTCGGACAGCAGCAGATTGTTTCGTTCCGCATCGAGGATGTCGGCGCGCCGCGCGGATCGGCCGAGGTGTTGATCAGCCGCGACGGCGAGCTGCTCGAACGGCGCACCGTCCGCTCGGGCGAGCCGGTCCGGGTGCAGGTGCCGATCCCGCATGCCGGGCCGAACATCGTCGAAATCGAAGCCTCGCCGCTCGAGAGCGAACTGACCCCGCTCAACAACCGCGCCGTCGTTCCGATCGAGGGCGTGCGCGACAAGCTGCGCGTGCTGCTGGTGTCGGGCGAGCCGCACGCGGGCGAGCGGACCTGGCGTAATCTGCTCAAATCCGACGCCAATGTCGACCTCGTGCATTTCACCATTCTGCGCCCGCCGGAAAAGCAGGACGGTACGCCGATCAACGAACTGTCGCTGATCGCGTTTCCGACGCGCGAATTGTTCCAGCAGAAGATCAATGAGTTCCAGCTGATCATCTTCGATCGCTACGCGCGTCAGGGCGTACTGCCCATGATCTATTTCGACAACATCGCCCGCTATGTGCGCGAGGGCGGCGCGGTGCTGATCGCCGCGGGCCCGGATTATGCGTCGCCGACGAGTCTTTGGCGCACGCCGCTCGAACCTCTGTTGCCAGCCGAACCGAGCGGACAGATCACCGAGGCTGCGTATCGCCCGGAGCTGAGCGCGCTCGGTCGCCGCCATCCGGTGACGCGCGGACTGCAGGGCGCGGACGAGACGCCGCCACGCTGGAGCCGCTGGTTCCGCCTCGTCGATGCGACCGTCAAGCAGGGGATGACGGTCATTCAAGGCCCGGAAAACAAGCCGGTGCTCGTGCTCGCGCGCGAGGGCGAGGGGCGCATCGCGCTTCTGCTCTCCGACCAGATCTGGCTGTGGGCGCGCGGCTATGAGGGCGGCGGGCCGCATATCGACCTGTTGCGCCGGCTGTCGCACTGGCTGATGAAACAGCCCGATCTCGAAGAGGAGGCGCTGCGCATGTTCGTGCGCGGGCGCGAGCTCATCGTGCAGCGCCAGACCATGGGCGAGAGCGTGAGCCCCGTCACCTTGACTGCACCCTCGGGCGAAAAGCGCACACTCACCCTCGACATGAGCAAACCCGGAATCTGGCGCAAGAGCATCGAGGCGAACGAACTTGGCCTGTGGCGCGCGAGCGACGGCAAGCTTAACGCGCTAGTCAATGTCGGCCCTGCCAATCCGCGCGAATTCGCCGAAGTCACCTCGACGACGGGGGTGCTGGCGCCGCTTGCCCATGAGACCGGCGGCGATTCGCGCAGGCTCGCGACAGCGGCGGGCGCAAAAGTCGACGTGCCGCGCGTCGTCGCCGTGCGATCGAGCGACACTTTTCACGGTGACGGCTGGATCGGGCTGAAGATGCGCCAGGCGAGTGTCGTGCGCGGCGTCGGCGTGCTGCCCGTCTTCGCCGGCCTGCTCGGGCTATTGCTGCTGCTCGGCAGCCTTGCCGCCACCTGGGCGCGCGAAGGGCGGTGACGGGGACGATTTTCAGGAATATATTTCACGCATAGCGACCTTCTCAAAGAGGGTACGGGCAGTTTTGATGATTTGCAGCGGCGCACGTCTTACCATTGGGATGGCAAGTGCTTTTCGTGAGCCTGTGCTTCGACTCGGAGTTCAGGCGAGCGAGGTCATGGAGACTTTTTACAAAGCACTTCGGACAACTCAGTCCCTAAATCTCAACGACTTGCTCACATTCGGGGGAAACTCGTACGGAGATCTTAAATTGACGATCAATACCTTCCGTGGAAGCGGTCGCATTGACATAACCCCCGCCGCATTGGTCGTCGATCTGAGAGAGATCCGTCTAGAGGACGGTCACGCTGAATCTGCCAAGAACCACCTGCAACTATGTGAGGACACGCTTCGCACAATTTTAAAAGTGGAGGTTTCGGAGCGTTTTATGCGCGCCAATCTGTGGCTAGCTTGTGAGGGTGGCCCGACGTCCGTCGAGACCTTCCTTGGAGAAAGAGGAAACGCCGCGCTGAAGCTTGATCAAGGGAAATATGCAACCTTGAAAAAGGAATTCACGCTTCAGTTTAGCGGCTTGGATGCATCCAATGCTACGAAGATAAGCCTCGCATTGCAGCGCTCGATGGCTGAGGGCGATTTGTTCGTTCAGTTCGACCACACGCAATACGGCAGCCCCATCGTGGCGCAATCAGTCATGCAGCAGTTTGAGGTTGCAGAAAAGGAACTTCAAGCTTTAATGACGCACGTAGGATTGGAGCCGAGGAAATGACGCTGGTCAACCTCGAGAATAACCGACCGCTCGAGAATGGAAGAGATGGGCAATACTTAGCCGAAAAGCGCAGCGTCGGACTTGGTAATACAGACCCTGTTGCTACGCTTGGTTCTCCCCTAGGAATTGGCGTGCCTTCGGTTGACTATCGCAAAACAAGGCAACGAAAATCAGAATCACCGCAAGAGATTTGGCATGCGCCCACGGAACCAACGCTTTTTGTCCAAATAGCGGAGGGTGAAAAATTCTATTTTTCGCCGGCTGAAAGCCGATTTGTTTTTGAGGCGATGCCCCCGCTTTGGACGAAGGTCGCTAAGGCGCCTGGGCAGGTGCTTCTTTTTAAGAAAGTTATGGACGATTGGGACTTTGATGACCGAGAAGCGGCAACTCTTCTCGGCTTAGAGGCTGCGTCCGACGTTGAAGAGATTTATCTTGGCGTGAGGCCTGTGCGGCAGCGTGATGCGAATGATAGGCTGCGGGCGATCCTTCGTATAGCAACAGACCTGGATGCTCTCTTCGGTGACGTGGCAGCGATCCGGGATTGGCTCAGCGAACCGCAACATGATTTGAATGACGCGACGCCGCGGGCGCTCCTTATCGAAGGTTCAATGGAGAATTTGCTGCGCGTTAAGTATTACGTCGCGTACTTATCCGGACGATAAATGATGCTGGAAGCGCTGCCGCGTGCGAACGTTACGAAGGACGTTCACCGATTCGCGAACCTTTCCCATCTGGCGGTTTTTGCAAATAAGAAGGGCCTCACAATAGGGGAGATCATCGATGTTATTGCCTTTGATCGCGGCGACGTGATAAGGGAGCTGATTGAGGCTCCATTTCAACGAAAGCAGCTTTTTGGAAACACGTTCGGGCCAGTTTCACGGTTTTCTGACGGGAGTTGGCCGGTTTTCTATGCGGCAATCGGCCGGACCACAGCGGAGAGGGAAAGCGTACACCATTATGGAAGGAAGGCTGCAGGCGGCACGAACGCGCGACGTGCAGTCCACTACTCGATTGTTCGATGTAGGTTCTCCGGGTACATTGTGGACCTTCAGCCGAAGCTTCCTGACTGGCCGGGCCTGATCAGTGAGGACTACAGGTTCTGTAATAGTTTGGGACAAGAAGCACATGATGCAGGGCTGGGTGGTTTCCTGAGTCCATCAGCTCGCAACGTCGGAGGCACCACCGTGCCGGCTTTTTTGCCAGGGACGATTTCGGACCCACAAATTGAAGCGACCGCGAGATTGGCGTTCGATCGAGCGAATATCATCGTTGAAATCAATGAGGTGCCGTAGCGCTCTTATCCCACACAGGTCCGAAACAGGCTGGTGCTCTGCTAACGTATGGAAGCGGCGGGCGCAAAAGTCGACGTGCCGCGCGTGGTCGCGGTGCGGTCACCTATCGCGGTGACGGCTGGATCGGGCTGAAGATGCGCCAGGCGAGCGTCGTACGCGGCGTCGGCATGCTGCCCGTGTTCGCCGGCCTGCTCGGGCTGTTGCTGCTGCTCGGCAGCCTCGCCGCCACCTGGACGCGCGAAGGGCGGTGACGGGACGGACGTCCACGGCTGACGCGTAATCGTCCGGACTCGGCCTGTTGACGGAAGCAGAACTGTCCGCAGCGCTTGCCGACTGTCGTCATCATTTGCGCCAGCCCGACACCTCTTTCACCCTGTACACGGTTGCGCAAGTGTGGGGGCGCAACGCCTGAAGCCTCGTCTCAAGGCGTGCATTCAATTGCGCCGAACCGTGAAACAGATTTGAAGGGCGATGAAGGAGCCGATAGCGGTAGCGAAGTAAGCTCGCCAGCCTTGGCGATCTCCATCGGCCTTAAGTAGCACGGCGTGACCTTTTTGCCGACGAAATGGCAACGCTCTGATTCGATGAAGCTTTATTGGCCGGCGTCACGGCCGCTTACGCGCGCGTTGCGGCATCGCACAAAGATTATATTGCGCTGCACTATATTTTCCTTATTGTGGGCGCATAAGGAATAAATATGGCGTCCCAATCCCAGTACAACGATATGCCGAACCTCGCTCGGTGTGAGGCCTGCAATGCGACGGTGATCGCAGAAGCTGGCGGCAGCCTCCCGGCGGATGCGAATACCGTGTGCACGGCATGCGGCATGACGCTGGTCGATCCGCCCCATGAGGGCGGCGACTATTTCGGCGTGGTCATGAGGGTCAAGCGCTCTCTCGGCGGTCCTGCGCGGCCGCGCCGCAACGGACACTGATAAAGTCCGCCCCTCCGATGCGCCGTAAGACAGCGAATGCTGATCGTCCGCTTTTGCTTTCGCGGACGATGCATCGCGCTGGATAGGCCGCATCGCGCCAAATGGGACTGAGAGCTCACAGCCCGGCGACGAATATGTCGCCCTGAAAGCGCTGGTCGAGGCCGAGCTGTTGGTCGCCGCCGGTCAGCTGCGACAGGTGCTTCTCGACATAGGCGGTGAGTTCGGTCATCGAGATCACGCCGTTACGGTTCGTATCGATGTCGCCGCCAGCCGAGCCGGACAGTGCGTCGAGCAGCACCTTAGTGAAGGCCCCGTGCCCCCATTGCTCATCCTCGCGCGAGAGCTTGTCGGCCGTCGACGATGTCAGCACCGTCACGTTGTTGGCGGCCAGCACCGACCTCAGCATGTCGGCGCCTTGCTTTCCGCCGATCAGCCCAGCTGAGCGGCAGGCATCGAGCAGAACCAGGACCCGGCCGCGCGCGGCGAGCTTCAAAATTTCGCCCTGGAACTCCGCCGCCGGAATGACAGACGAGTTGAGCCGTGCCGGTGTGCCGTTGTCCGCTCCGTAAGGCACAAGATAGAACTGGCCGTCGATCATGGTGCCATGACCCGAAAACATGACCACCGCGAGGTCTTGGCCCGCGCCCTTCGCCATGTTGCGCTCCATGGCGGCGAGCGCCTCGAAAATCCCTGGCTTATCTGCTGTGCGATCGTGCAGATACGTGGGCATGACCTCGGCATAGAGACCGCCACCTTGCGTGTTGACGAGGGCGCTCGCCACATCCTGCGCATCCCGGTGAGCGAATTTCAGTCTGAGGTCGCTTGCCTTGTCGCCATAGTCGCTGACGCCGATGGTCAGCACATGCAGCCGCGCGCCCGGCGCTTTCGCTGATCCGGTGGCGATCTGCACGTCCCGGCGGGCCGCTTTCACATCGGCGATGCCCAGCGCCCGCGCGGTTTCCAGTTCTTGCAGCACCAAAGCAAGCGCCTCCGGCCGCCGCAAGCTTGCGATTGCGCTGACGGGCTTCGTCTCTGCCGCCGCATCGAAACCGTGGTTGATCTGCCATTGCAGCACGCCGAAGGCTCCCGGCGTCGCGCCGTAGAAGCCCTCGGGCGTCCAGGCGACCCAGTTCTGCTTGTCCGCGAGTACGAATAGAGCGAGGAGTTCGCGTCCATCGTCCATACGATGCCAGCGGATGGTGCCGTCCCCATAGGCTGCGACCACCAGCCGGCCATCGCTGGTTATATTGACTTCCCAGACTACGCCCGGCACCGCGCGTTGCCACAGGGGCTGGCCCTTTGCATCGAAGGCGCGCAGAGACCAGTCTGTTCCAAGCACGAAGCGATAGCCGTCCAGGTGGACGGCCAAGCTTTGCGACTTCTCACGCGGTTCCAGCGTGATTGGCTTGCCATCGAGCGTTGGGGAGCCACTATCACGCCACTTTTCAATCGCGAGTCCGTCTTGCTTTGGCCGAAATGTCTGGCCATCAGCGGGCAGGTCGCTGCTAAGCTTGAGCGCGCGCAGATCGAAGCGCAGCGGTGCCTTGGCGCACTGCTCAAATCCTAAATCGATTATCGCGCCGTCGGAAGACGCCGCCAGCACCGCTTCTTGATCGCGAAAGTCTGCTTGGGGGGGAGGGTGCGCCCAGCGCGGTCGGCCGTCAGGTTGCAAGACCGCTAGGAACGGGTCCATCGCTGCAACCAAGAGCCCGCCATCCGGCAAGGCCGCGAGACCTCCTACGGTATTGGTCCCGGCCGGCAAAGCGCGCCGCTCGCCGCGGCCGGAATTGGCCAATGCGAGGACGGGGCTGCCATGTCCGTCGTCATACAGTCCCCCCGCATAGAGGGTATTGCCGTCCTTCGACCACATAACATAGTTCAAGTCGCCATTGTCGAAGTCGTCCAGGTTTGGTCCCGGTGGCAGCAGCGCCAGCGAATGTCCGTCGAGAAGGTCAACGGCTGCCGCATCGTGGAAGCCAACTGCCAGTGTCTTGCCGTCGGGACTGAATGCGATCCCGGAGGGCTCATAGTCACCGGCGACCTTGATTGGAGGAACAATCAGCCTAAAGTCGCGGTCATAAAGCCGGATCATGCTATCTTCGCAAGTCGTGACGAGCCGGCCGTCAGCGGCAAATGCGAGACCGTAGATACCACCGCCATAGTTCGTATCACGGAAGGCTTCGGCCCATTGCCGGTCACGGTCGAAAGCGCGTAGCCCGTTTGCTCCAAGTCCCGCCGCCAGATAGCGGCCATCCGGCGAGAAGGCGAGGCTGTCGGTGACACAAGGAAGGCCCGAAACGCGCTTGGTCATCTTACCCGTGCACGCTTCGAACAAATAGATCAACTCCTCCCGCCTTTGATCTGTCTGACTTGTCCACCCGCCGGCGGCGACGAGTTTGCCGTCGGGGCTCATTGCCACCGCGAATATTTTTCCAATGTCGCCTGGACCGGCCGGCATGCGGATCGTCTGTAATAGCTTCCCATTGCTGAGCGACCACACCCTCACCGTCTTGTCGTCGGAACCGGTGACGGCAATACGCCCGGCTGCATCCACGCCGACGGTGTTTATCGGCGCCGTGTGCATGCCGGGCTCGATGACCAGCACCGGCTGATCGTAAAGCTGGGTCTCCGTTATAGGAGGAGGGGTATTCATGGCGCACCTGCTTTATGGAGCTGGCTTGACCTCAGAAAATACAGGCCATCGCGCGGCCTCCAGCTGCGTCTTGATCGTACCACGTGTCAGTGCGTCATCTGCTCGATGATTGTTGTAGAGGGCGGACACCCCGTCTAACAGCGGTTTGGTCAACGCTTCGATTGCGCTCTTCACTATGGCGACCACGTCGATTTCTTTCTGTCCCGTCGTGTCGGGAAGCAGCTTGCTGACCATATCGCCAAATTCAGCTAGACTGGAAACGCTGCTGCTCAGCCTCGTTTGCAGGCTTGACAGGCTTTCCGGCTCTTGCCCTGTGGAAAGGGCGGTGATCAATCCGGCAATGACCGCATCGGCATCCGCCTTCGCATTGGTATAGATCAGATGGCCGCGATCAATGTGTGCAGCGTCGCCATATTTCTTCAGGAGTGCGACGCAGGTTTCCGCTTTGGTGCGTGCGCCTGTCAATTGAGCGACGGCGTCCGGCCAGGTCATTACTGTCGGCTGCGCAGAACCGTATTTTTCCGTCTGCTCTTGCATCGCGCGTTACCCCGTCGGGGTTATCAAGCGTCCAATAATTCTATGAGGAGCGCCGGTCTCAAGATGGAATGGGCCTGCGCACCTTTGCGCGGCCGCGAGCCCTCTGCGCGGGGCCGCCATATCTTTTCATGAGGGCGACGCAGGTTTCCGCCCGCGTGCGTTCGGCGGTCAACTGCGCGACCGCATCCGGCCACGTCATGGCCGCCGGCTGACTGAGCGCGGCGCCCGTCGGCACAAGCAGGGGAATCAGTGCAAGCAACGCGCTGGGGCTGATCGAGACAGCTCTCATGGGCCTACCCTGAGGACAAGTCTGCTCCGATTCCGCGATTACCCCGTTCAAAATACAGGCTGCAAACCATCAGCATTGCTTCGCGCATTTTCCAAAAGGCTTGTCGCCTCTTTGACTTCTTCTCGCACTGCAAGTCTGATTTTGCCGGAAAACAGCAGCACCGATTTTGCTTTTTTGTGGTATATGATGGGGTTGCTCTCATCAACCTGCCGAACATTGTCGGCGTCGACGTAAAGTTTCAGGCGCGTATCGGGAGGGGTCAGTTGCACGACGGGCACCTGCGCGTCGGTGAACTTGCTCACCAGGTCGTCGACAGACTCCATCGAATAAACGCGGTCAGTGCTTAACTGAAGAACGACCGCTCCCTTCCACTCGCTACCGAACGCCTTGCGAAACCACAATAGCTCATCACGTTCGATGTACCGGATTCCACCACCTGGCATATGAATAACGATCATGGCGAGCACCCTCGGTGCGGCTAAACGGTCTTTATGCGAATAAACCGATCTCTGTTCGTGGAATATTTTGCCACTGTTTCCGGAACTTGCAAGTGACCTAGATCACAACCTTCCATTCGGGCATGGCCCTCCGCCTATTTTGGGCGCAACGGCGATGCGGAATCATTGTCAGTTTAGCTTAGAGCATGATGATTTCGGCTTGGTTCGTCCCGCCCCACCCGCAGTGGTCATGCCCCGCGGAGGCGGAGCATCCAGTAACCACTGAGAGCGTTTGTGTTTACTGGATCAGCCCGCTTTCGCGGACGATGACGGCAGGAGGGTCGATTCCACGTCAATTCATCCTGCTCTAGTCTTCTGAACAAGGCCGGTCCGCTAGCTGACCTGAACCCAGCGTGATACGATTAGTTTGCTTTTTGCGGCACATGCGGCTGGGGCGACGAATGATAGGGATCAAACGGGCCGGCGGTTTTCTGGCGGCAGCCGCGATGGTGCTGTCACATGCGGCGTCAGCCGACGTGAAACGTGAAAGCGCTTTCCCGGAAGCGTTTTGGGGGTCGTGGGCGCCGATCGATGAAGACTGCGACAAGGCCGCCAAATCGGTTATTACCCTCTCGGGCAAACGCTACGTCGATCAGGACGCAACCTGCAACGTCGTCTGGGTGAGCGAGACCGCGGGCGCGCGGGGAACCAACTACTCAGCGCACATGCAATGCCCCAGCACGACAGACCCCACCCAAATTACGGTTACGGATATCGTGCTCATCCATAACACCGCCGATCAGCTTTCCATCGGCGCCGATTTTGACAGCCTCAAGACTTATCAACGGTGCCCGGAAAAGGCGTCTGGTTCCCCGCAATAGGCGCCGCTCCGCGCCCACGAGAGCGGATCGCGTCGGGCAAGCCAATCAGCCGCCGTCAGCACAGATACTTGCAGACGAAACTCTTGAGCGCGTCGATCGGGTTTTCTGTCGGCTCCGCGCTCGCGTAGGTGCGTCGCATGTCGCGCTTCGCCGCGACCTTGCCGCTGCTCTTCTTTCTCGGCGACTTGTCGGCGATCACCATGGCCCAGAAAGTCTTGTAGCGGGTGTTCTCGTTGCGGGCGACGGCGAATCCGACGCTGTCAGCCTTGGCCAGCAAGAGGTTTGCGTTGTGCCCCGACGAGTGCTTCCACGCACGGAAGGTGTTCGCCCAGGTCTTGGTGCCGGCCGCGATGTTTTCTGCCGCGATGCCCGAATGCGCGCCAGCGATCCGGGAAGAGAACGAGCCGGCCACGCTGTGATCCATGACGCCGGTCGCAGCCATCGCCTTTGCCTGCCGTTCGGCGATCGCCGTGAGCTGCGGATCGGTCTTCACCGCCGAGAGCCCATGCGCTCGCCGATACTGCGAGACCATTTCCGTTATGTTTTCTGCGTGCGCTAGCGTGGCCGTGATGGCCAGGACGACGGCAAGCCAAACCGCCTTCATCGCGCCCCCCCTTACCGAATACCCCGGCTCATTCATCGGAAGCGGATAAGGCGGATGTGAGGCATCGCGGCCGGTTCGGGGCAAATTTTGAAGGGCCCACCAACGTTTACGATGCAGCTGCCAATGAAAAGGCGGCGCGCAGGGACGTGTGAACCGGCGGACGCGCATGGGTCCCCGGCGGCTCACCGCCGCAAGGGGCCCTGTCACTGTCTATTGCTTCGAAAGCTGGCGATTGACCAAACTTAGCCGCGACGCCCAAACGCGTTCAGAAATCCGAAGAACGGGAAAATCTGCTGGTTCCTTCTTCGGGCGTAGTAGTTGGGGTCGCGCCTCCTCCGTACCGTCTTGGGGCGCTCGGGAGCTGCGGGCTTGGCAGCCGTTTCGACCGGCTGAGCGGTGGGCTCAGCGACCGGCTTGGCGATTTCGGCTTTCTGGGCCGGCGGTTCAACGGCCGGTTTTGCGATCTCAGCCGCCTTGGCCGGCAAGGAATCGGCCGGCTTCGCAATCTCGCTCGCTTTGATGGGCGGCGCGCTTGAAGCGGCAGTCGCTGCGATAGCGGCCGCTCCGGTGGCGAGGGCTTCGCCGCTACGGTCGGCAGTTGCTCCGCCGCGGCCGTCGGTAACGCTGCTCGGCACAGCCGGCGCAATGCTTGCGCTCAGAAGTTTCGCCGCCGCCAGGCTGGCGCTGGTAGCATTCGCCGACTCCGCCAGAGTGGAGCTAGGCGTCGCATAGACCGGACGGGCGGTGAGGCTGATCTGCTGCACCGGCTCTTGAGCGGGCGTGGAAAGCTCTGTCAGGACGTTGTGGGCCGAAATTGCGGCAACTGCGCCGATACAAAACGCGCCAATTACAAGCGCTGACTGCTGTTTGGTCTTGCGCGGCCGGGCCTGTTCCGGCCAAAGCGAATGATTAGAACTGGCACTCTTGAACATATACGACCCCCCACGCCCATTACAAAACCGGATAATAACGCGCAACCCGGCTCCTAGTTCCACTGGGTTTGTCGTAAAAGCGCACGCGACTTGCATCGATCGTTAATAATGCGTGAAGCAAGCCCGTTTGTAGGCCCTCAAGCAATATGTCGGCTCAGTCGCGTTGTTGCGCGGCCATAGCGCGAAGGATCCGGCGATCCGCCTCCAATCAACTCATTTATAACTATAACTATGCTGCGTTGAGGACATGATCTGCGGTGCGTTCTCCGGAGCGCACGGCACCCAGGCGAGCTGCGACTCGCCGTACAACGTCGGCAAGTGCCGGCCAGACTATACCGGTTCAGTGCTTATGCCGAGGCTCGCCGGAACGCTCTCAGCGCGCCTTATCTGGCTAAAGCTTCGTGCCGCGCGCGCGGGGCCTTGGGACTTTCCGCGGCGGCCGTAACACCGAGATCGGGCCCCAATGCGGCGGCGGTGCTTTCGCCAAGACGCACGCGATAGACCTGCAGATTCTCCACGACCCGCTGAACGTAGTTGCGCGTTTCGGAGAATGGGATGCGCTCGACCCAGTCGATGGCATCGACCTCGGCGGCGCGCGGGTCGCCGTAGCGCCCGACCCACGTCTGAACGCGCCCCCTGCCCGCGTTATAACCGGCGAAGCTCATGATGTATGAGCCGCGGTATTCCTGCAAAAGCGCGGCAACCTCCGCCGCACCCATCTGCGTATTGTAGACCGGATCGTTGACCATCCGCTTCCAATTGTAGCGGACGTTGAATCTCTTGGCGGTGTCGCGCCCGGCTTCCGGGGTGACCTGCATGAGGCCGACGGCCTGTGCCGGCGACGAGTCCCGTTGATTGAACTGGCTCTCGGTGCGTGCGACCGAATAGACGACGCTGAGGTCGATATCGGGACCGATCTGCTTGAAGGTCGGTATGCCAATGTCAGGAAACGCGTAAACGTCCAGCGGGAGCCCGCGTGCGAGGGCCGTCTTGCCGACGAGCAACACCGCCCTGGCGTCGTCATTGCGCTTGGCGACTTCGGCAAGCGCCGCGAGTTCGGCGGCGTAATCGCCATCATCGGCGGCGGTCGTCAAGAACGACAAGGCGAGTCGGCGCTCGCCGATAGCGTAAAGCAACTCGGCGGCGTGGACGACTTCGGAACTGGCTTGAGGCACAGGCGCGGGCGGCGACCGCAACTCCATTTCGCTCATCCCGAGACGCGCGCGAGCCAACTGTCCGTAATAGGCCGTTGAATGGTAGGCGGCGACCTCATAACTCCGGCGCGCCGCCATGGTCCGACCCTGGGCTTCATAGGTGCGGCCGCGCCAGTACGCGGCGCGTGAGAGTATAACGGGATTGGTCGTGTCGTCGTCCACATGCGTAAAGTGCACGAGCGCCGTTGCGGGATCATCGAGAAAACGCAGGGCGATCCATCCGGCCATGAAATGGAATTCGGCCCGATAGTACGGATTCTCCGGGGCAGCGGCGCTTTTTACGACCTGATAGGCGGACTCGGGATCGCCGCGGTCGAGCAGGTCGCGGGCGAGCCAACGGCGCTTGCGCCACCATTCGTCGGTCTCTTGAGACTGCGGATCGTCAGACGGCACCGCGAGCATCAGTTTGGTCGCCGCTTCGATGCCGTCGTTTTGCAGCAGAGAATGAATCCGGCATAACATGTAGCCGGGATCGTTGCGTGCGTCGCTCGAAACCGCGTCGAGAAGTTTGCGCGCATTGCCGGAATTTCTAAAAGCGCCGGAGCAGGCTTTGACGATCGCGACTGCGTCGCCGCCGGCACGGCGCGCCGCACGCATGGCTCCGCTGAAGTCTTTCTCGCCGATCCGCCGATCCATGCGCGCGACGTGGTCGGAGCGGGTCAGGATATCGTCGAATGATTTGAGTATCGCGTCCTCGAATCCGGCGGAGAGGTCCGCGGATCGCCACACGGCGCGAACCTCGCCTTCGGCCGCGGCGCGATCGCCCTCGCCGAGCAGCACGCGCGCGAGCGCTAGGCGGCCGACAATGCTTTCCGGGTGCTCGCCGATAAAGCCGCGCACCGTCGCGCCATCGCGGCGCTCCTGCCACAGCCTGGCCTCAGCGCGCCGGCGCAGCGATGGAATGCCGGGCCAGTGCGGGTTTGCGCGAATGAAGGCCTCATAGCGGTCGAAATTGGCCGTGCTGTCACCGTCTCGCAGAGCGACCCATTCGACGAGCTTTTGCGCCACTGGATCGCTGACGGACTTCACGAGCGCCGTCGCATCGGAAACCTTGCCCTTGCGCGCCTGCACGATCGCTTGCTGAACCACGCCCAGATCGCCGGGCAATGCGGGTTTTGCCGGCTCGGCGTGTTTCGCAGCCGCGCGACGCGACGTCTTCGAACGGGCACTGCGCCGTTTCCTGCGCTTAGCCCGGGCTTCCTTGACATGCGATTCAGTCGCCTTGGATCGGTGTGTTTTCTTGGCCGAAACGTCCGCGTGCCGCGACGAGCTGGTTGCGTCGGAAGGAAGACCTGCGAGCATAACGCCGGCGGTCAACAAGGCCAGCACACGAATATGCCGCAGCCCGATTCGGCCTGTCGCGCGAGTAATGAGACCGCCAAGTTCACGGCGTCCGACAAGGACGCGGGCGCCCAAATTGGTGACGCGCTCAAACGTGCAAGACAACATAGAGCCCCCTCGACGCTACTCTGCTTGCCGTTTCGACGACAAGGAAAAGGGCGTGCGGGCGGCAGTGTCGCTTGATCGATTTGAAAATGAGTTATTGCAGATCGCGCTTAGGTACTGTCCCCCACTCCCCACACCACGCGGCAATATCTCCGACACCATCTGGGCAAAACTGGGGACAAAAATGTGCGCATATTTACTTATCGTTAATATTTATGCGCTTTGGGCATTGATTTGAGTCGCCAGACTGGTCCTTGGTTCTTCCTCTTAAGCATCATTCATAGTACTACTTAATTCTGCGGTAGTAGAAATGCTGCCCCGCGGAAACGCCCCGAACGAGTCGCGATCTCGCCCTTTTTAGCTTCTATGCGACCGTCCAGCGTTTCATTTGGGAAGGGAGGACTGCATGCGCGTTAAGAGTCACGAGAAAAGCCATATCGTTGAACTCGAGGATGGCTCGGCGTGGCGGATTTGGCCCCACGATCTCGCGATTCCATTGCTTTGGATGCCATCCACTCGACTGACCGTGTCGGAGATCGACGACGATTGCTGCACGCACGCTCTCGTCGATCGCACGCACGGAACATCCGTCCGCGTCATTAACGCTACGGCGGCTTGGGCTCCTGAGAAAATCGAAGCGTCGTTCGCAAACGCATAAGACGGACCGCCAAAACCGGGTACGATCGCGTGCGCGGTCGGGTGATCGGCTGCGCGCCGGCGAGAGAGCCGGCACGCTCGCGGTCATGCATGCGCAGGCAACTGGTAGAGCTCGCCGTATTTCGTGCGCAGATAAGCGAGATACGGCGCCATCGTCATCGGACGTCCGGTCGCCCGAATGACGATCTCGTCGGGCTTGAGCGCACGGCCGTGACGATAGATGTTGTCGGTGAGCCA
>Ga0315534_1001838_pt1 | contig 14637 bp, 8 predicted proteins | sample SalMarSW160240MG_FD_203094 | JGI IMG/M metagenome (GOLD analysis project Ga0315534, IMG submission 203094) | Salt marsh sediment microbial communities from the Plum Island Ecosystem LTER, Massachusetts, United States - Salt Marsh Sediment SW1602-40 ... | reverse complement strand
TGATAAACACAATGAAAATCACCCATTTTGCAGGATTAACAAGCAGCAGGACCCATAAGATCAAAGTAATTGTGGTAACAAAAATAAGATTGATGGTAGAGAAGCTCTTAAAATGCATCCTGGTCTGTAACCCGGTATAAATAGATGTAAGTATTATTCCAGCAAGACCTGAGATTACATATCCCCTTGCCATCATCTTCTCGTCAAAAATCGACAGAAAGAGAGAATGGGCACTGATATCGAATGCTCCAAAGAAAATTCCCAGGAAAACAGACTGTGCCAGCAGCATAGATACCATTGACTCCTCGCCGGTTTCAACTCCAAGGAGCTTGAACAATCTGTCACGCATAAAATTTCCCCGTTTTTATTAAATCATACTAAAGTAATCATTTAATCATAATATCATGATCTCTTACTTTCATTTTTTTCAAATTGCAAGTAAACGACCAGACTTACTTAATAGAATAAAAACAGGAATTATTGCCTGTCAGTAAGAGAAAGAGATATTTTAATTTTTGAGCTCAAAAGTCTGATATCTAAATCAATGCCATTAATTACAATATTTGACCTGTTATACCATTTTTCTCGGTATACCAGCTTTTCCTCAATAAAACTTATCAGCTTATCATCAGGAATATTTTTCAATAATGGTCTCTCATCTGTTGATTTCATTAATCGTCCTGCAAGCTGTGACGGGGTCATCTTCAGGTAAACTGTAAGTCCGGTCTGAAGCATAAAGTCCATGTTATCACCATGACAGGGTGTGCCGCCTCCTGTTGAGACTATAGTTTCGACGCCCGATCCGACAGTTTCTAAGAGATCTGTTTCAATACTACGGAAATAACTCTCGCCATGTTGTGAAAATATCTGTGGAATGGTTTTCCCTGCCTTTTCTTCTATTTTCCTGTCGAGGTCAATAAATGACCATCCCAGAGATGATGCAAGTTTTTTCCCGGCAGTTGATTTGCCGCTTCCCATAAAACCAATTATATATACAAGGTTCTTTTTCTGCATTATAATTCGAGCTTCATCTGGGCCGGATCCTGATGTATCGATGAAGGCGCTTCATCTTCATCTTCATGAGTTTCCTCTTCAGGTGGATTACTCTCCTTCTTTACTACAGGTTCAAGTTCCGTGATATTATCGACGGTGAAGCTTGTAAGTCTCTTTCCTTTAGCTTTATAGCTTTTTACGCCGATAAATTCAGCCACCTCAATGATCTCTGTATCGCGGTTTTTGTGCTTACCCCCGAAATGGATCTCAAATCTCGGATATTCAACTTCTGTGATGCTTACAAGCTTCGATTCAGTATGTTCACTAATGAAACAGAGTGGCTTTTCCGATTCCTCGATCATGAACCTTTTCAGGTAATAATATTTCTGTTCTGCATCCCAGTAAACAGCAGAATAGACTTTCCCCGGCCTGAATTTCTCAATTACGAGAATGTTATCCTCAAAATGATTCGAAAGGTCAAATCCGGTATGCCTGAAGTAACCGCTTTTCGTAATCACCAGTATTTTATCATCAGAGCTGAATTCACCAAGGAATATCCCCCTCCCGTCTACATTAAGTCTGAATACTGAATCATCAAACCATATTTTCCTGCCGCCCAGTGTTGAGAGCCCCTTCTCCTTGAGGGAAATCTTATGTATGGCATTCTTTGTCAGGATGTTTCCCATCGAGGTTTTACCTTTTATATTAAGCTGTCCGAAATCGAATTCAAAAACAAGCTTTTTAAGGCGGGCCTTCGGTTTATGATGTACTTTTATCACCTCAGCTTCGCCGTTTGGATTGGCGCTGAAGTAAACGATCTTTGACCCCTGTTTTCCTCTTGTCAGATTGTACTCCTTGTCACGTGTGAGACCTGTTATTGCACATCTTTTAGCCAGCAGCGAACCGTCCTTACCATCCTGGTAAACAATATTATATATCGTCCGTTCGTCATTCTTAAGAAACACCTGGGCATAGATTATATCATTCCCCACAAATACTTTTTCAGCAACTTTGGTAATAAGAAAAACACCGTCTTTGCGAATTACCAGTATATCATCAATATCGGAACACTCACAGACAAATTCATCTTTTTTCAAACCTGTTCCTATGAATCCTTCCTTATAATTTATATATAACCTGGCATTGCTTGCCACAACCTTCGTTGCCTGTATCATATCAAAGCTCCTGATCTCTGTCTTTCGCTCCCTTCCCTTGCTGTATTTTTTCTTTATCTGCTTGAAATAATTAATGGTAAATGGTATAATATTCCTCAAATGATTTTTTACTTCATCAAGTTCTGATTCTATCCCACTGATATGCTCGTCAGCTTTTTTGACATCATATTTTGAGATCCTCTTGATCTTTATTTCCGTAAGCTGTATGATATCCTCCCTTGTCACCTCCCTTTGCAGCCGTTTTTTGAATGGCATTAGACCTTTATCAATAGCCTCTATCACGGCTTCCCAGGTCTCACATTCCTCTATGTCGCGATAGATCCTCTCTTCTATAAAGATCTTTTCGAGGGATGACATGTGCCACTCTTCCTGCAGTTCGTTTTTTCTGATCTCAAGCTCTGCTTTCAACAAATCAACCGTTTTGTCGGCTGATTTTTTCAGTATTGCACTTACCCCCATGAAAGATGGCTTGTTCTCTGTTATTACACATATATTTGGTGAAATTGAGTATTCACAATCCGTAAGTGCGTAAAGAGCATCAATTGTTTTGTCGGGCGAGACTCCTGGCATCAGATGAATCACGATTTCAACATTTGAAGAGGTATTATCGTCAATCTTCCTGATCTTTATCTTTCCCTTCTCGTTTGCTTTAATGATTGATTCGATCAGGGTGGTGGTTGTTTTGCCAAAAGGTATCTCCGTGATTATCAGAGTTTTCTTGTCGGTTTTTTCAATTTTCGCCCTTACTTTGATCACCCCGCCTCTTTGCCCGTCATTGTATCTTGATACATCTATTAATCCTCCCGTCGGGAAATCGGGATAAAGGGTAAATTCCTTGCCCAGGAGATATTGTATAGTCGCATCAATGAGTTCGACTAAATTATGAGGCATTATCTTTGATGCGAGTCCGACGGCAATTCCTTCCACTCCCATTGCCAGCAGCAGCGGAAATTTGACAGGAAGAGTAAAAGGTTCTTTATTCCTGCCGTCATATGAGAGTTTCCATTCAGTGGTTTTGGGATTGAAGACGACATCGAGGGCGAATTTTGATAGTTTTGCCTCGATATATCTTGGTGCTGCTGCGCCATCACCTGTAAGCATATTACCCCAGTTGCCCTGTGTGTCAATGAGAAGCTCCTTTTGTCCTAATTGTACGAGGGCGTCGCCTATTGAGGCATCACCATGAGGGTGAAACTGCATGGTATGGCCTATGATATTGGCAACTTTACTGAACCGTCCGTCATCCATTCGCTTCATTGAATGGAGAATACGCCTCTGAACAGGTTTTAGTCCGTCATAAAGTTCCGGAACAGCTCTTTCCAGAATGACATAGGAAGCATAATCCAGAAACCAGTCCTGGTACATTCCCGACAGAGCTGTTACCGAATGGAGTGTTTCCGATCCTTCCGGCATTAATTCTCCATCCTCAATACCATCAATATCAAGATCCATTTCTTCCATAGACATATTACCGGCAGTTTATTTGTTCTTCAGATCTCTGACTCAACCTCATCTTCCTCAACCCTCAGGTTCTCAATAATAAAATCCTGTCGCGCAGGTGTATTCTTCCCCATATAAAACTCGAGATAACCGTTAACGGCATCAGTTTTTTTCATCCTTACGGGTTCAAGACGAATCTCCTTCCCGATAAAATATTTAAACTCATCGGGCGATATTTCCCCCAATCCCTTGAATCTTGTGATCTCCGGATTAGGTCCGAGTGCATTTATTGCCGCCGATTTTTCTTCGGGAGAGTAACAATACCTTGTTTCTTTTTTGTTTCTTACCCTGAACAGAGGTGTTTGAAGAATATAAACATGTCCTCTCCTGACAAGCTCAGGGAAAAACTGGAGGAAGAATGTAAGCAGTAGAAGTCTGATGTGCATCCCGTCAACATCGGCATCTGTTGCAATCACCACATTATTATACCTGAGGTTTTCAATTCCGTCTTCGATATTCAGGGCTGCCTGCAGAAGGTTGAATTCTTCGTTCTCATATACTATTTTTTTTGTAAGACCGAAAGAGTTAAGCGGTTTTCCCCTGAGGCTGAATACAGCCTGTGTTTCAACATTCCTCGATTTGGTGATTGAACCGCTTGCCGAGTCACCCTCCGTGATGAAGATTGTTGAATCAAGCTTGTCGGGATCATTGGTATTATAATGTATCCTACAGTCTCTCAGCTTTTTATTGTGAAGGCTCACTTTTCTTGCCCTCTCCCTTGCCAGCTTCTGAATTGACGAAATGGCCTTTCTTTCTTTTTCAGAATCCTGAATTTTCTTCAGAAGTATTGCCGCTGTGTCGGGATTCTTATGCAGGAAATCATCGAGTTTTTTCTTAATGAAATCATTAATAAAGATCCTTATGGAGGGTCCTTCTGGTCCCATATCCTTTGATCCCAGTTTAGTCTTTGTCTGCGATTCGAATATGGGTTCCTCTACCTTTATACTTATTGCAGCAATTATTGATGACCTGATATCGGAAGGATCATAATCTCTTTTGTAAAACTCCCTGATTGTTTTGACTATTGCCTCTTTGAATGCTATAAGGTGAGAGCCTCCCTGGGTTGTATGCTGTCCGTTAACAAAACTGAAGTAATCTTCCCCGTATTGCATAACATGGGTAAAAGTAACCTCAATGTCATCGCCCTTCAGGTGAATAAGAGGATATAATCCCTCCTTGCTCATGTTCTCGTTTAACAGATCCGCAAGCCCGTTCCTGGAAAAGAATTTGTTTCCGTTGAAATTAACTATAAGTCCGGAATTCAGGTATACGTAGGTCTTGAGCATTGTATCCACGTATTCCGATATATAAAAATAGTTACCGAACATCTCTTCATCAGGCTGGAAGATTACCTCAACACCATTTTCTTCATTCGTTGGCTCCAACGGATGATCTTTTAGAGAAATTCCGTGTTCGAACTCGTTAACCTTGACCTGTCCATCGCGTATTGATCTGACAACAAACTTTGAAGAAAGAGCATTCACGGCCTTCACCCCGACTCCATTCAGTCCCACAGATTTCTTGAAGGCTTTTGAATCATATTTTGCCCCGGTATTCATTCTGGCCACGGCATCGAGAACCTTGCCAAGCGGTATCCCGCGGCCATAGTCCCGCACCCTTACTTCCCTGCCCGATATCGACACATCAATTTTCTTCCCGAAACCCATCATATATTCATCGACGGCATTATCCATCACCTCTTTCAGCAGAACATAAATGCCGTCATCTTCCGATGAACCATCACCCAGCTTTCCTATATACATACCCGGTCTCAGCCTGATATGCTCTCGCCACTCAAGGGTTTTAATATGTTCTTCTGAATATCCTGCAACTGACATTTTCCGGAATTTTTGCGCAAATATAGTTAAATAGAGCTGTCGCAGGCATTCAATTTTTCAACAACAAGGCTTATTTTGTTACTGTCTGGAATGACAAAAAGACAGGTTATTGAATATTTAGCTGATTAATTGATTCTTACAGGGCAGTAAAAAATGTTGATAAATGACACCTATTCTTTGTTTTAGTAAGTCGTAAGGAATGAAATATAATGTAGTATATGGTTATGTTATCGTTATGTTACTGTAATTCTGATACTTCATAATTTAATTAAACCCCGGGAATATTTTCATAATGAAATTGTCTATTTTTAAAGGGAATTATACTTTTAAATATGACATGTTTTCAAATTCATTGTATTATTTTGAAAACCAAAAATAATATCAGAAAGATCCTTCAGGGATTATTAGTTTTATTCTTTCTGACAAGTTGTGCCCCCCGCACTGTTTTTAACAAACAATATATTTCAGATAAGATCAAAGACCAGTCAGGATTTATTTTGCCTGATCAATTTTCCGATTCACTGATAATTCCACAAGGGGTAGTTTTTGATGATGGTTTAACTGAAGATGAGTCTGTGTCGATAGCATTATGGAACAACCCACAACTTCAGGTTGATCTGTCTGTTCTTGGTTTTGCGCGAGCTGACCTTATTGAAGCCAGGATGCTTCCAAACCCTGTCTTTTCCCTGTTATTTCCTCTCGGTCCCAAACAATTGGAATTTACACTTTCGTATTATGCGGATATTTTATGGCAAAGACCGGGGAAGGTAGCAATTGCAGAACTTAATACAGAAAATGTTGCAGAAAATCTTGTTCAGCATGGACTTGCCATTGTACGGGATGTGTGTATCTCATATGCTGATTTGATAAGAGACAGGGAACAGATGAATTTTCTGAAAAATAAAGCAAACCTGGATGAGGAGATTTTAAATATTGCTTCTTTGAGATTAGAAACAGGCGACATCAGTGAACTTGAAGAAACCGCATTTCGATTAGCGGCATCACAGGCAAGAGAGTCCTTTCTGAATGCAAAAAAGAATCTGGAAACACAAAAAATACGATTTTTGACTTTATTGGGACTGATCTCAGAAAAATCTGATATAGAATTATCTCCTGTTCTTGAACAAGAGTTAGCTGTAGCTGATCCGGAGAAGCTCATTAGCGTGGCACTGGCTTGCCGTCCTGATATGAGAGCATCTGAAATTGAAATCGAGATTGCAGGAAAAAGATTGGGATGGGAAAGATCAAAAATATTAAATCTTACTGCTATGCTGGATGCTAATGCCGAGGGGAAAGAAGGTTTTGAAATGGGACCGGGAATGCAACTTGCCATACCGGTCTTTAATGTTAATAAGGGTGGCAGAGTAAGGGCGCGCACTGAGATGCAAAAGGCTGCAGCAAAGTATATTGTTATTCAGCAATCAATCAGAAGCCAGGTACTTCAGTCATATCACGAATATCTGACTGCCAAGACGATTTTTGATTTGTTGAACAACGAGATTATACCGGCTGCGGAACGAGCTGTTATCAATGGTGAATCGGCTTATCTGGAAGGAGAAATATCATATCTTGAATTCCTTGAGTTTAAACGGCAAAATCTTGATGCGCATATTAGATTCATTGATGCCGAAGCCAATGTAAGGAAAAGTCTGGCCAATCTTTATTTCAGTATGGGAGGGAAATTGTTGTTGCCCTGAAATAAAGAATAGTACATAACAATTGAGATGTTTTATCTGATGAATCAGACATATGATGAAAAATAAGATGCAAGAAACAATTAGACCGCTGCTGTTGATTGCAGGAATATCAATGATCCTGCTTTCAGGTTTAGGTGGATGTAAAGGAAAAAACAAGAGCAATGCTGTTACTCAAAAACCTGCTGAAATAATAAACCAGGTCAAAGAGAATACGCTCACCACACTGCATCTTTCAACCGAAGCTGAAAGCAGGCTTGGGATAGAAACAAGAAAAGCAGAACTCAAAATAGTTCCTCAAAAGCTTGAGGCGGGAGGTGAGATAATTGCTCCTCCGGGAAAAGAGGCTAAAGTTATTGCTCCTGTTAAAGGCACCGTCATCGGTACAGAAAAAGGTTATTTCCCGGTTGCCGGATCATTAATAAAAAAAGGAGAAACAGTGATGCGTATTGTTGTTCTTCCTCCTGAAGTTGATATACTAAGTGCGTCTGAAGACTTAAAGGTTAAACAGGCAGAATATGATGTAGCACTTGCGGAATTAAAACGTGCCCAAAAGCTGGTGGATAATAAGGCATTAAGTGAAAAGAATTATGAATCTATCCAGGCCAACCTGGTTAAAGCTGAAGCATCATTAAAGGCAGCAAAAAGCAGAGCCAACCTCTATCATGGCATTGATCTTAATTCAGATGTAAAAGATCTGTCAACGTATCTGGTAGAATCCCCGGTATCCGGCATTATTCAGAAAATAAATATCACACAGGGTCAGTCAGTCCCTGCATCTGCTGTTTTGTTTGAAGTATCGTCAACCGACCGGTTCTGGGTAAAGACTCCCGTATATTCGGGAGATCTTTTAAAAATAGATCAGAAAAAAGAGGCATCCATCTCAGTAACCGATACCGGAAAAGAACCTGTATTAGTATTTGCCAGACCTGTGCCGGGACCGTTGCAAAGTGATCCTTCAAGTGTTTCATCGGACCTCTATTATGAAATTGACAATAAAGAAGGAATGTTCAGGATCGGACAAAAAATAATGGTTATTCTCACTTTGAAGAGTACCATTGAAAGCCTTATAGTACCATATTCTTCATTAATTTATGATATGTATGGAGGTAATTGGGTATATGTAAAAACTGAGCCCTCTGTTTATGTTCGTAAGCGAGTCGAATTGAGCCATGTAGACAATGAAATGGCAGTCTTGCTAAGGGGCGTTTCTCCAGGTGATGAAATAGTATTCAGGGGAGCTGCTGAACTGTACGGTACTGAATTCGGAGGTAGCAAATGATGAGATGGCTTGTATCCAAAGCGTTACGCTTGCGTGTAGCTGTCGTTATCCTGATGGCTCTGCTTTTAATAGCCGGAATGCGCATCGTTAGTAAAACTCATTTTGATGTTTTTCCCGAGTTTGCCCCTCCATTGGTTGAAATACAGACGGAAGCACCGGGTTTGTCAACATCTGAAGTTGAAATACTTGTTACAGTACCTATTGAGAATGCCATGAATGGTGTTTCCTGGCTGAAACACATAAGATCAAAATCGGTTCTGGGCCTTTCGTCAGTAGTACTTTATTTTGAAGAGGGAACTGATATTATGAAAGCCCGGCAAATGGTACAGGAAAGACTTACAGTCATTGCCGGCAAACTGCCTGGTGTGGTAAAACCTCCGGTAATGCTGTCTCCTCTTTCTTCAACCAGCAGGGTTCTGAAGATCGGAATCACTTCGGATACCCTTTCACAGATGGAAATGACTACCCTGGCAAAATGGACCATCCGCCCCAGGTTAATGGCTATCCCCGGAGTGGCCAATGTAGCAATATGGGGTCAGCGTGACAGGCAAATACAGGTTTTAATCGATCCAAATATCCTGCATGCACATTCAATTACCGCAAGCGAGGTGGTGAAAGCAGTACAACAGGCATCAGAAATTGGTGGCGGCGGATTTATGGATACCCCAAACCAAAGACTTGCCCTGTCATTCATATCCATAGTAAAATCGCCGGAAGACCTGCTGAATGTACCGGTTGCCATAAGAAATGGCGTGCCGGTTAAGCTGGGAGATCTTGCCGAAATTGTAGAGGGTTCTCCCCCGGCTATCGGTGATGCTATCATCAATGATATTCCGGGTCTTTTACTTATAGTTGAAAAACAACCATGGGGAAATACTCTTGAAGTTACACATCAGATAGAAAATACACTTGAAGCTCTTAAACCCGGGTTGAAAGATTTGCAAATTGATCCCACAATATTCAGGCCGGCCACTTTCATTGAGATGTCTCTTCAAAATCTCAACAGGGCACTGCTTATCGGGTGTATTCTAGTAATAGGAGTGCTGGCATTTTTTCTGAATGACTGGAGGACAGCTCTTATCAGCGTTCTGGCAATTCCCACTTCACTTATCACGGCCGCCCTGATATTAAATTATAGGGGAGGGACAATTAACACCATGGTACTGGCCGGCCTTATTATTGCTCTCGGTGAACTTGTGGACGATGCCATAATAGGTGTAGAAAATGTTTTAAGGCGATTAAGACAAAACAGAGAATTGGAGCACCCTGAACCCGTTTTTAATGTTATCCTTGATGCAACTATTGAAGTCAGGAGTGCAGTTGTTTATGGCAGTATAATAGTGGCCCTGGTGCTGATGCCGGTCTTTTTCCTGGGAGGATTGTCAGGATCATTCTTCAAACCGCTTGCGCTTTCTTATATTCTGGCTATAATGTCATCCCTTATGGTGGCATTGATTCTTACCCCTGCTCTCTCATTTTTTCTCTTGCCCGGCGCTGCCAGAAAGAAGGAATCTGCTTCAATGACACGTATGAAAGCAGGTTACGAAAAACTGTTGCCACGTATTTTAAAATATCCAAAGCGAGTATTCATAATCATGGGGATAATACTCGCTGCAACACTCACAGCTATTCCTTTCCTGGGGGAGGAATTTCTTCCTAATTTCAAGGAATATGATTTCCTGATGCACTGGGTTGGAAAATCAGGTACATCGATTGAAGCAATGGATCGTATTACCACAAGAGTAAGCAAAGAACTTCGCGCAATACCCGGTGTAAGGAATTTCGGCTCTCATATTGGCAGGGCAGAAGTTGCTGATGAAGTAGTGGGTCCTAATTTCACTGAGCTCTGGATAAGCCTTGATCCTGATGTGGATTATGATGCAACAGTTAACCAGATACAGGAAGTAGTAAATGGTTATCCCGGACTGTACAGGGACCTTCTGACATATTTGAGGGAAAGAATTAAGGAAGTACTCACAGGAGCCAGTGCCACTCTTGTGATAAGGATTTATGGTGAAGATCTTGGAATTATCCGGGACAAAGCCGAAGAGGTAAAAAATGCCATTGCAGATATTAAGGGTGTTATTGATTTGAAAGTGACACCTCAGGATCTGGTTCCACAAATTGAAGTCAGGATTAAACCTGAAAAAGCAGCACAATTCGGTCTGACAGCAGGTAAGATACGTGAAACAGTTAATCTTTACCAGAAAGGAATAAAAGCGGGAGAGTTTTTTGAAAATCAGAATATATTTGATGTTGTGGTGTGGGGATCTCCCGAAGTAAGGTCAAATGTTAATGAATTACGATCGCTTATGGTTGATATACCTGAGGGTGGTATTGTGCCACTAAGCGAAGTGGCTGATATAGAGATATCTCCGGTGCCTAACCAGATAACCCGTGAATTTGCTTCACGTTATACTGAAGTAACCTGTAACGTTGAAGGACGTGATCTTGGGAGAGTAGCAAGAGATATCCAGGGAAAACTGGGAAATGTATCATTTGACAGGGGATATCATCCTGAATTGCTTGGTGAATATGCTGCACAGAAAGAATCAAAGAACCGTATTCTCGCTTTATCCCTGCTGGCTTTCATCGGAATATTTATTATCCTGCAGGCAGATTTTGGTTCAACACGACTGGCCCTGACAGTATTCTCAGGATTGCCTTTTGCATTAACCGGTGGTGTTATTATGGCATTACTGAGTGGCGGAATTCTTTCTTTAGGTTCATTGGTAGGATTTATCACAGTGCTTGGCATTGCAGTCAGAAACAGTATAATGCTTATAAGTCATTACAGACATCTTGAGTTCAAGGAAGGAGAAAAATTTGGATTACCGCTTATAATAAGGGGAGCAAAAGAAAGGTTAATGGCAATTCTGCTCACAGCGCTGACAACGGCACTTGCTTTGATGGCAATAATAATCGGCGGGAATCGACCGGGTCAGGAAATTGAATATCCAATGGCACTTGTTATTTTAGGCGGTCTTATTACCTCAGCTTTAATGAATCTTTTTGTAATGCCTCTGTTTTACTGGAAATTCGGACATGTATCCGATAAAACAAAAGAATAGTTATCTTATTCCAGAATTCCCATCTGCCTCATAAGCAACCCGGCATTCATATGGCGTGTTATACCATCTCTCAGTTTATAATCAAACAATATGTTCTCCCCTTCAATTTCCACCTCAAAACATTTATTGAAGATCTTTCCCGGGAATTTATGTTCCATTTTACCCAGTGAAAGGTCATGTGTGGCAATTATCCCCGTACCATTCAGGTCAGCCAGCCGTGAAAGAAACAGTTTCGATCCGGTACTTTTATCTTCTGAGTTTGTTCCTTTGAGAATCTCATCGAGCAGGAAGAATAGCTCTTCGCCCGATTCCAGTTTCTCTTTCAATGTTTTCAGCCTTTTAAGTTCAGCATAGAAATAGGACTCATTTTTGCTGAGAGAGTCTGTTGTTATCATACTTGAGAACAGGTTACATGGAATGAATCTGAATTTGGAAGCACAGACAACCGTTCCTGCCATTCCCATCACCAAGTTAACTGCTAATGTCCTGAGGAAAGTGCTTTTCCCCGACATATTTGCCCCTGTAATAATGCATATAAGGCCTTTGCTACTCATAAAAAAATCATTCTGGATTCTGGCCTTTTCTTCTATCAGCGGATGACCCATGTTTACTGCATCAATAACAGGTTCCCCCGTTGTGATCTCGGGAAAAACATATTCCGGATTGTTATAGGCATGGTTTGCCAGGCTCACAAGGGCATCAACCTCTCCAATGGTTTCAAGCCATCCGGGAAGCTGCCCTGCTGACTCTGCCTTCCAGCTCTCAAGTCTTATTAAACACTGAAAATCCCATAATATCAATCCATTAAGCAAAAAGCCGGCAAATATGTTCAAACGGCTGTCAAATGCTTCAATTATCTTCCTCAACTCCCTGATCATGAGGGCTGCTGATTTGTTGTCTGAAATTAGTTTGCCGGCAGCCCCTTTAAGGATCTGTGACCGGAATTGCTCAGTTCCGAACAGTGAGATCAGTTTTTCGAATGAAGAAAGAAGAGAGAATTTCCTTGACACCATATTATGTATCCGATTGGTCTTTTTCAAGTATGCCCCGACAAATAAAAGGTTAAGAATAAACAGGAACCCTAAAATATTGAATGGAATCAGATTGAGCAGTGCCAGCACCAGGAGAGAGACTGTTAAAACAGGAGAGAGAAGAATCAGCGTTTTAAGTGTAGAGGAAGAAAGGAAGCTTTCTTTTTCTTCCAACCAGCTCTTTAGACTTTCAATATCCTTTTTTTCAAGAGGTTTCCCCAGACCATGTGCCATAAACTCCTGGCGCCACGATATTTCCGGAGCGAGCTCTTTCACCGCCTCCTGTCTTGTTTCTATATAGTTTCGGAAAAGATAAGGTTCCGATAACCACCTGGCCAGGATCTCTCTTCCAAATCCTGTTACAGTTCTGTTAAGAAATCTGAATAGTGAATCATTTCCGAAAAGGTCTGTATCCATGGAGAAGTCATGATCCTTATCTATCCATTCATTACCCCCGTTAAAAGCAGAATAGTCACCCTGAAAGCCTTTTAGCTCAGATTCATTGATCCTGATAATGTTGCTTGTGAAATGGATCTTTTCAGCCAGTATAGTATAATATTTTACAAGAAGTACGAATAAGAAAGCAGAAATTATAAGGGCAGTTATTCCTGCTGTTACTGAGCTTCTGAAAAAGGGTACTGAAGCAGCTATTCCTCCCGCAAACATTACCAGCCGCATCATCGAGATAAGGAATTGCCTTTTTTTCAGCTTTCCAAGACGAGTCTTATTTTCTTCAATAATCTCCCTGTATTTCTTTTTTATTTTCTTCCTCTCCATTTCAGATTAAAATTGCAGCAATTTTAAATACAGAATTTTTTTGATTATAATCGGTACCGGTAAGATCAAAATCCCATGTCCATTCCTCCCTTTCTTTACCCCGGGGTAATTCAACAACAACGGTACTGTTCTCATAAGTATCTCCTCCTGCTTTCTTAAAAATCTCTGCTATATCAGAAATTAAAATTGATTTATGATTCTCCAGAAAACGAATATGGTTGTTTTGAACCTCTTTCCTTATATTCATGAAATCCTCCTCTGCCGCCTTCCTGCATTTTCTTCTTAAAAGCTTCAATGGCAGTATCTCCAGTTGTGTAAGTATGTTAAGTGATATAACCATCCCGGGATCACTTCCGGGTGTGTATTCAGGGACAACAATATCCGTCAACGACCGTAGTCTGTTTAAAAATGTTCTGTTACCTGCCTTCTTCCAGATCAATTCTATCAGACCCCCTGTAACATCTTCTTCAACAATGTGAATGTTAGTATACTCTGCAGTCTGGGTAATTACTTCAGGAGGATGGACTATATCAACAAGTACTATTTTTTGAGTTCTTTCAATCATCTCGGCAAGCGGAAGCTCCAGCAGCCATCCGCTGCCAAGTACAGTTATTTTTTCGGGATTATACTGATCTACCGCTCTTATTATCATATTCCTGCAAAGTTCAAGATGTTTGTCCCACCTTCCCTGCTGTTTAATATGGCGATATATTAAACCATGCTGATAGTCATAATATCCCATCTTGTGCAGTATTCTTCTGTATGAAGAGTTTTGAGTCATTTCCTTTTGTCTTCTTCTCTGAGTTCCTTCAGCTTCGCTGTCATCATTTGCTGGAATTGCATTGCAAGTTCTTCAGGACTATTTGTTCCGAATGTTTCCACATCCACAGGATCAAGGACTTTTATTGTTATTTTATGAAATCCGCCGAATATGAAGCCATGCTTGGGAAGTACTCCGCCTGTACCTTCTATCAATACCGGCAGGATAGGCACACCAGCGGATATTGCCAGCTGGAAAGCCCCTCGTTTGAAAAAAGCAATCTCGCAGTCGGCAGAACGTGTCCCCTCGGGAAATATCATGATCGAAATATCTTTCTTCAGACATTGGTATGACTCCTCCAGCATTCTCTCCTTGCTCTCTTTATCGCCCCTGTTAACGGTTATATAACCGGCCATTTTCAGATACCAGCCCAGTACCGGTTTTTTCGTGTTCTCTATTTTTGATATCCATTTAAACCGGGAGCGAAGACAATTAATGATCAGTATATCGAGTATT
>Ga0315534_1001836_pt1 | contig 14642 bp, 23 predicted proteins | sample SalMarSW160240MG_FD_203094 | JGI IMG/M metagenome (GOLD analysis project Ga0315534, IMG submission 203094) | Salt marsh sediment microbial communities from the Plum Island Ecosystem LTER, Massachusetts, United States - Salt Marsh Sediment SW1602-40 ... | reverse complement strand
TCGATTCCAGAATGGCGATTCTGGACTTCTCAGGGCAACTTTTAAAATTCCATGCCTGCAATGACCTGCACATCAGGATGGCTCCACTCAACTTCATCAAGATCGATTGCGCCGATGCCACGCCCCCCTAACGTAGCTCTTGAGGAAAGCCGGCTTCATAATCTGATGCAATTTCATCCCGTGCATCATCCTGCCGTTGTTTTTCTTTTCGCAATCATCCTTTGATTCGTGCCGCGCGGCTTCAAGATCGTGCTGATCAAGACCGATGCTGCCAGGCTGGTCGAGTGAACTCCAGCGGGTGCGGAAAGAGTGCGAATCTTCGCAGGGCTGGAAAGAGATTCATACAAGTCAGGCGATGCTAGGGGGGACATGAGGGGCTGCACTCTCGGTACCAGCGATTCTTAATCTGGCGGAACTGAGCCCACTTTACTCAGGCGGTACGCCGTTCGATTGGCCCTGGAAGAATATATGCGCAGGAGCCTTGAACGGAAACGCCGGATAAACCCTCAAGGCGCGCGATCAACGTGGCAACGGGCTGGCGGGGGATCCAAGCCTTCAACGTTAAATATTCAATATCGGCCTGGCAAGCTCTTTGAAGGCCGTCCATGCACAGGCGGCAAACCGAACGGAAGATGCGTGGACCCCGGGGCGGCCCGGACTGTCTCCCAACCCCGGAGTCCACGCATTCGAGCGGCTAAAGATCCCTTAAGAGGGTCGCCAACACCAGTAACAACCATCCGGCTACAACCAGCCAGAAAGCGTATTCGCCCAGCGCGGCGACCGTGCCTGTGTACCCGAGAATCCCGAGGACGCCAAGACCAATGGCGATCCACCAGGTAACTACTTTTGGAGCAGAAAGGTTTCTCATTGCAACTCCTTTGATATCGATATCACTTCGAGCGGAGTCCGACATTGGGTCCGGGTGATGCAGGGTCGGACAGCCTGCGGGTGGGGTTAGATTCCGTCAGAATGACAACTGCCCGCTGCCAGTTTGAGCTATAGCTTGAAATGCTCTCGCACCCTGGCTGCAATCTGACGATCGGTCATCTTATCTACCGTTTCAACCCCCTGGATGTGCCTTTTGAGTCCCTTGATCTCAAGTCGTTTAACCAGCTCTTCTTTCGCCTCACCAGGACCGAAAATCAGGATCGCCTCTTTGTCGCGCAGGATCGTGATGATGCTGTTGTAGTAGCGGTTTAGCCGGGTACGATATTTCCGGTCACGCATGTCCTGCGTCAATCGCTCTCCAACACCCGCACCGTTCTCACCGCCAGCAGGCTTATCGATGTTCGAAGGTATTTCGTGCATCTCCTCCCCATGATCGGTCACGATGACAATCACGGCCCTGCGGTGATCGAGCCACAAACCTGCATGCATATCTTTCCAATTCTCCTATATCTACTTTGAAAACGCCTTGAGAGGGATCAACGCCGACGCCGGGGAGGACTGATCCTCGTGAAATCGATGTACCCACGCTCGACATCCAGGGAGGTCAACTGCACGCGCAACTTTTGGCCGACATCGACCCCCTCGTAACCACGAACCAGTTTCCCCTCAACCGGCATTTCGAGCAGTCGGACCCAGGTTCCCTTCTCGGAGGCACCGGTGACGACCGAATCAAACTTCTCTCCAATCCTGGATTGAAGAAGCAACGCCGCAGCTGATTTTTCAACCAGGCGCTCTACCTTTGTGGCCGCGTCTTCAGCTTTAGTGCAGTGTACAGCCAGGGCTTCCAACTCTTCCTTGCCATAAGGGATTGACTGGCCTTGGATAGCGGATTGCAGCAGGCGTTGGGTGACCAGGTCTGGATAGCGGCGGTTGGGAGCTGTCGAATGGGCATAGTCTTTAACGGCCAGGCCAAAGTGACCCGGGACGTGCCCGCCCGGATGCTCAGCGATATATTCCCCGGAACCCAGCAGCTTGATGACGGCGAGCGATAGATCTGGGAACCGCAGTGGATCCGCGGCCTTCTGCTTAACGAGAAACTCATCCAAGGCGACCGAATCAGGCTCAGCAGGCAGCCTGAAACCGTGCTCATCGGCAATGGCCACAATTCGCTCCCAGCGCTTTGGCTTCCGAACCACGCGCCGGATGGAAGGGAAATGCCTGGCTTCAAGGAAGCGAGCCGTTACGCCATTTGCAGCGATCATGAAGTCTTCAATAATCTCTTTCGCCCGGTTCCTCTCGTCCAATTCCAGTGCGAGGATCCGATCCCCGTCGAAACTCGGCCTGGCTTCAATCGTCTCCAAGCTGAGCGCCCCATGCGTGTGGCGCAGATGCTTCATCTTTTGTGCCGTCTGATCCTGCAGGCGTAGATTCTTGTCCAGCCCCTTCACTGCCGCGAGAGCCTGCGGTGGATCCCCGGTCCCATCCAGCCAGGCCGCCATGCTGTTGTAGGCGAGCTTGGCCTGATTGGTGACGCGCGCCTGGTAGATGTCAGAATCCTGAAGCGTTCCCTCCGGGGCAATCACCATCTCAACCACAATCGACCGTCGTTCCTGACCGAAATTGAGCGATGTCAGATCCGTTGAGAGCTGCTCGGGCAGCATCGGAAAGATCCGGGCGGCGGTGTAGACTGAAGTAGTGTTATGGCGAGCATGTTCGTCGATGGCCGAGCCCTTATTCACCAACGAGACCACATCCGCCACGGCAACAAAGAGCCGGACATTGCCATCCGGCATCTGCTCGGCCGCGGTGAGCTGATCCAGGTCACGCGAGTCATCATTGTCAATCGAAGCCCACAGCAGACTGCTCAGGTCACGAATCTCGGAGGCGCCTTCAGTAGGCCCGGCATCTGCTGCCACATGGGCCTGAAGCCTTCCAAGCTCGGCGAGTGCGGCCGCGGAAAATTCGGGCAGCAGCCCGCGCTCCAGCATCGCTTGATGGGCGATGCGCTCCAGAATGACACGATCGTTCCTGCTACTTGAATTCATAGTTATTTGGGCGGCTATTCCAGCTCGTTTCATCAGGTGGGGAAGGCCGCCCCCATTGACTCTCCAAAGAATTCTGCAGCGACAAATGCAAGGTCCCCCGTGTATGGAGCCGCGGCGGAAGATACCTGGCCTGTTGAATGTGGGCGGCTGCGGACTGGAAACGGTTCCTATGCGAACTTAGCATCAAGTCTGGTTTGCCGACTTGCGCACGCTCTCAAGTGATCGAGCCCTGGTAAGCCCGCTAATGTAGCGCATGTTGCAGGCGCAGCCCCAGGCCACCAATAAATAACCCGGCAGCGGCTGGAAAAGGTTTCCTCCTAGACGATTCCCAGCAGCCGCAAGACAACAAGTATGACCACGATAATGATCAGTACGTGGACCACATTGCCGGTGCGTGGGATGCTGGGGAGGTATTTCGGTCCAAAGAAGCCGAGCAACCACAGGGCGAGCAGTATTACGATAATCCAGGTAAGCATAAGGTTTCTCCTTATTGATTGATCACTCGGATGTCAACGGGTCCGTTGCCAGGGCAGCGTCGTCCTAACGGCCCAGCAGGATGAAGATGCCAGCCGCAATGGCGAGGATCGCCAGGATTACGCCGAGACCGCTAATCCCGAGCAGCTGTACCAGGCCCCAGGCGATAAGAAAGATGGCCAGCAAAAGCATGCCGATATTCCTGGTGAATCTCATGGTCGTAATCCCTTCTACAGTGAATGAGAGCGGCGGTTGTCAGGTCCAGCGACCTTTGCCTTTTACTATTCAGGCGCGGATCAAGGACTCATGCATCTTTATCGGACGATTTCCCAGCGCCGAGAACTGCGGACACGCGATCCATCTGCTCAACAAGCATTTCCTGGCCACGCTGCTTCAGTTGCCCGGCCTTCTCCCGGACGCTAGTCGTGATATCTTGCGTCTCGGAACGAACCTGCGCAAGTGCGTTGTCCACCATATCGCTTGTCCGATCACGCAATTGGATGCTTGTCTGCTGAATCCGGGCTCGCGTCTTCCTCCCCGATTGGGGTGCCAGGAGCAGCATCAATACTGCGCCGGCCAGACTCCCGATCAGCAGGCCGAACACAACGTTCTTCGTCTTCCTTCCATCGAAATCTTGCTCCTCGATAGGGTCTTCCATGGGGTCATCTCCCTAAAGGATGAACCTGGTGAATATGATTGGGTTTTCATAAGGTTGTGGATCGGGATATTCACACAGCATGGTCTATCCGTCACGCCCCTCGTCGCTTAAATGTATGCCCGCCTGCAATCGGTCTTCTTTTGTCAGGGTGAAGATCCCTACCGGCCGCCTGAAAATTCCCAGCACGGTCCGATAGAGTGCGTACGGGAAAGGACCTGTTTGATTTCTCCTTGCTTTGTATGGATCCGTAGAAATGTCCATTCGGTTACCTTCTTATTCGGGAGTATGTTGATCGGTAGTGGTTGTTTGCGTAACACCCACAACAGGCCCACGCGGGCGATAGAAGATTACCTGGACTATTTTTACAAGCGCCCAGGCGATCAGGGCATACACCAACAAGGCGATCACGGATGAGAGTTCCAGCACCATACCACCCGCTGTAGGCGTCCCCGTCAACCCCTCGAACGGAGCCAGGAAAAGACTGGTGACCCCGTAGATAAACCCGGCAATCGGGCTGGCTGCGTTGGCACCGATCAGCTTCAGCCCGATGCGCAGCGCGATCAGGGCTTCGAGTATGCCGAAGAACAGCCAGACCAGCTGGGTGGCTTTAAAGGTGAAAATACGTCGTTCTCGTTCCGGTTCGTTTTGTGTCGTCCGAACTTCTGATATTCTGTTGTCTGTCATGATGAACTCCTTAAACAATGCCCCTGCCGGAAATTGGAGGGGTTGACACTTGGGTCTACAGGGGTGCGGTTGGGCACCCCTGTAGACATCCCGCAAGGCGGCAAGAGACTGAGCCGTGGCGGCTAGATTGGTTAGACTCTCCGGCGGACGAGATGAACAAGTGCAATCACAATGACCGCGCCCAGCAGCGTGACCAGCATGGTTGGCAGGTTGACCGCATCGTTGATCGTCCCCACATTGAAGATGGGGCTGAGGAAGTAACCGGCCAGGAAAGCGCCTACCACGCCCACGATGATATTCATCAGCAGACTGGCGCGGTCCTTCATGATCTCGCTCGCAATCCAGCCAACAATTGCAGCAGCAACCAGATAGATTAGGACATTCATTTTGTCGATCTCCTTTTGGATTGTCTCAGAGCCACAGGATTTCCCCGTCTCTGGACAGGTGCTCCTCCTCTTCAGAGAAGGAAATAGTGAAAAGATACACTGATAGATCTTGCATACCTACTACGCTCGGATAATTTGTTGTCTGGCGTCTTGACATCCCTGAGTGCGATCCCTGGCGAAGGTTTGTGACACCATTTCCTGGGATAGCCGGGGTGCGCAAGTGCGCACACCATTTACTGGGCTCGATAACCGTGAGGAGAGGGAAGTGATTATCGCCCACGGCGGATGAAATGGACAATCGCCAGCAGGATGACAGCCCCCAGCAGTGTTACCAGCATGGTCGGTATGGTGATCGCATCATTGATCGTCCCGACCTTGAAGATGGGGCTCAGGAAGTAGCCCGCCAGGAATGCGCCCACGACAGCCACGATGATATTGATCAGCAGGTTCGAGCTGTCGCGCATCAGTTGGGTCGCCACGTAACCGATAATGGCTGCCACGACAAGGTAAATTAGAAGGTTCATTTTGTAACTCCTCTATAAAAGTTTGAACTGCATGAATACCTGATCTTGTTTGTTCTCTTTTTCTCCTTCTCCTATCATGGAGACTGCTGGCCTGGCATCGCTCTGGCGATCAGCCATCGGTGGTTGTGGTCTTATCTTTCAAAGTCGCTTCATACTTCGTCACGTGCTTTTCGATTTCCTTCATTGCGTGCTCGCGCGTGTAGCCATACTTTTCCTGAAGCACGCCGGCAAGGACGTCGAACTTGCCGGCGGCCCGATCCAGATCGTCATCGCTGAGCTTGCCCCACCACGATTTGGCCTCGCCTCGAATCTGTTTCCACTTGCCTTCAAATACATCCTTGTTCATCGCTTGATCCTCCCAACCCTATCTTGAAACCGGCCCGGTCTGCACCGTCACTCGGTGCAGAGTATCCACATCTATTCCCCGGTCACCTTTCATCCAAGGAACATCAGCCCCCCGGGACGCCTGCGGCTACGTTCCGCAAGCGTTCAGCCACACGGTCAGGCGTCTCATCTTTGCTGATAAAGGCATCGGCGCCGGCAGAGAGGGCAGCTTGCTGACGGGCATCAAGCTGGCTGATGAGAATAATGACCAGCGCGGCCGGACAATCCTGGCGCAGTTCTTCGAGCGCCGCACTGGAAACACCGGGGATGAGAGCCCAATCGACCAGCAACATATCAGCATGGCTGATTGGAGCTTGAGCCAGGGTGGTAGGCCAATCATAGGCCTCGCCCGCAATTTCCATCTGCAGATCCTGCAGCAGTAAACGCAGGGCAGAGCGCTCATCGGCGTTAGCATTCGCGATATAGACTCGGGTCATGGATTTAGCGTACAGCAACGAAGGCCCGGCCACATCCATCGGCCGGGCAGTCTTTGCCTCCGCTAGTTGGGGGAGGTAGAGATCAGGGTTAGCTCACGAGACCGTGCCGCAAGGCCAGGGTCACCGCTTCGGTGCGGCTGGCGACGCCGAACTTGGTTAGTATGTTGCTTACGTGGGATTTGATCGTGGATGGGCTAACGTTCAGTTGTCCTGCAATTTGTCGATTATTCAACCCCTCGACCATCAAGGCCAGCACCTCACGCTCGCGCGGCGTCAGGTCAAGGCCTGGCTCGGGCGGGTGGTTGGCGGCCTGGATGAGGACCTGACCAATCTCGGGAGAGAGCGTGCCCCGTCCGGCGTGCGCCGAGCGGATGGCCTGGGCAAGCTCTTCGGCCGTAATATCTTTGAGCAAGTAGCCAATCGCACCGGCATCGAGCGCATTCTTGATCAGGTCCAATTCTTTGAAGCTGGTCAGCGCAATGACCTGGATATGCGGATTCTGCTGGCGCAGGGTGCGGGTGGCGGTCGCTCCATCCATGTCCGGCATCAGCATGTCCATCAAGATCACGTCTGGGTTGGCCTCGGCGCAGCGTTCAAGCGCCTGCTGCCCGCTTTCGGCCTCACCCGCCAGTTCCATGTCGTCGAAGGCCATCAGGAAGGTTGCCAGGCCGCGTCGAACCATGGTGTGGTCGTCGACCAGCATGACCCGAATGGGATTGGTAGGCTTTTTCATCACAACCCCTCCTGCCTGTCCCAGCGCAGCAGGATCTGCGTCCCCTGCCCTCGGCGGCTGGTTACCGTCAGAACAGCCCCCACCGCACCAGCGCGCTCATGCATCATGTTCAACCCATAGTGCCCGGATGGCGTCAGCTCGGATGTGACGAACCCGCGGCCGTCGTCGTTGAGCTGCAGTTCCAGCCCTTCGGGTGCAAGACTTAAGTCGAGGCGCACCTGGCTAGCCCGGGCATGCTTGGCTATGTTGCTCAGTCCCTCCTGGCAGATGCGGTAGACCGCAACCTGCACTTCGGCGGGCAAACTGCTTTCGCCTCGCACCGTCACCTCGACCGGGATGCTGGTGCGCCCGGTAAAGGCATTGCTCAGCTGGCGCAGCAAGTCGCCCAATTCGGTGTCGGTCAGGGTGGATGGCCGCAGTTCGGCCAGGAGTGCACGCATCTCGGCCAGCGCGCCGCGTGTCAGGCGGCGCAGGTCCTTCAACGAGCGGCGCGCCTGCACCGGGTCCTTCTCCCACAGGCGCGGCAGCACCTCGGCAATCAGCCCGGCGGAGAAGAGAGACTGGTTTACGGCGTCGTGCAGGTTGCGCGCCAGGCGCTGGCGTTCCTGCAGCGCGGCCAGCTCATGGGCGTGCTCGTACAGCTCGGCGTTGACCAAGGCCACCGCCGCCTGGTTGGCGATGGTCATCGCCAGGTCGGCCAGGTGTGGGGTGAAGTAAGTGCGCTCAGTGTGAGTAATGCCGATGCCACCGAGCAGGCGCCCCTTGACGACCAGCGGCACCCACATCCAAGACTGCACGCCTTCCAGCATGGCTGCGGCGCCGTTCTCCAGGAGCATACGCAGGAATTCCGCCGAAGGCTCGTCGCTCCACACATCGGCAATGCGTATGGGGTGGTGTCCGTTGAACAGTGCCTGCAGCGATTCTTCTCCGTCCAGCCGGATGCGAAATGGCATGGAATTCTCCAGCCGCTCCGAACCGCGCACCGCTAATGCGACCAGGGCCGAATCTTCGATTGTGAAGAGAGCGGCGTGGGTGTATTTGATGAGAACGCCCAGCTGGTCGAGGATCAGCCCTGGCCGCAAATCCAGTTCGGAGGCCAGAGTCTGGGAGATCTCGAGCAGGATGACCTGCTCGTTCGCCCGCACCCCCATCCGCTGCTGCAGGCGGCTCTCGGCCTGCACCCGCTTGCTCACATCGCGCAGCAGCACCAGGGCGCAGGTGTGTCCCTGGTACTCGAATGGCACCGCGCGCCATTCGACGCTGAAGGGCGTATCGTCCTGCCGCACATGCTGCACCAGGACGTCAAACCGCTCGCCTTGTTTAATGAACTCGGCAAAGCGGACAAAATCGGGCTGGCTGTCAATATGGAGAAACGCTGGCAGCCGCAGCTCTAGAAAAGCCTGCGGTGCGTAACCGTGCATGGCGGCCGCAGCCGGGTTGGCAGCCAGCACATCTCCGGTGTCGATGTCTGTGATCAAAACCCCGTCACTGGCGGCTTCAAAGATGTCCCGGTACAGTTGGTCGGCTTGCAATGCAGCGCGTTTCATCATCGAATCTCAAACCATTTTAGGATAAATCTAACCACAGGGCCATTCAACTGCAGTACCCGGCGGTCGTCGGCCCACAGAATCACCACAATCTGCGCCGCGCTTGAAATGCTGCCCGGGCTGACGATCCGTGTCGAGAATTTCCAGGGCTCCATCCTGCTGCTCTCGGGCGAACGTGATCAGCTCTGGCCTGGAGCCGAGATGGGGCGACAGATCATGCAACGTCTCGATGCGCATGCGTTCGGCTGGCCTCACGAGCACCTTGTCTTCGACGGAGGTCACAACGCGATCGTGATGAATAGGAATGGATGGAGAAAGATCTTCACCTTTCTTGACGAACACATTGCGTAGCGGGCCTTCTGCGGGCACAATATTCACGGATTCGTCGGCTCCGGCAAGTATTTGAACCTGGAGTGAATTACGCTTCCGCATGTCGAAACCCAACAGAGTTTCTGAAGCATCCCTCGCGCGGACGATCGAGGACAACTACGGCCTCGCCATACGGACGCTTTCCCTCCTTCCACTCGGGGCTGATGTTGACTCGGTGGTTTTCCGCCTGGGGGCGGCCGATGGCGAGGACTTCCTCTTGAAGCTCAGGAGGTTGTCGGGTTTCCAGCCGGCGAGCCTGCTCATCCCGCGCTACCTGGACCAACAAGACCTCCCGCATGTGCTGTCCCCGCTCACTACACAAGCCGGGACGGCTTGGGTCGAACACGAGGGCTTCGCCCTCAGCCTGTTTCCCTTCGTGGCGGGCCACCGAGTGGCGGAGGCCGGCATGTCGTCGGAGCACTGGAACGCGTTGGGAGGGATGATGCGGAAGGTCCATACATGCCGTCTGCCCGAAGAACTGCTGCAGGTACTGCCGCGCGAGCGCTTCAGACCCTCGCGGCGCGAGATCGTGCCCCGCCTCGAAGCAGCTCTTACCGGTCCGAACCAGCCCGATCTACTCCAGCGTGAGTTGGCTGCTTTCTGGTCGTCGCACCACACGACGATTCGCCGCTTGATCACACGCGCCGATGCGCTCGGCCACCAGTTGGGGCGGACAGATCCAGCGATGGTCCTCTGTCACGCCGACCTGCATACATGGAATATGCTGCTCGATACGCAGGATCGGCTCTGGGTGCTCGACTGGGATGAGGTTACGCTGGCGCCGAAGGAACGCGACCTGATGTTCGTCATGGTCGGGATCGAGCGCAACCTGATCGAGCCACAGCAGACAGCCAGCTTCCTCGCAGGCTACGGACATGTGAAGATCGACCCACTCGCACTGGCCTACTATCGTTATGCCTGGGCGGTACAGGACCTGGCCGCCTTCGGCGAGCAGGTCTGCTTTCTACCCGGGCAGGATCAGGATGAGCGCCGCGCCGCCCTGGATTACTTCATTGGCCTCTTCGTCCCGGGAAAGATTGCCGAGATCGCGTTCGCATCTGATGGCATCGCCGGCGAATGAGCAGTACAGCCAACGGTCAACAGCGTTCTACGCAAGTGCAGAATCCATTAACAGGACCATGGATAAGACAAAATCCTGGCTACCTTCGTCACGGGCGGTCGCAGACTCACATTCGCCTACCTGCTTTCGCTGCTCATCGTCGTGCTGATGACAGCCGCCTCCGGGCTCGGTCTGCTCAATCCAGAGGCCATCTACCCGACCGAGGCGCTGCGCCAATCGTTCTTCGCTAACGATGTCGTCAATCTCGTCATTGGACTACCCGCCCTGCTGGTAGCCCTATGGCTCGCTTGGCGCGGGAAGGTGGTCGGCCTACTGTTCTGGCCGGGAGCGCTTATGTTCGTGCTCTACACCTACCTGGCCTATATCTTCAGCATGCCCATCGGCTGGTACTACCTGCTCTTGCTGACGCTCATCGCAGTGAATTTCGCCGCGTTCCGGCGCGTGGCGAGAGCAAAGTCTCAACTTGTGCTGCTTGAGTTTGGCCAAACGCCGACTCATCCAACTCATTTTTGATACCATTCCCTAATCAAGTTTTTTGAACGAAATTCATAAGAGGTTACCCATGAACCCAGCAATCGAGTATGCGCTCGAACACGATCAGCTGATCGATATCACCACCACCGGCCGCAAGAGTGGACACCCGCACCGCATAGAAATCACATTCCACTACCTGGATGGGGTCGTCTATATCAGCGGCATGCCCGGAAAGCGTGACTGGTACGCCAATGCGGTGGAGAACCCCGCGATGATCTTTCACCTCAAACAGAGCACCCAGCGCGATCTTCCGGCCAAAGCCATCCCCGTCATCGATGAGGACATACGTCGCCAGGTGCTGGCGAAGGTCGTCGCCCGCTGGGACCGTACGGACCAGCTCGAGGCCTTTGTGGCGGACAGCCCGCTGATCGAGGTACAATTCGATCCAGCCTGATCCCACGAATAGAGCCCCATCTCCTTTCCCGTTGGCGAGATGGCTAGATGCTCCAGAATCAATTGGGCTTTGAAGGAGCCGTGGCTTGTCGGAGAACCGCCTTTCGGACATCCAGCACCGTGTGGACCAACTCTATCATGCTGGCGAGTACCGGCCTGGTTACGATCTTATGTGCGAGGCTGGCGACCGATTCCCGGATGACCTGCACGAAATCCATTATTGGTGCATCTGCCTTGCAAGCATGATGGACGCAGGCGATGCGGCGCTTGATTTGCTTGAAGCTGAGGTACAGCAGGGGAATTGGTATTCAAAGAAACAGCTGCGGGAGGAGAGTGATCTGACCTCGCTGCAGGGCCTGGCACGTTTCGAGCATTTGGCAGGTGAATGCTTGGTTCGCCAGCAGAAGGCCCAAGCCGAAGCACAAGCAGAGCTCTTCATTCAGGAGCCTGCCGTCTTTAAAGCTGTCCAGGGAAAACCGCCAGTGCTGCTGGCTCTGCACGGCAACTCACAAAACGCCCGTCAGGCCTTGGAAGCCTGGTCTCCAGTCAGAACCCATGGCTACCAGCTGGCCGTTGTGCAATCCTCACAAATCGTGAGCCACGACGCCTATTCCTGGAATGATTGGGAGCGCGCTGAAAAGGATCTATCGCAATTCCTGCCGGCGCTCTCCGCTGAAACAGATCCAGCCCGTCGGTTCATTGGGGGGTTCTCGATGGGAGCTGGCTTGGCGATTCGGCAGGCGCTGGTAGGTGAGAGCTACCAGCCCAGCGGTTTCATCACGGTTGGAACCTACCTGCCGGACGTGGAGATTCTCCGTCCACTACTCGAGGGATCCAGGAACAAGCCGCGCGGCTATATGGTCGTTGGTGATCTGGATGACCCATGTTTCGAGATCTCGCGTACCCTCGCCTCACTATTCGAAGCGTATGAACTGCCCTGCTACCTTGAGGTACACGAGGGATTGGTGCATGACTACCCGGTAGATTTCGCAGACACGCTCGCCCACGCGTTTGATTTCTTTCTTAACGAGTGAGCGTTAGTACGGGGTGATCTACAGCTCTGGTTCGGTTCGGGGTTGTGGATCTAAACCGGAAGCAATCCGTACCAGGCAAGGGCGATGACGATCAGTGTGATCGCCAGCAGCGTCAGCCCGAGCAGCAATGGGCGTATCCAGCGGCGCCAGCCGCGCCTGCCTCTGGCCGCGCCGGAAGTCCCCCACTCGATCTGCGCCTCTTCAAAAGCCTGCTCGCTCTTGCTTTGTTTGCCCTGCGCCATCTCCTGGTAGCTGGCAAGCGTGGCTGTGTCGATGAATTCGAGCGGCTTTCCAGCCACCAGCTGCTTGGCGGCGCTGGTCAGCGCTCCAGTCGAGATGATGGCAGCCTTCTGGGCTTTGTAGTTCGCAAGGTGGGTCAGGAAGAGCTTCACGCTGGCCGGCGTAATTTGTGCGTTTGAATCACAGCGTGCGACCCAACGCTCGCCCTGTGAAGATGCGATCAACAAGTCTGAACGCAGTTCATCGATCTCGACCACCTGCTCCACGAAGTGGCCAAGCGATCGGTAGAGCTCAAGAGCTTGATCAACCAGAGCTTGATGTCCATCCATGTCAAAAGATTACACGAAATCCGCTCCAAATGCTATTCCCTGACATGCAGGAAAAACAACAAAAAAAGAGCCGCAGAAGCGGCCAGAGGATAAGTCAATCATTTACATCAAGCGGGCAGCCGCAGCTCAGCGGTCGTGATCCGGCCAAAAAGCCATTCCAGTGCTGGCCGGGCTTCGTTGAATAGATGGATGCGCGTCCCGGTCTCGCGAGCAATGCGGCACACCAGATTTACACTTGCGTTAATCTGAGAGGGGATGACGGCAAACTTCGTGCCCGCAGGGAAGGGCTTGTCACGGAAGGTGGAGGCGAAGCTGAACAGGATTTGTGGAGATGTCCCGTCTACCCCTTCCAATCGTTTAGCCCCCACCAGCACGCGGCGAATGCTGTAGTCACGCGCCAGGAGAGAAGCGTTCAAACGAGCCTCGATCGCTTCCTGCGGGTTCGAGCGACCATAGAAGTGGATCTCGATCAGCTGTGCATCGTGATCGACGGAAATTTCGTACCCCAACCTGCCCTCGCCTTACTTCCTCTCCGTGCAGGAAAATATAGCAAAGTATGATCATCTGCGCCAGGGATCGGGCATCACATCTCAGGTTCCCGGGGGCAGCTTCGCTGTGCCCTGTTGGAAGACCCTCCAGCAGTGGAATTGGTTGCCCCGGCTTCGTAAATCATCCAATCCGGGGTAGTCAAAGCACCGGTAAAGCAAGTGCCTCGATTGCCACAGGCTACGGCGGTTAATATTCCGTCTCACGGCCAAGGACTATCAGGGCTAGCGAGACCGCCCGCCCCGCATCGTTAAGATTCTTTTGGCTGATGTGTTCGAAGGTGTCGACTGCTGACCGCGAATAGGCCTGCCAGCCCTCCCAATCCAAACGCACCTCAGGCGCTTCCTGCCCACCATGCTGGATCGTGCTGCCTTCATCATAGATCTGGCTGATATCGATGCCTTCTTTTGCCCGCATCACAGCCGTCCCCATCTGCCTTGCCGAACGCTCGAATAGCTCCGCAAGCCGAAGGCTCCCGCCAGCAGACACTTCGAGTCGATCCCCCGAACCGGCACTCAAGCCTCGTAAGTGAATGATAGCTTCCACCTCAAAGTTGGAAAATCCCGTACGCGCCTGGAGAAAACCCCTGACATCCGGATCACTTGTCGGTTCACCTCCATCAAGGCCCTCGCCACTGTAGGCAATAAAAAGGAAGGTCTTGTAGGGTTGGTATCCGGATTCCTGGATCGTGCGAATCGCTTCGAGCATTACGGCCACACCGCTGGCATTGTCGTTCGCCGCCGGGTAGATCTCACCATCATAGCCAAGTGGCGGCGCATCGTATTGAGCCATTACGACGATCAACTTCACATCAAGGCATGTCGTGCAGCGTTCAATGCCCCAGGTGCCAGGCAGATACCCAAGCACATGGCGGACCGTTGCTTCAGCAATCGCCGCACCTTTCATGTCGAGACTGACGGTTATGGGCAATGGCAGCTCATACAATTCCTCTATGGCCAATGTTTCGGACTGCCGGCGCAGGTCGGCCAGTGAATATCCAGAACCGGCCAGGATCCGCTCCGCCGTCTCCTCCGAGATCCATATCCAGGGGGTCTCGTCTCCCCAGGTCTCACCCGTCTGGTAATTATGCCCACGACCGCTGCGGCCAGAAATCGTGTAGCGCTTTTTGAGTTTCTCCGGATCGTCGGTGACGACGAGCACGCCCTCTTTGCTCCTATACGAGAGCAATGAGGCCTCTCGGTCAGAGAGGACCATCAGGACCTCTCCCAAAAAATCAGCCCGATCCAGTTCAGCATAGGATATCCGCCCGATAGCGACAACTGGTGAAGGCTTGCCGAGGCTGATGAAACGTACCGGCCCCGATCCATCTCCCCCGGTCATCATCCGCCCTGGATA
>Ga0315534_1001834_pt1 | contig 14646 bp, 18 predicted proteins | sample SalMarSW160240MG_FD_203094 | JGI IMG/M metagenome (GOLD analysis project Ga0315534, IMG submission 203094) | Salt marsh sediment microbial communities from the Plum Island Ecosystem LTER, Massachusetts, United States - Salt Marsh Sediment SW1602-40 ... | reverse complement strand
TACACAATATTCAGATCCTTGAAGCTGAGCAAAATCATCTTGAAACGCCCAAACATTATTACCTTGATGAGCACCAGGAGCACCACACCACCACTCTCCAGATTTTATAACTTCAGTCAATGCTTTTATCTCTTTATCATTATAGATAGGCCATTTAGGATAAAGTTTTCTAGCTTCTTGTTTAAATGACATTACTAAATCAACCGTCTTAATAATTCAATATCATAAATTTTATGAGTTAAACTAAATATATTTAACAAAACAGATAAAAGTTGCAATCAGCAATAATTAGAATTTTGGTATACTTTTAAAACATATAAAATGATAATAATCGATAAAAATAGAATCGCCGAATATTTAAGCGATTATCTCCCCAATTTTTCGAAACAGGAGATTAAAAATTTCATTGAAATACCCCCTCAAGATTTAAATTATAGTTATGCATTTCCATGTTTTCATCTTGCTAAAATTAAAAAGAAACCACCTCAGCAAATTGCCAAAGAATTAGAAGAACAGTTAGAATTACCTGAATACTTAAAAATTATAAAAGCAGATGGTCCATATATCAATTTCATAATAAAACCACAAGCGCTTCTTGAGCAGATTTTTACATTGAAAGAGAAATATGGAAGAATTTATGAAGAATTTGGGATAAATCAGATAATCCCTTCAAGAATAGTAATAGAATACCCCGCACCAAATACAAATAAGCCACTTCATTTTGGACACATCCGCAATATGTTAATAAGTCGCTCTCTTTCGAGTTGTTTAAAATATAAAGGTGATATTGTGTTCGATGTCAACTTAAACAACGATAGAGGTATCCATATATGTAAATCGATGTATGCTTACAAAAAATGGGGCAACAACAAGGAGCCAGACATCAAATCAGATCACTTCGTTGGAGAGTTCTATGTTAAATATGCTGAAATGGAAAAGAAGAACGGTAAAATTATAGAAGAAGTATACGATCTATTAAAATTGTGGGAAGATAACGATACTAATACTAGAGAACTTTGGAAAAAAATGAATTTTTGGGCACTTGAGGGGTTTAAGGAGACATACAAAGTATTGAACATTTCGTTCGAAAAAGAATATTTTGAGTCGGATATTTATTGGAAGGGTAAAGAAAAGGTTTTAGAGGGTTTAGAAAAGGGATTTTTTAATAAAACTGATGACGGAGCGATTATCGCTCATCTAAAAGAAAACTTTAACTTACCAGATAAGATTCTTATGAGAAAAGACGGAACCTCTTTATATATAACCCAGGATATCTACTTAGCTTATCAAAAAAAGAAAGATTTTGATTATGACAAATCGATATATGTAGTTGGAAACGAACAGGACCTCTACTTCAAGCAGTTATTTGCTGTTTTAGACATGATGGGTTTTAAAGAAGATAAATTTCATTTATCATATGGTATGGTTTATTTACCTGAAGGTAAAATGAAAAGTAGGGAAGGAACTATAGTTGATGCGGATGATATCATCGAAAAAATGCAAACTTTAGCCTTTAAGGAAGTAAATAAAAGATATCCTGATCTTACGGAAAAAACAAAAAAAGAAAGAGCTACCGCAATCGGATTGGCTGCATTATCTTTTTTTATACTTAAATTTAATCCAAAATCCGATTTTGTTTTCAATCCTAAAGAGAGCATCTCATTTGAAGGCGAAACAGGTCCTTACATTCAGTATTGTTATGCGAGAATTGAATCGATAATAGTTAAATCGAAAAAAAAAATCGATTTAAATGTAAATTGGGATTTAATCAACCACGAGAATGAGCTATCTTTGGTTAGGCAACTAAACTACTTCCCCGAAATCTTGAATTCAGTGAGAAAAAATTATACTATTCACCAGATTCCTCAGTATCTTTTAACTTTATGCCAAGCGTTCAATTCGTTTTATTCTTCTTGTCAGGTCTTATCTAGTGATGATGAATTAGAAAAAGCGAGATTATTGTTGATTAAATGCGTTCAAATCGTAATTGGGATTGGTTTGCATATCCTGGGTATAGATGTTTTGGAGCAAATGTAATTAATTAATAAAGAGGTATGAAAAGTGAATTTTTTTGATTCTGGAGAAATAATAGAAAATGATACGAATTTCGTCATTTTTGGAATTCCTTGGGATAACTTAACTTCTATTGAAAATACGAACTCTTCCAAATCACCTCAAAAAATACGGATAATTTCAGAACACTTAGCTTTAACAACAGAAATGGGATTTGAAATACCAAAATTAAAGTTTATAGACGCTGGGAATGTTGTGATTGATCCTAATAACATAAAAAAGAACATCCGAGAAATTGGTGATTTTGTAAAATCGTTATATGAGAAAAAAAAGGATATCATTCCAGTTATGGTTGGAGGTGATCACTTTTGTACCTATCCGGTTATAAAAGCAATAGGAGACTCTATTAGAAATCCAAAGAAGTTAGGAGTTCTTATCTTAGATGCCCATCTTGACTTGTATGAAAAATATCAAGAGAATGTCTATTCTCATGCAACTGTTTCCCACCTCATCCATAGTTTGGATTTTATCTCAAATAAAAACTTATTAATAATTGGTACAAGAGATGTTGATATTCCTGAGTTGAAAATCGCAAGAACTAACAATATAATCTATTTCAACTCTTATCTGCTTCACGATATAGGAGTTAATTCATTTACAGAGAAGATTATTGAATTTTTTGAAAAATCTGATATAGAGGACATATATATTTCGATTGATATCGATGTACTAGATCCATCTATAGCACCGGGAACAGGTTATGCTATTCCTGGAGGTTTTACTTATCGTGAAGTATGGAAAATCCTCAGAGAAGTCAGTAAAAATGTTAATATAATTGGTTTTGATATCGTTGAAGTTTCACCTTCCTTAGATTTACCAAATAATATAACTTTAAATGTGGCAGCAAAAATAATGGTAGAATTAATGTATTTTATTTTAAGCAGCAAATGAGTTGAAAAAAATGCCAGATGACGAATTGAAAAAGAAATTGAAAGAGGTAGAACAAATTGAGATAGACGAGAATGGAGACATTACTACATTTATTCAATCTTTAGGAAACACAGGTTTTAACGCAAAGAGATTAGCCGTTGCGTGCGAAATTTATAAGGAAATGATTAGAGATGGAGATTGTGTTAAATTTTTTGGGCTTGCTGGGGCATTAGTGCCAGCAGGGATGCAGAAAGTTATTCACGATTTTATAGAAGAAGGATTTATTGATATACTTGTTACTACAGGTGCTTCCTTGACTCACGATATAGCTGAAACTCTTGGTTTTCACCATTTACAAGGAGAACTAAACATTAAAGATGTTAATGATTCTGAGTTGCACAACCAATCCCTTAATAGAATCTACGATGTATACTTACCAAATAAAGTGTACGAGGGTATCGAAGATTTTGTATCCCAGCTAAAAATTCCTAGTAATGATATGTCCGTTAGTTCTTTTTTAAAGTACCTTGGGGATAATCTACCCTCAGATAATAAATCTATTTTAAAGATATGTGCAGAAAAAAATATTCCAATTTTTTGTCCTGCATTTACTGACTCTGGTTTAGCACTTCAACTAGGTTTCCACTTTCAAAATTTAAACCTTAATCACTTTAAAGACATGCTTAATATGGTTAACTTGGCTTGGGATGCAAAGCATGCTGGCATTTGCATTGTTGGTGGGGGTGTGCCTAAAAATTTTATTATGCAATCGCTTCAATTCTGCCCGAACTCTGCACAATATGCGATTCAGATAACTATGGATCGTCCAGAACAGGGTGGTCTTAGTGGAGCGACTTTACACGAAGCTATTTCTTGGGGAAAAGTAAATCAAAACGCAAAATTCTCTACGATTATTTCAGATGCAACTATAGCTCTACCTTTGATATTATGGTTTTTAAAAAAAAGTTCTTTTTAAAATTTATTCTTTAGTTCAAATAAATAGAATTAATAATTTTAATAAAACAAACCGTCTAACTTTTGATCAATTTTTTTTGTATTCGATCCGAAAATTTCATCCAGGTTTTTTTTAAAAAATCTGAACTGAGATACCTCAGATAAATTTTTACCTTCGTTCTGTGTTTTAAAATTCTCCGCAACCTTAACTAATAGGGGATTGACTAATTTGTTCACATATTTGTCAATCTTTTTCTGTTTATCTATAATAGCATATGAAATTAATAATTCAGGGTCAATGCTGTCGTCTGCTAAGATGCTTGCGTTTATAAACGCGATTGTAAATCTATTACCTTGAAAGTACTCGACAGATCCCGTAGAGAATGCGGTTTCAGCAAAATTTAAGAGTGCTGTGAGCAAACCGCTTCTTAAATCAGCATCAATTTTTCCTAAACTAGTTTTATGGTAACTTCTCTTTACTAAAGTAAATCCCCTAAATAATAAACCTACTTCTCGAATTACCATAATTCTAAGTTACCTTTTATTATAGCTGCGATATACTTTGGTCTCATTAAGAATTCAACCTATTGATATTTAATTTAAAACAATTCTTTGTAATAAATCTAATGCTGTTAAAGATATTTTTTCATGTTTTAGGCTTGTCATCAGAACTGTTAGAGTATATAGAAGAAAACCAAAAATATCATTTTGGCATTTTTGTTAAGATGTTTAAAATTAATATTAGAAAAAAAATTAATTGAAATATGGTAGAATTAGAAAAAATTAAGTTATGTGCCAAAAATATTGTAAAAGCTATTAATATTCAAAAAAAAGGGGAAAATGTCCTAGTAAAGGGTGGTACTTATAGTCAAGATTTACTGGAAGAAATTGCCCTGAGTGTCTATAGAAACAATGGGATTCCCGTTATTATATCAAACAGCGATAATTACATAAATACAATATACCAGGATGACAGTATTAAAAGTGATATTCTTGAAATTTCACCTCTACATTACCGAAAATTAATCGAAAATATCGACGCGTACATTGTAATAGAACTCTACGAAGACCCTGGTGTTTTAAGTAACGCCCCTAGAGAAAAGCTCAATGCAAAAATTAAGCATGATGCACCTGTGAAGGATATATTGTATGGAGCTAAAGAAGAATACGCGCCAGGGAAAAAGTGGTGCTATGCGGGATGGCCCTCGAGGAAAGCCGCCAAATATTATAATATTGAATACGATTTATTAGAAAAATTCATAGTAGGTGGAATCAGCGTTCCTCAAAATAAAATGGATGAAATTACGAAAAATTTAGGAAGCTTCTTTGAAAATGCAAAAAATGTATATGTTTCAGATGATCTTGGGACGGACTTTATGGTAACAATTCAAGATCGGCCTATGATTTTAGATAACGGATTACTTACCGATGATCAAATAGCATTAGGATTACTAGGAGGAAATTTACCAGCAGGAGAAGTGTTTTTCCCTCCCCACGAGAAAATTGGCGAAGGTACTCTTTTCTGTCCCCTAACTAGAGACAGAATGAATAATAAGATCATTAAAAACACTCATTTAAGATTTAAGGAGGGAAAATTGTTAATCGATGAAGTTACATCTGATGAGAATCAAAGTGATTTAATTAATACATTTAAAGAAAGCGAAAAAATTGATAAGGAGAAGAATTTACCAGAGTTAAGAACTTATAATGTTGCAGAATTAGGTATTGGATGCAATCCAGAAATAACAAAAGCAATTGGTTATATTCTAACGGACGAGAAGATCAATGGAAGCGTACATTTAGCTTTTGGTTCAAATAAAATGATGGGAGGCACTTCGGTTTCACAAATTCATTGGGATTTTGTTACGACTCCTCAGGTTAATATTACTGTTGAATACAAAAATGGAACAAAAAAACTAATAATGGAAAAAGGCAAATTAATTTAATTATCAGCATTGTTTACACTTTTAAAAGAAATATAAAGGCTTTTCAATAGTAAAGGAAGTTGTAATAGAGTTAATTAAACCAATATTATTAAACCATATAATCAGTATAGGAAAAAAACTATTAATTAAATTCTTTAATTTGTTTGATTTTATTTACCAATACGAGAATTAACTGAATTCCACAAGAAAAGGCAAGTAAGATTGAAGAGAAAAAAATCAACATTTCCACGCTAATAAGAGCAGATAACGATGTTCCTATAGGAACAAAAACAATACTAGCGATTGATTGGCACGTTAATAATATCTGAAACACAAAAGTTTTATATCGCTTATTCACTGAAATAGTTTGAGCAATAGATGCATACATATAATTAGCTATAAAACCTACAAATGCAAGACCACATTGAAGCACTAAAAACACTGGGAAATTTGAGAACGGTAAGAGAACAAGGAAAAATAAATAGAAGCAACAAAAAATAAAGAGAAGAAAAATATTACTTACCCTTTTAGCGATTCTTGAAGCAAAGTAATATCCAAGAAGTGCAGATATTGTGATTATATAAGAAAACCCTAAGAAAAATCTTAACGAACGTTCATTATATCTCGTTAAAACCCACGATCTAACTAACGATAAAAAGATTAAATCTGAAGACGCTAAAAAGAAAGCAAAATATAAGAAAACGACAAACCACAAAACCCTTTTTTGGTTTTTCTTGTTATTTTTGCTTTCAATATTGTTATTACTTCTTTTTAAATTTTGATCACTGAATATAGTGTTATTTCTCAAAAACAGAACTATAGAGAGCAATGGTAACGTTAACATCCAACCAATCGCGAAGAACAATTCCCATTGTAGTAAAGAGTAAACATCTTTAATAACAAAATCGAAAGCCAAAGATACTAAAAGAAAACTAACCGTTCTTGTCCCATTTACGATTAATATTATATGGTCTTTAATTTTTGGCGATTCTACGCTAAGTGTGAGGAAAACTTTACTCATAATTGTACGAATAAACATCCTGCTAAGAAAATAAACTCCCAAAAAAATTCCATACAATAATAGGATGTTTTTATTAATAAGAAAGTTTAAGAAGCACGAACATAACAAAATAACGCAAAAAAACACAAAGATTTTATAATTTCGTTCAGATTTTATATAAGCATCAAAAATGTAGGCAAAAATAGGTGTTATTATTAAGGACAAATACCCAAAAAATTGGATGAATGCTAAATTGTTTCGATTAACAGCCAAAATATCGTAATAAAACAACGGAATGTATAAAACAAAATACGCTTCAAACACTCCCAATGTGAAATATACTAAGAAAAAAATTCCATAAATCCTTTTAACATTCATCTAAAGGACCTTCACATTTTATTTCTAACCAAAATAGAAATCTACATTATTTTTAGGATTTCGATATTTAAAGAAAAAGGTTTTATTAACGATTAATACACCATTTTTATGCTTCTTTTAACGCTTTAAATCTTTTATTCCTCTCTACCCCACAATTAAGAAGATAGTATAAGTGTCGATGAGTTATTTTATGAAATTCTGTAAAAGTAAGAGGATTTTTTCCAATATTTTAACCTTAAAAGTTATCCGATCTACATCAAAATGATGTTTGTCCACGAAAGTTTTATCAAAAGTTGAAATCCCTATATATACTAACCCCACAGGCTTCTCAGGCGTACCCCCCGTAGGTCCTGCGATGCCAGTAATCCCAATTCCTATGTCAACATTGGAGAGGACTCTAATATTATTCGCCAATTGTTTTGCTACCGTTTCCGATACTGCTCCGTGCTGATTTATAGTTTTAGGATCAATATTCAATAGTGCAACTTTAGACATATTGCTGTAACATATTATTCCCCTCTCAAAAACTTTAGAGGCTCCAGAAATATTGGTAAACATATTCGAAATATACCCTCCTGTACAGGATTCTGCAATGGCCAAGGTGATTTTACTACTTGTAAATTTTGTAATAATCTCTTTGATTTTTTCTAAAAATTCCATTAGTAATCTATCACATTTTAACTTATAGCAATTTATTCAATAATAAAAAGCAATATAAATAAAAAGTACTATTTATAATTTATATTCTATAGAAGTAAAAGAAATTACAAAGACATTCAAGTTAATACTATGATGTGATTTTATGAATGAAAGTGACGAGAGGAAGGATTTCGTTTTCAAAATAACAGTAATTGGAGATGGTGGAGTGGGGAAAACATCCTTAATAAAAAAATATACTAAAGGGAGTTTTAAGAAAGAATACATTAAGACTTTAGGAGCACAGTTCTCTAAATATGATGAAAAAATAGAAGATAGTGGAGTAAAATTATTTTTTTGGGACATTGCTGGTCAAGCTGAATTCTCATTTATGAGACCTACTTTTTACAAGGGTAGTAAAGCCGCAATTATAGTTTTTTCTCATGCTTCAAAAGAATTTGATGATAGTTTTAAGCATATTTCAGAATGGCATGAAGATATTATGAAATATTGTGGAAACATTCCAATTGTGTTATTTGGAAATAAAATTGATTTAGTGAATGACGAAGAACTAGATGATAGTAATATAAAAGAAATTGTTGATAGAAGAGAATTTCTAGGTTACTACAAAACGAGCGCAAAAACAGGTAATGGTGTGTATAAAGCGTTCCAAGCAATAATTAAAGACCTTTATGAAAGATACAAGGATGTATGAAGTGAAAAAAAGATTTGCAGGCACATATAGGGTGATGTATGTTAGAAAAGTTTCAGCAAGGTTATCCGAAAATTTTATTTTTTTCATCTTCCCATTGCGGTCCGTGCCTTCCAATTGAGCAGATGTTAAAAAGAATAAATATTTCTATGTTTGGAAAAAAATTGTATATAGAAAAAATAGATGTAGAAAAAAATTACCAATTAACGAGTGAATATAAGATTACCTCATTACCTACAATTATTGTGGCAGATAGGAGGTTATCTGTAAATATTCAAGAGGAAGACATCATAGATGCAATATTATATGGGTTTATTTCCTCCGTAAAATTATAATCATAAATATTTAGACCGAGAGTGAGGATAAAAAAATGGATAGACAATTGCTATCAAAAATTTTAGTACAAATGAGAAAAAATTTGAAAATTGGAAAAGAGATTGGAGATATGAAAGTAGGAGCTTTGTTGGCTCTAGGTCATCAGTTAGAAGCTATATTCTACTATTTAGGCCACGAATTAGGAACAATTTTAAAAGTCAAACAAATTGATGATGCAAAAAACATTCCTGCTGCTTTAAAAGAAATAATCTCAGAATTTAACTTAGGTGAGGTAGAGATTACAGAAAGTACCGAAGAAATTGTGCAATTAAAACTTAAAGGGCATTCTTCAATAAAGGACCTCATTAATAGAGGGATAAAGACAGAAGGAAGCTTTTGTTCATTCGAAGCAGGTTTATTGGCAGGACTCGTTGAAAAAATGACAGATAATCATTGTTTTGCACAAGAGGTAGATTGTAGCTTACAATCAGGTAAAGATCATTGTGAATTTATGATTGTGTTTCAAAAAGACTAATTTTTAGGCCCTTATCTTTCAATAATTTCCAATCCAAATTAGATGTTTTAAAAATAGATAAGCCTTAGCAATTAAGTAATAATGGCATTTATACTCTTTTTTTGGATTAAAATATTGGTAACTTAAGAAATTAACTATTACAGCTTTAAAATGAGTGAGAATCCTTAAAAAAAATAAAAGTAATTAAATAAATATAATTAAATAAAAGTAATATCTTGATAGTCGGTATCTCCTAATTCTTTTTTCGCTACACCTAATTCGCGTACTTGCACATTTAACCTCTTCACTGCTTCTCTAACGATTTCTTTTTTCTTAGCTCCAGTACAAACTATCCTACCTGTGCTGAAAATTAAAAAAACCGTTTTAGGATCTTGCATTCTATAGATCAGACCGGGAAATACTTCTGGTTCGTACATAGCGAATTCCATAACGATAGCTGCCATATTTAAATCTATATTGGTGTGTAAATCTCCACTTGCAACAATATTTTGAATGGTAATTTCGGGATTGGATACTTTTATCCCTGCTTTTCTTATATTTTTTACAACTTTTTCTACTACTCGGTCGGCTTCAGATGCTTTTCTTAAACCCGTAACCACCATTTTACCGGTCGAAAAAATTAAAATTGTAGCCTTTGGTTTCTCAATTCTCATAACTAAACCAGGAAATCTTTCGGGATTATATTCCACATCTGCATGTTTACGAGCGATTTGATTTAAATCGATTTTTTCTGTGATTTCAACGACGACAGTCGCAACTACATTCTCAATTTTATAATCTAGACCTTCTTTATCATCAACTTCTTCTTCCTCGTCATTGACTTCATCTTCCTCGTCATTGACTTCATCTTCCTCGTCATCGATTTCTTCTTCCTCAATTTTTACTTCTTTTTTTGCCATATTACATCAAACTTAATAAATATGATTTTAACTAATTAAGAAAATTAAATTCTTTTAAAAAGGGTATTTCTTTATAAATGATTTTTTATTTATAAAGGCATTTATAAATGACTGTAGGAATTAGTTGTTTTTATTAAAAATAGTAACGAAATTTATTGACCTAAAAGTTAAAAGGTTTATGTTATAAACTCTTATCAAGAATTGTCTTTAGAACCCTTAAAAATGCTTCTTCGACATTCGCACCTGTTTTTGCAGAGGTGGATATATATTTCATGTTAAAACTTTTTGCTAATTCCAAAGCTTCACTTTCTTCTATTTTAATATTATTAGCTAAATCGTTCTTATTCCCAATTAGAAGCAGAGGTTCGTCTCCCCTCGCATCCTTGAAATCTTGAATCCAATCGTAAAGTTTTTCAAAAGAACTTCTTTTAGTGCAATCGTAAACAATTAAAGCCCCATTAGCACCTTCTAAATACAACTTACGAAGAGTTCTAAAACTTTCTTGGCCCCCTAAATCCCAGATTTGTGCAGAGACCTCCCCATATTCTTCAATTTTCATATCTTTCTTTAAAAGGTTTACACCAAGAGTGCTTTTGTAATTTCCTCTAAAGCTATTTTCGATAAATCGATACACTAATGAAGTTTTACCAACATTAGCTTCACCGAGTAAACATATCTTCACAATATAATTCGGTTCGATGGTCATAATTGTTCAGTTTAACAATTAACTTGTATTACATTCATAATAATAATTATCATTTTTAATAATTTTGTCTTAACTTAAGGATCTATATTTATATTTAAATGGTATTTTTAAATCTATTAATAAGATTTAAGGCAGATTTGATTGAGTGTCTATTTTTTGAGATATAGCATTTATAGAATTTATATATTCAGAGTAAAGATTTGGTATAAGGTTGTTGATCCTAGCTTTACTATAAGCGAATAGAAACAATTGCATTAAAGTTACATCATTATTAATCTCGTAAATATCTCTACCTAAACTGAAAAGCTCACTATTTTGATCGATAAAATTACAAAGTATGTATCTATTTTCGGTCTCAAAGTCTAACTCATTTAACAGTCCGTATAATCTTAAAATTAAAGGTCCTCTGTGTGTAATCTTACTATTGCTGATATTATGAAATAATTGGAGAAATTTGTTCCTCTTTAAAGACAATGACATAATCTATAATATCGAAATATTATTTATCATCTGTAATAATATCCCGGTAATATCTTACATAATTATCCTCATAAATATTTAAAAAGAGTATTCAAATCCTTTAAAATTATGTTGAGCCTCTCTGTATTCATATTCTGTCTTTTCAACTTCAGCAGTATCAGGTCCTATTTTAGCAAACTTTAGTAATTCTTTTAATTTATCACTAGGACCTTCAGTTTCTATGTATACGCTTCCATCGGGCATATTTTTTACAAATCCCGTTAACCCTAATTTACGAGCTACTTTACGCGTAGAGTAGCGAAAAAAAACTCCTTGAACAATCCCATATACATGGATTATAAGTTTCTTCATAAAAATAAAGAATTTTATTGTTAATTTTCAGTAATTTTTTTCATTATTTCTATGTTTTCATCAAGGGTTTCCTTAGTTATTTTAGGATGGATATCTAAAGCAAATATTTCTTGAGTTACTTTCTCTACTATTGGTAAATAGACTTCAGTATAATTTATTTCTTTATTATAGAAAGGGCAGGACCAAGGACATCCTTTTGAGTACGCAATTTTTTCTTGGAATAATTTTGTTTTATAAAGAGGTTTTGGATATAGTACTTTACTTCTTGGAAACTGGTTTAGGAATTGAGCTTTTGTAATTCCTAAAACATCAGGATTTAGCCTTCCAATCCAATAATTAAACGCAGGTTCACAATATTCAGGAATAAAAGGAGGATTAATGCCTTTCAAATTGGAAGTTGCATCTGAGAGATATTTTGCGTTTTTATTCCTGATTCTGATAAAATTTTCTATTTTTTTTAGTTGGACTCTACCAATAGCGCCTTGAATTTCAGTCATTCTATAGTTGTATCCTAATCTATTATACACATACCATTCTGGTTCACCATGATGTCTGAGTAATCGACATTGTTCAGCTAATTCGTCATCATTAGTAGTAATCATTCCACCTTCTCCCGTGGTTATATTCTTAGAGGGGTAAAAACTAAAACAACCGAGATGCCCTATAGAACCAACCTTTTTATTATAGCATCGCGTTCCAATAGATTGTGCAGCATCCTCTATAACATATATTCCACTATCGCTTGCAATATCCATAAGTTCGCTTTCTCAGTAATTTTATTCCTAACAGAGTTGGGATCTAAAGTATAAGATTTATCGTCAATATCTGCAAAAATAGGTATAGCATTATTATGTAGTATTGAAGTTGCACTTGCGATGAATGTAAAGGGTGGGACAATAACCTCGTCTCCAGGACCAATATTTAACGCCGCAATAGCTATGTGAAGTGCTGCTGTACCAGTATTGACTGCTATAGCATGCTTTATACCGATATAGCGCGCGAATTCCTCTTCGAATTTACTAACAAACTCACCATGTAATAGTGTTAGCATCTGAGATTTCATTACTTTTAGAACTTCTTGCTCCTCTTCTTCTGAAAGGTTCATTATCAATTCAGCTACTATTAAAAATTAAAATTATAAATTAATAATACTAAAAATAATGACCATTTTAATAATGTAATTCTTTATAGAACAGCTATTCAAGATATTCAGATAATAAGATAATATGTATCCTTTTTGTCATTATATCCAATAATCTTATTCTTTGTAAGAGTAGTTAAGACTTTATCGAGCCAATTTTTGCTAGTATCAATCGATTTATGTAGTTCTTTATACTTCATCTCGTTTTTTACGGCTAATAAGAATTGGATTTTACTTTTTACTTTGAGATGGTCTGCTTTAGCTATCTTCTCAAACCGTTTTTTCAAGTCATACTCCATTGTTTTGAGTTGAGCAACTTGATTACTTAGTTTCCCTATTACTTCATCTCTTGTTCTGAATACTTTTAAAGATAAGTTATAGATTCTTTCCAAGTGTTTTTTAAGGTCATTTTCGTTTAGTTCTAACTCAAGCTCTTTTTTAAATTCATCTAATATAACAGTATAATCTGAACCATCATCGTATTTATCTAATACTAATACGATGATAATTTCCCTATTTTCGTTATAATAGGAAATTGAGTTCCAATTTTTTTCTTCAATAGTAATGTATGATTCAATAAAATTATGTGAAATTTGGATTTGTTGCACTACATTATCCAGAATCTCTAAATCTTCCGGAAACCTCATGTATATATTTCCACCAAGAACCTCATCCCACTTAATCAAACAAATACCTAGAGGAAAAGTAACTCACCAGAAAAACTTAACACTTCCTTTAAAAATTATAAAAGTTTTTATTAATAAATTTAATTTTTAGTAGATTAATTTGGTAAACACAAAAAATCTAATGTGGATTTTTAGATTTTCTTTTAATAAGGATAAAATGCGATAGTTTTGCCAAAAAAAATAAATAGTTGAAAAATTATCTTACAAATAGTGATTCTGCTATGTCCTTTTATTATGTGTATATTTTAGAAACGATTACGAAGAATAATAAAAAGAGATTCTACACGGGGTATACGAATAATCTACAAAGAAGGTTAGAAGAACATAAAAAGGGGACCGGTGCTAAATTTTGTCGAGGTAAAAAGAGTATCAGACTTAAGTATTTTGAAACATTTCTAAAGAGAAGTACTGCTATGAAGCGAGAGTTAGAAATCAAGACATATTCTAGGAAAGAGAAAATTCAGCTTATAAGAACTTTCAATGAAGAGGAGCTAATTGAATATTAAAAAAAAATTTCTCATTATATTAGTGGGATTACCCGCATCGGGAAAAACCACTTTCGCTAATATTTTAAAAAAAAAATTAAATCTCTACTTTCAATCTGAGGTTAAAATTATCGATCCAGACTTATTAAGAGATACGACATCACTGAAAATTTTTGATTTTCAAAATGAACCTCATATAAGAGAAGAAACGCTTGAAAAGGTGAGAAAATATCTCAAAAAAGGTTTGATAGTTATTAGTGACGATTTGAACTACTACACAAGTATGAGACATGATTTGAAATCAATTGCTGATGACTTAGGTACAAATTTTTACATAATTCATATATCAACATCTCTTGAACTATGTTTGAAACGCAATGAGAAAAGGGGTAAACCTATCCCTAATAAGGTAATTCAAAAGATTCACAATAAATTTGATAATTTTGAAAAATATAGATGGGATTACCCATTAAAAACTTATAATTCAACTCAATCTAGTG
>Ga0315534_1001833_pt1 | contig 14648 bp, 13 predicted proteins | sample SalMarSW160240MG_FD_203094 | JGI IMG/M metagenome (GOLD analysis project Ga0315534, IMG submission 203094) | Salt marsh sediment microbial communities from the Plum Island Ecosystem LTER, Massachusetts, United States - Salt Marsh Sediment SW1602-40 ... | reverse complement strand
CGTACAATGAAGCAAGAGAGCATGGAGGAATCAATGGTCTTACTCCATCAGAGATGTTTCTACAAAGATTAATTACATCCACAATACATACTACGAATAAGCAGCAAAGTGTAACCCATGTAGGTAATCAAAAATGTAACCTATCTGCGTAAGTGCAACACCTAGTTAAACAGCCATTTCTGACGCACAAACAGGTTAAAATGAACGATAAAAAGGATTTTTCGCGCTAGCTTTCCTATCAATATAAGTCCACAATGATAAGTTAATAGGAATTTCGTTTGAAAGTCCCCGCTTCCTCTTTAATTGTTTGAAAGAACGCTCACTTGATCTTAGGACGGTATAAGAGATCTTGCTAGCAAAAGTATATTCCTCTTTCTTTCCTTAATTCGGCGTACAGAGTATGGAAGCCACTGATTCCCGTAGGGAATGTATTCGCATACTCTAAATCCTTGTTTCACAAGACTTGTCTTCATTTCGTCGCTGATACCCTTTAGTAATTGAAACTCAAATTTCCTTTTGTCAGTACCGAATTTTCTTGATAGTTCAACTGCTTCATTAATAAGTCGTGGATCATGAGTTGCAATCGCAAATAAGGCATTACGTTTGCCATCGCTACTATTGAATATCATCTTCATCAGCTCTGAGAAATTGGAATTGATTTTGTCCATGGATCTGAATGCAATCCCATCGTTTTCAGTATATGCCCCTTTCACTAATCTAATATTTGCGTTTTGTTCCAATAAGTGCAACAGGTCGCTCGAGCTTCTTTTAAGATATGACTGTATAGCTACCCCGATTTTTTTGTAGTCACTGAGGAGCTTGAGGTAAATTGCTATGGTATCTTCTACAAACGGATATGATTCTATATCTAGCCACATGAATTTATCCAAGCTCCTAGCCTTCTTAGCAATCTGTCTAAGATTGAATAAGCATGAATCAACACCGATTCGCAATCCAACTTGTGTCGGTTTAATTGAAATGCATCCGTCAAGTGAATTACTTTCTAAAAGATCTAGCAACATAATATACTCATTTACCGTCTGCTGAATTACTCTTTCATGTGTAGTATCTTCGCCAAGCAAATTGAGAATTGCAGATAATCCTTTGTCATTAGAAAGTCTCGCCGATGATAAGGCGTCTTCATATGTATTACCTGAGATCCAATTTCTGGCAATCTTGAACAAAAATCTTTCTAATAAAAGACTACGCGAATTTGATGATTGGAGAGAAACTTCCTTAGTATACCAGTTGTTGTTGGCTTTAGTCACTTTCACACATAATATTATAGGTCAATCAAACTATTAATACTGATTAATAGAGAGGTCTTAACAATAAATCATCCGAAATCATGTTTCCCTATATTAGTTGACAGCACATGATATGACTACCACCTGAATGACTATTAACCAATTTCTAAATTGAGGTCCCAAATTTTAAAAGTGACATTCGTACCATTTTTCACAGAAGTATTTTTCACGTGAAGTACGAACGATCTGAATATTTTTGCTTGTGCGGAAGCAACTGTTGCATCGTAATACAAAATCATTCGTAGTAGGATCTCACTCTTCCATATACTAACTGACAGTAGCTAAACTGTCAGACCATCTTCAATCATACATAAAGTCAAACTGGTTATCATACATAAAGGAACCAACACCGTAACTAATGTGCATGATCTAGGATAAAATCCTAGCAAAGTAGGTGAATACAGAAAGAAAACTAAGATAAATTATAAAATCTAAATAGAGGCAAGAATACCACACATTAGGGGGCACACCAAAGGAAGTCTACTTGTTTCAATCATCCTCTTCTTGTTGGGGTTTTATATTTCTGAAGCTAAAGTATAGAGCGATGTCGTAAATCACCTTCAAAACTCCCCCAATTAGAAAAGGAGCAAAAAATAATGAAAGAGATTGTATAATATATCCGGCTAATGATGGTGATAAGGCTTGCGATATATTTCGCGAAATGTTAGTTATTCCAGTTGCAGCCGTCCTTTCTTCATCTTTGACTACTGATACTATGTAAGATTGTCTTGTAGGCACGTCCATTTGTGAGAGAGCCATTCTAATAAGATACAGAATTGCGGCTATAGGAAGTGTCGGAGCAAATGCTACCGCAATTATAAGAACGTTAGCCGGTAAGTGGGTAAACACCATTGTATTGATTAAACCGATTTTATCAGCGAGCCTTGCTGCAGCCATGAATGAGAAAGCAGTTATCACTCCTGAAATAGATAGAATGTATGATATTGTAGAAAGATCTGCTCCGAACCTTGCATAGAACCACAATGAAACTATGCTCTGGATCACGAACCCTCCGGCGAATGAATCAATGGCAAACAGTGCGGACAATTTGGTAACGATTCCTTTTGATTTAGGAGAGAATATTGAAGAGAATAAGAACTTTCTCTGTTTGTTGTTTTGAGGTAGTTTTTGACCCTCGTTATTATTATTACTATTATTAATGAATTTCCTATATTCATGGCCTGTACCATTGATTGGTGACCTTTTGTCTGTTGCAGTAACTTCTATATCTTTTGAAAGGCGTAAATATATTAGAATAGATGCTAGGCCTAGTAGGCTATAGATGAGAAAGAGTATTTTCATAGATTCTGCAAGAGATAGCCCATGGACATATTGCTGAACAACAGTCGGCAACCCTGACAGGAGGACCCCTGCAGACATTGCAAGAGTTCCAGCCAAATTGTAGACGGCGAACAGCATATTTCTCTTCTTTATGTCCTTGACCGTTCGTGGCAATATTGCCTGCTCTATCGAAAGAAATGCGCTAGTCTCGGAGCCTGTTACATTGATTGTTCCAACGAATGCAGCGACTATCAACGCTACGTAATTATCCGTTACAAAGAATATGATGCCAGAGGAAAACATCAAAAATGAATATATGATGAGAATGTTTCTTCGTCCTAATTTGTCTGCATAAAAAGATGCGATCACATTGAATAATATACCGTTTATCAAACTGGTTGAAAGAATCAGTCCAACCTGAACCCCATTGAAACCGATTAAAGCAAGATAGATTGACAGAATAACACTAAGAAAACCATAACCAAAGGTCCTGATTATTCTAGCAGCTAGAATTATCCTGCCGTCATCTGAAAGCAATGAATGGATTCGTAAATTCATACCAGATCAGGACCATAGAGAATGATGCATAGACTAAAATAAATACGCTCTAAATATGTATAATAACTTATACATGTCGAACCAACAATTTCATTCTATGTTAGCTTATTGTCTCAGGTTCCCTCAAACGACATAACTTGTTTTTCTGTGGCATAAAACCGAATATTAACGGGCTCAGGATAACCAATTCAATTTGGCTTTGGATCGGTTGCAATAGTACCTAGATCTATATCAAACTGCACAATCTACCATTCGGAAAAGGAAAAATGAGGTTGACTGTCTGTTCTATTTTACTCAACTTCACTTGCTTTCATAAAGTTGTCCTTTGCGAAACCTCTCGCGAAAACTGGGATCTTATTCATATCCAAATCCCAAACTACATCAACCCTTGTTGTATTACTGTCAGAGATGGAGTTCAATGTGAGTAATCAGGTGTTAATCACAGGCCCTTCGGTAATGTTTGTTTGAATTAACTTTTTGGTCTGGATTTAGTGTTACAAACTGACGAGTTTTTGTATCTTAGGGACCAATTCTGATTGATATCTCACTATCCACCATGTTATCAGTCTTGCTGTTATTTTTGATGTCTTTAATTATTGGCTCCTCATCAACATTAGATTTCCAAATTTGATTAATAGATGCAGAGATATTTCGCGAGTTATATTGTATACATTGCATTCCGAATATTGAAATGCAATTCTCTTTTTAGATGTCTAAATATTGTACTATTCTATCTTATGCCTCCGATTGCTATTGACTTGGTCATTTCCCAATATGGATTGTGTTTGGTCTAAGATCCAAATATATAATAAGGAATGATTATCACCAAATCTGGCCTATCTTGCCATAGATTCTAATGTATTATAGTAATACGTCTGTAAATTGGACATTGGAACTAATACTAGTACTTTAGCATAGGGGGATCCGGTTACTTTTACGGAAATGGAGTAAAGTTTTCGCTAGATTCAACTTTTCCTTCTGCTTGTCCAGTTGCTATAGCAACGCTATTTTCATCCCCTTGCGCTTGAGAACCTACATTGGAGCACAAAACATTTAGTGGAAACCAGTAGTTACCGCAATCAGTAGTCTGTGATATAGTTTGGCTTTTTTCGTAACTACTAGCAAATACAATATGCATGTCCACAATAAATGCTGCAATCATAGATATTAAGACTGCAATAGCGACAAGTAATCCATAGTTCATATTTCCATAATATATCTATCATTTGGAGTTTATGTCATTTAAGAAAAAACGATAGGATACACAAATAGTATATCTATTATATCAAATATTATAAAAAAATCTTCGTTACTACAAGTCTTGTGCTAGCAATGATAATATCTTATATTTAGTTATAGGAAATGAAATAAAAAAAGTGATATATACTAGATTGCGGCGATTTTTATCACTGTACTCCGATGATATTTACTGCGTTTCCTTCTCCCTGTATTTGCGATAATAGATTTTGACAGAAAACATTCAATGGCAATTTACCATTGCCACATGAATTGGCTTGAGATGCTGCTTGGCTCTTCTCATATTTCTTTTTTCCAGCGAATACGCTATCTGTTGTAGAAAGTGCTGTTGCGCCGATCAACATAACCGTCACTGCAGCTATTACAAGTAGATGTATATTGTTCATATTTCTGATAATTTGTAACCACTTTCTTGCTTTTTTGCTTTAAGAAAAAACAAGCGCTAAATTAAATCTGATTTATTTTCTACTATAAACAATGAATGGCGTAGTGTAACGTGAATGCTCCATAATCGGAGTGCCGATACCGCTGCTAGCTGTTGAGAGTTCATCCAAAATGCATGTAGCAAGCTGCTATTGATGTACCAGTTACTCATTGGCGCTCCAATGCTTTACGATCCCACTTAGCACTTGTAGCAGCTGCTTCATAGGTGCTTTGCAGGAAATTCATCAATGTCTCATCAGATGAATTAGCCGTTCTGACCACATCGTACGGCAGCAAGAATTCACCCATCCCAGTGTGATAGAAAGCTTCATGTGGTTGGATTGAATAGTCCTTAAAACCAGGAGGTTCGGGATAAGCATAGGCATAGAAAACTGGTTCATTGATAGGGCCACCACCAGGCCAGAATCCGCAACTACTTACTTCATGTGAATATGCTTCTGCCTGCACAAATTGGGCTACGTTTGGCGCTCCAGGATGAGCAGGTGCTGGGCGACCAGAAAAACGAGTCACAGCCAGATCAAATGCTCCCCAGAAAAAATGAACTGGGCTCACCTTACCGGTAAACCTGCAACGAAACTCCGTAAACACTCTGCTTGTCTGAGCCAGTATTCGCCAGAACCTCTGTGCATATTCTGGATCATATACTGCATGTTCTAGATCCTTTTCGAATGGGATTCGAGTGGGCACTTCCACTGGCGTGGTCCAGATTGTTATGGGCATCTCAAGCGATGCTAATGATGCCATCGTTTCTTTATAAAATTCGGCTACTGTGCGCGGTTTCAGAAGAACAGTTTTCGTATAACCTTCTGCAGTTTCAATAACTAGGAGGTGAGCTATAAAATCGAAGCTCATCTCTAATAGTCTACCATGGTATGACATAACAGATGTGGTAAGTCCACGGGATGTCACATATAGAGCAGAATTCCACCAGTGATTCTCAAGATGCGTGAGTGCTAATCTAATCTTTCCCACGATCTGAGTCCACATATGGAGTGTCTCATAAGTATCCTTCCACTCAGCCAACGGTAATTCTGGCCACAGGCTCGCCGTAGTCATTTGACTATTTCCTCGGTCGTCATCATTCTTACCAAGATATCATGTATGGGAGGACAATGAGTTTCTGTCCAGCAAACTTTGCCAATAATACGAGTGAGTGTGATCCAACTTTCGCTGAAGAGTTCCGACCTTTGGAGTTCAGAAACATGCATAATATGATCATATTATAGAATCAGGTATCTAAGATTTTGTTTTTGATTTAGAGGTTCCAACTTTGGTTATTACCTGAAAATGTGGCGATCTCTTCGCTAGAGTAGAGCATGGTCGTCCATATTTGTGCCCTCACCTTTTGGCTTTGCCGGATAAATTTTGTTATTCGGAAATTCTATTGGTTCCATTCCAACTTGATATTCCCTTATTATCTCGTGCAATATAGGTGAAGCTATCCGGGCCATTATATCAGGCTGTCAGGGTGTACCTAACAACATATTTTTCATACATCCGTGTGCAAAAAATCAAGTTATTTGTGTCTAAAACTAAATTTCTATACTGATTAAATACTGAGCACATACTTTCTTGACCTGTTTGATCGATTTGATCGGAAACCAAAAATGTTGAAAATGTCTTCATCCGGTTTCTACCCCAATATGTCACGATCCGAGCCATTCCGAAATACCTTATTCTTAAGTTCTCACTTCATCCTGTTACTTGGTTGAGGTGCCTGGTTTTATGAGCTGGCTATTGCAGACTGTCAGGCAATACGACCAACTATGTAGTATCAGTCAAAAGTAATAAGCATTGGATTACTTAATCCTACTGTAATATGTTACGAAAGTATGAAGCACTTGATTGTTTACCTTTTTGATAGCCTAGGTCCGAATCTCTTCATCAGTTCTAGAACGAATCTCTTCATCGCCGTTAAACCTTATTCCTTCAAATATGCATTGATGTATTCCTCTATGGCTTCACGCAATTCTGGAAAGTTTATGCTATATACCAGCAAAACTTTTGTTCTTGAGAAAAGATAATATACAGTAGATCGTCCTGTTACTATTATAGTTCTACGAAGGTTCAAATGGGCGACTGGACATATTCAAAGGACTTGGTACCAATACGTTCTGTTAGAGAATTACTGTCGCCAAAAGTCGTAAAACCAAATCTCAGTTTATTCAGGTCAGTATACGACCTCTGCATCTAATGATATACTATGTTACTACTTTATATTGTCTGTTACCTTATTAGACATATAGCGTGATAGATCTATCTTATCTTCTCCAGGTATATGTGCTATTTCAAATCGTTCTTTGTTTTTAAGAAGACTAACTGTAGCATCGATACCCAATTTTGTGGTCAATAAGTTAACCTGATCGCTAGAAGGATCCAAACTGGAACCCTTTGCATTAGGAATTATTAGGAGCCCTTTGTCAGCTTGACATCGTGTAGAGATAGCATATTCGACTGCAACTGCGTCAGTAGGATCGATGTCATCATCAACAACTATAGCTATCTTTAATGATGGATGATTTGTGAACGCGGCCAACAGTGCATTCTTGGATTCGCCTTCTAGCCGTTTATGAATTTGTATTATTGCGGTTAACCAATTACTACCTCCATCTGATAAGTGAACTGTCTTAGTAGAAGCAACAACATTTTTTACTCCTTCATATAATTTTGCTTCCACTGGAAGTCCCATTAATAATCGATGCTCAGAAAATCCCGGTAGAATATCTTGAAAGAAAGCATTATTTCTAAATTTAATTCTATCAAGTTCGAATATGGGCTGTTGTCGCTTTATGTCATATGTTTTGAGCATTTCGACCATCCATTCCTCTGCAGTTTTGTCTTTAAGAATTCTGCCTTCGAGAATAATTTCGGAGAAGGTAGGAACATATAGACCTGAATAGTCGCTTTTACTTAATGAAAGCTCTCCTTTAAGCAGGGAATTCGCTAAGATCATTTCATCAAAACCATATGCAGCTTGGTACGCTGAGGCTATACTAATTGCAGGATGAACACCAACTACAATCGTAACTTTTAAGTCCTCTCCATGTTCTTTGGCAAAGGAATAGCACTTATGAAGATGGCGCCCCTCTACCATTCTTATTACCATATGATTACGATCTAATCTAAGGAAACGATGAATTGACGAGTTTTGGTTTTCTCTTTCTTGATCTTTTGCGTAGACTATTGAAGATGTTATATAATGACCTGCATCTTTTTCAAAATGCATTATGATAGGTAGATCATACAAGTCTGTTGAAGAATTATCACGAAATGGAGGTTCATCTTCAATAGTCTTTTTATAAGAAGAATTTGACATTGATTCTAGAATATGAGAATGAATCATTGTAGGCTCGTCAGTCCCAATAGCTAATGAAAACCTCTTCCTAGTACCCAAGATATTAGTGACGACACTCATTCCGCTTCCTTCTACATGTTCAAACAATATGGCTTGTTTTCGATCGAGCTTCTGTGATATGGCTGCCAGCTCAAACTTTGGACTAACTTGTTTATCGATTGTAAGAAGATCATTATGCTGTTGTAGCAAGTGTAGAAATTCATGAAGGTCGGATTTACTATATCTATGAGAGTTAGATTCGCTGATCTTATTTGTCATGTTTTTTGTATTCTAATATCATCTTTGGTTAATATAATATGAGGTAGAATACTACATTTGAACAACGCCGGCTGGCATGCTCCATGAACTAAGCACTCACAAAAACCAAGCAAGCATGAAGAGGGGGGGATAATTACGGAGGGAGGTCGTATTGGTATCTTACATACCATTGGCTGAATACCCCACACTTAATCCTATTTTAGTCATATACTTGCAATAAAAAGACTTATGCAAGGCTAGGCTTGTTATTGCAGACGGAGAAAGAACCAAGTACAATTGATTCTGAAGGGGTTACTTCTATCATTACTACTACGTATTAACACAAATAATTTCAAAGTCTCCAATTTCTGATATTACCATAGTATTATCTCCAAACCATTGATAAGTAATGACATCGTTATAGTATGTCAGAAAAAACATGGGTAAGTGGAAATGCCTGTGGTGTTCTAAAGTGTTGGAAGGAGAATCCTTTATGGACCTAGTTGAGGCTTCCATGAAGGAGGAAGGCGGACAACACGTACACGGCTGGGAGAATATAACTTTGGTCGAGGAAAAGCCAGTCGCTGTGTTAAAGAATAAACTCGTAACAGTTTAGTTTTCCCTTATTTTATTGTCTTCTGAGTCATGATTTCATCTTCCCACTTCTTATAGGCGCTGGATAATTATTAGTTTAGTAGATCCTTGTCATTAACAATTAAAAATACACAAGACATCTCTGACTTGATTATGCCTCGTTAAGCAAGTACAATTGCCCATGGGTTTTGTAAAAGATATTCTTTTGGCCACGGCGTCCATAAATTGCTTGAATCAGTTGATATAGATAAACCACAATTGGTGACAACATAGAATTCACCAGGAGCCTTGTGGTTGGAAACAACTAGCATAGTTATAAGCCCAATTGAAACAGACCTCCCTTTCTTGCCCCTTTCACTCTTTCTATATACTAATGATTCACCATTTTTATTTTCATTCTTATAGCAGCTTATATAATAACGACCTCGGGATTACCGGAATCAACTGCAGGTCCTCCAAGGTACCTATGTCTCATCAAAAACGTCATCATAATGTCACTTAGCTCTGTACAATTACACAGAACTACCTTAGACTAATCATCCCATTTAGATCGATGCTTTGTTATGACTTCTCAGCTGAGTACTCCAAGAAAAGTCCTTGTAAATCTTCTCTTGGCTATATGAAAAGCTTTCATACCCCTAGGCGTAAGGCTATATGTTATGGTTTTGCCTACCTTCTCTTCCTCACGCAAGAACCCCGCATACTTAAGACTCTTAAGAGCAGGATAAATCGTTCCTGGACTTGGCTTGTCGCCTCTTCGTTTTGCCAGCTCATCTGCTATTTCCTGACCATGCATTGGTTTTTTAGATAGTAAAAAGAGGATTAGAAATCCTAACATCCCTCTCATGTCACAACATTCTTCGTCCCCAGATCTGGGCATGCTTATATATAGGATATCCGATATATATAAATACACCTTATTGTATATATCGTATAGCCAATATGACATATGTAAGCTGTGGATGTGGTAGCAGTGGTAGAGACTTTGGAAAGGTTAGAAGTTTTTTAACTAGAGAAGAAAAGGTTTCAATGCTAAGAGAGTACAAAAACGACCTGGAAAGAGAAGTTCAGGGAGTAACGGAAAGAATCAAGGAATTAGAGAATAAGTAAGCGATTCACTTGCCTTCTAAATTTTTTTGTTTCAATCTGTCTGCTCCAAAAATTATAGACTTCTCACGCTTAATTTCTATATCTTCTGTTACAAAGTTATAAGCTTCGGTCCTTAGGATACTTTTTATGCCTAGTTGGCAATATTAGCTTGATTTGTATTGAGCTCTTGTATTGCATGCAAGAAGGAGTCGGCAGAGATATTTCGATTCAATGGGGAATTTTGCTGTAGATGTTGGCAGGAAAGAACAGAAACATCGATCTAGTTGTATTCTTAATCTGAGTAATTTGATTCAATGTCATTCCTCGTAATGTATGTTTGCAAGTTTCCTGATATCTGAGCCTCTGCGACTTTGATATATTGAGGATCAATCTCCGTCCCAATGTAGTCAATCCCGTGTCGAAGACATGCCAATGCAGTACTTCCTATTCCCATAAATGGGTCATAAACAAGCATATTCCTTCTAATGCCATGCAACTTTATACAGCGTTCAGGTAGCTTAATAGGAAAGACGGCTGGATGGGATCTACCTTTCTGTATCGTCGGATAAGGTATAAACCACACATTACCTCTATCCCGTTTGTCTTGTGTTGCAGATTTCCACCTTCTTATGTTACTCTTATCTTGATACTTTACTCCTACGCTGAGCTTGTTCAGTTTCACATTTCCAGTTTTACTAAAATGAAAGATGTATTCTTGTAGATCGCTGAGATATCGGTCACTAACTATAGGTTTAAAATGGCCTATTGAAATGGTTTCATTTTCATAGAGCTCATTAACCTTACCAATATCTTCTCGATCAAAAGATATGGATTTAATCCAATGGATCGTATTTTGTAGGGTATAATCAAAATCTAGAAACTGATTAACAACAAGGAATGGAAGAGTTGGATCAACTGGTCTGCCAGCTATGTTCAGAAAAAATGAGCCATCGTCTTTCAAAACAGACGTACTTGCCTGAGCAACTAATTTTAACCATGATAGGTAATCATTTCTCTCTTTGTTATCTCTGTAAACCCCATATTCCTTGTTTATATTGTATGGAGGAGAGGTCACAATGGCGTCTACAAAAAGCTTCTCATTCCTCATTTTGGTCATAAAGGAAAGGCAATCTTCACGATAAATTTGATTCTTCTTAATAGTCAGTCCATTCAACCAATAAAGATTCTTTTTTATAATCTTTATTGATTAAGTTTACTATTTTTTTGATTATTGTTTTCCTTCATATGCTTGTTTTAGAATATTTATGTCGAGATTATGTATTTGAAGCATTACCTTCATGACTCTGATTTCTCAGTGTCTTTGTCTTTTAGCATCTTGATCAAAACTATTGGAACAATTTGCCATGAGACCCCGTATTTGTACTTGAGCCAGCCACGCTGCGGTGCCTTTTCATCGCCACCTTCGAGCAGATAGCCTATGCATGTATATGCCATATTCTTGATGAAATAATTGTTCGTCAGCTTGCGAAAAATTAGTAACTCTACTACTTGTCGGTCCCTTTAAGGGGGAGCAGTTTTGAGGGCAAAGGTCCTGGAGTCCAGTAGGTTGAATTCCTTAAGAAAAGCATACAAATTTTCTTCGGACACATGTGATAAATCTACTTCTCCTTTTCTTATCTAAATTATTAATCGCCTCTTTGCTGCTTCGCTGTCGATTAATCAGAGAGCATGTTATAACCTATCTTACTTCGGTCTATAACAAGAAACTGGAAATAAATAAGACCATATTTGTGGTAACGTTTGCTTTTGATAATGGCTACAGTGGTAACGTCTGACGTATTGGCAGACAGTAGAAAGGATCTGGCGAATAAAGTTTTTGACAAGCATATAGAGAAAGGTGGGAAACACGGAGAGAAAGCACAGAAGATTAAGGATAAACTAAATGGTGATCGTCCTAGTCAAGGACGATAAATAAACAGTCGAAGACAAGGTGGTTAATAGGTAATCAACCATTTTCTTTTGTACTAGTCATCTTTTTTTTCTTCCTATTGATGGACCATATTTGAATACGAAATTCTAAATCATGAAAGATACCTAAAACTACTCGAACTAAAAAAAGTAGAATGACCAAACCTGGATTGTCGTAGTATTATCCTGCCCTTAGCGAGGTTTATAGGTTCATAATGTCAATAATACACTATGAAACTTTATCCATCAAGATCTGCTCTAGAACATAATATATTTCTCAATTATATCTGGCAAATTGCTCTTGTTTCGTCTAAAGAAATTTCAGTAAATGACAAGCAAAATTTATCAGTACTTGATTGAAATTGGATACCAATAGGAGAAGAAAATTAAAGTAATGCCTATATGTTATATCTGTGGTCAAGCAGAGACTATTCCATTCAAATGTAATTACTGCCAAGAATCCTTTTGTAACGTTCATAGAAATCCGATTAACCATCTTTGTCCGTCCTTAGATACTTACGATAAAAAAAGGAAGAACATGCTGATTGGTAATGATTCCCAAAAATATAGCCTTAGTCCATCTTCCTCTTTTTTCAAAACTTTGTCAAGAGTTTTAACTATAAAATCTTCTAGAACTGAATTATTTCATCTTTTGTTAGCAACTATTTTAGTTACTGCAGTAGGTCTTTCTTTAAACGGCTATCGATATATTTCCTGGCAGTTTCTGGCTATATTTGTCTGTGCTTTTCTGATTCATGAACTTGCTCACAAATTTCTAGCCCAATATTATGGTAGTTGGGCAGAATTTAGAGCTCAAACTTGGGGATTAATCATAACAGCAATATCCGCGCTTCCATTTATGCCGTTTAAATTCATTGCTCCTGGCGCTGTCATGGTTGGATTATCGGACAGAAAAAAATTTGGCAGAGTAGCCTTAATTGGTCCTATGACCAATTTGGTGATGGGTTTTTCGTTTCTGTCATTCTCTTTGTTTTACGATCCATTCAATCCACTTTTTGCTATTGGGGCATCGTTTAATGGATGGATCGCAATGTTTAATCTGATGCCATTTGGTATATTAGATGGGCAAAAAATCTTTGATTGGAACAAATTAGTATGGATGATTGCAATGGCAGCTGCTATGGGATTATTCATAATTGCATATATTTGATATATTTGACTTTTGAATCATAATCCTGTGTTTCAATAGAATCTTTATTCGTTCCTGTAACATCAATTGCATATCTTAATATATCTATTCAATTGTTTTGGTACCAATAAGGAGAACCATCTAATCTAAGGTAATAGTTTGTATATACCAACCCATAAGTAAGAACCGGTTAACTAATAATCATATAAAATAGAATAGAGTCAATAATGATGGTCTGAACATATATTGCTATTAGTTTTTGCATTCTGGTTTCTAAGTATACTAATTTATGTTTTCAATTCCACTTCTACTTTAATTGACGATTTTACAATCAATGGAAAAACCTTCAATAACTTATCACTTAATCTTCCGGAAGTCGAAATTACATCTCCTAAAAATGGGGATTCTATATATCTTTCTTCAGAATTAACAATAAAAGGTACGTCATCGGATACTGGTGATACTAATTGCACAATTCTTACATCCATAAACAACATTCAACCATTCCAAAATGCTTCTGCAGTTGATCCACAAGAAGAACAAGACTTTTCTAATTGGAATTCCACTTTCTTTAATACAACTAATTTGGTAAGGCTCGGAAAAAATACGGTTACTTCACTTATTATTTGTTTTGATACTAAGAGTAATACACCGACATCATCCTCTCATTTAATAAATATTATAGGATTGCCTACTATTGATAATCAATCTATTTTGTCATCAGTTTCTAAGGTGATACATGATAGTTTAGAGAACAAAATAGTTGAACAACACAAGAGTTCTGACCAATCAACAACTCTACACACAAAACCGGTACATCATAATAATAATGATCGAATCCAGAGCCAGAGCCAGAGCCAGAGTACACTATCCCCTAATAGTGGACAGAGCACAACTGAAATTCCTTGATCATAATCCCATCAGTATTAGAGTACACCAAATCGAAGTTCAGTCTACTTTCACTGTATTTACTAATTTCGCTCCTTGAATACTCATCAATTGAAAAAGGTCTTTCAGGATCTTCTCGGAATTATTGTATAACAATACAATAATTACTGCTCACTCTTGAGAAGTGAGCTACACTCTTTTTTTATGATTCAAGGGTCAACTTTTTTTGAACTTCAACTAATTTCTTGTTAGAAGTTTTTCCTGAAATAATCCGTATTCCATTTTTGTTAACTCTAAAATAATCTGTCAACTTCTTGATCAATTCTAGATTCGCTTTACCTCCTTTTGGTCTGGACCTTAGCGATATTGTAATCCCATCTTGATCAACTGTAATTACCTGTTGAATCGAATTTCACAAAGACAGTAAACCTCACACACTTCGGTATTGACATCCTTGCTTATTTTTTTAAGTGCTACTTTCAACATGTAACAAGATACAACCCTCACAGTAGTTAATTATAATGAAAAAAATTGTGTTGGGCTAAAACAAGTTACTCTA
>Ga0315534_1001832_pt1 | contig 14654 bp, 10 predicted proteins | sample SalMarSW160240MG_FD_203094 | JGI IMG/M metagenome (GOLD analysis project Ga0315534, IMG submission 203094) | Salt marsh sediment microbial communities from the Plum Island Ecosystem LTER, Massachusetts, United States - Salt Marsh Sediment SW1602-40 ... | reverse complement strand
ATCGCAGCGCAGCTATAAAAAGATATCCGGTCGGGAAGGCTATCTTGTTTACATCGACTGCAACCGGGCTGTGGCGATCTCCGACCAGGCTTTCTACGAGGTTGTGCTTCGTTCAATCCTGGAGAACCTGAGTGGACGGATTAAGAGCACCCTCATCCCGACACTGCGTGAACACCATCAGACCATCACTGAAGCCGACAGCTCCTTCACGGCTTCGCTCTCCTTCAACCTGGCGCTATCGGATCTTTGCGAGCAAGTCGAACAGGATCTATGCCTGTTGTTCGACGAGTTCGGAGAGATCTACGCTGACCTTGATGAGCGGGCTCTGCTTAATTTGCGGGCCCTGCGCGACCGCTTCCATGATCGTCTGGTCTATGCTGCCGCCACCGAGCGCAGCTTATCCGAGCTACGCGGCGAATCCGTTGAGGATGAATTTGCCGAGCTGTTTTCGCGCTTCACCTATCCCATGCCTTTGCTGACTGAGGCCGAGATGGAACTTCTTCTTGACCGGCTCGATTTGAGCGGGATCCCGGCCGCCGCCCGGAGCAAAATTCATGAACTGGCTGGCGGCCATCCGGGCATGTTGATCGCCGTAGCGCAGCTGTTGGCAAACGCTTCCCGAGATCGAAAAGTGGATCCAGAATACCTGGCACGAGTTGAGCCACAGCCGCGTGCCGAGTGCCTCAAACTGTGGAGCCAGTTGGAAAATAACGACCGGGAAGCTTTGATCAGTATCGTCCTGGAGCCAAATGCTGGCCTGCCACCGCGCCAGATCCACCGCCTGGAAAGACTGGGTCTCCTGCGTGAGGGAAAGCCCTTTTCTCCGATCTTTACGGATTTCATCGCTCGCAAGGGGCGCGGCGCCGAGGTAGAAGCACAGGGTGTTTTCCTAGACAGCGATTCTGGCGATGTCTGGGTGGAGGGTATTCGCGTGCCGGTTCTCACCGACCTCGAATACCGGCTGCTCGATCTGCTCTATACCCGCCGGGACAAGTTGACCGATAAGTATCAAATCGTGACCGCCGTGTGGGGAGAGGATTACCTGGGCAGTGTCGATGATGCCCGAGTTGAGAAACTGATCAGCCGGCTGCGGAGCAAGATTGAACCCGACCCTTCCGAACCAAGCTACCTGATCACGCGCCGCGGCCGGGGATACAAACTCCTCTCAGCATCGGGGAAGAGTTGAAACGGCTGCAAGTAGTACGAGCGGCAAGCTTGCTTTTTTCACCCTCCGTCGTATCTTGTTAGCAAACCACGCCGTCATCCGGTATATTGCTGGGTAGGCAAGGCGTTTTCGAACGCGGCCTTGTTCGAATTGTAATTCTGCACTAAGTTCACCGAGCCGGTCTCAAGGGGCGGAATTGGCATTATGGCAGAACCATTGATTATGGTAGTTGAGGACGACCTGGCCCTGCTGGAAGGTATTCGCGAGCTGCTCGAACTCAGCGGATACCGGGTGCTCACTGCCTCCAATGGAAAGAAAGCCCTGAACGTATTGGAAGGTGAACGGCCAGACCTGATCATCTCTGACATTATGATGCCCGAGATGGATGGCTACGCGTTCCATACTGCCGTGCGAGAGATCGGCAGGTTGACCTCGATTCCCTTCATTTTTTTGACCGCTCGTGGCGAGAAAAGCGACATTCGGCGCGGCCGGTCGGCCGGTGCTGACGATTACATCACCAAGCCGTTCGATGATGAAGATTTGCTGGCTGCAATTCAGGGCAAGCTTTCACGCTTTGAGGCCGTTCGAACGCAGCAAAGTGAAGAGATTACCGATTTCAAGCACAAGATTCTACTTACGCTCTCACACGAGTTTCGAACGCCCTTGACGTACATCTTGAACTATTCCGACCTGCTCTCACAGGAAGGCGGGGAGCTTTCTAGCGACGATTTTGACAATTTCATGGTTGGTATCAAGCGCGGTGCAAATCGATTGAACCGGCTGGTAGAGGATTTCCTGATTCTGGTTGAGCTCGAGTCGGGTGAGGCGCGCAATGCCTACAACTTCCGCCGGGCGCAAATCGAGGATACATCTGCCTGGCTGCGTATCCTGGCCCGACGGTTTGAACCAGAAGCCGAGCGCCGGAACTTGGAACTAAAAATCGAGGTCCCGGATGGACTGCCACCGCTGGTCGTGGATGAAGCCTACCTGTCGGACGCCATCGGCCGGCTGCTTGAGAATGCGATCAAATTTTCTGAGCCGCACAGCGAGTGGGTGCGCTTTTCAGCTGATGTCGAAGGTGGCAAGTTCATGATTCGCGTGCAGGATCAGGGAGTGGGGATCGCCCGCGAGGAACTCGACCGTTTATTCGACGTCTTTCACCAAATAGATCGTGCCAAGCGTGAGCAGCAGGGCACAGGCTCTGGCCTGGCGATCTGCCGCGGCATCGTTGAGCTGCACGGCGGGCAGCTTGATGTTGAGAGCGAAACCGGGCAAGGAAGCACCTTCAGCCTGCTGCTTCCGCTTGCCTCAACGGCCTCCCCGGAATAAGAAACCCCACCCGAATTCCGCTTCTAGCTGCCGCTGCCTTGCGAGCCTTCTGCGACCTGCTGCCCGAATCCGAGCAGCTCCTCGACCATCTCCAGCTCACGTGCCTCGGCATAAACGCGCAGCACAGGCTCTGTCCCCGAAGGACGAATTAATAGCCACGAATCGTCGCTGAGCAGGTACTTCACACCATCCATCGTCTGCACGGATTCGACCGCTGCCCCGCCGATTCTGGCGGGGGCTGATTGCGACAGGTGCTCAACCATCTGCGCCTTGGAAATTGGCCGAGCCAGCCGCAGATCAACCCGGGTGTAATGTGCTGGTCCGACGGTCTTCAGGAGATCTTCGACCAGGTCTTCAAGTCCCACGCCGGACGAAGCGACGATCTCGGCCAGCAGCAATCCCATCAGCACTCCGTCGCCTTCCGGGATGTGGCCACGGAAGGAGATGCCGCCTGATTCCTCGCCGCCGATTAGCACGTCATCGGACATCATCAAATCGGCAATGTGGTTGAATCCGACTGGGGTTTCGATCAGCTCCAGGTTATAAGATTTAGCCAGGCGATTGATCATCTGCGTGGTGGAGACGGTTTTAACGACCTTTCCTCTCCAGCCACGCACTTCGACCAGGTACTTCAGCGCCAGCGCCATGATGCGGTGGGGATCGACAAACTGCCCACGACCATCCATTGCCCCGATCCGGTCGGCATCCCCATCGGTGGCCAGACCGAGCTGACCATGACCGGCGGCAATCGCCCCCGCCAGCGCTCCCAGGTAGCGGGAAATCGGTTCCGGGTGGATACCGCCAAAACCCGGGTTCATCTCGCCTCGTACTTCGAATACTTCGCAGCCCGTGCCCTGCAGCAAACCTTTGATCTGGCCTCGTCCGGAGCCATACATCGAATCGACGACCAGGTGCAGCGGGTTTTCGGCGATAGCTTCCAGATTGATCAAGCGCCGCAGGTGGTCGAAATAGGCTGGAGCCGGGTTGAAGCGTTCGATCAATCCTGATTCGCGGGCGCGATCATAGTCCATCAGGTTCGGGCCGCGGCCGCGTGCCTCGTTGTCGTTCAAATATACTTCGACCCGCCGGCATTGTTCGGCAGCCGCTGATCCGCCGTAGGCGGCTTTTAATTTAATGCCGTTGTAACGTGGGGCGTTATGCGAAGCAGTGATCATCAGCCCCGCGATCGCTCCCAGGTTCCGTACGGCGTATGAAATGGCCGGCGTAGGAGCATCGGAGGTGGCCAGGTACACCTGGTAGCCGTTGGCAGCCAGGACCCGGGCTGCCTCGACCGCGTACCGGTCAGAGAGAAAGCGCGTGTCGAATCCGACGACCATTCGGTGCGCGTCCGGCACAGCCTCAAGTTTGCTCCCGTTTAACCATTCCTCCGAAGCAACCGCATCGGCGACAGCCTGGGTGACTAGGCGCAGGTTGTGGAATGTGAAAGTGTCCGAGATGACGCCTCGCCAGCCATCAGTACCGAAATGAACCGGCATACGACCTCCTGGGTGGGGATGAATGAGCGGCGGGATTGTATCAGCCGGCCGCGGACGGGTCAAACGGTGGGGCTGTGATCAGTCAGGATAGCCGAGTGCGATCAGCAGGTCATTCAAATTCGTCCCGCTCGGACCGGTCCGCAGGAGCGCGCCGGCTGAATCGAGAGCGTGGTATGAATCGTTCTCATCAAGCGCCGCCCGGAGGTCGATCCCTTCTGCACGGATTAAACCGGCAGTGACCGGGGTTACGATCGCCCCCGCGGCATCGGTCGGACCATCCACGCCGTCGGTTGCAGCACTCATCACTGCCAATCCATGGCTGCCGTCGATTTCCAGCGCGGCTGCAAGTGCCAGCTCCTGATTGCGGCCGCCGCGGCCATCCCCGCTAACGACGACCGTCGTTTCCCCCCCGCTGATCGAGGCCCAGGGCTGGCGCGAAGAAGCGTTTCGGGTGAGCCAGGCAGCAGCCATAACTCCTCCGACAGAACGCGCCTCGCCCTGGAGCGGCTCCGTGTTAATTTCGCAGTCGAAACCAAGTGCCGCTGCAGCATCGCCTGCTGCCTGGAGGACAAGCCGGTTGCTCCCGACCAGGACATTGATTGGCTGCGGGTGCTCTGGTTGAAGTGGCGGAGGATCGCTCAGCGCCTGTTGGATCGATTTGGGTGCGGCATTCCAAACTCCCCACTGGGTCAGGATTTCCTGCCCGGCTGCGCTGCTGACCAGCTGCGGAACGGTCGGTCCTGAGCCGATATCTGCCAGGTTATCACCAATTACATCCGAAAGGATCAAGCTCACTACCTTTGCCGGCGCGGCGTGTGAAAGCAACCGGCCGCCTTTAATTTGCGAGAGCGCCTTGCGAACCGTATTGATATCTGCAATCGGAGCACCGCTCTTTAACAACGCTTGCGTGAGCTGGACCAGGTCCTTTAGTTCGATCCGAGCGAGTGGGAGCTCGAGCAGCGCTGAAGCGCCGCCCGAAATCAGGCAGAGCAGGATATCTTCAGGGCGAGTTTTACTCAACATGCGGACAGCTGCCTGACCGGCTTGCAGGCTGCCCTGATCCGGCAGCGGGTGCCCGGCAAGGATGGTCTCTATTCGCGGAGTGGAAACCGTCGAAGGCACATCGGTTGGGAGGACGATCAGGCCGGATGAAATTCGCTCGCCCAGCAGCTCAACCGCGGCGGACGCCATCCCTCCCGCAGCCTTGCCAACTGCGAGCAGGAAGACACGCCCCCCCGGCGCCAGCTCAAGACCCTTCCCAGTGACCGTCCAATAGTCACCTTCAATGTGAAGATTTTTACGCACTGCCTGGGCCGGGTTGGCAGCCCGCATGGCAGCCGCGTGGATCGAGCGCAGATGACTTTCATAGTCAATGAATTTGAGGCCTGACATCTTCGACCTTCATGGGCCGTTGGAGCTCAGGGAGATTGCAGGGCTTCAATCGCCGCCTGAGCGGCGCTGGTGGGAGCGACCCCCTCTTCCAAAACTGCCTTTACCGCGTTGTCAATCAGAAGGCCCAGCCGGGTGCGGACATCCTCATCGGGGAGCGGGTAGGCTGATGTCACCAGACTGCTTGCCAGCGCGGCCTCACTCCCGTCCGGCCAGTACGCAAGTACATCGCTTCTTGTGGGGAGCACACGCAGGGCATATGTCCACTGCCCCAGGAATGAAGGAGTCGAGAGCCAGTCCACCAGTTCAGCGGCGAGTTCGACTCGGGCTGGCTCTTTCGGGACGATGCTCCATGACCAGGTCGTAGCGAGCGAAATGCCCGTCCCGGACATCGTCGGTTGGGGGATAGCTGCCATGCGGGCTGGATCGAATTCGGCCAGGAAGCGGGTAAAGGGTGCCAATGCGCTGGCAGAACGGTTGGCAAGGAATTCATCCCAGGTTTCATCGGAGCGGGTGTAATCCAACGCAGCAGAGGGGATCACACCGGTTTCGGCAGCCTGTGAATAAAAGTCAAGGATGTCGGTCAAGGTCGTGGCATCCAGCACCAGGTTGCCGTTCGAATCACGCAAGTGCGTTCCGGAGGCGAGGTATTCTGCCAGCGTAAAACGGGCACGTGGATCGCCAGCCGGAAAGAGGAAGGTCCGCGGACTTTCCAGGAGCAAATCCCAGCTGCGGGGAGGCTCACTGTAGAGATCTGTGCGGTAGGCGAGCACATCCGTGAAGGCTGCGACCGGGTAGGCGATCAAGATTCCATTGTAGGTTGAGGCCGGAAGTGCATATTCGTACCAAGCCAAATCATCGGGTAGAGCAAGCTGTTCACCAAGCGGGGCGAGAATCCCCTGGATGGCGGCGCTGCGGGCAGAATCGGGGTCAAGCAGGATCAGGTCGGGCAGGGAGGCGGGCGCCGCGCCGTTGGCAGTTACCAGGCTGTCCAGCAAACCGCCTGTGCCGCGTTCAGCCTTGACACGCACATCGATCGATAAACCGTCATGCTGCTCTTCAAAACTGTGCAGCCGTTCGGCGAGCAGTAACCCAGCCTCTGTTTCGACGTCCGGGGCAAAGAATGGCGAGACCCACAGGGTGAGGCTTTTCGGAGCGGGAGGTGTCGCCGTCGCGGTGGCAGGCGCTGGCGTGGGTGAGCTTGCTGTCGTAGCGGTCCTTACCGGACCCTCGGTCCCAGCCGATGAGCAGGCAGCCAGCAGGAGTGTCAGCACAAGTGCGATCGCAAGTTCGAGTCGTTTTGACATCGTGCCGTGATTATACCGGTATCCGGGCAGGGTGCGTATTCAGGATGAAATCGATTCATGCCTCAGAATTGAAGGCCGGCCGTAAGCTGGGTAGAACCTGGATATGCTAGAATCTGATCAGAATGGCAGCCAACGAGTCAATCCAACCGATTCTGGAAGGGTTACCCTCCAGACCGGGTTGCTACCTGATGAAGGATCAGGACGGCCGCGTGCTCTACGTCGGGAAAGCCGTCAATCTGCGCAGCCGCGTCCGTTCTTACTTCCATGATTCAGCGATCCACAGCCGGAAAACGGCAGAAATGGTTACACGGATCGCAGACATCGAGTGGATTGTCGTCGGCTCGGAACTCGAAGCGCTGATTCTCGAGATGAACCTGATCAAACGCCACCGGCCGAAGTACAACGTGCGGCTGAAGGATGATAAGCGCTACCCCTACATTCGCGTTCATTGGTCCGATCCATTCCCCAAGGTAACCGTCACTCGGCGCCTGAAAGACGACGGCAGCCGCTACTTCGGCCCCTACACCAGCGCCTGGGCCGTCCATCAAACGCTCGATGTCCTGAGAAAGATCTTCCCGTATCTGACCTGCGATCGCGTGATCACCGGTGAGGATCAGCGAGCTTGCCTGTACTACGATATCAAGTTGTGCGTCGCGCCCTGCATCGGGAAAACCGACCAGGTCGCTTATCGTGCAATGATCGATGATCTATGCCGCTTCCTGCAAGGCCATAGCGAGCAAATCGTGCAGCGCCTTGAACAGGAAATGGCGCGCGCCTCTCAAAATCTCGAGTATGAACGGGCGGCCGCTATTCGAGACCAACTGCAGGCCATCGAACGGGTGGTGGAAGGGCAGAAGATTGTTTCACAGGACCGTAAAGATTCGGATGTGATTGCCTTCGCCCGGGACGAGCACGATGTCTGTGTTCAAGTCTTTTTCATTCGCGGTGGGAAGCTGATCGGGCGCGAATATTTCGTACTCGATGGAGCTCAAGAAGCGGAAGATGCCGAACTGGTTGGTGCATTCGTAAAACAGTTCTACACCGAGGCGGCCCACATTCCGGATCGTGTTCTGCTGCCGACGGAGGTCGAGGAAGCTCGCATCATCGAGTCCTGGCTTGAACGCAAGCGCGGTGGCCCAAGCGTAAAACTAAAAGTGCCCTTGCGAGGTCCGAAACGGGCGCTGGTCCAGATGGCTGCCGAGAACGCAGCAGAAACGCTGTCCTCCTTACGGGCTAAATGGGAAGCCGATCGTAGCAAACATGTTCAGGCGATTTCTGAATTAAGGGATGCGCTCTACTTGAGTGAACCACCCAACCGGATCGAATGCTACGATATTTCGAACCTGCAGGGTACCGCAGCCGCTGGCTCGATGGTCGTCTTTGAGCAAGGTACTCCCAGCAAACGCCTCTACCGCATGTTCACGATTCGCGAGGTGCAGGGCCAGGATGACTTCTCCAGCATGGAAGAAGTGCTCAAGCGGCGCTTCCGGCGCTGGGGAATCGCGAACGAAGAAGCCCAAAAACCTGGTGGGAAGCTGGACCAGGGATTTGGAATCCTGCCGGACTTGCTAATCGTCGACGGCGGCAAGGGCCAGCTGAGCCGTGCCCGGGACGTGCTTGAGACATACCATCTTGAGGAGCGGGTGCCCGTAGTTGGTCTGGCCAAGGAGAATGAAGAACTCTACCTTGTTGATCAGATGGACCCGGTGATCCTGCCCCGCCGATCGCAGGGGCTATACCTGGTTCAGCGCATTCGGGATGAAGCCCATCGCTTCGCGCTTCGGCAACACCAGAAACAGCGGCGGCGTTCAAGCTTGGCCTCTAACCTGGATGAGATCGCCGGCATTGGCCCGGCCCGCAAGAAAGCCTTGTTAATGAAGTTCGGAGATGTCAACCGGCTGCGCAGCGCGGAAGTGGATGAGCTGGCGCAGGTGCCGGGCATCAGCCGAGAACTGGCGACACGAGTGAAGGAAGCACTGCAGGTGTAGGGAGGGCAGGCATGCCGGTCGTATGGATTGTCGACGATGACGATGAAATGAGTCATGCAGTACGCTTGATGCTTGAGCTGCTTGACTGCACCGTAGAGACACACCGCGATGCACGCAGCGCTGCCAGGCGGCTGCTGGCCGGTGAACGACCCGAGCTAATGGTGCTCGATATTAATATGCCCGAGGTGAGCGGGATCGACTTGCTTGAATTTCTGCGGCTGCAGCCAGATCTGAAGCGTATCCCGGTGGTGATGCTTTCATCCGAGACGACTGATGTTCAGGTGGATGAAGCGATGAAGCTCGGAGCAGATGCGTTTGTGTTTAAACCAGTGACCATCGAAGAACTCGAAGGTGCGATCGAGCGTGCCATGGCAGCTCACAAGTAAATCCTGCCCTTGTAATGCTCCCGATTCCTTACCCTCCGTTCCTTTCTCCAATTGAATAGGTGCCCACGAGCAGCCCGGCCCGCAGGGCTGTTTCGATAAACCGCTCCACCTGCCGTTCCTCGATCAGCGCAATTTGGGGTCCGAGCAGATCCTTGATATAGCGCCGCGTGAGCCTATTCTTCCGCAGCTCATCCATGACAGCTTTTGATTCAGTGCGCAGGACGCACAGCAGCTCAACCTGTGCCTCCAGCCCAGCCTTGGCGTAGCGATCAAGTGCAGTGAGGAGACTGGGTGGGATCTCAACCTCCGTCTCCTCTAGCAGACTGCGAACCTGGTGAACCTGCAGCCCCTGTTTTAAAGCCTGCTGCAGCGCTGCGGGAGAAATGGAGTAGCTGTAGGTTGCATCATCTGCCGAGTGCCAGTCTGCGAAGCGTGCAATCTGGTAGCGCAACGCGCGCGAAGCACTGCGTGCAAAACGCAGTACACCGCTGCTGGAGATTTCAATCTCCCCGGGAGGAGCTTGAATCTCAATCTCCGCTTTGCGTTCGAAGAGCAGCGCCGAGGCAGGTGTGAGGCGAAAGGCGATGATGGAGGTTCCTGCCTGGTCGTATCCCAGGTCGACGGCACCCAGCCAATGCATGGTGCGGGTCAAGGTTGAACGCAGGAAGGCGCCTTCTACCTCCAGCCAGGCTTCGAGCCCATGTAATATGCGTCCCTCATCATCCTGGAAATACCAGGAATCAAAGTCCCCGGCCGGACGTTGGAAGCCGGGCTGCTGGCGTTGAATATCGTCCTGAAAGGCGGCCAGATTCCACCATTCGTCCCTTGGTATGTCGGCCAGAATCATAAGCAGCGCGCCACGCGAGAGCAGCGGATCGTTTGGCCAGCCATCCTTGGTCGAGTGCAGGTGGCCGACCGCTGACAGGTCGTTCCATCCGGCGGAATCCCGCCAGGTCAGCAGCAGCCTGCGGAGTGCCTGAGAACGCTCGGATTGCAAGAAGCTGCGAGTCGGCTCGGGTTTTGGGGCAGCGGAACCCCGGTCGAGAATCCCCAGCTCGGTTAGCAGTTCCACCAGCAGAGGTACCGCTGATGAATAGCGCAGGTGCGTTTGTTCCACGTCGCTCAGCGCCGACGCCTGGGTGTGTTTCTCCGTAGACCGCCGACGATATGCGGCTAGCAGGGTGGTGGCGTCATCGACGAGCGCGCTGGAAGCAGCCTGAATGTGGACCGGGTCCGGGGTCGGACGGCCCATAACCGGAACGGGTGCTGCCGTGGGAGCCCCGAGCGCGGCAAAAATCTCATCCGGGATATAGGCAAATTCCTGTGGCCCGGCGGGAGTATCGAGGAATGCGCGCCCGACGTAAGCCCGGTACCACAGCTCCTCCAGCGGCGATGCTGGGCTTCGCCAGAGCAGTTCGCGATCGCGGCGGGCGGGGCCGATATCACGCATCGGGCCGAATTGTCGCGAGTAATCAGCGAATGGCATCTGGCCACCGTGCCGCAGCAGGTGATCGAGCGCCTCACTCGCACCTGCTGAGAGTGAGTCCAGTTCATCCCGCAGCAGTCCAGGTTCGATCAACGCCTGTGCCAGCCATGGTGCCAGTTGTTCGTGCGGGAGTTCGGGTGGATCGAGGCCGGCAAGCTCGGCTACAATACGCAGGTATCCCGGATCACGATCTTCAAGAAAACGCAGCAGGGAGGGCATCGTGCACTCTAGGCCCGGGGACGATCCGGTGCCGTTAGATAATGACGTCCAGAGCCTGTGGCAGGATTTTTATCTTCAGGCTGGTGACCTCTGATGTGAAACCGGCGAAGATCTCGCCATCTACGTGGATCGTCACTGGCCTCTCTGAGGTCAGCTCGAGCTCATGAAATGCGCCCAGGCGGACATCCTTGAAGCGCCCATGGGTGCCGTTCATGACCTCCGGTATCAGGCGGAACATCTTCGCCCGCGAGACGTTGCCGATCAGCGCGTAATTCAGCAAACCGTCATCCAGAACAGCGTCCGGCGCCACGTGGAACCCTCCGCCCTCGCGCGGTCCATTGCAGGCAACGAACATCAAGACGCGTTGGTCGATCTTTTCGACGTCCGTGATGATCTTCATCGGCGGTGCATCGTGATTTCGTACAATGGTCTTGATGACGGCCCATAGATACATGCTGAAGCCCTGGAGCCGGGTGATATCGTAGGAGTAGAGCGTGACGGTGGCATCGAAGCCGATTCCGAGCGTGTTGTCCCAGTATTCGCTGCGGCCATCCTTGTCGGTTAACAGGCCCAGGTCGATGCGCCGAGCTTCGCCTTCAAAGACCCGTTCCATGGCCTGTTCGGCGAGCGGGTTGATGCCCACATTATTGCAGAAGTCATTGCCGGAACCGATTGGAACGGCAGCCAGGGCAGGTCGTTTTCCTTCAGGCACTCGCATCAGGCCGTTCACGATCTCATGCACCGTGCCATCACCCCCGACTGCGGCAACAACGTCGAAGCCCTCCCGGGCTGCCTGTTCGGCCAGTTCGGTAGCATGCTCGGGGTATTCGGTGGCCGACCATGAAGCGCCGCCCCTTTGTTCGATGATCGGTGTAAGCGCCGAGGCCATATTCCAGGATCTTCCACGGTCGGAATGCGGGTTGAAGATCAATTTCACTCGACGGGTCATGTTGGCACACTCCATCCGATATGCACCACCCTCAGGGAGACGAAGGTGGAGATCACCGGGCCAAGCCTGCCCGAAGAACGCTGCAAACGCGATCCCGGTGCTCTGGTTGGTAATGCTGCTGATCGCTCCGTGAAGGATCTCGTTTCACGGTCGACCTGTTCTGGCTCCGGCTGCCCTCTGGCGAGATTGCGTGGCGATTATAGCGTATTCAGCGCCTGAGAAAAGCGGATCGGGTGCAACTTTTTAAGCGTAACGGTGATTGACTTACGGACCCGGGGTGTTTAAAGTGGATTTATACGAGCCTCAGGCCACCAAACGGCTGCATATCCCCGCTGGCTGTGGCAACCTCCGGCCCATCTGAGGATCCCTCGCAGGTTGAGGCGATCATGAGGATAGCGCCGACCGACTGGAGGAACGCCCTTTCGCTGCAGCGCAAGCACGCGGGATCATCCGGCGAACGCGGCAATGCCGGCCGCTGTGAGGATGGCAGGGGGCTCTCCTCTTTTAAACGGCTGATCTCCAGGCTTTAGCTTTGCCAGGTCCGATCGTAAGAGATTCGATCGGAGTGTGCCGTTAAGCATGCGGTTAATTCAACATTCCACGGCCGAGCAGCAGATCAACTTCGTGTTGAACTTGCTGTCTGGATTGGAACAGGATCGCGGACATCCCCACCCTGCGCGCGCCCTGGACGTTGCGTTCGAAATCATCCACAAAGACCGTCTGTTCGGCCGGTAAGCCCAAAGCTTCCAGGTTGGCAGCATAGATGCGTGGGTCGGGCTTGGCCATTCCCACTTCACATGAGAGGGTGATCACATTGAAAATCCCTGCGATGCCCCAGCGGACTTCCAGCGTCTCGCGCACAGCTGGCCAGGCATTTGAGAGCAGCGCGGTTTGATACATCGGGCGCAGGGCTCGAATATAGTCGACCAGATCGCCATCAATTTGGTCGCCGGACCAGAAGTCGCTCTCTAGTTTCTGGAGTTCGTCAGGGGGCAGGCTGAAGCGTGTGCCGATAGAACTCCAGATGTCGTGTGCGTTCGCCTGGCCGAGCGCAGCCAGTTTGCCGAGCTCGCCCTCGAAGACCAGCCGGTCGAGCTCGCCCGGGGCCAGCCCCAGCCTGGCCTCCCAGCGCTGGCGCGGTTGCCGATCCTCGGTGCGCAGGAGAACGCCACCCAGATCCCAGATCACGGCTTTGAATTCAGGATTTGTCGTGCTCATGATTGCTCCTGTCGATTCACCGTCCAACCATCTTAAGCCTTCGCTTCCCGATTGGTTCGAGGTCCCGCGCCGCCGGTAGCTGCAGACCGAATTACTCGGTCTGCAGCTCGTTGCCCGGCCGCAGTTCCAGCTCGTAGGTCTGGAACTCACGGTTGATGTGCATGCCTGCCTTGCGGTAGAGATGCGTCGCCCCGGTCAGGTTGTCACTGTCGACACCGAGGCCCACCTGCCATTTACCGCGCCGGAAGAATTCGGCGAAAGCATGCTGCAGGAGTGCACGCCCCAATCCGCGGCGGCGCCACTCACGTACGACACCCAGTGAGCTGATCCAGCCCATCCGCGGATCACGTTCACCGTAAGGTCGGCAGAGCGCGATGCCGACAATGCGGCTGCCGTCAACCGCCAGGAACCACAGCGACGGATCAAACGGACGCATTTCACACTCATGATGCCTCCAGCGTGCGAAGCCGCGTTCATCGTCCGCCGGAAGAAATCCCCAGTGATCCTGGAAGATCTCTTGATCGGCCGCATAGACGGCACCCATCTCGCCCGGGAATTCGAAGGTTCGAATCGTTATTCCCTCCGGCCAGCGCGGGGCATCAGGGGGCTGAGGGAGATCGATTGCCATCTCCCAGCTGGAGCGGATCGGCTGCATGCCGCCCGCTTCGAGCAGGTTGCACGCGGGAGTATAGCCCATTAGGGTCGCTGCCCGCAGGGTGGTCCGTTGGCCGGCCGGAACATCTGCAATCGATTGCAGCGCCCGGGCAAGAGCCCATGCCATCAGCGCACTGCCGATGCCCTGACCTTCCCAGGCCGGATCGACTCGACCCCAGAAGGAGGGATGCAGCGGCGGATTGCTCAGGCGCCAGATCTCGCCCAGGGCGACCGGCAAGCCTTCGGTGTTGAAGACCACGCGCGTATCCTGCAGCAGATCCAGGTCCGGTGCCCGCCATTTCGCGTGATAGCGCGCGAGCCGGAACTCGGGCACGCCGTACATGGCTACCGAGGAGCGGTTGAGCATCGGTACGATGTGCCGCAGGTCGCGCGGGCTGCCGCCCCGCACTTCGAAGCCGCGTTCGAGCAGGTTATCCATTGATTCCCGTGCCTGTATGATATCCATCATGACCTCGTTTCTGTCAATCGCGGCGGGCGCCTGCGCCCCGGCAAGGAACCATCCTGGGGCTGGCATTTACGCTGCGATCCACCAGGTCGGATCGACCGTGGTGTTTGAGAGACCGAACTGCGACGTGATGATGTTGCTGGTTCGGTCAGCCTGACGCCGTAAAGCACTTTCTGCTGCTAACCTGCTCTCAAACATCTCAACCTCCTGCAGAACGAAGCATGGCTCGACTGCGCTGCTCCGCGGCCGAGCCATGCTTAAATAAAAACCGCGGGCGCTGGAGTGCGCCCGCGGACACAAGACGATCAGTGTACGCTAGTGGGAAGATGGCGCACTACGCGTGGGCAAACCGGCATCGACCAGGGCGATGCTTTTGCCTGTGCAGTAGACTTTCACCATCATGCGCCTCTCCTTTCTTAGAATACCCGAACAGTCTACAACGAGCACCGTGGAGTGTCAAGCACCAATCACCGGGTGTCATTTGAAATTCAAAAGTGGACTCTTTGCAATTCAAAACTGGACTCGTTTTCATTTGAAAAGTGGACCCCCATACTTGGCATCCTCACCGTTATCAGGAGGGTGTCATGTCCCAGCTTCACAAG
>Ga0315534_1001828_pt1 | contig 14676 bp, 14 predicted proteins | sample SalMarSW160240MG_FD_203094 | JGI IMG/M metagenome (GOLD analysis project Ga0315534, IMG submission 203094) | Salt marsh sediment microbial communities from the Plum Island Ecosystem LTER, Massachusetts, United States - Salt Marsh Sediment SW1602-40 ... | reverse complement strand
GGCATATGGGGGTGCTGTTTTAGGTATGGGTATACTGCCGGGGTTTGGTACTGACCTTGTTTTTGCCTTGCCTACGGTTGAGGTTGGGGCTATGGGCGCTGAACAAGCGGTAGAACTATTTTATGCCGATGATATCAAGTCTGCAGACCAACCAGAAGAGTTTAGAGCCCAGAAGGTAAAGCAATATAAAGAGCTATATGCTGATAGCCTGGCTTTAGCATCGCAGGTCACCTATATCCAGGATATTATTGAACCGAGGGAGACGAGGCTCTGCTTGATCCGGTCGCTTCAGTTAATACAAGATAAGAAGGTGGAACCCACTCCCAAGCGTCATGGCAATATTCCCCTGTAGGCGGCAAAATTTAACTGTAAGGAGTATAAACGATGGATTTCGAGTTAACTGAGAAACAGATAATGCTGCGCAGCATGGCACGCGAGTTTGCCGAGCAGGAGATGCTTCCCACACTCAAAGAGTATGAGCGAGAACACAAGGTAAACTATGATCTTATCAAGAAGATGGGGTCGCTGGGTCTAATAGGAGCTCACATACCTGAGGAATATGGTGGTGCCGGGCTTGATTATACTTCCGCAGCTATAATCTGGGAGCAACTGAGCTGGGCGAGCTGGACACAGACCTTGGTTTCTTTGGGGCATGGTGTGCTAGCCGGCACTATTCTTATGAATGTGGCTAACGATGAGCAGAAGCAGAAATACCTGCCTCCTCTATGTCGGGGTGAGTTGATTGCTGCTGTAGCCGTTGTTGAGCCCAATGCTGGCAGCGACGCCGCTGCGATCGAGACTACGGCTGCACTGAATGGTAATGAGTGGGTTATTAGTGGAACCAAGAACTTCATCGTGCAGGGCAGTATGGCTGATATTGTCTTTGTTTTAGCCCAGACGGACAAGAGCCTGGGCACTAAGGGGATCGCTCTTATTGGTGTTGAGAGAGGTACTCCGGGCTTTTCCAGCTCAAATGTCAGGCTGGTAGGCGGCTGGACCTGTGACCTGGTTAATTTAGGGTTTAGCGATTGCCGGGTGCCCCACGATAATCTCCTCGGTCAGGTAGGTCGGGGTCTTCAGAACGCCTTAGTTGGTATTGATACAGCTCGGCTGTTCATCGCCGCTAGTGCTGTTGGCATGGCTCAGAGCTGCCTTGATGCTTCCATCAAATACACTAAAGAGCGCCATCAGTTTGGTAGACCTATAGCCAGCTTTCAGTTAGTGCAAGAAGCAATAGCCAGAATGGAAGCAGAAATTGAGGCGATCAGATGGCTGATATATTATGTTAGTGATCTCAAGACCAAGGGGCTTCGTCATGCTAAAGAGATATCCTCGGCCAAGTGGCTTGCCACTGAGTTAGCGGTGAGAGCGTCGGCTGAGGCAATCAGGCTTCATGGCGCTTATGGCTGCACCGATGACTTTCCGATAGCGCATCACTACCGTGATGCGGTGCTGAGCACCATACTTGGCGGTACAACTGAAATGCATAAGTTGACCATCGGGCGTGAGCTTCTGGGCATAAATGCCATAGTCTGATGGTCAGATAGCAATTTTCTGTTTGAGGATACTGTAACATTCTGGGGACATAATACCTAATTTGTAGTAGGCCTAATTGGTATGGTCAATGGGATTTGCGATGGTTTGAGGCAAGCCCCGTAAAATGCTATTGTCTTATAGTTAACTGCATAATCTTGTATAAAATTCCTCGCCCTTGATGGGAGAGGATTAAGGTGAGGGTGAAATCCCCCTCCCTCTAACTCCCTCCCGCTGCGGGAGGGAGAATTATGGGAAAGTGTCGGAATTGGCAGATGAGCATGACTTAGGATCATGTGCCGCAAGGCGTGGGGGTTCGAGTCCTCCCTTCCCCACTTCGCAGAGGTTGCCAATGAGTCCCTTGGGGGCGCCGATACCTTCAGCTTTGGCAAAATCTTGCGCCAGGTCAAAGGCGGAGCCATCAAGGGCGGCATAGTGCGCATGAATAGCCGCCGGGACTTCGGAAATCATAAGGAATATAGTTATTAGTAGCAGTCTAAAATTACCGAGAGAACGATAAGTGGGAAGCGGGCTCTGCTGGGGGAACCGAGGTTATTAAAGGACTATAGCATAAAAAAGCTGAAAGTCACTTGTTTCATATCCTTGTCTTGCTTGGCTTGAGATTCTTGCTTAGTTCGTCAACTATTCTCTTAACCCTCTTCTTATGCCCCTCTCTGCCTAAAGTGTAGGAGAGAGGAACCCAGTTCATTCCCCGCAGATTATTTATCATGCCGGGGAGCAAGTCATAAGGGATAGACATAAGTATCAGGCCCTCGGGAAACAGATTCCTGGCTTTCATACCATGACTAAAACCGGTGATGGTAAAATTCAATTCGCCGCTTACGTAGGGATAAATGTAGATCCAAGCGCAGCCTATGACTGGTGTCCCCCTTGCCGACCACATCCTCCCGCTGCTATAGCTTAAGGCTCTCAGTAGGATTTCGGCTTGGCTAGGGTTAGCGGTAGCAATTAATACGTCAGGCTCGAATGATAGCTTGTCCAGGGGAGCAAAGGCAACATAGTTAGCGGCACCTTTCTGTAGTTTGGGGATTACATGATAGATTCTCTGGTTGGCGCGTATATCCTTGAGGACCTCCAATTTGGGTCCTACCTGCCCGCTCTCAAAAATTGGCTCATGCTCTATCATGCCTAGTATCAGCGGTCCGACACAGGTGAAATTGTCCTTGGTAACGTAAAAAGCATTTCCTTCTTGGGCTTCGGGAAGCATCTCGCAGAAATCCAAAATCTTACCTAGCCTCTCCAGCCCATCCGGTTTATTGGGTAAGAACTTAACACCGACGGGCGGCCTGTCAAAATCAAATTTTTTAAATATGGATAAGTCCTGTTGGATCGAGCTCATCTCTTCTTCACCTCCGAACGAATATTTTTCCCCACTCAATTCGAACTGGGTCAAAACTGGTGGGAAGTCCTGTTTTTCGCTCTCCTGGCCAGAGCATTGGGAGTTGCTGGGGGGCCCATTAAGAGCCCCCCAGATAAGGTTATTAGAAGACGTGACGAAGAGGGAAATCGCCCAGATGCACGTCATAACCATCCTCGTTCCGGTCAAGACGTACCTCCTCAGCACCTTCAACATCATTCGGACCATAGGTTATGGTTGAAGGGAGTATGCCCCTCGTGTCAAGGCCACTAATCTCGTAGAAGCCTTCAGTGAGGACATCAGCCGACGTTAGATCGTCAGCAGACTTACCGGTATTTATGAGTGCCAGCCTAAATGCTTCGACCTGAATCATGGCCTCAACAACGCCGTGCTGATACATTATATGTTCTGTTTCCTCGAAGCCCCCTCCATAGGTGTTGAGCAGGGTCTTACAGAACTCTACTCCATCACTGGTGTCACTCCAGGGGGGATAGCTCCCAGCGATGACAAGACCGTTCCCCACCACTGTATCCGGAGCACCCGTATCCCGCAGAAATATAGTGAGGTGAGCCGGTGAGCATAAGCCAACGGTCATCTCGTAGTCTAGGTTCCATCCAATACCCATGGTTTCCGCCTGCGTCATTGTCTTCACTGCTCCGACAACAAGCATGGCACCAAGGGTAAGGTCGATATCGTTATCCTGACACCACGAAAGCATGGGTTGTGTATCTGATGCCAATGCAGGTACCGTAGGTACCGCCGGGCAGCCCAAAACCACCTCATACCCGATTGACTCGAGATAGTCGTTCATCCCCTCTGTCGGAACTGTCTGGCCGAAGCTATCATTGGTAAGATAGGCAACCCTTGGCGCCTCGGCCCCTTCCCAGTTATCCATGAACCAATCAGCGATGCCGGCGGCCTGGTCGGTATAAATAGGGTAAAGGGTGAAGATGGTTCCTACCGTCGGAGTCAGGAGATAGGGCCCAGAAGCCATGGTGGTGGCACCGACCTCGTCAGCAATCAACGTATCCTTCATCGCCGTCGCTATTCCGGAACCTGATATCCTGAACACTTTGTATCCTTGCCCCTTAAGCGTCTCATAGTTAGTCTGCGCCGTAGCTGGGTTGGCCGCATCATCCAAGGACGTTACCTCCAGGATTACATTCTCGGGGAATGAAGGACCCCATGGTGATATCTTATGGTTGTCGTTTACCCACTCGGCATAATTCTGAAAGGCCTCCGAAACCGCGGCACCATCCTCGGGGTAGGGGCCGGTCAGGGGGAAAGTGCCACCGATTAATACCGTTACTTCTGCTGGTTCTTCTTCCTCTTCCTCCTGCTCGCCCCCACTACAGGCAGCCAAGAGTGGCAATGCCAGTATGGCAATAATCAATAGAGCAATTAATAATAACTTAGTCTTAGCCATTTCTCCTCCTTTTCTAGTTTATGATTTAGTCTAGTCCAGCTCACGAATTACGTCTCTTTCTTGAATTTAATCACCCCCCTTCACTTTATTTCCATAAGTGTCTTTTTGAATGTAACCACCTCCTTTCACTTCTAGTTTATGATTTAATCTAGCCCATGAACTAATGTCTTTTTGAATTTGTCTATCTGCCTTTCACCCCCTTTCATTTATATTACTATATTACAATACTTATGTTAAAATCCTGTTAATGTGAGAAAGGCCATAGCCGGAAATATGCCTTGATAAGCCCCCAGCCGTGAGCCAGCCCCCTGGGCTCGAAGATAAGGAAGACGATAATTACCAGTCCGCGCATGATGAGGCTAAGTGAAGCCGATGCCTGGGGTGCAATAGCCGGAAAAGTCTCGGCTAACATTGGAGCAAGAATGATGACCAGATAATCCAGCAGCCTGAAAGACACAGTGCCCAAGATAGCCCCGGTGGTGCTGCCCATACCACCGATAATCAGCATGCCCAGGTACCAAACCGAATCCATGAAGGGAAACGCCTCAATACTAGCCCAGGCATAATAGTGAGCTAGGAGTGAGCCAGCCAAACCGGCAAAAACACAGCCGATGAAGAATGCCAATAGCTTATAAGCCCATATGTTAATCCCCATGACCTCAGCCGCGAGGTCATTATCTCTGATAGCGATGAAGGCTCTGCCGACTCTGCTCCTGACTATGTTTATAGCCACGACTGTAGCCAGACAGGCAATTATCATCACCAGGTAGAAGTAGCTAGCTCTGGACCGCAGCACCATGCCAAATATCTCAGGTTTAGGCGCAGCCAGGCCAAAAACACCACCGGTGAGCCCGGTTAGCTGGAAGTGGACGAGCCAGGAAATAATAAAGTAGGCGGCTATTGTTGCCATAATCAGGTAGAAGCCCTTGACCCTTAGTGATGGTAAGCCGAAGATTAAACCCACCAATCCCGCAAACAGGGCAGCACAAGGCAGGGCTGCCCAGAATGAGAAGCCAAGCTTGGCGCATAAGATAGCCGAGGTATAGCCACCTACTGCCATAAAGGCAGAATGTCCCATGGAGATTTGACCACAGTAGCCGGTTAGAATACTAAGGCCATGAACACTAATAACACTGATACCGATTATGGTCATTATGGTCAGCCATGTCTCACTGATAAATAGTGGGCAGGTGAAAAGAAAAGCAAGGAAGGCCAACAACACTACCCGCTGCGTCCTGGTGCGGAGGATAGCCATATCCTGAGCATAGCTTTGGTTAAAGGTCCCACTGGCTAAACTCATGCTCTTTAACTTAACTCCCGTTGTAAATGGTATGTCTTAATAAATAACCCAGTAATGTTTTTAAATCCTCTCTATCCTTTTCAGGCCAAATAGGCCGTAGGGTCTAATGAATAGCACAATTATGATAATGATAAACGGGAAGATAGTAGCCAGCCCACCGCGGGTAGTTAGCGGGTCAAGGTAGCCAGCAGCGAAGGACTCGGCCAACCCCACTATTAGTCCGGCTACGATAGCCCCGCCAATTGAGTTTACCCCTCCCAGCAGCACCACTGCGAATGCTTTTAGTCCCATATTAGCCAGGTACGGTGAAACGCCACTTTCGCCACCTAAAAGAACGCCGGCGACGACACCGGTAACACAGGCAATTATCCAGGAGATGGCATAAACTGTAGTCACCCTGATACCGGCACACTGCGCCACCTGCTCATCCTCAGCAGTGGCTCTCATGGCCAGTCCAATTTTGGCGTAGCGGAAGAAGAGCATGAGTGCGGCTACCACAATGGCAGCCAATATTACTGTGAATACCGTCGCTGCGGGTACATATACCGCACCAAGGCGCAGGGATATCGCTGGCAGCGCTCCGGAGTAGACCTTAAATTCGCCACCCCAGATCAGGATTGCCAGCCCCTCCAATATACAAAAGCCTAGGGCTATGGTCATCATGACTACTGCTAGTACTGGTTGACCCACCAGGGGGCGCAGGGCAAGACGTTCTATCAATAAGCCCATTATGACAGCCGTTGCTATTGCCGCCAGCAGACCGGCCCATAGCGGTAGGCCGCACATTATCAGGAAGGTGAAGCCAAGGTAGCCCCCAATCATTACAATGTGTCCCTGGGCAATGTTAAACGCTTGGGAGCATTTGAGGATGATGACAAAGCCTAAAGCGATCAGGGCATAGACTACGCCCACGCTAAAACCGGTTACCGCTAATTGTAGAAAGAGGGTCAGTGGGCACCTCCTTCAACAGACTGGATGCTAAGAGTAGTCTTTATTGTTGCCATGCGCCCATCCCGGTATCCGACCCGAGCTTCTACGGGCACCTCAGTCTTATTACTATAGATAGCCCTGATAAGCTCGCGGTAGCGCTCTTCTAAAAAGACTTTCTTCAGCCTCCTGTTTCTGGTTAGCTCACCCTCATCGGGGTCAAATTCCTTGTGCAGATTGACATATTTTTTCACCCTGATGCCCGGCGGTAAAGCCCTGTTTACTCTATCTATATCCTCCTTTACTAGCTGGTAAACCTCCGGCTTCTGGGAAAGCTCGGTGAAAGTAGTATAAGCTACCCCTCTCTCCCCTGCCCACCTACCGACACTCTCATAATCGATTATTATGATTGCCGAGGTATAGGCTCTATCTGGGCCAGCTAGAACCCAGGCATTCTTGATGTAAGGGCTGAACCTCAGCCGGCTCTCAATAAGTTGGGGAGCCAGTTTATCACCACTGGCCAGGTCAGCGAGGTCCCCTACTCTATCCAGAAAGACAACGTGTCCATCCTCATCGATAAAACCACTGTCTCCACTATAAAACCACCCGTCTTTGAGCGCCTCGGCAGTCTTATTCGGGTCATTACAGTAACCGACAAAAATACCAGGCTGCCGGTAAATAATTTCACCATTATTGGTTATTTTTACCTCTGCTCCCCTGTGAATAGGGCCGACAGTCTCCCAACGGATATCGTAATTCTTGGCGCCAGTAAGAACCCCGCCCTCCGTTGATCCATACAGGCTTTTGAGGGGAAGATTTAGGGCGTGGTAGAACCTGAAGGCCTCAGGGCTGAGTATAGTCCCGGTGGTATAGCAGATTCTGGCATTTGACAGACCAAGGCTAGCTCTGATGGGTCTAAACATGGCTATATCAGCAAAGGCGTAGAGTATTCTCAGAGATAGGCTTGGCTTTTGCTTTCTAAGCTTTAAATCAGCCATTTTGTAGCCGATAGGCATCAGCAGGCGGGAGACGAGTCTCTTAAGAGCGCCAGCCTGTCGAATGCGGCTCTGCACCCTGCCTGCCTGGTTCTCCCATAGCCGAGCCCCGTAGAGTACTATACTCGGTCCTATCTCCTTTGTATCCTCTTGCTGCGTTTCCGGCCCCTCAGCAAAGTTCAGGATGCTAGCTGACAAGAGGTGGCAACCAATTCCAAACTGCTGCTCAGTCATCCAGACTGGCGGCAGGTAGGGAACAATATTGTCATTTTCCTGCCAAGGGTCGAGATGCAGGTAGTATTCAGCACCAGCCCTCATTGTCCTATAGGTGTGGATGGCTCCCTTGGGAACAACCCCGGTGGTTCCCGAGGTGTAAACGATGGCGCAGACATCGTCGGCACTACCGCTTTCGATATTCTGCTCAAAGAGTCCGGGGTGTGCTCCTTCATGCTTTTCCCCCAGCTTTACCACCTGCTTATATTCCATCAAAATAGGGTCATCATAGTGGGCTAGTCCTTTATAGCCCCAGTAAATAACCTTCTCAAGCTGTGGAAGCTCGTCCTTAATCTCAAGAAACTTGTCAACCTGCTCTTGGTCTTGAACCAAAGCAAATCTAGCCTCGGAATTTTGGGCAGTGTACTTTATCTCTGAAGGACTTGAATCTGGATGCAGCCCCACTGAGGCCCCATGGTTAGACTGGGCAGCTAGCTCAGAATAATACCACTGGGGGGCATTATCCCCGATAATAAGCACCTTATCTTCGGGTTCAAAGCCGAGTGATATTAAACCAAGTGCCAGGTATTTGACATTGACATAATAATCCTTCCAGGTATAAGGTTGCCAGATACCATGATGCTTATGACGCATGGCGGTATGGTTAGGGCCATACCTTTCATAGTTATATTTGAGTATCTTGGGCCAGGTATCGCCCTTTTCTCTATAGACCTGCTCTATCTCAGTAGGCACTGCCCTTACCTGTTCTTTTAAGCGAGCCATCTCTTCTTTCGCCGGTAGTGCTTAACTTCACGGTAGCTCTTTTTGGAGCCCACCGCTGATAGCCCCATATAGAATTCCTGAACATCCTGATTATCTTTTAACCTCTCAGCTGGCCCCTCCAGAGCTATCCTGCCGTTTTCCATAACATAGCCATAGTCAGCAATACCAAGGGCAGCTCTGGCATTTTGCTCCACCAAGAGTATGGCCATCTTTTGTTCGGCATTGATTCTCCCGATAATTTCATAGATTTCTTGCACCAGCAACGGGGCAAGACCGAGTGAAGGCTCATCCAAGAGCATAAGCTTGGGGCGGGCCATGAGCCCCCGCCCTATCACCAGCATCTGCTGTTCACCGCCGGACAGATAGCCGCTCCTCTGGCGGCGCCGCTCTTTAATCCTGGGGAAGTAATTAAAAACCATATCTATATCGCTTTTTACCTGCCCACGGTCTTTACGATGATGAGCAAATACCAGCAGGTTCTCTTCAACATTAAGGTGCTCAAGAACCCTCCGCCCCTCTATAACTTGGGTTATGCCCAGGGCAGCAATATTCCCGGGACCGTACCTATCTATACTCTTACCATCAAAAACGATGCTGCCGTTCGTTACTTTTCCCTCCTCGGTCTTTAGCATCCCTGAGATTGCCTTCAGGGTAGTAGTCTTGCCCGCACCATTAGCCCCAAGCAGGGCAATGATTTTGCCATCAGCTACCTCTAGTGATACGCCTCGTAACACCTGAATAATATTCATGTAGGTGACCTCAATATTATTTACTTGTAGCATTTTGTTCTCTAAACGCTTATAGTTCCTCTCCTAGGTAAGCCTTGATAACTTCAGGGTTGCTTTGAATCTCGGCAGGGGTGCCTTCGGCAATCTTTCGCCCGAAATCGAGGACTATAATCCTGTCGGCGATATCCATAACCACTCCCATATCATGTTCAACAAGAACAATGCACCTAACCCCGTCTCTCAGAACGGGGGTATCGGGATAGGTGGCCCCCTGACCTTCGAAGACATCAATTATGAATCGGACGATATCCTCCTTTTCCTCCAGGTTCATCCCGGCCATAGGCTCGTCAAGAAGTAGAATCTTCGGTTCCAGAGCTAATGCTCTTGCCAGCTCCACTCTTTTGCGCATCCCATAGGGCAGAACGGCAACATGCTTCTTTCTGATTGACTGTATTTCCAGGAAATCAATAATGTCCTCTACCGTCCGTCGGTGTTCAATCTCCTCTTTGTGAGCCCAGCCAAGGTATATAGCACTAGAAATGGCGTTTTGTTTCATAAGCACGTGTCGGGCAGCCATGATGTTATCTTGAGTGGTTAGCCCGGTATACAGCTCGATATTCTGAAAGGTTCTGGCAATACGGAGTTTAGCCAGCTTATCCGGGCGCAATCGGGTGATTCTTTGCCCGTCGTAATATATCTCACCTTTTTGGGGTTTGTAGAAGCCGTTTATGCAGTTAAGGAGGGCGGTCTTGCCAGCACCATTAGGTCCGATAATAGCCAGTATCTCGTTATCTCTGATATCTAGGCTAACCTCGGTAAGGGCTCTGACACCGCCAAAACTAAGGGAGAGCTGGTCAACTCGCAATCTAACCTGCTTATCAGTTTTTACCTCCACAGCACTATCCTTCTCAATGCGGCAAGGGTTCTAATTCGTGTTAAATAGAATTAGCCTTTTTCTCCGGCAGTGAGTTTATCCAGGTAGTCAGTTACTCTGTAATCTTTAGGCCTCTCACACTTCAGATTCCGGCCCAATCGTTTGGCTTTCTTTTTGAGCATCTGCGCCGTTTCTTTGTCGGGATTCTCAACATACTTCTTGTAACCGGTGCATCCTATACTCCCGTCCTTGTAGACCATTATCGTCACATCATCATCCACAGCATCACAATAAATCGTCGTTGCGGTCATCTGCCAGTCTGTCACTAGTCGATCTCCTAGATCAAGGACATAACATATTGAAAAAGATAGTCACAACCCTACTTCCCAACTACTATATTAATATATACATTCATGAAATCAAATACCCTAGATAGGGTATTTTTGACAACAAGAAACAAGAGATGCTATAAATGTGGCAAATGGCTAGGCTGACCGGTAAAGATTATCGTGATATTTTAAATCTTGTCTATCTTGCCAATCGATGTGAAGACACAGAAAGCTTCATTAATATGTTGTTCCCCTCCATAATGCAAGTATTCCATGCCGAGTGTGCCACCTTTCAGCTTATTAAAGGATATCCAGAGCACACAGAGATAGTCGAGTCACGGTCTTTCAGGACAGATAGCATTAATATTTACGAAGATAAATTTTACCCTGTCTTGTATAAAGGCTCTTTCTATCAGTATTCTCCCCTGTTAAAGCAAGCAATTTCTTCACCAAAAACTATCTTAAAATTTGGAGACTCTATTTCCTTTCGAGACTGGGAGAGGTCAGATTTCTATAATAATTTTATGCTGCCACAGCAGTTATACTGGGAGTTATTCTTGACCTTGCGCTGGAAAAACAAATTAGAGGGCATGGTTACGTTGTGGCGTTCCAAGAAACAGCGGGATTATGACGATAGGGAAGTCGTAAAGGCAGCGATGCTTGCTTCCCATTTTGGAGTCGCTGTACACAATATTTGTTTAATTTCACAGATTAATACACAGGAAAATCATTCCTTATCTGCCGATGAGGCTAATAGTGAGGGGCTTCTTTGGTTAGACCATAAGTTTATTCCCTCCTTCTTCAACGCTGAGGCGAGAGATATCTGCCTGCAGTTATTAAGTAGGATGCCATATAATACATCTGAACTTGAAAAAGGTGATTTCCCCATACCATCCTGTATTATTCAAGATTGTTCCGACCTTCTGGATTTATCTAAAGCAGAAGAGCAGCCTATTCTGTCGCCAAAAGAGAGAATAGTATCTACAGGAAGTGGCAAGAAATTCCGAATTGAATGTTCACTGATATGGAAAGCCGACCAAATGAATTCTATGCCTAATTTTATGGTTACTTTTTCCGATCTCAGCTACGAAAAGAAACTGGAGACTACCTTACAAGCTAGATTCCAGCTAAGTAGAAGAGAGCTAGATGTTATTCACTATCTAACTAGAGGGCTGTCTGATGATGAAATTGGAGAAAAGCTTTGTATTAGCAGGCAGACGGTACATACACATATCAAGCACATCTATAAAAAACTAGGCGTTAAGAGCAGAATTGAGTTATACAGGAGAGTTATACAGGAGAGTTATACAGGAGAGTTATACAGCAATATTCGATCACCAATTTGACTGGCGTGATTTGCCTCAAATATCGTCCCCCTAGAAGAGCGTAAGAGATGTTGTTACCCTTGCGGGCTCCATAACCTACCAAGTACTTCCATTTCGTCCTCGCTGAATTGAACATTCCGTCATTTAGTGGCCCCGACAGTAAAATGGCCAGTTGTAGTTAGTGTCCTTTAATGATACAATCTCTTGCAACGGCACGGGCTTGAGGTCATTGTAATGGACACCGATGGTGCGCGAACCATCTTCAAAGATACCCACAAATCCCTTCTTGAGTTGTTTAACGAGTATGCCAAAGATGTGTATGGTATCCATCGGCTTGACCGTCTCAATGAGCTTCGGACCGATCTTCAGCGCCGCCAGCACCTAAAGGTATAACCGATGCCCACAAGTGGAACAGCTAAAGATGGGCAGAGTATCTTTTACGGCTGGATTGTCCTGGGCGTAGCTTTTATCACCGTAGTCCTTGGCTATGCCATCAGGAATAGCTTCGCCGTTTTCTACCCCACCATTGTAGAGGAATTTGGCTGGGAGCGGGGTAGCACGGCACTAATGTTCTCCATTTCCTTCCTTGTCTATGGTCTAGCGTCACCACTAGCCGGCACCCTCGTGGACAGATTCAAGCCAAGGCTAGTTTTACCGTTAGGAGGTTTCATTGCCGGCGTAAGTGTTACCCTGTGCAGCCTAGCTACCGCTCAGTGGCAATTCTTTCTCTTCTACGGGGGTATTGCTGCCATAGGTTTAAGTCTAGCCGGCTGGACACCTCTCACCGCCATAGTCTCCAACTGGTTTGTCAAAAAACGCGGCTTAGCCATTGGTATACTGGCGGCTGGCTTCGGCGGAAGCCTGATATCAGCCTCCATTGCTCAGTTCCTCATCTCCAGCTTTGGCTGGCAGAAGGCTTATATCATTGTCGGAATCTTCCCCATTGCCATTATTGTACCGCTATGCAGCCTTTTGATCCGCCGCAGCCCCCGGGAAAAAGGGCTTCTGCCCGATGGTGCACCTCAGAAACCACCCCAGCCCCAAGACCCCGATGAGCCCCAGACTGCGGAAGGCAAATGGGCAGCCACTACTTGGACACTGCCTCGGGCGATGAAGACCTATCAATTCTGGCTACTCTTTCTCGTTGCCTTTTTTCTACTTGGTCTTACCGAGCAGATAGCAATAACCCATCTGGTTTACTTCTTTAGGGATGTTGGCTACGAACCAATGATGGCAGCCAATATCTACAGCGTGTTTGGCATCCTTTTCATCCTCGGAACCCTGTGCAGCTTCCTCTCCGACCGCTTTGGGCGGGAAAGTGTCTTCATACCAAGCTGCCTGCTGAGCGCCGGGGCAATATCTCTCTTATTCCTGATACGGGATGCCTCTCACCTCTGGATGCCAGTGCTATTTGCGGTCTGCTTTGGTCTTGGGGTTGGCGCTGCCGGACCAGTGTTTTTCAGCGCGGCAGCCGACCTATTTCAGGGAAGACACTTTGGCTCCATCTTGGGCACTATAACATTGGGCTTCTCCCTAGGAGGTGCCATCGGTCCCACGCTTGCCGGATTTATCTATGATAAAACCAATAGCTACTTCTTTGCCTTCTTCATAATTCTGGGTTCGTTGATTTCTGCCGCTGTGCTGATGTGGCTCATTGCCCCCCGCAAGATAACACCAGTTCCGGCAAGAGCGGCGCAGCATCAGGTAGATATGATATAATTTTGGAACGGTTGAGCCTGCACCAAAGCAAAAAGATGGCTACAGTATTAACCAAACTAGTCGTCCTTATCAGAGGTGGTGGGGAGGTGATTGCTTCAGTGGCAGAGCAGGGTTGGTTGTGGACGGTAGCGCTGTAAATATTTCCATACGGTTCTCTGTACCTTTGCCCCAATGGTTACCACCCTTTCCTTATTCCCCTTACCGTAGACTCTCAACATACTTTTTATAACCCGTGTATTTTGTACTCCAATCTTTGTAGACCAATATCGCCACCTCATCATCCACAGCATGACAATAAATCGTTGTTGCTGTTACCCGCCAATCTAATGACCTCATCAGTCCTATCCTATACTAGCACTCATCTAGATGGTGACATAATGGTAACCTCCACACCCAATTTTTATGAAGCACCTGTCCTCGTTCAGTACCTTAGTGACACACCTCCTTTTTTATTTTGCTAGTAGCACTCAAGGCACTCCCGATGGAGGGGGCGGAATGCCTTTGAAGAATATCGGGGAAACATGAGAATGGATCTTGGTAATCTACCCGCCAAATAGACCTGTCGCATGTCTTTTTGACATGAGACAGGCATGTGTGGCAAAGCCAGAATCAGCCCTTTCTTCTCAAATATAAGTTCGGGCCTCCCAAGGCTCACCACCTTGGTTCCTAAATAACTTCTACCGAAGGCAGGGAGTCATTTTTTAACAACCAGTTTTTTCACTGCCTGTCCCAGACCATCGAGAGTAAGCTCGAACATGGGAAAGAGCTTTTCAATCGTCAGAACAGTGGGGTGATTCCAATAATATGGCTCCGTTGGATTTATCCAGACACAGTGAGTAAAATGCTCAGCAATCTGCTTCAGCCTGAGCAATCCCGGGACCTCGTTACGTTCATAGAAATAAATAGCCCCATATCTCTCCGTTAGCTCTTGCATCGCCATTCTGGCGTCTCCGACTAATACCACTTTATAGTCCGGCTCGAGAATACGCAACAGATGGTCGGTGTTCACTGCTTCCTGTCTCTCAATATCCTGATAAAGGTTATCGTATATGCAATTGTGGAAATAGAAGTATTGGAAGTCTTTGAAGTGGGTACTGGAATGAGCGGCAGAGAAGAGTCGGCTACACAACCTGGCAAAAGGAACCA